>Ga0307373_10001842_pt1 | contig 39191 bp, 33 predicted proteins | sample OX2MG_FD_202534 | JGI IMG/M metagenome (GOLD analysis project Ga0307373, IMG submission 202534) | Soil microbial communities from Risofladan, Vaasa, Finland - OX-2 | ecosystem: Environmental > Terrestrial > Soil > Coastal area > Acid sulfate soil | place: Finland: Risofladan, Vaasa | collected...
AATCTCCGCCGAGATGGTTGCGCCCGATACGCTCCCCGATGGACCGTCTCGTGCAGGTCCTCGATCCTGCGATCGAGGTCTGCCCCGTCGTCCTGCCACGTCAGCCCGTCCGCTCCGGGTGCGGCGTAGCTGTGAAGCCTGCGAACAACTCCGGGCAGCCGGATGCGAAATGGGTGGAGCCAAGGGCCGGGGCCAAGGGGTTGGGCCGCGAAGAGCGGACCAACCGGCACAGCAACGCACGCGCCGGGCACAGGACGGGGCAAGCGTGTCACAGGCGCTGGACCGCATACGGAAAGCAGCGAAGGAGAAGAAGAAGGAACGGTTCATCGCGCTTCTCCACCACGTCGATGTCCCGATGCTGCGGGCGGCGTTCCATGCCCTCAGGCGGGCTTCGGTCTTCGCCTCCCTGGCCGCCAGCTTCGCCTCATACTCGGCCTGCTCGCGCTCAAACCGCTCCTTGGCGCGGACTTCGATCTTGGCGCGCGCTTCGGCCAGCCTGGCCAGCCGTGCCTCACGTCGCGCCAATTCCTCCGGGATCGAAGATCGCGAAGCGAGCTGAGATGGCGAGCACGCGAGCCTCGACAGCCCGTCAGGCACATCCGCATGGTCCGCCACCTCGGCCTTCGCCAGCAGATCAGCCACCCCGGCCTTCAATTGGGCCTCGATCTTGCCCGCGTGCTCATAAGACAGAGCACTGTGCCGGCTGGCATTGGCGTGGATCTTGGTGCGGTCCAGCGCCACCATGCCCAGCTTCAAAACCCCCATCTCGCGGGCCAGCTTCAGCACCTCGACGAACAACGCTTGAATCCGCCTCAGGAACCGCCGGCGAAAGGTGGCGATCGTGTCGTGGTCGGGGTGTTCGTTCCCGGCAATGAAGCGGAACGCCACCGAGTCATACGTCGCCCGTTCCAGCTTGCGGCTGGAGAACACCCCCGTGGCGTAGCCATACGCCAGGAGGCTCCGCGGCACGGTCGGGTGATACGAGGCCGAACCCGAGCCGCGATAGCTCCCGCTCATCCCCCGCAAGTCCAGCCCTTCCACCACTTCCACGATGAAACGGGCCAGGTGCCGTTCCGCCAGCCACTCATCGACCGAGCGCGGCATCAGGAACCAGGTCTCACGGTCGGTCGGGCAAAAATTGCTCATGCATGGCATCCAAACTGGCGGCGGATCGACGTTGCGATTCTAGTGCGGATACCCGCGTCGTGTTAAGTTCGACAAGCTGCTAGCAGCAGGTGCCCCAAACGTTCCGGTCTCCGGCATCGTCAATGAGATGCAGCCCGCCGCTGGGTGCGATCGCCGATCCCGATGCGTCTCTCGTCCCGCCCAACCTCCGTTCTACCGTTCACGACAACGCCGGCGACAGCCTACGCCGACAGCCGCGCCATCACCGCATCCGGAATGTCGAAATTGGCATACACATTCTGCACATCGTCGCTGTCCTCCAGCGCCTCGAGCAATTTCAGCACCGACGCGGCGCGGTCCTCGTCCAGCGTCACGCTGGTGCTCGGCCGCCACTCCACCCGCGCGCTCTCCGGCGGCCCGAACCGCACCTCCAGCGCGTCGCGCACGGGGAAGAAATCCTCGGCGGCGCAGGTCACCTCATGCCCCTCCGCGTCGCTTTCGGCGTTGTCCGCGCCAGCCTCGATCGCCGCCTCCAGCATGTCGTCGGCCGACCCCGCGGCGGCCGGATACCGCACCACCCCCAGCCGGCTGAACAGGAAGCTGACCGAGTTGGTCTCGCCCAGCGCCCCGCCATGCTTGGCGAACGCGGCCCGGATATCCGAAGCCGTGCGGTTGCGGTTGTCGGTCAGCGCCTCCACCATCACCGCGACGCCGGCCGGGCCGTAGCCCTCGTACCGCACCTCCGCGTAATCAGCGCCGCCGGCGCCGCCGGACGCTTTCTTGATCGCGCGATCCACCGTGTCCTTCGGCATGTTGGCCTCGCGCGCCGCCGCCACCGCGGCCCGCAGCCGCGGGTTGGCCGCCGGGTCGGGCAGGCCCTGCCCAGCCGCGACGGTGATCTCGCGGATCAGCCGGGCGAACAGCCGGCCGCGCCGCGCATCCTGCGCGCCCTTGCGGTGCATGATGTTCTTGAACTGTGAATGTCCGGCCATGTTTCCAGCGGTCAGTTGTCAGGGATCAGCGGCCGGAAGATATAGCGTCCCGGCAAGCAACGCATAGGAGGTGCAATGTGGCGGACGCTCCCGGTTGGCCTGGCATCGAGGCACGCTGGACCTCGTCGGCGAAAACCGGGGTGGGCAGCGCGCTGTCGCCGGTCAGCCGCGTGTGGTTCACCGTCAGCCACGGCATCCTGAACGAGATCTACTACCCTCGGGTGGACCAGGCGTGCATCCGCGATTTCGGACTGATCGTCACCGATGGGGGCGAATTCTTCGCGGAGGAAAAACGCGATTGCAGCTTCGAGACCACCGCGATGGAAGACGGGGTGCCCGCCTTCCAGGTGGTCAGCACCCATCTCGGCGGGCGGTTCCGCATCACCAAATCCATCGTCTCCGACCCGCGGCACGACGTGGTGCTGCAGCAGATCGCGCTGGAGGTGCTGCAAGGTTCGCCGTTGCGGCTGTTCGCCCTGCTGGCGCCGCACCTGGTGAATGGCGGGGCGCACAACACCGCCTGGACCGGGGACTACAAGGGCTCTCGCATGCTCTTCGCCGAGGGCGGGGGCACCCTGCTCGCCCTCGCCGCCGACCGGCCGTTTGCCGCCACGTCGGTCGGGTTCGTCGGTGCGTCCGATGGCTGGCAGGTGCTGCACGCACATGGCCACCTGGCGGATAACTGGGACCGTGCCGCCAACGGCAACGTAGCGCTGACCGCCGAACTCGCGCTGGCGGGCGACACGCCGATCCATTTGGCGCTCGGCTTCGGCCGCAGCCCGGCGGAGGCGGCGTTCCACGCCCGCGGCAGCCTGCAAACCGCTTTCGCCGCCGTGGTGGAGCGCTACGCCGCCGGCTGGCGGGGCTGGCAGGCCGGGCTGCGGTCGCTCGACCGCCGAGTGGACGGGCACAACACCTATCGCGTCAGTACCGCCGTGCTGCGGTGCCATGAGACGCCGAACTTTCCGGGCGGCCTGATCGCCAGCCTGTCGATCCCCTGGGGCGCCAGCAAGGGGGACGACGACCTGGGCGGCTACCATTTGGTCTGGCCGCGCGACCTGGTGCAGACGGCGGGCGCCTTCCTCGCCTGCGGTGCGTTCGACGAGGTGCGCCGGGTGCTGCGCTACCTGCGCGCGGTGCAGGAGGCCGACGGCTCTTGGCCGCAGAACTGCTGGCTGGACGGAAAGCCCTATTGGCACGGGCTGCAGCTCGACGAGTGCGCGTTGCCGGTCCTGCTGGTGGATCTTGCATGGCGCCTGGGCGCGCTGCACCGACCGCAACTGGAACCGTACTGGCCGATGATCCGCGCTGCCGCGGGGTTCGTGGTGCGCCACGGTCCCACCACCGGCCAGGACCGCTGGGAAGAGAACGCCGGCTATACCCCCTTCACCCTGGCCGCCGAGATCGCCGGCCTGCTGGCCGCCGCCGATCTGGCGGAACTCTGCGAAGCAGGCGACGCCGGCAGCGCGATGGCCGGGTTCCTGCGCGACACGGCGGATGCCTGGGAAGCGCAGATCGACGACTGGCTGTATGTCGCCGACACCGCTCTGGGGCGCGAGGCGGGCGTGACGGGATATTACCTTCGCATCACCCCACCGATACAAGGCGAGGCGCGGGCTGCGACGCATGCCACCGTGGAGGTGCGCAACCGCGACATCTGCAGCGCGGACGTGGCGGCCGATTGCCTGATCAGCACCGACGCGCTGGCGCTGGTGCGCTTCGGCCTGCGCGCGGCGGACGATCCGCGCATCCTGGACAGCGTGCGGGTGATCGATCACGTACTGCGGCAGGAACTGCCGACCGGCCCCGGCTGGCGTCGCTACAACGGTGACGGCTACGGCGAGCATGACGACGGCCGCCCGTTCGACGGCACCGGCATCGGCCGGGTCTGGCCGCTGCTGGCCGGCGAGCGGGCGCATTACGAGCTGGTGGCCGGCCACAAGGCCGAAGCCGCGCGATTGCTCGCGGTGATGGAAGCGAACGCCAGCCCGGGCAAGCTGCTGCCCGAACAGGTCTGGGACGGCCCGCCGATGCCGGAGCGGGAGCTGATGCCCGGCGGCCCAAGCGGGTCGGCGATGCCGCTGGTCTGGGCCCACGCGGAGCACATCAAGCTGCTGCGCTCGCTGGCCGACGGCGCGGTGTTCGACCTGCCGCCGCAGCCGGTGCGGCGCTACCAGCGCGACCGACGGCCGCCGCGCGTGGCGTCCTGGCGGCCCGACTGGCGCACCGAGCAGATTGTCGCGGGACGGGTGCTGCGGATCGAGCTGCCGGAGCGATCGGTGGTGACGTGGAGCCTGGACGACTGGCACACCCGCACCGAGACGGCGACGCGGGACACCGGGCTTGGCGTGCACACGGCCGAGCTGCAAGCCGCCGCGGGTTCGGGGCGCATCGCGTTCACCTGGCGTGGCACGGCCGCCGATGCGGCGAATGGCGAGACGTTCACGGTCGAGATCGGTTGACCGCCCCCATCGGCAAACGCCCCCGTGGGCAAATGATTTTCGCGGGGCGTCAGGCCGAAGCGTTTCGGTGTTCCACCGCAAGCCGACACCACCACCGACAGGCTGACCGGCCCCGCAAATCGCCAGACCCGCGGCGCCGGGTGAGGGTGCAGCGGGGCCCCCGATCACCCTCACCCTCGGCGGTGTCGCGCCTCGACCTCTCCGGCAGGCGGGGGAGGTTTCTACCGTGCATCCGTTCGTGGCCCCGGCCTTGCCCATTTCCCCCTCCCCTGCCGGCGATGCATCATGCGTCCGTTGCCGGAGGGAACCATGACCGAACTGCCGCCGCTGGACGCCGACGCATTGCCACCGGGGCTGCGCGCGCGCTTTGTCCCGGACATCAACGGCCTCCGCATCCATCTGCTGGAGGCGGGATTCGAGACGCCGGACCGGCCCTGCATCCTGTTGCTGCACGGCTTTCCCGAGCTGGCGTATTCCTGGCGCAATGTCATGCCGCTGCTGGCCGCCGCCGGCTTCCGCGTGATCGCCCCCGACCTGCGCGGCTATGGCCGCACCACCGGCTGGGACGCCGGCGAGGATAACGGCCTGCACTCGTTCCGTCTGCTCAATGCGGTGCGCGACGCGCTGGGGCTGGTGGCGGCGCTGGGCTACCGCTCGGTCGCCGCGGTGGTGGGGCACGATTTCGGCTCGCCGGTCGCCGCGTGGTGCGCGCTGGTGCGGCCGGACGTGTTCCGCTCGGTGGCGCTGATGAGCGCGCCGTTCGCCGGCCCCCCTGCCCTGCCCTTCGACACCCTGCGCAGCGGCCCCGTCGCGCCGGCGCCCGACATCCACGCCGCGCTGGCGCGGCTGGATCGCCCGCGCAAGCACTACCAGTGGTACTACTCGACGCGCCAGGCCAATGCCGACATGTGGCATTGTCCGCAAGGCGTGCATGATTTCCTGCGCGCCTACTACCACCACAAGAGCGCCGACTGGCGGCAGAACCGGCCATTCAGGCTGCAAGGCTGGATCGCCGAGGAACTGGCCAGGCTGCCGACCTACTACGTCATGGACCTGCACGAGGACATGCCGGCCACCGTGGCGCACGAGATGCCGTCAGCGGCCGAGATCGCCGCGTGCCGCTGGTTGCCGGACGACGAGTTGCGCGTTTACAGCATCGAGTATGAACGCACCGGCTTCCAGGGCGGACTGCAATGGTACCGGCGTGGCACCGGAGGGCTCGACACCGCGGAATTGCAAGTGTTCTCCGGGCGCGGCATCGACGTGCCGGCGATCTTCATCGCCGGCAGCAGCGATTGGGGGGTTTATCAGAATCCCGGCGCACTGGAGCGCATGCAGCAGACCGCGTGCTCGCGCTTCCTGGGTTGTCACCTGGTCGATGGCGCGGGACATTGGGTGCAGCAGGAACAGCCGGCGCAGGTGGCGGAGCTGCTATTGCGGTTCCTGCGCCGGCAACCGGCCACTGCCGCGTGAGGCGGCGCAAGCCGTCGCGCCGGTGGTGATGCGGCGGACGCTGGCGGTGCCAGCCCAGGCTCCGGCGGCGATTCCCTGGACGCTCGCCGCGGCGTAGGACCGGCCATGCAAAAGAGCATTGCGCAGCCGGTCGTCAAGGACCTGGTATTGGTCGGCGGTGGACACAGCCATGTCGGCGTGCTCAAGCGCTTCGGCATGCGGCCGATACCGGGCGTGCGCCTCACAATGATCTGCCGCGACCGGCACACGCCGTATTCCGGCATGCTTCCGGGCCTGGTCGCCGGGCACTACACGTTCGACGAGGCGCATATCGATCTCGGCCCGCTCTGCCGCTTCGCGGGCGCGCGCTTCTATCATGACGAGGCAGTTGGCCTGGATTTGACCAACCAGGTAGTCCTTTGCCGGGCGCACCCAGCGGTTGGTTACGACATTCTCTCGCTCGACATCGGTTCCACGCCGCGCACGTCCGATGTGCCGGGCGCCACCGGCAACGTCGTGCCGGTCAAGCCGATCAACCGTTTCATCGCGCATTGGCAACTCATGGCCGATCGCGTCCTCGCGCATCAGGGGGACCTGCGCATCGGCGTGGTCGGCGCCGGCGCGGGCGGAGTCGAAATTCTCCTTGCCGTACAGCATCGCCTGCGCCGGATGCTGTCGGAGGTCGGTCGCACGGACGACCACGTCGGGTATTGGCTGTTCAATGCCGGCGAGCAGATCCTTTCCGGTCACAATCCGCGCACGCGCCGCATCTTCGAACGCGTGCTGCGTGAGCGATGCGTGCACGTGGTGGCGGGCAGCGCGGTCGCCACGGTCGCGCCCGGTCGCCTCGCGACCGCGCAAGGCACGCAGTACGCGCTGGATGAAATCCTCTGGGTCGCCGCTGCCGGCGCCGCGCCCTGGCTGGCCGAATCCGGCCTGCGCGTGGACCCGCAAGGCTTCGTCGCGGTCAACGACACATTGCGGTCCTTGTCGCATCCTTCGGTGTTCGCGGCCGGCGATGTCGCGGCGGTGTTGCAGCATCCGCGCCCGAAATCGGGCGTCTTCGCGGTGCGCCAGGGCAAGCCGCTCGCGGAAAACCTGCGACGCGCCCTGCTTGGGCGAAACCCTGTGCCGTTCCAGCCGCAACGGAATTTCCTCAGCCTGATCAGCACCGGCGACGGATCCGCGGTGGCCTCGCGCAACAACTGGGCCGTGGAAGGCCGCCTGATGTGGCGCTGGAAGGACTCGATCGACCGGCGCTTCATGCGGCAATACAGCGTGCTGCCCGAAATGGCGGCACCACCCCCCCCTGCTCTCGAAACGAATCTCGCCGGCACCGCGGCGATCGAGGAACTTTCCGGCATTGCCATGCGCTGCGGCGGCTGCGGCGCCAAGGTCGGCGGCACGGTGCTGGCGCAGGTGCTCGGCACGCTGCATCCCGTTGCGCGGCCGGACATCCTGATCGGACTCGATGCGCCCGACGATGCCGCCGCCGTCACCGTGCCTCCGGGAAAGATCATGCTCCACACCGTGGATTATTTCCGCGGCCTGATCGACGACCCGTTTGTCTTCGGGCAGGTCGCCGCGAACCACAGCCTGGGCGACATCTACGCCATGGGCGGCGAGCCGCAATCGGCACTGGCCATCGTGACGCTGCCGTTCGGCCTTGAATCGAAAATGCAGGACATGTTGCTGCAGCTCATGGCCGGTGCGGTGAAAGTGTTGAACGACGCCGGCACGGCGCTGGTCGGCGGCCATACCGGAGAGGGCGCCGAACTCGCCATGGGTTTCGCCGTCAACGGCCTGGCCGACCCCGCGCGCCTGCTGCGCAAGGCGGGCATGCGACCCGGCGACAGGCTGATCCTCACCAAGCCGCTCGGCACCGGCACGTTGTTCGCGGCCGACATGCGAGGGAAGGCCAAGGGACGCTGGATCGATGGCGCCCTGGCGTCGATGCTGCAATCCAGCCGCGCCGCCGCGGGCTGCCTGCACGACCATGGCGCCACCGCCTGCACCGACGTGACCGGCTTCGGATTGCTCGGGCACCTGGTGGAAATGACCACGGCTTCCGGGGTTGACGTTGAGCTGCTGCTCGATGCGCTGCCGCTGCTGGATGGCGCGCCGGACACCGTGCGGCTGGGCATCGTCAGCTCGCTGCAACCGCAGAATGCGCGGTCGAGCCGCGCCGTCCGCGACATCGATGGGTCGGCGGGAGACGCGCGGCTGGCGTTGCTGTTCGACCCGCAGACCGCCGGTGGGTTGCTGGCAAGCATCCCCGCCGATAAGGCCGATGCCTGTCTCGCCGGGTTGCGGCGAAGCGGCTACGCGAAAGCGGCAATTATCGGCAGTGTCCACCCGCGCACCGCGAACGCCGAGCCGATCGCGTTGCGCCGGTGAGCGCTCCCGGCCGACCGTCTTGCCCGCCGCGCGTGGGCTGCCCACCTCGAACTAACGAACAACGACCAGGGGGCGATGGCGACGACAACCAGCCGGCGACATCGCGCAAGCACCGGGCGGTGTCCGGCGCAACGACCGACCCGGCTCGCACCAGCCCGGGCAGCGGCAACGGCGCCCGCGCAAGCGCCGGCCACCCAGGCGGAGCGCTGCGCAAGAGGTGCGAGGGCAGTGCGGGTTGGCTCGGTCGGCGGTTGCGGGCGAGCCTGGAGGCAAACCCCAACCTATGCGGCTCCATCACGCAGCGGCTTGGCCCCGGCCACCCACAACCGGCGAGGCGGAGGTAGATCCCTGCCAAGCGGAGCGATGGCGGCGCGGGTCGCCTCCAGCCTGCCCGCCATGCGGCCTTGGAGGTACAACCCCACGCAAAGCCGTGCCGGTCGAGTCCGGGGATGTACCGTTCAACCCCGGCGACCGCGGCACAGGCGTCAGGTGCAAGGTTCATCAGGTTCAGCCGTGCGATTTCCTCCGGTCCAGCGGTTCCGTCGCCCATCAGGCCAACAACTGGCCTACCCGTGAGGGCCAGGAACCGGCATACGGACTGGGCCATGACCGTTCCCTTCGTTCTCGACCGGACCGTATCCGGACCGCTGCACCTGCAGATCGCCATGCGGCTGCGCACGGCCATCACCGCCGGCGTCCTGACGCCCGGCGTCCGCCTGCCCTCGGCCCGATCCCTGGCCGGGCAGCTCGGCGTCGCCCGCGGCACGGTGGACGCCGGCTATGCCGTGCTGATCGCCGAGGGCGTCGTCGTGCCGCGCGGCTCGGCCGGCACCATCGTCTCGCCCGACCTTGCCGCCCGGGTCGCGCCGCCCGCCCAGCGCCGCATGCCCTTCGCGCCGCCGCGCGCCGAGCCGCCGCCGGCGCCCCTGCCGTTCCGCATGGGGCTGCCCGCGCTCGACGCGTTTCCCCGCAAGCTATGGACCAGCCTGATCGCGCGCGCGGCCCGCGGCCTCGGGGCGGAGGCGTTGGCCCTCCCCGACCCGTCCGGCTGGCGTCCCCTGCGAGAGGCGATCGCCACCTATCTCGGCGTGTCGCGCGGCATTCTGTGCGGCCCGGACCAGGTGCTGGTAACCGCCGGCTTCCAGGGCGCGCTGGCACTGGTCGCAAAGCTGCTGTTGCGCACCGGCGACCCCGTCTGGGTGGAGGACCCCGGCTACCTCCTCGCGCGCCACGCGCTGGAGGCGGCGGGCGCCACGCTTGTCCCGGTGCGGGTGGATCGCGACGGGCTGCGCGTTGCCGCAGGGATGGTCGCCGCACCGCGCGCCCGGCTGGCGGTGGTGACGCCGGCGCACCAGAGCCCGCTCGGCGTCGCCCTGTCCCTGCCGCGCCGGCTGGCACTGCTCGGCTGGGCGGCCGACGCCGGCGCCTGGGTGCTGGAAGACGACTACGACAGCGAATTCCGCTACACCGGCCACCCCCTGCCGGCGCTGAAGAGCCTGGATCGCGGCGGGCGTGTGCTCTACGCCGGCAGCTTCAGCGAGGTGCTGTTTCCCGCCCTGCGGCTGGGCTACCTGGTGGTGCCGGACGAGTTGGCCGAGGCCTTCGCGCGCGCCAGCCGGCTGGGGTCGTGCGGCCTGCCGTCGTTGGAACAGCGCGTCGTGGCGACGTTCATGGCAGAGGGCCACTTCGCCCGGCACCTGCGCCGCATGCGCACCCTGTATGCGGCGCGGCGAAGCGTCCTGGCGGCCGCGCTGGCAGCGGCGTTCGGCGACCGGATGGTGCTGCAACTGGAGGCGGGCGGGATGCACCTGCTGGCCCGCTTCCCCGGCGCGGCGGATGACGGGACGTTGGCGCGCCGCGCCGCCGCGGCCGGACTGGCGCCCACCGCCCTGTCCAGCCTCGTGGCGGCCCACGATTGCGGGCAGGGCCTGCTGCTCGGGTTTGCCAACGTGCCGGAGGCCGAGGCCGAGGCGCGGGTGCGGCTTTTGGCCGGGGCGGTCGGCCTTGGTGCCGCCCGGGAGGCAACTGTTCTGGCGAAGTAACGCAACCCCCGCTGGGTGAAACACGTCGGCGGCCGGGCGGCGACAGCGCGCGGCGGACGATCGTCACGCGGCCTCGGCCGAATCCGCCCACGCGCATCGCTGTCGCTGCAACCTGCCTGCGTCAGAGACTGGCCATGGGGCGGCCCGATCACCCTCACCCGCCGCCGCGCGTCATCCTCTCCCGTGGTGCGGGAGAGGATTCCTCGCGATCACACATACACTCCCGCCATGCCACCCGCCGGATAGCGCGTGCCGGCCGCCGCGCCGCTCGGCACCGCGGCGGAAATCCGCGCCACGTCCTCCGGCGTCAGCGTCACCTGCAACGCGCCGAGGTTTTCCTCTAGCCGGTTCTTGTAGCGCGTGCCGGCGATCGCCACGACGTCGTCGCCTTGCGCCAGCACCCAGGCCAGCGCCAGCTGCGACGGCGAGCACTTCTTCTCCGCCGCGATGGCTTCGATGCGCGCCACCAGCTCGCGGTTGCGATCGAAGTTCTCCTTCTGAAAGCGCGGATGCGCGGCACGGCGACCATCGACGTCGGCGAAGGTCTGGATCGCCCCGGTCAGGAAGCCGCGCCCCAGCGGCGCATAAGCAACGAAGCTGATGCCCAGGCCGCGCGTGGTTTCACGGGTTTCCTCGGCCTCGCTCCGGTAAAGCAACGAATACTCCGTCTGCACCGCGGCGATCGGATGCACCTTGTGGGCACGCCGGATTGTCTCCGGCTTCGCCTCGGACAGGCCGAGATACTTCACCTTGCCCTGCTGCACCAGCCGCGCCATCGCACCGACGGTTTCCTCGATCGGCACGCCGGGATCGACGCGGTGCTGGTAGTAGAGGTCGATGACCTCCTCGCCCAGCCGCTTCAGGCTCGTCTCGCAGGCCTGGATCACGTAGTCCGGCCGGCCGTTCACGCCGTTCGGTCCGCCGGGGTTCTGCACCTGGCCGAACTTCGTCGCCAGCACCACGCGGTCGCGGCGCCCCTTGATGGCGCGGCCGACGACCTGTTCGTTGTGCCCCCAGCCATACATGTCCGACGAATCGAGATGATCGACGCCAAGGTCGATGGCGTGGCGGATCAATTCTTCCGACGCCGCGTCATCGGCCGCGCCGTATACGCCGGACAGCGACATGCAGCCCAGACCGATTGCCGATACCGACAACCCGCCGTTGCCCAGCTTGCGATGCGCGAGTTTTTCCGTTGCCATGAGTGCACTTCTCCCGGTTTATGTGGATGCGCCAGCCTATCTCGACGCGAGTGTCAGCCGGCCCGCAACGCCGCGGCATAGGCGCACACCGCGGCGGCAAAGCCGATTTCCAGAGCGTCCGCGGTCAGTTCGTGGCCGATCGACGCCTCCGCCAGGAACGGCACCGCCCGCAACAGCGGCGGAATGTTGTGCAGGTTAAGGTCGTGCCCGGCATTCACCGCCAGCCCAAGCTCCGCCGCGCGTCGCGCGGTGTCGCCGATCCGCGAGAGCAGTACGCCATGTTGGCCTGCGCGGAACGCCTCGGCGTAACCCCCGGTATAGATCTCCACCCCGTCCGCGCCAACGTCGCGTACCCGCGGCAGCACCGCCGGATCGGGATCGATGAACAGGATCGCCCGGCAGCCCAGCGCCTGCGCCGCCGCCACCGCCGGCCGCGCCAGCGCCATCTGTGCCGCGTCGAGCTGCCACCCCTCCTCCGAGGTAAACGCCTCCGGCGCGTCCGGCACCAGGGTGCATTGTTCCGGCTTCACCTCCGCCAGGATCTCGTGCAGCCGCGCGTCCGGATAGCCCTCGATATTGAACTCGATCCGCGGCCGAACCGCACGCATCAGCGCGGCCAGCGCCGGCACGTCGGCGCGGCGGATATGCCGTTCATCCGGACGCGGATGCACGGTCAGCCCCGCGGCGCCGGCCTCCAGCGCGATGCGGGCGAAGCGCAGCAGGTCCGGCACGCCGGTGCGGCGCGCGTTGCGCAGCAACGCCACCTTGTTGAGGTTCACGCTCAGCCTAGCCATGTGGCGGACACTAGCGCGGGACGCCGCCTTCCGCCAAACTCGCCGGCGCCATGCCAATCGTGACCCCATCCGGCGAGACACTCGGCGCCCGCATCGTCGGGATCGATGTTTCCCGCCCGCTGGCGCGCGAGGATTTCGCGTTGATCCTGCGCGTGCTGGCGGCGCACGGCGTGGTGTGCTTCCCCGGCCAGCAACTCGATCCCGCCGGACAGGTCGCGTTCAGCCGGCAGTTCGGCGAACTTGAGGTGCACGTATCCGGTGCGTTCCAGGTACCGGACCACCCGGAAGTCATGATCCTGTCCAACATGGTCGAGCATGGCAGGCCGATCGGTCTCGCCGATGCCGGGCAGGACTGGCACACCGACATGTCGTTCAGCCGCACCGTTGCCTTCGTCAACGTGCTCTATGCGTTGCGGGTGCCGCGGCGCAACGGGCGGGCGCTCGGCGACACGCTGTTCGCTGACATGGCAGCCGCCTTCGATGACCTGCCGGCGCCGTTGCAGGCGCGGCTGGAAACCCTGACCGCAACGCATGACTTCGGAAAATTCTGGGACATGATGCGGGCGCGCGGCGGCTCGGAGACTGCGCGCAAGCCGCTCACCGAGGCGCAGCGACGGCAGAAGCCGCCGGTGTCGCAGCCGATGGTGCTGCGGCATCCGCTCTCGGGACGCCGAATCCTGTACGCCAACCCTGGCTACACGGTGCGCATCGACGGGCTGTCGGCGGCGGAGAGCGACGCGTTGCTGGCAACGCTGTTCGAACACCAGCTCCGGCCGGAATACCGCTTCGCCCATTGCTGGACCGAAGGCGACGTGCTGCTGTGGGACAACCTCCGCACGATGCACAACGCCGTGCCCGACTATGGTCCCGGCGAGCACCGGCTGGTGCGGCGCTGCCAGGCGATGGCGGACCGCGTGTTCGATCCGGCGTTCGCGCGGCTGGCCGCCATCCCGGCGGCGTAGCGCGCGCGGTGTCCGGATCAAATCGATGGCCGCGTGACCGGCCCCACGCACTTCGCCCCCATCGCGGGCGAGGTTAGAACGCCGGCGCCACCTCCGCCATGAACCGCGCCATCTCGTGCTTCACCTGCGGGTGTGGCTTCAGGCCGACGTTGAAGTAGAGAATGACCTCGTCGAAGCCCGCCGCTTCGACCTGCTTCAGCACCCCGGTCATCCGCTCCGGCGACCCCAGCAGTACGGAGTTTTCCGTCAGGTCCTCCGGCTTTACCGTCCGCAGCCGCTCCACCATGCCGATGAAATAGCGATAGCTCGGCGGCGCGGTAGCCGGATCGCCGGGAAAGGCGGGAATGACGCATTCGCGGTAGTAACGGATCTGCCGTGCCCGCGCCGCTTCTTCCTCCGCCGGCGTATCGGCGAAATGGATGAAATAGCTGCACATCAACCGCCCCGGCGTGGTGCCGTGCTTCGCGCAGGTCGCGTGGTACAGCTCGGCCACCTGGCGCAACCCGCCGAAACTCAGCGCCGCGGCAAACGGCGCCACGATCAGTCCGCAGCCCAATCGCGCGGCCAGCGCGATCGATGGCTGCGAGAACGATCCGACATAGGCCGGGATCGGCCGCTGCACCGGTCGCGGCGTGATCGCCACGTCATCGAACGCATAGTGCCGGCCGCGATGCGAGATCGGCCCGTCGGCGGACCACAGGCGGCGCACCACCGCCATCCCTTCCTCGAAGATCGACTGGTTGTCGTCGAACGACACGCCCAGCGGCGCGTATTCCCGCCGGTCGTAACCCCGGCCGGCGGCGAAATCGACGCGCCCCCCGGAGAGCAAATCGAGGGTGGCCCATTGCTCGGCGACGCGGATCGGGTGGTGCAGCGGCAGCACCGTGACCGCCGGCGCCAGGCGAATGCGCTGGGTGCGCGCCGCGACATAGGCCAGGGCGAGATCGGGGCAGGACAACACGCCGAGCGTGCTGAAATGGTGCTCGCCGATCCAGGCCGAATGCAGGCCGATCCGGTCGGCATGGACGGCCTCGTCGATGATGTCGGCGACGAACTCGTTGGGCGTGCGCCGGTTGTCGCGGTACGCGTTGTCGCTGAGCGTGAAATAGCCGAACTTCATGGCGTCCCCCTTAGCCGGCAATCCGGCGCACGTATTCCGCCAGACCGGTCTGCCGCGCGGTGGCCGTGCGCGCCGCGTGCAGCACCGCGCGGACCGCCGCGACCGCGCGCGGCAGGTCATCGTTCACCACCACGTGGTCGAACTCGGGCCAATGGCTGATCTCGTCGCGAGCGAGCTGCATGCGCCGCGCGATCTCGGCGGCGCCGTCACCAGCCCGCGCGCGCAACCGCGCTTCCAAGGTTGCCAGGTCGGGAGGCAGGATGAATACGCCCACCACGTCGTCCGGCAGCGCGGCGCGCAATTGCCGGTGGCCCTGCCAGTCGATGTCGAACACCATATCCAGACCGGCCGCCAGCGCGGCTTCGACTGGCGCGCGCGGCGTGCCGTAGCAGTGCCGGCCCAGCACGCGGGCCCATTCCAGCAGCCCGTTCGACTGCACCAGCCGGTCGAACGCGGCCTGCGTCTGGAAATGGTAGTGCTCGCCATCGGTCTCGCCTATTCGTGGCGCGCGGGTGGTGACGCTGACCGAAAGCCGCAGTTGTTGCTCGCTGGCAACCAGCGCCTCGGCGATCGCGCTCTTCCCCGCCCCCGACGGCGCCGCCAGCACCAGGCCCAGACCGCGCCGGGGGATCGCGGTCATGCGTGCGGGACCCGGGAAGGTTGCGGGCCAGCAGAGGATGCTCCCCCTCCCCTCGCGGGAGGGGGCTGGGGGAAGGGGTGCATGCCTCCCCGGCCGGCGGAAATACACCCCCCTCCCCCCAGCCCCCTCCCACAAGAGGAGGGGGAGGACTTTACCTCGACCCACTCGACCCACTCGACCCGTCTGCTCATTCGATGTTCTGCACCTGCTCGCGCAATTGCTCGATCGTCGCCTTCAGCTTCAGGCCGGTCGCGGTCAACGCGGCCGATGCCGACTTGCTGCACAGCGTGTTGGCCTCGCGGTTGAACTCCTGCACCAGGAAATCGAACCGCCGGCCGACATTGGCCGCCTCCGCCAGCAGGGCGCGCGCCGCCGCGATGTGGCTTTCCAGGCGATCGAGTTCCTCGCGCACGTCGGACCGCGCCGCCAGCAACGCGACTTCCTGCGCGATCCGCTCCTGCGGCAGCGACGGCGCCTCACGCAGCAGCGCGGTGAGGTTCTCCGTCACCCGCGCCCGCTGCGCCGCCGGCTGGTCCGCCGCCTGCGCCGCCGCCGTCTCGCGCAACACGGCGATCTCCTGGAGCAACCCGGCAAGCACGGTGGCAAGCCGAGCGCCTTCGGCCTCGCGCGCGGCGGCCAGCCCCGCCAGCGCCTCGGCAAACCCGGCCCGCACCGGCCCCGCGGCGGTGGCGCGCTCCTCCGCCGGATCGGCCGCGGCGGCGCGCAGCACGCCGGGCAGCGACAGCAGCGCCTCGGCGCGCGGCACCGGACTGCCGGGGATCCGCGCATGCAGATCCAGCGCGATCGTCAGCGCCTGCTCCAGCGCGACGGCATCGAGCGCCAGCCGCGCCTCGATCTCGCGCTTCACGGTCAGGCCGGCGGCGACGTTCCCGCGCTTGAGCACCTTGCCCGCGGCTTCGCGGAGGGATGGCTCCAGCGCGTCCCAGCCGGGCGGCAGGCGAAACCGCAGGTCGAGGCCGCGGCCGTTGACGCTGCGCAGCTCCCAGATCCAGGCAAGACCGCCGGCACTGCCCTCGGCGCGGGCAAATCCGGTCATCGATGCAAGAACGCTCATGGCGCTGTTCTATCAGCCGCCCGGCGCGCCGCAACCCGCGCTATGGTCCTGGCCATGGCAGATTTTTCCTCCGTCCTGATCACGGGCGCTTCTTCGGGGATCGGTGCGGCGCTGGCGACGGCGCTCGCGGCGCCCGGGGTGACGCTGCACTTGTCGGGCCGTGACGCGGGGCGGCTGCGGGCGGTGGACAATGCCTGCCAGGCGGGCGGCGCAGCGGTGACGACCGCCATCCTGGACGTGTGCGACGAGGCGGCGATGGCGGCCTGGGTGGCGCGCGCCGGGCGACTGGATCTGGTGGTGGCGAACGCCGGCATCTCGGCCGGCACCGGCGACCACACGCCGGAGGACATGACGCAGGTGCGCGGCATCTTCGCCACCAATCTCGGCGGCGTACTGAACACGGTGCTGCCGGCGATCGAGGCGATGCGGCGCCAACCGGCCGGGCCGGACGGATGGCGCGGCCGCATCGCGGTGGTCGCCTCGATCGCCGCGTTTGTCGCGGCGCCGGGCGCGCCGTCGTACTGCGCGTCCAAGGCGGCGGTGGATGCCTGGACGGTGGCGACCGCGCTCGGCCTGCGGCGGGAGGGCATCGCGCTGACCAGCGTCTGCCCCGGCTACATCCGCACCGCGATGACCGCGCGCAACCGCTTCCCGATGCCCGGGCTGATGGACGCCGACCGCGCCGCGCGGCGCATCCTGCGCGGTGCCGTGGCCGGGCGGATCCGCGTGACCTTCCCGTGGTGGATGGGACTGGCCGCGCGCATCGGCGGCCTGTTGCCGCCGCGTTTGCTCGGGGCGGCGATGGCGACGCGACCGGGCAAGGCGCCTCTGCCGCCGTCCCGTGGGTGAGGCGCGTTGCCGGTCAGCGTGGCGCGGGTGGCGGGTACGGTCCCGGGGTTGCCGGGATGGCGGAACCGGGACGGGCTGCGAGGCACCCGTGGCGGCGCGACGGTTCCGGCGGGCTCTCCGCCTTGCATGGGTTCGTCACCACCCCGGTTGATTCCCGGCAAGCCCTCACCGCTGTCCGCCAAAAATATCCCGCAGCACCGCACCCGCGACCCCGGCCTCCACCGTCTGCGCCGGCGGCGCCTGGCCGCGCGCCAGATAGGGCGACAGCGCGTGCGCCAGGTTCGGCATGGTCAGCGTCTGCAGCCAGATCCGCCCCGGCCCGGTAAGCTGCACCAGGAACAGCCCGTCGCCGCCGAACAGCGCATTGGAAATGCCGCGGATCGTGGTGATGTCGAACGACACGCTCTCCTCGAACATGCCGACATGGCCGGGATGCACTTGCAGCGACTCGCCCGGCGCCAGCTCATGGCTGACGATCTCGCCGCCCAGCTCCACCCAGGCCTGACAGGTGCCCGACAGGCGCTGCAGCACGAACCCCTCGCCGCCGAACACGCCGGACCCGAGCGAGCGCTGCAGCGCGGCGGTCAGCTCCACCCCCATGGTGGCGCAGAGGAAGCCGTGACGATGCACCAGGTAGCCACGGCCGGGCTGCACCTGCAGCTCGAGGATCTGGCCGGGCACCTTGGCGGCGAAGGCCACCGCGCCCATGCCGCTGGTGCTGGTGAATTCGGTCATGAACAAGCCGCCGCCCGACACGGCACGCGTGATCGCGCCCCACAGGCCGCGCGCGCCGCCGGTGTTGGTCGTCGTGCGCATCTGCACGTTCGGCGTCATCCAGGACAGCTCGCTGGGCGTGGCGACGATCACGTCGTTCGCTTCGAGACCGATTTCCAGGACGGGCAGCGTGGTTCCGGTGATGCGGGACTGCATGACAATCGGCCTCCGGCATTGTTGCGTGGGCAGTTTGGCATAGCTGTCGGTGCCAATGCCAGGACGCGGTGGGGTGTCGCCGAGGATCCGACCGCGGCATCCCGCCGCCGGCTGGCGCCAACCATCCCGGCGCCCGGCAACAGCGGCGCCGGCAGCGCCGGCAGCGCCGGGATGGATGCCGGCACCGGCGTTGCGGCGGGGGCAGCCCAGGCGGCCCCCGCCGCAACCACCACCCGGGCGCCGATCGTCGCGACGGTCAGCAACCCGCGCCAGCCCACCAGTTTTGGTCATTCCCAGATCCGTCTTTTGGCCGCAGGCTATCGCGGCACGGTTTGCAGGCTGGTTGCATCCGCCGCGGCGATTGCATCGCCGGGCCGGCGGTTCGATGCTGCGCCGATGGACACCCATGACATCGATGCCACGGTGATCGGCGCCGGCATTGCCGGGGCTACCGCCGCCGCCGCCCTCGCCGCCGACCGGCGCGTCGCGTTGATCGAGGCGGAGGAAGCCGCCGGCTACCACAGCACCGGCCGTTCCGCGGCGATGTGGTTGCAGAACTACGGCCCGCCCGACGTGCGTCTGCTCTCGGCGCTGTCACGGCGGTTTTTCGCGCACCCGCCCGCGGGATTTGCCGACGTGCCGCTGATGGCGCAGCGCACCGTGGTGTTCATTGCGCGCGCGGACCAGCGCGCCGCATTCGCCGCCATGCTGGCCGAAGGCGATGGCCTGCGCGAGACGCCGGTGGCCGAGATTCTGCGCATGGTCGCCGCGCTGCGTCCCGGCTACGCCGCCGCCGCGGCGATCGAGGAGGACGCGTTCGACATGGACGTGGCCGCGCTGCACCAGGGTTTGCTGCGGCAGCTTCGCGCCCGCGGCGGCGCGTTGGCACTGCGCCATCGCGCCGCGCGCATCGAGCGCCGCAACGGGCGTTGGGAAGTCGCGACCAGTGGCAACGCCGTGTTCCGCGCGCCGGTGGTGGTGAATGCCGCCGGCGCCTGGGGCGACGAGGTAGCAGCGATCGCCGGCGTGGTGCCGATCGGGCTGACACCGTGCCGGCGCACCGCTGCGATCATCGATCCCGCGCCGCATGACGTGGCGCGCTGGCCGATGCTCATCGACGTCGGGCATCGCTGGTATGTCCGGCCGGAGGCGCGCACCCGGCTGCTGGTCTCGCCGGCCGACGAGACCCCAATGCACGCGCACGACGTGCAGCCGGACGAGCTGGACATCGCCACCGGCATCGACCGGATGCAGCAGGCGCTGGACATCCCGGTGCAACGCGTCGAGCGAAGCTGGGCCGGGCTGCGGACCTTCACCCCGGACGGCAGCCTGGCGTTCGGCTGGGACCGCGATGCCGCGGGCTTCTTATGGTGCGTCGGCCAGGGCGGCTATGGCATTCAGACCGCGCCGGCGGCGGGGAGGTTCGTTGCGGACCTGATCGCCGGCCGCGATCCCGGCGCGGCGGCGGCGATCGTGGCGGCAGTCGATCCACGACGTTTCACGGCAGCAATGCGGCAGCCGTAGCGTGGGATGAACCGCAATGGTCCGGTAACGTGCGCGGCGTGCCGATCGCCCGGCCGTCTGGCAACGAGCGCAACTTATGGCAACCGCCCGAAAGGCTGACTCGTCAGGCGGCCAGCCACGCGACACCCATGTCATGCGACATCCATGTCATGCGACATCCATGTCATGCGACATCCATGTCATGCGACATCCATGTCATGCGACATCCATGTCATGCGACATCCATGTCATGCGACATCCATGTCATGCGACATCCATGTCATGCGACATCCATGTCATTGCGAGGCGCGGAGCGACGAAGCAATCTCCCGCCCGGTGAGCCGCGGTCCTGCGTCGCCGGGCGGGAGATTGCTTCGTCGCTCCGCGCCTCGCAATGACATGATAATCGGTTCCGTCGCGCGTGCGTACGTTAGTCTCCCGCGTGCGTACGTCAGTCTTTGGGGCGCCTGGTATTATCGGCCGGCTGCCAGAAAGCTCGCGATCGATTCGGCGATCTTCTGGCCCGTCGCCTCCTGGTAGAAGGTGAATCCCGGAGACGGATTGACTTCAAAACAGTACCACTGGCCATCGCCGGTACGGCGCAGATCGATTCCCGCAACCGGCAAATCGAGCGCGGCTGCCAGGTGCCGGCACCGCGCCGCCAAAGCGGGTTCCAGGACGCAGGCGCGGATCGCCGGCGCGCTCCCACGCCGGCCCGCATAGCGGTAGTCGTCACTATCCGACACGATCTCGGAAGCAAAGACCTTGTCGCCGACGACATGCACGCGGCAATCGGTGCCGGCGACATATTCCTGGAGCTGCGTCGGGCAATTGGCGATGTCGCCGAGCCTGTCGCGATGCTCCGGACCAAGCCGGGAGACGATACTGCGGACACCGCTGACCGACTTGTAGATCACCGACCCGTGCCGGTCGCGGAACGCCAGCGCGGCAGTCGGGTCGGTGGTGACCAACGTGTCCGGGACGTCGAACCCGGCCGCGCGGATCAGGCCCGCCTGATAGGGCTTCGAGCCATTCGAGGCCATGGCGGACGGACGGCTGACCACGAGAGCCGGCGTTACCTCCGTCCAGGCCTGCATCGCGTCGTCCACCGCGTGCGCGTGTTGCCGAAGCGCGGCTTGCGGGCTCAGCGCCGCCAGCGCCGGAAGCCGGCGGACGTCGTAGGGGCGCACATAGACCGCGGTGATCGCCTCCAGCGCAACCGCATCGGTGCCGACGCGCAGCGTGCCATGGATCGAAATGCCCACCGACAACTCGAGCGCGGTGTCCCGGATCGCATGCTGGTCGAGCATGAAGACCGGCTCGCCACGCGCGCGCAGCAGGTCCCGCACCGCGCGCAACGGCCCGTCCCCGGGCACGCCCCAAAGCAAGATCATTGTGGCACCGTGGCGCCTGGTTCCCCCAGCAGCGCGTCGCGAACGGCATCCAGGCCACCCGGAAACATGATGACCGGCCACGGATTGACGCCGGCAACGACATAACCGGCGCCGTGCCGGGCGAAACGCACCCCGAGAAGGCCGGTGCCGGCAGCAGCGGCGAGGGTCTTCGCCCAGCCACGCAGAACCGGATCCGCGGTCCCGAATACCCGCCCGCCGATCACGGTCAATTCGGCAGCGACCTCGGCCGGGTGCTCCGCGGCTGCGTCGGGCCGTACGATCCGCCGCGCCGGACGCACGGGAATTCCGGCACGGATCGCGGCGCGGATCCATTGCTCGGGTCGCCAGCCCGGGCCCGACAGCAAGGCCGCACTGGGTCGGTTGAGCACCGGACACCGCAGGTCGCAGAGAAACGCAGTCAGGAAGGCGGTCATCTCGGCGGCGACATAAGCGCGATCCGGCGCGGCAATATGGGTCAGCTCTTCCGGCTGGACATGCCACAGGCGGGTCAGGACGCCGGTTATGGTTGCAACCGGCGTGACCCGTCCGCCAACCACCGCCACTGTCTCCCGCGGCGCCCCGACGCGGAGCCGCCACCCTGGCACCGACAGGTCGGCGGGCACGCACAGCGCCGCTTGCCACGGCGCCCATGCCGCGACCACAGCGGCGGCTACCTCGTCGAAGGCGCTGGCGAGAACGACGAGCATGGGCGGAAGATCAGCGCCGCGGCCGCGGCGGTGCCGGACGCTTGCGCGGCGGCAGCGGCGTTGCGGGCGGCGGCGGGGTGGGCGGACGCGGCGGCCCCGCCTCAGTGCGCCGCCGTCCGGCATCATTATGATCCCGTTCCTGCTCCTGTCGCCGCTGTGCCTCGCCGCGACGGTGGCGTTCGTCCTCGTCCTGCCGCCGTTCGTCATCCTGCGCGCGCATCGCCCGATCGCCGACGGACGGCCGCTCCTCCTCGCGAATGAAGGGGCGGCGGCGGGATTCATCTTCGATCCGCTCGAGGCGGTCGGCCAGACGTCCGATCCGATGCAGCAATTCGTCGTATTCGCGCGGTTCCTTGTGCGGCGGGCAGTAGGCTTGCTCCGCGTGCTCCTTCCATCCCTTGGTCTCGAACTCCTTGTGTTCCTTCTCCTTGCACCCCTTGTGCTCGAATTCCTTGTGCTCTTTCTCCTTGCAGCCCTTTTGCTCGATTTCCTTGCAGTCCTTCTCCTTCGACTCCTTGATCTCCTTTTCCTTCACCTCCTTGGCGTCTTTCTCCTTCTCCTTGGCTTCCTTGGCGTCCTTGTCCTTGAATTTGGTATCCTCCTCCGCGAATTCGAAGACGTCTTCATCATGGTGGTGGTCGTGGTCGTGCTCATCATGGCGCTCGCCATGGCGGACATGGACTTCGACCGGCTCGGAGGCGATGCCGTTGGCAATCACGACAAGCTTGTACTCGCCATGCGGCAGGTGATGCGGCACCTCGAAATGCGTGTGATGAATGGTGTCGCCGGTGGCCACACCCATGGTCGAATGATCGAAGGTCCGGCAGAACACCGCGCCGACCGCAGGCGGCCCCCAGAGCCGCACCAGCGGATAGTTGGTCGCCATCTGCTGGTCGTCGCCATAGGCGCAAGCCTGCGACAGGCCGTTCAGTTGCCGGCCATGCAGCCGGTAGGTTCGGCCGGGGTGGAGGCGGCGGGGCACATGGGTGATGTGCGGCCGCCAGGCCGGTTGCGGTCCGCCCGCCGGAGTGTAGATCTCCAGGTCGTCGGTGCACGTGGCGAGCAGGACCTGACCGGTCGGCAACAGCAGCAGGCGGCAGAACCAGGTGAAGGTGCTGCCGGCACTCGCGGTGCCCGGAACCGGGTTCAGCGAGGTGCCGTCGAACTCGAAGAACTGCGCCGGAAAGGCAAAACCGGCGTCCGCTCCGCTGAGCTCGATCGAGCCGACCACACACAGCACGTTGCCGCTCGGCAGCAGGCACGCGGGCGCGTCAACCGCGCCCAGCAGGTTGCCATTGATGTCGGCCGGAAAATCCGGGCCGGCCGCCCACGTCCCGGGGTCGGTCGGCGTGGTGGCCGGCGGTGTGTACAGCGCGGTGTGGCCGCTGGCTCCGATGGCGAAGACGCGCCCGTCCGGCAGGAGAATCTGCGGGCCCATCTCCGGTACGTCGCCAGCCGGACCTGCCGGAAGCGGTTGCGGCGTGCTGCCGGCGGTGACCCACTGGTTGGTCGCGATGACGTATTTCTGCGCGTTCGGTATGCTGCTGCACTGCACCGCCAGCACGGTGCCGTCGGGAAGCAGGGTCCAGCCTTCTTCCGAATTGGCGTCGAGAGCAGCGCCGCCATTCGACCAGGTTCGCGATTCCGGATCCCAGATGGCCGTCAGGTTGTTGGGTGTGTTGTCGTCGTTGCCAAGCAGCACCCGGCCATCCGGCAGCACGCAGGATGACGCGTCGCCGATATTGGTCCAGCCGACCGGTGTGGCGACCGGGGTCCACACGTCGGTGACCGGATCGTAGAGCTCGGCCACCGCCATGTAGTTCGGATGCGCATAGTCGTTATTGTACTCGCCGCCGGCGCAGAACACGGTACCGTCGCGCAACACGGCGGAGGCAAAAAACAACGGTGCATTGGATGGCCCGTTCTGTGTGACCGACGCGTTGTCCGGCAGCGGGCTTAGCGTATGCCAGGTGCCGCTGGCGTAATCCGAGTCCTTGTCGGGCACGAGTTTGTGCCAGTTCGGGGTTTCATACTCGTGGCACATGATGCTGCCGTCCGTGAGCAACATCATGGCATCGACGTTGAAGGACGGCTGATTGTTCAGGGGCTGCCAGGAGCCGGGCATGGTTTTCCTCCGTTTGTGCCGCAAGATCGCGATCTCGGATCGTGGCAGCGCCGCCCGGCGCCGGAATGCCGCGGGTGTGGCATGGATCATCCCGATCCTGCGGCATCCGGAAGCAACTGTCGGGTCGGCTCCGCCGGCACGATCAACAGTAACGAGGACTCGGACTTTACGCCTGCGGGCAGGCTCGGTGTATGAGATAACTCACACTTGACGCGCGGACTGCTTCCGGCGACCCATGGGCCGGTCCGGATACCGGCGGGGCGCTGCCGCGGCCGGGCGACGCGCCGGCGGCTTCGTGTTCGGACCGTCGCGGCGGCTCACCGCCGTGCCGTACGGCCCGCACATCTATTTCCTCGGCGAGGAGATCAACCTGTCGGTCCGGCTGCGGACTACCGGCTGGGATTGGTTCGTGCCGAACCAGGTGCTGGCGCATCACCACTATGCCAAGCCGGGTGCGCGTAGCGCGCCGTGGCGCGACGACAGCGAGTCCGGCAAGCCGCACGTGCCGTCCGAGGCGCGGCTGCGCCACCTGTTCGGCACGGAGGCCGCGACCGACCGGCGGGCGCTGGCCGACCTCGATCGCTCCGGGCTGAGCCGTGCGCGTCCGCTTGCGGCCTAGGAGGCGTTCGCCGGAGCGAACTTTCGCGACCACACGGTTTCCGGGCGCACCCGCCTGGGCGCGTTCGGTTGACGACAGGACGCCACGCGGCTGAACCGGGCCGGTTTGGCTGGAGCGGCGGCTGACCTCAACGCGAACGCTTGCGCTCCGCCAGCTCGCCGCGAACCGCCTGCGCCAGCTCGGGATTGGCACGGCGGATTTGCGCGACACGCAGCACCGTCGCCACCTCGGGAGTTGGCGATGCCTCCCATGCCTCGAGGAACAGCAGGTCGGCAATCGCGGCGTCGCATCGCACGCGCTCCAGCGCGCGTCGCACCGCCGCGGTGCGCGGCTCCCGGCACGGCACGGTCGCGATCCGCATGGTCAGATGCCGCACGCCGTGCAGGCACGAAAATTCATCGCCGGCGCCATGCAGGCGGACGCAGGGCCACCAACGTCAGGGACCACCCCGGTCGCATGCATCAGCGACGGGCGCGAGCCGTTCCCCCGATTCGCGTTCTCACGCATCAGTGCTTCTCCCGTTGAGGTTCGGTGCAGTTCTGTCGCGGTTATGGGTCGCTGCGCGATGCATCGCCGATGGCTTGCGGGCGCGGCTGCGGTGCCTTGACCGACGGCACACGGTGCAAACCGGTTCGAATCGGGTGGTGCATCTCGATGCCCGGAATCTTTTTCAAAAGGCGAATGTCTTGAGCCTGCATAACATTCGTCCGCGCCGGGGGTAAACTCAAGATACCGTGTCGTGTACTGCAATTTTGCAAAGGTTTTAGGTGCCGGTGGCTAGCTTGCGACGATCTTGTGACATCGGCGAGACGGCGCACGCCTGCACGGTGACTTGCGTCTCGTCGTGGGTTGCGGGCCTGCAGCGGTGCACCGCACGAGGCGACCGCCGTGCGCCGCACGATGCAAACGCCGTGCGCCGCACGATGCAAACGCCGTGCGCCGCACGATGCAAACGCCGTGCGCCGCACGATGCAAATAACGCACGGCCGGGCATCGTTGCGGCGCCAGCGGACAAACCGCCGGTTCAGCGCGCGAAGCAGACCGCGCGACACCAGGGACGGGCGCGACGAGGCCACCCGATCACCCTCACCCTCGGCGCGCGCGGCGTGGCCTCTCCCACGCGCGGCGCGGGAGAAGATTTTGTCAGACGACCTTGCCGGTATCCGGCTCCATCAGGTGCATCTGGTTGAGGTCCGCGGTCAGCGGCAGCATCTCGCCGGGCTCGGCATGGGTCGCCGGATCGACGCGAGCGCATACCGGGTCGTGGCCGATGAAGAAATGCACCATGGTCTCCATGCCCATCGGCTCGACCACGTCCACCGGCAGATCGACGCGCGCCCAGCCGGGCTTGCCGCTTTCGTGGTATTCGAACAGGTGCTCCGGCCGCAGCCCGAGGATCATGTCGCGACCCTTGTGCTTGCCGTAGCGATCCACGCGTGCCGCCGGCACCGGCAGCACGATCTGGTCCGTGACGCGCACCGCCAGGCCGCCGCCCAATCCGTCTTGCACCCGCACCGGCAGGAAATTCATCGCCGGAGAGCCGATGAACCCGGCGACGAACCGTGTCGTCGGATTATGATACAACTCTTGCGGCGACCCCACCTGCTCGATCACGCCGTGGTTCATCACCACCACACGGTCGGCCAGGGTCATCGCCTCCACCTGGTCGTGCGTCACATAGATGGTGGTCGTGCGCACGGTCTGATGCACCTTCTTGATCTCAGTGCGCATCTGCACGCGCAATTTGGCGTCCAGGTTGGACAGCGGCTCGTCGAACAGAAACACCTTCGGGTTGCGCACGATGGCGCGCCCCATGGCGACGCGCTGCCGCTGGCCGCCCGACAGGGCGCGCGGCTTGCGCCCCAGCAGCACCTCGATGTCGAGGATGCGCGCCGCCTCGTCCACCCGCCGCTTGATCTCGTCCTTGGGAAATTTGCGCAGCTTCAGGCCGAACGCCATGTTGTCGAACACGCTCATGTGCGGGTACAGGGCGTAGTTCTGGAACACCATGGCGATGTCGCGGTCGCGCGGCGGCACGTCGTTGACGATGTCTCCGCCGATCCAGATCTCACCGCCGGAGATCTCCTCCAGCCCCGCGATCATGCGCAACGTGGTCGATTTGCCGCAACCCGATGGGCCCACCAGGACGACGAATTCTTGATCGGCGATCTCGAGATTGATGCCTTTAACCGCTTGCACGCCGCCCTCGTAGGTTTTGACCACCTGGCGGCAGGAGACTTCAGCCATTGTCGTTCGGTTCCCTCGATTGGTGTTGGGGGCCTAGCCCTTTGTCGCGCCAGCGGTCTGACCGGCCACGCAGTACTCCGTCAGGCACGTATGGATCATGATCGGCCGGTCGTTCTGACCGCCGGCGGCGATGCAGCCGGACTGAAACCCGACCGGATTCCCGGCGGTGAAGGCGGCGGCCTGGTTTCAGTGGGTGGATTGCCGGCGGAATCCCAGCGGTCCCGCAAGCCGGCCGCGTCCTTTCCGGTTCGGCCGACATGGGCAGCAGTCGGGCGCGCGGCGGCAAGCCCGGCCCGGACGCGGAACGCCGAGCGCCGCCGCGGCATCGAGCCATGGCACCGTACCTGCCGCGCAGCCGCGCAATTGTAACCTGCCCGCACCCAACCTCCCTCGGTCCTGCCGCGTCCGATCGCCCGGGGCACCCCGTTTAGCCTGCGCCCGGGCCGCCAACAGCCGCCCAGCCAGACCTAACACTTGCCCTGGGACGCCGGGCGCCCCGGCGGCTTTTCCAGCCGCACAATTTTTCTGATGCTGGATTACTAGCCGGTGACGCCGCCAGACGCAACGTCATGTACCGTTTTTCCGCAAGCGGGTTTGCGCCGCCAAGCGGGCCGGCGCGGCTGGCCCGCGAAGCGAACCAGCCGGATGACGCACGGGGTGAGGCGCGGGCGAAGGGTGCGGCGGGGTGACCCGGTCACCCTCACCCTCGCCGCTTCGCGTCCCGACCTCTCCCGCTCTCGCGGCAGAGGTCACACAGGTCAGTTCGTCAGGTTGTAGAATTTCGCGGCATTCTCGCAGGTGATCTTGCGGATGTCGTCCGCCGACAGCCCCTGGAATTGCTGGTCGATATACTTCGTCGATTCAGGCCAGATCCCGTCGGTGTGCGGGTAGTCGGACCCCCACATCAGCGTATCCGTCGTCATCAGGTTGTTCACGTTGAGCAATTTCGGCCCGATCGGATCGAACTGGAACGTCGCCTTGCACTGGCGCTGCCAGTATTCGCTCGGCTTCAGCTTCATCAGGTCGCGGAACCGGTCCTCGAACTCGAAATCCATCCGGTCGAGCGCGTACGGAATCCAGCCGATGCCGCTCTCGCCGAACGACACGCGCAGCCGCGGATAACGCTCGAACACGCCGGCGCCGATCATCGCCGCAAGGATGTGGATCAGGCCCATCTGGAACGCCGACACGCCGGTGAACATCGCCGCGCGCCGCACCTGGCCGGAGCTCATCTCGCGCGCCCGCGGCGGCGTGGTCGGGAAAGTGTGGAAATGCAGCGGCAACTGCACGTCGTCCACCGCCTTCCACAGCGGCTCCCAGCACGGGTGCCACATCGGCTCCATGTCCCACGAGCAGGAGAGTTCCAGGCCCTTCAGGCCCATCTTGGCGACGCGGTGGATCTCGGCCACCGCCCAGTCAACGTCGCCATAGGGCAGGCAGGCGAGGCCGATATGGCGGTCCGGATAATGGCTGCAGAAATCCTGCAGCCAGTCATTGTAAATACGGAACATCTCGGCCGCGGCCTCACCGTCCTGCAGCTTGGAGGCAGAGCCGAGAATCCCGAAAATAACCTCGGCATCGACGCCGTCGCGCTCCATGTCCTTGAGCCGCAGGTGCGGATCGCTGACGCGGCGGATGTCCTTCTGGCCGTCGGCGAACAGACCGGTCTCGGCCATGATGTCCACACGGCGGTTCTGGCCCGGCACCAGCTTGGCGCCGCTGGGGCCCACGCCGTTCTTCAGGCCGAAGGTGGCGCCGGCCTTGGTGACCCATTGCGGGCCGTCCGGTCCATCGGTGACGAAGGGCATGCGGTCCTTCATTTCGCGCGACGCTTCCGACGTGAACAGGTCGGGCGGCATCCAGGGCATGTCCAAATGGCAATCGGCGGAAATTCTGTTGTAGCGCATGGGGTTTCCTTACTTGTGGCCAGGTTTCGACAGCATGGGCGTGGATCGTGGTCGGGAGCAGCTTTGATCCGCCGCCGCGCCATGGCAAGAGAGCCGGCCTGCGGCAGCGCCGGGCGCCTGCCGACGGCGGATGATGCGCTTGCTCAATGCCGGCGCTTGCGGCCGGACGCGCGGCCGGGCGCCGTCGCGCCGGCGCGGTCCGTCCAGAACGCCCGCAACCCAAGCACGCATGCCGGCAGCAGGTCGGCGGCGCGCTCCATCAACTCATCGAGAAACCCGTCCGGCAGCGTCGCGTCGTGCAGGCCGATTTCCGGTTCCGCCAGCCCGGCGATGATGCCGATCGGGATCAGCAGCATGGCGGTCTCGTCGTCGTGCAGCGCCGGCTCCCACGCATCGGAACGCAGGGCGACGGCCTGCATGAAGCCGACCGCCCAGTCCTCGGTAATGGCGTTGCCGGCCGCGTCCTGCCAGAACACCGGCGCATAGTCCGGCGGCGCGGCCTCCAGGCTCCCGGCGATTTCATTGTAACGGCCGAGGATCGACCCGAGAATCGTCGCCGCCTCGGCCGCATCGACGAAGTCCGGCTGCCCGCCGCCCCAGACGACCGGCAGGAACTCGCTCGGCACGATCATCTCCGGGCCGGTCAGAACGCCCGCCAGGAAGCCGTCGAGTTGCGACAGGTCCATGCACTCGGGCGGCGACCGGTCCGACAGCAGATAGTCGCTCAGCGCGTCGAGATCGACCGGGACGGGCGGCGAGAGAGGTGGCAGCATCCTGGGGTGCTCCTGGGCCGGGGTGCGGCAGCGTGCCATCATGCACCTGGCGCCGCCAACGGCCACCCCAGCCCAGGCACCCCAGCCCAGGCACCCCAGCCTTGTGTTGCAGCGGAGCGGCTGTCTAGAACCGCTGCATGTCCCCCGACTCCGCCCACCGCCTCACCATCGCCCCCAGTCTGCTCGCGGCGGATTTCGCGCGCCTGCGGGAGGAGGTGGCGGCGGTCGAGGCCGCCGGTGCCGACTGGCTGCACCTGGACGTGATGGACGGGCATTTCGTACCGAATATCAGCTTCGGCCCGGCCATCCTGAAATCGTTGCGGCCGCACAGCAGGCTGCCGTTCGACGTGCACCTGATGATCGCGCCGGTCGATCCGTTTGTCGCCGCCTTCGCCGAGGCCGGCGCGGACCACATCCTGCTGCATCCCGAGGCCGGACCGCATCTGCACCGATCGTTGCAGCTCATCCGAGCGCACGGCCTGAAAGCCGGCGTGGTGCTGAATCCGGCCACGCCGATCGAATCCGTTGCATGGGCGCTCGATCTGGTTGACATCGTCCTGGTGATGTCGGTGAACCCCGGATTCGGCGGCCAGGCGTTCCTGCCGTCGCAACTGGCGAAAATCGCCGCGCTGCGCCGGATCATCGACGCCGCGAACCATCCGGTTGCGCTGTCGGTCGATGGCGGCATCACGCCCGCGACCGCGCCGGCCGCGATCGCCGCCGGCGCCGACACGCTGGTGGCCGGCACCGCGGTGTTCGGCGCGGCAGACTACGCCGCCGCGATCGCCGCCTTGCGAACCGGGCCGGGGCAAACCGAGCCGGGCGGCGGCGGATGAGCGGCTCCCCCTCGCATCGCTGGCTGCGCGGCGCGCGCCGGGTGCTGGCCCGGCTGCCGAGCCTGCGCATCAGCCGGGTGCCCGACGCCCCTGCCCTGCCCGTGCGCGACCCCTGGCCCGGCGATCCCGGCCGCGGCGCCCGGCTGCTGAAGGGCGAGCTGGAACTCGGCGGTGCCATGCGCATCCTGAAGCCGGGCGCCTGGAACGATGCCTCCGGCCCGGCGGTGCTGCGGACCGCGGCGCATAATTTTTCCTGGTTGCGCGACCTGCGCGCGCTGGGCACCGATGCGGCGCGGCTGCGCGCCCGCGCCCTGGTGTCCGAATGGATCAACGCGCCACCGCCCGATCCGGTGGCCTACCGGCCGGACGTGGTGGGCGCGAGGGTCGCTGCCTGGCTCGGCCATTACGATTTCTTCGCCGCGACCGCCGACGACGTGTTCCGTCAGCGGCTGATGGCGCGGCTGGTGTCCGACGCGCGCGGCCTGTCCGCGGCGCTGCCCGCCGAGGAACTCGATGCCCGCGCGCTGACCGCGCTGAAGGGGCTGATCGCCGCCGCCGTGGCGCTGCCGGAACACGCCGGGTTCCTGACCCGGGCGATGCGTTTCCTGCCGCAGGAGATCGGCCGCCAGGTGCTGCCGGACGGTTGCCATGTCGAGCGCAGCCCCGCCGCGCAGCTCGCCGCGTTGCAGGACCTGACGGAGATTCGCGCCCTGCTCCAGGCCGGACAGACGCCGCCTCCCCAGGTGCTGACCAATGCCATCGAGCGCATGGCGCCGGCACTGCGCGTGCTGCGTCACGGCGATGGCGGCCTGGCGCTGTTCAACGGCAGCAAGGAGGAGACGCCGGCGCTGATCGACCTGGTGCTGACCCAGGCGGGGCGCGCCGGGCGCGGGTCGTCCTCCCTGACCGATGGCGGATTCCAGCGGTTGCAGGCCGGACGCAGCGTCCTGCTGGTGGATTGCGGCGCGCCGCCGCCGCCGGGGGTCGATCGCAACGCCCACGCCGGCACGCTGTCGATGGAGCTGTCGGTCGGCCGCGACCGGCTGATCGTCAATTGCGGCGCCTTCCCTGCCGGGCCGGTGGAGTGGCGCGACGCCGCGCGCGCAACCGCGGCGCACTCGACGCTGGTAATCGCCGACCTGTCCAGCAGCGAGCTGAAGCCGGATGGGCTCGCCCGGCGGCCGGTGACGGTGGACGCGCAGCGGCAGGAGGCGAACGGCGCGCACTGGCTGGAGGCCAGCCATGACGGCTGGCGGCACGTGTTCGGCGCGATCCACCGCCGCCGGCTATACATGGCGGAAAGTGGCGACGACATCCGCGGCGAGGACGCCGTGGAGGCGGAGACGCCGCAGCCCTTCACGGTGCGGTTCCATTTGCATCCCGACGTGACCGCCTCGGTGCAGCAGGACGGCGAGGCGGTGCTGCTGCGGCTGCGCTCCGGCGGCTGGCGGCTGCGCGCCGACGGGGCACGCATCACGCTGGAGGAGAGCATCTATCTCGGCGGCCCGGAGCCGCGCCGGTCCGAGCAGGTGGTGCTGACAGGGTACGCGGATGGGCCGCAGCAGGTGAAATGGGCGATCAGCAAGGTGGGCTAGTTCTCTCTTCCGCTTGCGGGAGAGGGTGAGGGTGCGACGGGGCGCAAGCACGACCCTCACCCTCCGCCGATGCGCTTCGGGCCTCGACCCCGCGCCGCGGGAGAGGGGGCGACGCGGTTGAAAATCATCGAGATCACCAACGTGGATTTCTCGCTGCGGCAGTTCTTGCTGCCGCTGATGCGGGCCTTGCGGGCGCGCGGCCACGAAGTGGTGGGCGTCTGCGCCGAGGGCCCGTTGCTGGACGACGTGCGCGCCGAGGGGTTCCGCGTCGTGGCCGTCCGCTTCGCCCGCCGCGTCTCGCCGCTCGCCCATTGGCGCGCCTTCCATGCGCTGGTCGCGCTGTTCCGCGCCGAACGCCCGGACCTGGTGCATGCGCACATGCCGATCAGCGGGTTTCTCGCCCGGCTGGCGGCGTGGTGGGCCGGGGTGCCGCGGGTCGCCTTCACCTGCCACGGCTTCCTGTTCAACAACCGCGAGGGCGCCTGGCCGCAGCGCGCCGCCAGCTTCGCGATGGAATGGGTGGGTGGCCGGGTGACCGAAATGTTCCTGACGGTCTCGACCGAGGAGGCGGCGGATGCGCGCCGCCTTGGCATCGCGCGCCACGCCGTGGCGGTGGGCAACGGCCGCGATCCGGCGGTGTTCCGTCCGGACCCGGAGGCGCGGGCGCGGCTGCGGACAGCGATCGGGACGCCGGCGGATCGCGTGGTGGTCGTTGCCGTGTCGCGCCTGGTGGCGCGCAAGGGGTTTCGCGAATTGGCCGCCGCCATGCGGGAGGTGCCGAGCGCGGAACTGTGGGTCGCCGGCGAGCGGCTGGAGTCCGACCGCGGCGAGGACATGGTGGCGACGCTGCGTGCCGCCGGCCTCGGCGAACGGCTGCGGCTGCTGGGCTACCGCAGCGACGTGGCCGCGGTGCTGGCGGCGGCCGACATTTTCGTGCTGCCAAGCTATTTCGAGGGCCTGCCGATGTCGGTGATCGAGGCGATGCTGACCGGACTGCCGGTGGTTGCCACCGCGATCCGTGGGCCTCGAGAGCAGGTGGTGGCGGAGGTGACGGGGCTGCTGGTGAAGCCGCGGGCGGTGGCGCCGCTGGGGGCGGCGCTGCGCCGGCTGGTTGGCGATCCGGCGTTGCGGGCGGCAATGGGGGAGGCCGGCCGCGCGCGGGCGCTGGAGCTTTACGACGAGGCGAAGGTGCTGGCGCGCACGGTGGAGGCGCTGGGGGCCTAGTGCCGCCCGTCATTGATTGTGCGGTCGATCTCTGAACCGCTTGCTCCGGCAACACCGGCAGTGCCTGTGGAAACCGCCCGATCTGCCCGCGCGCCGCACGAACCAATCCACCGGACCACTCCACCGGACCGCCGCCCGGACCGCCGCACGGGCCACTCCACCAGGCCAATCCACCGGGCGAGCCTCGCCACATCCGCGGCGCGCGTGTGTATCTCTGACATATCCAGTTATTACCATTGACACACACCCCCCGCCATGCTACACGCCATGCGCGCTACGCAACCCGCCACGAAAGACCGCTCCGTATCCCTCCCGCCATGATGCACGATCCACTCACGACTCCGGCCGACGCCTGTGCCCCCGATGCGGATCGGGCCGCCCCGGACGCGTCCGCGCGCCTGCCCGAGTGGGTCGCCCATCTCCTCGCGCTGGTCATCCGCTTCATGCTCGAGCGCATGCTTGCCACATGCTCGGGCCGCTCCCGGCTGCCATCCTGGTGGCACGACCGGCCGGACCTGCCGCCGGCCTCGGCGCAGGCCCTGGCCGCATCGACCCGGGGCCCGTTCGGCAACGCCATCGCCTGGATGTGCCAGCGCCGCGGCATCGGGCCGGGCCACCCGGACTGGCCGTACCTGGCCCGCACCATCGTGGCGTTTGGCGGCAGCGTGAAGGGGTTCCGCGCCGGCGCCAGGCCGTGCGGGCTGCAATGGTGGGAAAATCCCGCCATCTTGCCGGGGATAATCGGAGAGACCACGCCGGCTCCCGCAGCCGCGGCAATGGCCTTGCTGCTGTCGCCGCAGGCGGCCGCCGCTCCCTCGCCGGCACCCAGGAACATTGTGCGTTCCGCAGCCGAGCCTGCACGGCCGCCTGTGTTCCGCCGGCAGGTCTTCGCACGTACCGCCACGGGTCCGCCGACCGGGCCGCCCGCAATCCGGGCGCACCATTTCTGCTATGCCTGAACGACCGGGGCCAGAGCATGGCTGGCCCCGCCGTCCTGATTCGTGCCGACCGCAAATTCCCGTTGCCAGAGCCTGACACGGCAGTCCGATCGACTGCTCCGGCTGGTCCCCACATGATGAGTGACCCAGGGCGCTAGCCGGGTGCCCGCCCGGGATACTCGGGATCGGTCACGAACGGGTACGGCCCTGGATAGTGCTCCACATAAACCGTGTGCGACACGATCCCGTCCGTCGCGGTCCAGCGATGCACCTGGAAGGCCGGCGGTTCGAAGACAAAGGCGCCCGGATCGTCCGGCTGCAGCGACATCTCCACCTGGTGCGCCACCGAAGGCGAGATCGAGGCGATCGCCTGTGCCACCTTCGCCGTGATGGCGCGGTGGTGGTGGCCGCAGACGATGCGCTCCACTTGCCGGTGCCGCGCGACCAGCTCGGCGAAGGCCGTGGCGTCGCGCAGCCTGATCCGGTCCATGTGCGCGATGCCGCAGGCAAAGGGCGGATGGTGCATGCCGATCAGCGTCGGCTTGTCCGGCACCAGCGCCAGCGTGCGGTCGAGCCACTGCAATTGCTCCGACCCCAACTCGCCGTGGCCGGCGCCGGGCACCAGCGTGTCCAGCATCACCAGCCGCACCGGGAAGTCCTCCACGGCATAGTGCACGTGCACCGGATCGGCCGTGACGCCCGGCAGGTGGCCGAGTCCCGCGCGCAGCTTCTCCCGCCGGTCATGGTTGCCGGGAATGACGAACACCGGCACCGGGGCGAGATACCGCCGGATCAGCCGCGCCAAATTGGCGTATTCCGCATCGAGGCCGCACTCGGTCAGGTCGCCGGTGAGCAGAATTGCGTCGGGGCGCGGGGTGAAGGCGGCGACAGCGCGGAAGGCGCGCTCGACGAACATGTTGGTTTCCGCCACGCGGTTGGCGGGCTGGCCCACCGGACGGACATGCAGGTCGGTGAGCTGGCAGATCAGCATCGGGCTTTCCTCGGTGTGGCGGGCCGCTCTTTGGCAGGAGTCAGCGGCGGCGGCTCCATGGATGCGGCGCTGCCGTCACACATCGGCGATCTTTTCCCAATACAGTTCCCGTTGCTCCGCCGCTCCACCATAGGTGCGGGCCGGCGGGCGCAACACCATCAAACCACCCTCGAACCGCACGCCGCGCACCTGCTCGGAACCGATCCGGCTCGGGTCAGACGCAGCATCCACCCGCGTGACAAGCAGCGTGCCGTCGAAGGTGTAATTGCCGCAATAGCTGCTGTATTCGCGCTTCCCGCCGCCGGGAATTTCCCGCCTGCCGTCGCAGGTCACGGCCATCATGCGGCCGTCCGCGCCCAACATCACGCGGCCCATGCCGTGGCCGCCATAGGGCGTCGGCAGCTCCTTCCCGTCGCCGTCGTGTGCCACCGCGCGCACCAGGCGCCACGTTCCAAACACCGATGCCATCGGCCGTATCCTTTTCAAGGTTTGGCAAAGATGCGCTTCACCGCTTGGGAAAGATGCATTCGAACACCGCGGGCGAGGCCACGTCGAGGCGCATGGCCGCACGCACCCGCCTGCCCTGCCCCCCGTCAGAACCCGTACAGCCGCGCCGGATTGTCCACCAGGATACGCTGCCGCACCGCCGTGTCCGGCACCCATTCGACGAACTGGTCGAACAGCACGCCCGCCTCCGGTACCGGGTCCATGCCGGGATGCGGCCAGTCGGTGCCCCACACGCAACGCTCCGGCGCCGCCGCCGCCAGGGCGCGCACGTTCGGTGCCACGTCGGTCCATGGAGCACCGGCGGACGACGCCCGGTAGCTCGACAGCTTGATCCACGCCCGCCCGCTGTCCAGCAACCGCAATAGCGCCGCAAACTGCGGATGCGCGGTGCCCAGCGCCGCCTTCACGCCACCGCAATGGTCGATCACCACCTCCACCGGCAGTTTTGCCAGTTGCGGCGCCACCGCCTCCAGCTTGTCGCCCTCCGCGTAAACCTGGATGTGCCAGCCAAGCGGTTCCAACCGTCGCGCCAGCGCCTCAAGCTGGTCCTCCGGCGTCCCGTTGCCGGACACCATGTTGAACCGCACCCCGCGCACGCCCGCCTCGTGCATCCGCCGCAGCGCCGCCGGCGCGAAACTGTCGTCGATCACCGCCACCGCGCGGGCGCGATGCAGCCCGAACTGCCGCACCGCGTCCAGCGTCACCTCGTTCCGTGTGCCATAGACGCTCGCCTGCACCACCACCATGCGGCCGATGCCCACCGCCTCCGCCATCGCCAGATACAAGGGCACCAGCGCGGCCGGAGGCGTATAGCTGCGCCCGGCGTCCAGCGGATATTGGTCATACGGCCCGAAGATGTGGAAATGGCTGTCGCAGGTCAGGACCGGCGCCTGCTGTCGCGGCGGGCGAGTGGTGCTCATCGGTTTCCCCCAATGGTGGCTCATTCGCCAGATTGTACCGCCGCCACCCCCGCTGACCAGCAGGTTCAGAACCCGACCGCGCGGGCCGGCGCCGCATAACCGACGCGACGCCGCGGCGGCACCGGATGCCGGCCGGCAACGCGTTCCAGCAGCAGCCGCGCATCGTCCCGCAAACCCGCCTGCATCGCCGCATCGAGATATAGCTGCTCCAGCACGTCCTGCTGCGCATGGCTGCCGCCCAGCCGATCCATCGCCCCCAGCACCGGACGCATCGCCGCAACCGCCCGGGCATACTCCCCCCGCGCGTGCAGCAGCACCGCCTCGGTCACCGGCAGCGCGATCTCGCCGACAAGCTTCGGCAAACTGCCCGGCCCCTGCGCGAAGTCGCGCATCGCCGCCAACAGGCGCCGCGCCGCATCGAAGCGGCCGGCGGCGGCCAGCGCCATCATCCAGTGCGGCAGCGTGAACGCCGACAGGCAGTCGCCGATGCGCGCCTCCGCCTTGTCCGCCAGCTCGGTCCAGCGGTCGCCGACATCCACCCCGTGCCGCGTCAGCCGCCACAGCATCGACGCGGCGTTCTGCACGTCGATATACAGATCGGGCTGCGCCTCCACCAGCGGCGACGCGAGATCGCGAAAGCGCCTGTCGTACAGCGCCAGCACGGCCCGATGATCGCCCCGCTCGAGTTGGAACATCGCCGCGTGCCACCACAAATGGTGGCGCAAATTGTTGCTGCCTTCCCAATGCGGCGCGAGCAATTCCAGCCAGGCCAAACCCTCCCCGCGGCGGCCCTGCATCTCCATGACATGCGCCACGCCATGCGCCGACCACAGGTCGCCGGGCTCGCGGGCGATGGCGGCGCGGCCGGCTTCCTCCGCCTCGGTGTAGTGGCCGCATTCCTCGTTGGCGAAGCAGGCGCAGCCGAGGATCGCGTTGTAGCCGGGCAGCTCCTCGCTCCAGTGCGGCGACACCGCCTGCACCGAGGCCAGCATCGCCCTCGGACGCCCCAGCCAGAAATTGATGAAATGCGCCAGCCGGAACGCCACAATGTCGCGCGGGTGGTCGCACAGGATCTGCTCCCAGATCGAAGCCGCGCGATCCGGCGCGTGCGCGATCCAAGCCCGCAACGCGGCGAGATGCGCCTGCTCGCGCGGCGTCGCATGGCCGAGCAGCAGCGCGGCGTCGGCCGCGGCCTGCCGCGCCATCGGCACGGCCGCCTGCTTGTAGGCCAGCATGGCGAAATAGCCCTTCAGCACGTGCCCCAGCCCGCATTCCGGATCGGCCTCCAGCAGCGCGGCGAGCCGCTGCATGCCGTCGGCGCGATAGCTCAGGTAGCCCGCCACGGCATGGTCGAACGCCGGCGCCGCGGCGGCGGACCGGGTGGTCAGCGTCAGGCCGAGCGCGTCCTGGTGAATCTGAGTCATCTCCTTCACCCCACCGGCCGAGCCTCGCCCTTGATCTGCGTGCGATGCATGATCCGCCGGCTGCCCGCGTCGAACGTCTCCCGCTTGTGCATCGTGCAGCGGTTGTCCCACATCACCAGGTCGCCCTGCCGCCACACATGTGTCCAGGCGAGTGCCGGATCATCGACATGCGCCCACAGCGCATCCAGCAGCGCCTCGCTCTCCGCCAGCGCCAGTCCGACCAGATACGCATTGCGCCGCCGCCCGAGGTACAGCCCCTGTCGCCCACTCTCCGGATGCCGGCAGACCAGCGGGTGCACCGCGCCCGGGCTGCTGCGCGGATCGTCCGTCGCGGTGACGCCCTCGCGCAGGTAGCCGCCGCTGTTGTAGGTGCCGTCGTGCTTGATCCGCAGCCCGGCGCAGCGTTGCTTCAGCGCCGCCGGCAGAGTGTCCCACGCGGCATACATGCTGCAGAACGACGTGTTGCCGCCGACCGGCGGAATCTCGATCGCATACAGCATGCTCGCCTTGGGCGGATCGTCGAGATAGGACATGTCGGTGTGCCACACCAACTCGCCGGACCCCAGGCTGCCGATCGCCTCGCCGTTCTCCAGCACGTTCGATACGATGTAGAGCTCCGGCTTGCCCTCGACGAAGCGCCGGCCGTTCTCCTGCACCGGCGCCCAGTCGAGCGCCCCGAACCGCCGGCTGAACGAGACGAGATGGTCGTCGGTCAGCGACTGGCCGCGGAACAGCAGCACCGCATGCTCGACCCACGCGCGATGGATCGCGGCGAAGGTCGCATCGTCCACGCGGCGCAGGTCCACGCCTTGAACCTCGGCGCCCAGCGCGGCACCGGTCGGGACCACTTCCAGCATCGTCTTCTCCCTGCGTCGTTGGCGCGCAGACTACGGCGCAAACCCGCCGCAACGCGAGTCGCCGCCCGTCCGTCGTCATCGCGAGTTGACCCCCGGTCCGCGGCAGCCGACCCGCCCTGAATGAAACCGCGCAGGTCGCGGGAAGCTGGAGGCAGGAGACTCCCCCCTCCCCTCATGAGCTACCCGAGTCGCACATCTGCGGAATGATTTGCCAGCCACCACCCTTCGACCATCGCGTCGAGGCGCTTGAGGCCGCGGGCGATGGTTTTCGCGCCGCGGGGCTGTAGTCTTTGGAAGTGTAGCCGGACCAGCCACCGTTTCGTCACCCACAACCCAGACAGTCGCTCCGTGCGGCCCTCCCGCGCGGCGCAAATCGCCCGCAAGGCGGCCATGTCGCGTGGGTCCGCCACGCCGGTCAGGGCCTGGCCCGTGCTGGCGTCGCGGCCGGTCACTAACCCATCTTATTCACCGTATGTGACCGCCATCGATACATTACGGATTAATAACATATAAGATCGCGTGCTCCCCCTGCTGGCTGGACCGCGTTTCAGACCATATCTGTGAGGCGCTGGGGGTTGATCA
>Ga0307373_10001843_pt1 | contig 39158 bp, 41 predicted proteins | sample OX2MG_FD_202534 | JGI IMG/M metagenome (GOLD analysis project Ga0307373, IMG submission 202534) | Soil microbial communities from Risofladan, Vaasa, Finland - OX-2 | ecosystem: Environmental > Terrestrial > Soil > Coastal area > Acid sulfate soil | place: Finland: Risofladan, Vaasa | collected...
ATCCGCACAGGGTGTGCGTCGAGACCCCACCGAACCAGGCCCCGCTCCACACCACCACGGCCAACGCGGCGTACGACAACGCGACCCCACCCGTCTGCACCCTTGCCCGCGTCCGGTCCTGGCGCACCTCCTACGAGGGAGCGGTGGCGTCGGGGGCCACGGGACGCCACGGCAGGACCGGTGCGTCACGGCCGGTGCCGCTCTCGTGGTACTCCTCCTCCACGTTGACGGACCAGACGTCGTGGGTGCCGCCGAACATGTTGTCGACGGTCAGCATGGCGGTGTACATGGAGTGGTCCTGGTTGTTGTACTTGTGCATGCCGTTGCGGCCGACCGGGTGCACGTTGGGTGCCTCGGCGGCCAGATAGCGCCGGATGGTGCCCACGTTGGCCTCGTAGGTGAAGTCGTAGTACGGGTAGGCCTTGGGCACGCGCACGACGTAGCCGCCCTCCACGTCGCCCGGTTCGGCCAGTCCGAGCTGGCCGAGCTCCCTGGTGCCCAGCGCGATCAGGTCGTCGTCGTCCGTCCGCCACATGGCGTCGCCCTCGAAGACGAAGTACTCCATGCCCAGGCAGGTCCGCCCGTCCTTGACCATGAAGGGCGACCAGGAGCCGTAGTTCTGGATCCTCCCCACCTCGACGTCGGGGGCGTGGATGTAGATCCAGTTGTCGGGGAAGCTGCGCGACTCGGGCACGATGAGGGCCACCGTCAGGTAGTCGCGGTAGTGCAGGTCGTCGGCGGCGGCCAGCACCTCGGCCGGCGGGGGCGGGTCGAAGCAGTGCACCAGCTCGCGCATGGGCATGGTCGAGATCACGTGCGAGACGGCCAGCTCCCCCGGCTCGGCGTCCTGGCCCCGGGCGTAGGTCACCGAGCGGGCCCGGCCCCCTTCCACATGGATCCTGGTCAGCCGCGACCCCAGGTGCAGCGTCCCCCCGGCGGCCTGCACCTTGTCCGCGCAGACCTCCCACATCATCCCCGGCCCGTACTTGGGGTACTGGAACTCCTCAATGAGGCTGGTGATCTCGGTCTGCTTGCGCCGGGGCAGGAGGGCGTTGAGCACCGCCTTGCGCAGGTCCAGGTTCTTGATCCGCTGGGCGGCCCAGTCGGCCGGCATGTCGGACACCTCCACGCCCCACACCTTCTCGGTGTAGGTCTTGAAGAATGTCCGGTAGAGCCGCCAGCCGAAGCGGGCCACCAGCCAGTTCTCGTAGTTCGCCTCGTCCTTGGGCGGGTGGACGCGGGCCCAGGCATAGGAGAGGCCGCACAGCACGGCTTCGAACAACCCCAAGTTGCGCAGGGCGTTGACCGCCTTCAGCGGGTAGTCGTAGTACTTGCCGTCGTAGAAGATGCGGCTCATGCGCGGGCGGAGGAGGAAGTCGCCCTCGGGCAGGATCTCGTGCCACAGGGCCTCGACCTCGGGCACCTTGGTGAAGAAGCGGTGCCCACCCAGGTCGAAGCGCCACCCGTCGCGGACGACGGTGCGGCTGATGCCCCCCACCACGTCGTCGGCCTCGAGCACGACAGGGTGCTGGCCCCGCCGGGTCAGCTCGTAGGCCGCGGTCAGGCCGCCCGGGCCGGCACCGGCGATGACGACTGGGGCGTCTTGGTTCACTGGCGCAGGTTACCGGCTCCCCCTGCCCCGCTAAGGGACGGAGATGTTCAAGAAAGCCAGCAGGGCGTACCCGGCCAGGCCGGCCGAAAGGAGGGCCAGGACGCCGTGCTCCACCCGGGGCCGGCGGCAGACGAGGGCGGCGGACCAGGCCAACGGGAAGGCGCTCAGGGCGTAGCGCTCGAACGAATCGAGGTTGGTGCCGGCCAGGGCCACGGCCAGGACGGCACCGGCGAAGACGGTGTACGACGCGGGCAGGCGGCGCCCGCAGACCACCAGGAGGGCCAGGGCCAGCACCACCCAGGGCACGTGGAGCGCCGTGCCCACGTGGTGGTGCAGGATCCCCTGGGCGTCGTGGACCAGGGTGACGAACGGGTCCGACAGCCCACCGTGGTGGCTCGACTCGGCCTGCACCCGCAACGGGGCCCAGAAGTCACCCACCGCCCGCCGGGACCAGGCGAGGAAGGCCAGCACGCCGGCGGCCGGCGCCACCACAGCCCCCAGGCCCGCGGCGCGTTGGGGCGGCGCCAGCCGGGGCCACCAGCGCGCCACCTCGGTGGCGGCAGCCAGCGCCAGCAGGACGCCGATGGGGCGGGTGAGGGCGGCACCGAAGCCCAGGGCGGCGGCGAGGGCGAAGTCCGGGCGGCCCGCCCGCGGCCGCAGGGCCAGGAAGCACCCGATGGCCAGCACGAGCAGGAGTGACTCGGCATAGCCCATGACCAGCACGAAGCCGGCCGGCACCAGGCTGAGCACCCAGACGGCCCGCCGGGCCACCGCCGGGTCGGCGGTCTCGCGCCGGACGAGCACGAAGAGCATGGCCGTCGCGGCCAGGGCGGCCGCGTTGGTGATCACGATCAACGCGGCGCCGTCGCCCAGGCCGGGGAACCAGGCCAGGGCCCGGGTCAGCAGCGGCAGGGCGGGGAAGAACCGCAACGACTGGACCCCCAATGGCCGGTAGCCGTAGCGGGCGATCGACTCGTACCAGCCGGCGTCCCAGGCGAGCAGCCCGGAGTGGACCCGGGCCGCCACCCCCGCTGCCTCGGGGTGCGTGCGGTCCACTATGAAATGGGCCAGGCCGAGGGCGCCGAGGACCACGGCCCGGGCCACCAGGTAGGGGATGACCGCCTCCCGCACGGGCTCCCGCAGGGTCTCCCACCGCCTCACGATGCCGACGGCGAGTACTCGGTCAGGTTCATGGGCTCGTAGTACTGGAACGGGTGGTTGGTCACCCAGTTGCGTCCACCGCCTCCGGCGGCGGTCGAAGAGGCGAGGAGCCCGCTGGCCAGCTGCTCGCACTTGATCCCGTAGGTCACGTACTGCGGCTGCCAGACCAACCAGATGTGGTGGGTCGCCCCCGCCGCCCGGCTCAGCTGCCGGGCGAACGCACCGGGGTCGGCGGCGTCCACCGCGTCCTTGTAGTCGACCCAGTCCACGATTTGGGGGCCGGTGCCCCGGGGGAAGGTCACCATGTCGAAGCGCGACGGGTGCACCACCAGGCGGTAGACCGACGGGCCCAGCTGGTCGGGGCAGAAGGCGACGACGTCGCCCGGCTGGGCCATGGTGTCGATCACGGCGGCGATCTCGGGCCCCTGGGTGCGCTGCGTGACCACGTTCTGGGCCGACGCCACCAGGCCGGCCGCGGTGGCCGCGGTCACGACGACGAGCCGTATCCGGGGGTTGCGCAACGTCGTGGTGCCCAGGGCGACGAGAAGGAGGAGCGGCAGGAAGATCACGGCGGCGTAGCGGGAGGAGAACGCGCTCGAAGTGAGGATCCCTCCGGCGATGGCTGCGAAGAGCGTCCCCACCACCACGAAGGTGGCGGCACGGGCCCGAGGGCGGGTGTGCAGGTCGAGCTCGACGATGCGGTCGGTCTTCCCCTCGCCGAAGAGGGCCAGGGCCAGCATGGCGAAGTAGATGATGGCCAGTAGGCGTCCCTGGTTGGTCCCCGACACCGAAATGGAGCCCTGGTTGTCGGTGAAGCCGGTGATGGCGTTGATCACGGCGGCGAAGTTCGGCGGTGCCGACCAGGGGGTGCCGGTGTGCCTGGCCTGGTAGAGGAAGTCGGGCAGCCAAGGCACGAAGGCCAGGCACCCGGCCACCACGGCGAGCAGCGCCGGCCAGGGACGCTCTCCGGGAGGGGACCGGATGGCCGACGCCACCAGCCAGATGCCCACCACCCCCACCAGGTAGAGCGACCAGTACTGCGCGTAGAGCAGGCTCGCCGTGACCACCCCCACCGCGACCAGGTTGCCCGGCCGGGGCGCGGTGACCGCCCGCTGCAGGGCCAGGAACCCGCAGCCGGTGAGCAGGATCACCAGCGCGTACATGCGGGACTCGGTGGCGTAGTACACGGCGAAGGGGGCACTGGACACCAGGACCACCGTGGTCCAGGCCACCGCCCGGCCGCCCATGCGCCGGCCGGCCAACCACGACACCGGCAGCGTCAGGACGCTGAGCACTCCCGAGAGCGAGCGGACCGCCACGTTCGACTGCCCGAAGGCGCGGAGCCAGAAGTGGAGCAGGTAGTAGTAGAGAGGTGGCGCGCCATCATGCTTGAGCGCATCGGGAATGGCATGCAGCGGGAGCCGGGCCACGTCGACGGTGAGCGCCTCATCGAGCCAGAGAGCCGAGCGGGTCCAGAAGCGCAGCAGGAGTCCCGCTGCCACCACGACCGACACACCCACGGCGGAGGCGGTGCGCATGCGCCCCGCGAGGGCGGGAGTCTCGTCAGGCATGGGCCGCATGGTAGGACAACGGGTCTGGGTCTAGGATCATCCGCCGCTGGGGAGCGCCGGGAGCCAAAGGGGGTCGACACCGAAGTGGGCCGGTATATCGCCAAGCGATTTGTCCTGCTCCTCATCATCATCTTCTTCGTCTCGGTGGCGTCGTTCTTCCTGGTGCACCTCCTGCCCGGCAACCCCACGGACACCATCCTCGGGCCGAATGCCACCCCGGCCAACGTGATCATCGTCAATCACGAGCTCGGTCTCGACAAGGCGCTGTGGCAGCAGTACTTCATCTGGATCGGCCACGTGGTGGGGGGGAACCTGGGCCAGTCCTACACGACGCACCAGACCACCAGGGCCATCATCGGCCAGGCGTTCCCCATCGATCTGGAGTTGATCGTGTTCTCGCAGATCATGGCCTTCGCCGTGGCCTTCCCGATGGCCATGTCCGCCTCGCGGCGGCCCAACGGGTTGTTCGATCAGGTGGCCAACAGCACCACCTTCGGCATGCTGGCCCTCCCTCCCTTCGTCATCGCGCCCGTCATGGTCCTGCTTTTCGCCGTGCACTGGCACGTGTTCCCCGGCCCGGCCTCCTACGTGCCCATCACCCAGAGCTTCTGGACGAACGTGCACGCCATGCTCCTGCCCTCCATCGTCCTGGCCATGGGCTCCATCGTGGTGTACTTCCGCCTGCTGCGGAACGACCTGATCGCCACCCTGCACGAAGACTTCATCACCATGGCCCGGTCCAAGGGCCTCTCCGACCGGCGCATCATGTGGCGCCACGCGCTCAGGCCCTCGTCGGTCTCCCTTTTGGCCTCGGTCGGCGTGACCATCGGCAGCCTCATCGCCGGCACCTTCGTGGTGGAGCTGCTGCTCCAGATGCCCGGCCTGGGCTATCAGCTCGTCTTCAGCGTCAACCAGGACGACTACACGGTGGTCCAGGGCATCACCCTGGTGGTGGCGGTGGCCATCGTGCTGGTCAACTTCCTCTTCGACTTCCTCTTCACCGTCGTCGACCCCAGGATCGCCCGTGACTGACGTGCCCACCGACACACCCAACAGGAGGAAGCTCGGCCTCCTCTTCTGGATCTGCGTGGGCTGGATCAGCCTGGTCGTCCTGATGGCACTCATCGCCGACCTGCTGCCCCTGCCCGATCCGATCATCGGGAATTACAACGGCCCCCAGAACGCCGGTCCCGGTTGGGGCCACCTCCTGGGCACGGACGACCTCTACCGCGACATCCTGAGCCGGCTCATCTTCGGCGCCCGGGTCTCCCTGGTGGTCGGGTTCGGCGGCACGGCACTGGGACTGATCCTCGGTGGGGTCCCAGCCATGGTCTCGGCCTACCGGCGGGGCCGCATCGACACCCTCCTCAACACGACCTCGTACGTGGTGCTCGCCTTCCCGGCCATCGTGGCCGTCATCGCCATCGTCACCTTCTGGGGCCACGCCCTGTGGAAGATCACCGTGATCATCGGGGTGGCCGGCGCCCCGCTGATCTTCCGCGTCATCCGGGCCTCGACCCTCTCCTACGCCACCCGGGACTTCGTCCTGGCGGCCAAGGCCCTCGGGGCCAGCGACCGCCGCATCCTGGCCCGAGAGATCCTGCCCAACATCCTGCCCACCGTGGTCTCCTTCGGCCTGATCGCCGTGGCCACCATCATCGTGCTCGAAGGCTCGCTGGCCTTCCTCGGCCTCTCCGTCCAGCCCCCCACTCCGAGCTGGGGCAACATGCTCAACGAGAGCGCCGGCCTCCTTTCCGGCGGCAAGGGGCAGACCAACCCGTGGCTGGTCACCTTCCCCGCCGGGGCCATGTTCCTGCTGCTCTTCAGCCTCAACGTGGTTTCGGACAAATTGCGCTCCCACTTCGACGTCACCGAGATCAAGCTGTGACCCCGCTGCTGCAGGTGGAGGACCTCCACGTCTCCTTCGCCACGCCCCGCGGCGCGGTGCGGGCCGTCCAGGGCGTCTCGCTCTCCCTTCAGCAGGGAAAGACGTTGGGCATCGTCGGCGAGTCGGGGTCGGGCAAGACTGTCCTCTCCCGGGCCATCATGGGCCTCCTGCCCTCACAGTCGGCCACGCAGACCGGGTCCGTGCGTTTCGAGGGAGCGGAGATCCTCAATGCACCCGACCGCACGTTGCGCCAACTGTGGGGCACGCAGATCTCCATGGTCTTTCAGGACCCCATGACGTCGCTCAACCCCGTGCTGCGCATCGGGCGCCAGATCACCGAGACCCTCCGGCTCCATCTGGGGCTGGACAGGGGGGAGGCCAAGGAGACCGCGCTCTCCCTGCTCATGCAGATGGGCATCCCCTCGCCGGTCGAGCGCTACGACGCCTACCCCTGGCAGCTCTCCGGCGGCATGCGCCAGCGGGTGATGATCGCCATCGCCCTGGCCTGCGCCCCCCGCCTCCTCATGGCCGACGAGCCCACCACGGGACTCGACGTCACCGTGCAGGCGCAGATACTCGATCTCCTCTCATCGCTCCAGCACGAGCGCCAGATGGCCATGATCCTGGTGACCCACGACCTCGGAGTGGTGGCGACCCGGACCGACGAGATCCTGGTCATGTACGCCGGCCATGTGGTCGAGAGGGCACCCACCGCCACGTTGTTCTCCCAGATGTCGATGCCCTACACCGAGGCCCTGGTCAAGTCCATACCCCGCCTCGACCAACCGAGCCACACCCGCCTCCTGGCCATCGAAGGGCGTCCGCCCGACCTCCTCACGCCGCCGACCGGCTGCCCCTTCGCCCCCCGCTGCCCCTATGCGCAAGGAAAATGCCACGAGGAGAAGCCACCCCTCGTCGCCGGATCGCTGCCCGGCCACTCGTACGCGTGTTGGTTCCCCCTCCCGGTCCGCCAGAAGCCGGCGAAGCCGTGACGGACCCGCTGCTGAAGGTCGACGACCTTCACGTCTCGTTCACCAAGGGCCACGCGACGGTCCAGGCCGTGGCCGGCGTGAGCTTCACCGTGGGCGAGGGCGAGACCCTGGGGCTGGTGGGTGAGTCGGGCTGCGGCAAGTCCACCACCGGGCGGGCCATCATCCATGTGGAGAAGCCCACGTCGGGATCGATCTTCTTCGGTGACACCGAGGTGACCGCACTGAACCGTTCCGACCTGCGCACGCTGCGGACCCAGGTGCAGATGATCTTCCAGGATCCGATCTCGTCACTCAACCCCCGCCGGCGGGTGCGCGACATCGTGGCCGAGCCGCTCGACATCTGGAAGATCGGCACCAAGGAGGAACGGCGCGCCACCGTCGATGCCATGCTCAATTCGGTGGGCATCGATCCTACCACCTCCGGTGGCCGGAGGCCCCGCGAGTTCTCCGGTGGCCAGTGCCAGCGCATCAGCATCGCCCGGGCCCTGGTGCTCCACCCCAGGTTGCTGGTGTGCGATGAGATCGTCTCCGCCCTCGACGTCTCCGTGCAGGCCCAGATCCTCAACCTCCTGGAGGACCTCAAGGCGGCCCACAACCTGTCACTCCTCTTCATCGCCCACGACCTGGCCGTGGTCAAGAACGTCAGTGACCGGGTGGCCGTCATGTACCTCGGCCGGCTCTGCGAACTGGCCCCTTCGGACGTCGTCTACCGGTCCCCGGCGCACCACTACACGGCTGCCCTCCTCTCGTCGGCCGTGGATCCCGATCCCGAGGTGCGGCGGACCCCGGTCATCCTGGCCGGGGAACCACCCAGCCCCATCAAACCCCCGTCGGGCTGCCGCTTCCGCACCCGCTGCCCGCGTGCCGAGACCCGCTGTGCCGAGGAGGTTCCCGAAATGAGAGAGATCGCCCCCGGCCACCAAGTGGCTTGCCACTTCCCCATCGGGAGCGAGTGATGCGGCTGCGATCAACGCTCCTCCCGACCTTGGGCGCGCTGTTGATGGTGACCCTGCTGGACTTCACCGGGGCGGCACCGGCCGCACCGGCCACGGCGTCCGACGCCAGCACGGGCGCAGGCGCCGTCGCGCCCAATTCGGTCAGGGGGTTCGGCGCTCCGCAGCTGGGCGACCTGGCCGGGCAAGCACTCCACCTGCCGGTGATCGGCATGGCGGCCACCCCCGACCGGGGTGGCTACTGGCTGCTCTGCCGGGACGGTGGGGTCTTCACCTTCGGGGACGCCACCTTCCACGGCTCCACCGGGGACCTCACGCTCAATGAGCCCATGGTGGCCATGGCGGCCGACGGCGCCACGGGTGGGTACTGGACGGTCGCCACCGACGGTGGCGTGTTCAGCTTCGACAGCCCCTTCTACGGCTCTACCGGGAACCTCACCTTGAACCAGCCCATCGTGGGCATGGCGGCCACCCCCGACGGCGGCGGCTACTGGCTGGTGGCGTCGGACGGCGGGATCTTCGCCTTTGGCGACGCGCCGTTCCTCGGCTCGACCGGGAACATCAACTTGAACAAGCCGATTGTGGGCATGGCGGCCACCCCCGACGGCGGCGGCTACTGGCTGGTGGCATCGGACGGCGGGATCTTCGCCTTCGGCGACGCGCCGTTCCTCGGCTCTACCGCGTCCACCGCCCTCAATCAGCCGGTCATCGGCATGGCGGCCACCCCTGATGGGCGTGGGTACTGGCTGGCCGCCCGAGACGGCGGGATCTTCACCTTCGGCACTGCCGCCTTCTCCGGCTCAGCCCTGAGCGACGGGTCGATCCCCGCCGTCGCCGTCACCGCCGGCGCCACCGGCTACCGGGTCGCCTACGGGCACCTGCCGTCCCCCTTCGGTCCCAACGTGACCGACTTCCTGGCCCAGCGGGAGGGCAGCGTCACCGCGGCCCTCCATGACGCCGAGACCGGCCAGACCTGGTTCCTGAACCCGGGCCAGGTCCAGGTGACGGCCAGCATCGTCAAGGTCGACATCATGGCCACCGCATTCGAAGAGGCCGCGCAGCAGGGCCAACCCGTCCCGCCGGCCGAACAAGATCTGATGTACCCCATGATTGAGGTGAGCGACAACAACGCCGCCACCGCGCTGTGGAACGACGTGGGCGGCCCCTCGGCGATCGCCTCCTACAACCGCAACTTCGAGTTGGACGCCACCACCCTGTCCACCAAGCCCACCACGCCCGACGTATCAGGGTGGGCCTTCTCCACCACGTCGGCGGCCGACCAGCTTAAGGTCGTCGGTGCATTCGCATTTCACAACGCGGTCCTGTCCGACGGGGCCCGGTCGTTCGGGCTCTCCCTGATGGAGCACATCGATCCCGCGCAGGCGTGGGGGATACCCGCCGACGCCCCCCCGGGTGTGACGGTGGCCCTCAAGACGGGCAACTACCCCCTCACGCCGACCGACTACCAGGTCAACAGCGTCGGCTACCTCTCCGGAGCCGATCAGAGCTACGTCTACGCCATCCTCACCACCGGAAACCCCGACGAGGGGTACGGGATCTCCACCATCAACTCGCTGGCCACCGCCATGTACGACGCGCTGTCGTCGGGTTGACGGACCGCCTGGCCGTCGCCGCCTCGGCCGAGTACCCGGACCTGCGCCCCGACTGGCCGCTCCTCCGCGGCGCCCTGGCCGAGCTCGACATCGACGCCACGGCCCAGGTGTGGACCGACCCCGCGGTCCGGTGGGACGACTTCGATCTGGTGGTGGCCAACGGGGCCTGGGACAACATCCACCGGCCCGACGCCTTCCTGGCCTGGGTCGAGGCGGTGGCGGCCCGCACCCCGGTGGTCAACTCCCCGACCACCCTGCGCTGGAACATGGACAAGCGCTACCTGGCGGACCTCGCCGCCGCCGGCGTGCCCACCGTCCCCACCTTATGGCTGGCGCCGAATCAGACGACCTTCGCGCTTCCCGATGGCGAAATTGTGGTCAAGCCCACCATCTCGGGTGGCGGGTTCGAGACCGCCCGCTACCTCCCTCATGAGCATCCCGGCGCCCGTACCCACATCGAACGCCTCCGGCGTGCGGGGCGGGCCGTCATGGTCCAGCCCTACCAGGCCGGGGTGGATGCCGAGGGGGAGACCGGGCTCATCTTCCTCCGGGGTGATTTCAGCCATGCCATCCATAAGGGACCCCTGCTCCACCCGGGCGCCGCGGCCATCGGGGGCCTCTGGGAGAAACAGGTGATCAGTGCCGCCGATCCCACGGCCATGCATCTCGCCACGGCCCGCGCCGCCCTGTCTGCCGCCGAGCACATCTGCGGACGCACCACCTACGCCCGCGTCGACCTGGTCACCCTGAGCAGCGGCGCACCCGGAGTCCTCGAATTGGAGCTCATCGACCCCGCCCTTTTTCGAGATCGAACCCGCCGGAGCATCCCGGTTCGCCCGCGTCCTGCAGGACCGCATTCACTCCGGGCGATGACCTGCCCGGCCCCCGAATGTCTCCCCCACCAGCGCCAGAGCGCGCTCAGGCCTCGGCGCTCTCCACCAGCGGAGCCTCGCCCACCAACTCGGGCACAACGTCAGCCACCGGCTCGACCTCCAGCTCGGCGGCCGCGGCCACTTCGACGGCATCGGCCAACGCCCCCGCCATCGCCGTGTCCGGGACCACCACCGCGGTGCCGACCTCCTCGGCGAAGTCGGCCCAGGCGGCCTGCGCCTCGGTCTCGGGAGTGAACTCCCCCTCGACGTAGTCGAAGCCGATGTAGTTGCCCTCCTCGTCGTAGGCGTGCTCGCCGAAGGCCTCGCGGTACTCCTCGGACACCTCGCCACCCTCGGCCGCCTGCTTGATCGACAGCGAGATGCGCCGGCGCTGCAGGTCGATGTCGATGATCTTGACCCAGAGCTCCTCACCCGGTGTCACCACCTGCTCGGGCAGGTCCACGTGGTGGACGGCCATCTCCGAAATGTGCACCAGACCCTCAATGCCGTCCCCCACCTGCACGAACGACCCGAAGGGCACCAGCTTGGTGATGCGCCCGTAGACGAGCTGGCCCACGGCGTGGCTGTCGGCGAACTCCTGCCACGGATCGGACTGGGTCGACTTCAGGGACAGCGAAATGCGCTCCTTGTCCAGGTCCACGTCGAGGACCTCGACCTCAATCTCATCGCCCACCTGCACTACCGAGGACGGGTGGTCGACGTGCTTCCAGCTGAGCTCGGAGACGTGCACCAGCCCGTCCATGCCGCCCAGGTCGACGAAGGCGCCGAAGTTGACCACCGAGGAGACGACGCCCTTGCGGCGCTCGCCGGGCTTGAGATTGGAGAGGAAGTCGCCGCGCTGCTCCTTCTGCGCCTCCTCAAGCCAGGCCCGCCGGGACAGGACCACGTTGTTGCGGTTGCGGTCGAGCTCAATGATCTTCGCCTCAATGACCTTGCCCACGTAAGGCTGCAGCTCGCGCACCCGCCGCAACTCGACCAGCGAGGCCGGCAGGAAGCCGCGCAGCCCGATGTCGACGATGAGACCGCCCTTGACGACCTCAATCACCGGTCCGGACACCATTTCGCCTTCGTTCTTCTTCTTCTCAATGGTCGTCCAGGCCCGCTCGTATTGCGCCCGCTTCTTGGAGAGGACGAGACGCCCCTCCTTGTCCTCCTTCTGGAGGACCAGCGCTTCGATGTGTTCACCCAGCGACACGATCTCCTCGGGATGGACATCGTTGCGAATCGACAGCTCGCGGGACGGGATCACCCCTTCGGACTTGAAGCCGATGTCCAGCAGCACCTCGTCGCGGTCGATCTTGACGACCGTGCCCTCAATGACATCCCCGTCGTCGAACTCAATGATGGAGTCGCCCATCGCCTGTTCGAGATCCGCCTCCCCCAGGTCGTCGTCGACGATGGTGCGGGGGGTGTAGTTCCCCTCGGCATCGAAACTGCCCATTGCTTCGGGAGAGAGGAGGGTGGTGCGTACTTCGGGCATGCGAGCTCGCTATCAGCTGACCGCGCCGGGGTCGGTGTGAGTCCAATAGGGTGCCCGGCTGCCGGTGCCAGCGGGCGGTACAGATTATCAGGTGCCCAGGAGCCCTTGACCCTTCATCCCTTGGCGGCGGCCCAACTCGATCCGGTCGCCATGGAGATGGTCAGCGGCACCATGAGGGACGCCGCCCCGGTCAGGGCGGACTCGGTGAGGCGGCCGGCCTCCGCCTCCTCTCCCGCCACCACCTCCACGATCACCTCGTCGTGCACCTGGAGCACCAGGCGGCTGGCCAACTTCTGCTCTTCGAGCTCGCGGTCCAGGCGGACCAGGGCGATCTTGAAGATGTCGGTCGCCAGGCCCTGGATCCCGGCGTTCATCGCCTGGCGTTCCGCCGCCTGGCGCAACCGGTAGTTGGAGGCGTGCAGGTCGGGCAGGGGACGCACCCGGCCGAAGAGGGTCCGCGTCGCCCCCCGCTCCCGGGCCTCGTTCACCGCGGCCTCCATGTACTCCTTCACCCGGGGGAACGCACCGAAGTAGCCCTCCATGATGGCCGCCGCCTCTTCGACCGGCACCCCGAGGCGCTGGCTCAGGCCGTAGGACTCCATGCCGTAGGCCAGGCCGTAGGAGACCATTTTGGCGAACTCCCGCTGAGTGTGGGTCACCTCTTCGGGGGGGATCCGGTAGACCCTCGCCGCCACCACCCGGTGCACGTCCGATCCCGAGGTCATGGCCTCTCTCAGCCCCTCGTCCCCCGACAGGTGGGCGATCACCCGCAGCTCGACCTGGTCGTAGTCGGCCACCAGGAAGGTGCACCCGGGCGCCGGGACGAAGGCGCGGCGGAACTGCCTCCCCATTTCGGTCCGTACCGGGATGTTGTGCAGGTTGGGGCGGTCCGACGAGATGCGCCCGGTGCGGGCCACCGTCTGGCGGAAGGAGGCGTGGATCCGCCCGTCCCCTTGCACCTCGGCCAGGAGGTTCTCGCCGTAGGTCGAACGCAGCTTCTCCACCTCGCGGTACGCCAGGAGGGCGGGGATGACCGGGTGGGCCTGGCGCAGGCTCTCCAGGGTCTGGGCGTCGGTCGAGAATCCGGTCTTGGTCTTCTTGCCCGGGGTGAGCCCGAGCTCTTCATAAAGGACGGTCCGCAACTGCAGGGTGGAATTGACGTTGAACTCGTGGCCGGCCAGCTCCTGCACCGTGGCGGCCAACGCGGCGGCCGACGCCTTGAGCGAATCCGCGATCCCCTGCAGCTCCCCGCGGTCCACGCCGATGCCGGCCACCTCCATTTTGGCCAGCACGCGCACGAGTGGGGTCTCTATGCCATCGTGCAGCCCGACCATGTCCTCCGCCACGATCCGCTCCCGGTACTCCTGCGCCATGGCCGCCACGTCCCGCGCCTCGCCGACCGCCCCCTGCGCCAGGCTCTGCACGGCCTCCGCCGGCTCCTCCATGCTGAGCTGCAGCTGGCCCGCGCCCTCCCGCAGTTGGTCCAGCTCGTACTCGCCGCTCGACGCGTCCAGCAGGTACGCCGCCACGGCGGTGTCCATGACGAGACCGGTGCAGTCGATGCCCAGGGGCAGGAGGGAACGCATGGCCTCCTTGACCTGGTGGCCGACCACCGGCTGCGCCAGCACGGAGTTGAGCCCCTTGGCCACCGACGCCTTCGACAGGAGGTCCCCGGGCACCATCACGGCGTGACCCGCACCCTCACCATCGGTGGCCACCAGGGCCAGGCCGACCATGTCGCTGCGGCCCGGCGTCCCGCTCCAGCGCCCGGCCAGGCTGACCGATCCGCCCCCCAGGGCCGCCAGGGCCGTGGTGGCCTGCGCAGGCGTGGTCGGCAGCGCGACCTCCGCAGCCGGCGGGGCCGGCGCCAGCTCCTTGGCCGTGCTCGGGACCCCGCCTCCGGCCGGCTCCCCCAGCGCCCCCGATTGGAGGAGCGCATCAATGCGGCGCCAGTGCGATTTCATTTCGTAGCGGGCGAACACGGCCTCGGCCCGGCCGTGGTCCCAGCCCCCCAGCCGCAGCGCGTCCACGTCGACCCCGAGGGGCACATCGCACACCAAGGGGATGACCTGGGCGTTCGAGCGAGCCAAGTGCTCGTTGGCCGCCAGGTTCTCACGCAGCTTGGGGGTGAGTTCGCCGAGGTGGGCGTAAATCCCGTCCAGATCCCCGTAGCTGGTCAGCAGCTTGGCCGCGGTCTTCTCCCCCACCCCGGGCACACCGGGCAGGTTGTCCGAAGGATCACCCCGCAATGCGGCCAGGAGCACGTACTGCGAAGGGGGCACGCCGCACCGCTCCACAATCCCGGCCTCGTCGTACAAGGAGTAGTCGCTCACCCCGCGCCGGTTGTAGAGCACGCGCACATAGGGGTCTTCAATCAACTGGAAGCTGTCCCGGTCCCCGGTGACCACCACCACTTCGGCATGGCGGTCCCTGGCCTCGGTGGCCAAGGTGGCCAGGACGTCATCCGCCTCGAAGCCCGGAGCCTCGACCACGGGGATGGCCAGGGCCTCCATGACCTCCCGGATCATCTCGAACTGCGGCGGCAGGTTGTCCGGCGTCTCGTCCCGGCCCCCCTTGTAGTCCTCCACCATCTCGTCGCGGAATGTCCCACCCGGGAGGTCGAAGGCCACGGCCAGGGCGCCCGGATGGTGGTCCTTGACGATGTTGGCCACCATGGAGACGAAGCCGTGCAGGGCGTTGGTCACCTCGCCCGCCGAAGTGCTGAGGCTGTCGGGGAGGGCGAAGTAGGCGCGGAAAGCCAGCGACATGCCGTCGAGGAGAAACAGTGGACCTGATCGCTCCTCCACCGGGGGCACCTACGGCGACAGCGTGCCGTCGACGATCTGCTGGGCCACGGCGCGCATACGAACCCGTGTCTGCATGGCCGTCTGCTGAATGAAGCTGAAGGCCTCGCTCTCGGGGAGCTCGTTGCGGTCCATCAGGATGGCCTTGGCCTCGTCGACCACCCGGCGCGTGGCGATCTTGTCCTCGGCGCCATCGGCGGCATTCTCGGACTCAATGGCCCACTGCTGGCGGGACTTGGACAGGACGTCCGCTATGGCCGGCAGCAGCTCGCGAGGCTGGAACGGCTTAATCAGGTAGGCCGCCACCCCGGAATCCCGAGCCTCCTCAATCAGGTCGCGCTGGCTGAACGCCGTCATGAGCAGGACGGCCACCTGATGGCGCGAGGTGATCTCCCGGGCCGCCCGCAGGCCGTCCATCCCGGGCATTTTGATGTCGAGAATGGCCAGATCGGGCTGGTGCTCCTCGACCAGGCGGACCGCCTCGTCCCCCCGGCCGGTCTCGCCGACCACGTCATAGCCGGCCGAGGTGAGGATCTCCTTGAGATCGAGGCGGATGATCGCCTCGTCCTCGGCGATGACCACCCGCGCCAAAGCCTCCCCGTCAGTCACGTCGGTCACGTTCCCCCGGTCGCCACGTCGGCCAGGAGCTCGTCCTGCCGGTGCTCAAGGTCGAGGACCGACTTGCACAGTGCGGCCCGGGCCCTGGCCATGGCGTCGGCGTGGCGTGCCGCCTCGTTGTGCTCGTGGGTGGCCAGCGGGGTCTCCGACACCAGTGAACGGACCCGCGCCTCGTCAGCCGACTCCATGACCACGGCCAGCTGCTCGTCCAGCACCGCCAACTCCTGGCGCGCCCGTACCAAGCGGGTGTGGACGTCCTTAATCCGCCTCTCCAGCAGGGCACGGTGCATGGAGCGTCAAGTGTAGGTGGCGGGGAACCAGCGCCGCCGCGCCCCGAGCTCGCCCAGCGTGATCTCGTCCGGTGGCGGCCCGACGCCCGGCTGGTCGGGTACCCGCACCCAACCGTTGTGCACGGCCGGGTAACCGCAGGGATCGACGGTCAGGTAGGCCGCCGGTTCGCCCAGATCGCCCACCAGGCCCGGGGCGTCTTCGCTCATGCGGGCGGCCAGGGCCAGGTTCGACGAGCGGCCCAGCCCCGCCTCGAAGAACCCGCCCACGAAGACCGAGACCCCGGCCTCCGTGCACGCCGCATGGGCCGTGCGGGTGGCCCGCACCCCCCCGAGGCGTCCCGGTTTGAGGCAGGCCACCCGGCAGGACTCGTTGCGCAGCGCATCGAGCACACGCCGCGGTGAGGAGAGCGACTCGTCCAGGCAGATGGGAACGGTCAGGCGGCGGGCCAATTCGGCGTGCGCCACCAGATCGGCGGGAGGGAGCGGCTGCTCTATACAGAGCACGCCGAATTCGGCCAGGCGCTCCAGCTCCGCAACGTCGCCATCTTCGAGGCCGAACGACCCGTTGGCGTCGACTTGCAGGACCAGATCGGGGTGTTCGTCCCGTACCACCCGGACCGGCTCGACATCCCAACCCGGCTCAATCTTGAGGCGCACCCGGGCCACCCCCTGACCCACGGCGCGGCCCACCGACTCCCGCACCTGGTCCAGGTTCCGGTCGGCCGGGATCCCCACCACGGCCCCCACCGGCATGGCGCCGAAGCCGGCGACTGTCCCGAGTGCCTCGGCCATCGAACGGCCCCCGAGCCTCAGCTCGGCATCCGAGACCGCCATCTCGAAGACCGCGGCCAGCATGCGGTCGACGGGCGAGCTCCCGAAGAGCTGGACCACCTCGGCCTCCGCCGGGAGCTCACCGCCCCGGGCGGCACTGGCATCGATCAGGCGCGCCACGCCCCGCCCCGCCGCCGCCAGCTCCACCTCATTGAGGCCCGGATCGACCGAGGTCCCCTCGCCCAGGGCGGCGCACTCGCCCCAACCTTCGGCTGCGTCGGCCACCACCCGCACGAAGAGGAGCGAGCGGGTGCGATGCACCCCGGCCGCGGTGCCGATATCGACCCGGAAGGGCACCGCGACCCGCACCAGCTCGACTCCGACCAGCTTCATTGGAACGCTCCGCCCACGCCTCCACCGTAGAGCCCACCTTGTCGTCCCCGGTGTCCTTGTAGGCTCGCCCTTCCGGCCCGGATGGCGGAATCGGCAGACGCGGCGGCCTCAAAAGCCGTTGTTCGAAAGGACGTGCGGGTTCAAGTCCCGCTCCGGGCACCGTGTTTCAACTCCTCAGCCAATGGGCCCCGTGGCGCGAGACGGAATCTACCCTCTTGACTCCCGCCCGGGCGGGCCGCCCCCGGAGGTGTGCTGACAAAGATTGGCCCGGCCGGTCGCGCCGCATAGTGCGTTCGCTCAGCCGTGCCACGGCCACGTTCGGACACCGGCACCGTCCCTGAACCCGGCCGGTCGTACCGGTCGTCACACCGCCTACAGCCAGGGATCGCAAAGGGCTGGCGTGGGGGCCTGGGTTGACCACCCGTCGTAGGATGTGGTCGACGAGGCGTCAGCGGCTACCGACCGGATCCTGGCCCACCTCCTCCCCGGCTCCGCTCTCGCCGACTCGGCGTCGGCGTACGACAGCGGTGGTAGCAAGCCCCAAGGCGATCGCACCACCCGCAATCGCGGCAATGACCTCGTTGTCGTGTCCGTCCCCAGACGGTTCCGTGGTCGCCAGGTGGTGCCGGACTCCGGGTTCCCGCGACGCGCCCCCTGCTCGCGTCGAGGAGGCCGGTTCGGCCCCGGTGGTCCCTGCCGAGCCAGCGGGTCGCCCAGCTTCCAAGGGGGCTCCTCGCCGCTCGCCATTCGTCCCGGCTGCTCGCGCCGTGCCTGCGCCCACCGCCACCGTCCCCGGCACGATCGGCGACACGCTGGCACTTCCGGTCAGGGGAAGTCGGATGCGTATCGGACTGGCCTCCTGGGTCGGCATGGAATTGGGCGGCACCGGATAGGGCGGCGGCGCAGGCGCACCCAGCTCACTTCCGAGCGCTATCGCCGGGCACTCTTCGACGGTTGAGGTGTGCTGCGCACCCGAGGAAGGCAGGTTCGGCAACGAGGGGTCGGGCGGCAGCGGGCGAAACGCGCTCGTCAGGTTGCCGGTGACCGAGCGTCTCCAGGCCGAGAGGTTTGGCACCTCCACGTCGAAACGCGTCTCTAGGAATCGCAGCAGGGAGGTGTGGTCGAAGGTATCGCTGCACACGTAGCCGCCGCGGCTAAGGGGAGACACAATGAAGAGGGGGACCCGGAAACCCAACCCGATGGGACCCCGGATCCCCCCGGCAGCGGGCGGCAGGGACTTGACGGTGAGCCACTCACCGGGCGTTCCAGGTGGTGCGGTTGGCGGCGGGACGTGGTCGAAGAAACCTCCGTTCTCGTCCCACGTCACGAAAAGCACGGTGCGTTCCCAGACCTTGGGGTTGGCCGTCAGGGCGGCGAGGACCCGTTCGGTGGCAGCCTCGTCCAACGCCGGAGGTTCGGGCGGGTGCCCCCCGAACCCGGCCGGGGTGAGCAGCCACGACACCTGCGGGAGCGTTCCGGCGGTGACGTCGTTAATGAACTCCGGGAAGGTCGGGCCGAACGCCCGGGCGGCCAACTGCGGGTCGCTTCGGTACTGCTTGAAGTAATAGAGGACGTTCGTGCCGTCGGACGCCTGGTCGAAGCCGTACATCCGCCAGGAGATCCCAGCCTTTTGGAGAACCTCGGGCATGGTCGTCCACGAGAAGCTGAAGTAGTCCTGAGGAGGGCTGAGCGTCTCCACCAGAGGACCGCCGGCGCGCCCGTCGGGATCGATGGTGCCCGTCATGGAATAGAGGCGATTGGGATCGGTAGGCCCCATGAGCGAGCAGTGATAGGCGTCGCACACGGTGAAGGCGTCAGCCAGCGCGTAGTAAAAGGGTAGGTCCTCGCGCTGGTAGTAGCCCATCGTGAGGGGCCCGACGGCGCTCCCGTTGGCAGCGAGGTGTTGCCGGACGAAGCTATCCATGGCTCCGCCATTCCACGACAGGTGCTGCGGACCCCAGTCGTGGACGATGTCGCTCGTGCACTCGCCGTCGATGGCGGGATCGGTGGTTACGAGACGGAACGGCTCAAGGTAGCCCGACGGGTCCGGGCCCACGCCGGGGGCGTAGCCGAACTGGTCGAACACGGTATGTCGCTGGCCATTGACGGTCTCGGTCAGGACCGCGGGGTCGGAAAAACCTCGGACACCCGAGAGCGTGCCCAGATAGTGGTCGAAGGAGCGGTTCTCCTGAATGAGGATGACCACGTGATCGATGTCCTCAATCGCGCCGGTCCCGGCCGCGGCCGCGGACCGCTCCAGGAGCAGATCGAGCAGGCGGGCATGTCCCGAGCTGAGACGCAGACCTGCGAGCCCCGCGGCGAGGCCAACACCGGATCGGAGGACCAACCTCCGTGAGATGCGTGACGGCGTCGTCATATCGCTGGCCGATCCGGACAGGCGCTCCCCGTCACCCACCGCGGCTCCCGCAGGGCTCCCCACGACTCAGGGACCAGGTTCTCCATGACCAGTTCCTCGGCAAGGCCTTCGAGCGACCCGAACTCGCGCCGGATCCCGTCCAAGAAGCCCGGATCGCCGCGCCCGCCCCGAACGACGACAGCGCTGACACAGAGCGCTCCAAGGCGCCGTCTGGTTCGGCGTCTGCGAGCAGTACCTGCTCATCGGTCGGCATCGGTTGCCCGGTGGAGGGCTCTTTCGTGAGAAGCCGCCCATGCGCTCGACGATTGGTCGCAAGGGACCGTGGATGAGGAACTCCTCCTGATGGGCGACCAGGGTCACGAAGCGATTCTGCCATGACGGAACGTCGGCAAGGGCGAAGCGCTCGTCACCGGTGCGCCGGACTCGTTGACGTACAGGAGTGTCGGCATCCCCCGCAGTCTGGAGCGGAACCGGACGATCACGTCACCGCCGTCGCCATCGCGGTCGACGTCGAGCACCTTTCGGATCTTGGTGACCGCTTGGCGGTCGCGGTGGAGATCGCATACGAGGTCCAGTACCCCTGCCGGCCAACGCACGAACAGGCGTATGCCTGTGGGCTTCGATGCCCAGGACCCCAACAACCAGGCCTCCGGCGCGGTGCCTGCGTGGCCCGACATGTCGCAACAGAACTCCCGGCGCGACGGTGCGGAGTGTGCCCTACCGGGAGGGTCAAGACGCTCGAGACGTTGCGCATCCACCCCGAAGGCCCACCGTGTCGGGCGCAGGTCGTACCGGTCGTCACACCGCCCACAGGCACGCATCCCTGGGCCGGGCCGCACGAGTCAGCCCTCTGGTCGTACCGGCGGTGCGAACGCCGTGTCCACAATGGTCGCTTCACGGCGCCACGTGCCACACTGGGGGCTCCGCCGACCAGACGAACGGAGACGTCGCAGAATTGTTGGTCTTCACCTTCCCCGGACAGGGATCGCAAAGGTCTGGCATGGGAGGGCCCTGGGTTGACCACCCGTCGTGGGAAGTGGTCGACGAGGCGTCGGCGGCCACCGACCGGGACCTGGCTCACCTCCTCCTTCATGCGCCGATTGAGGAGCTCACCAGGACCGAGAACGCCCAGTTGGCCACCATGGTGTTCAGCCTGGTCGTGCTCGATGCAGTGGAGCGGATCGGGCTGACCCCGGCCGCCTGCGCCGGCCACAGTCTGGGCGAGTACACGGCGCTGGTGGCCAGCGGCGCCGTGGCCTTCGAGCATGGCGTGCAGCTCGTCGTGGCCCGCGGCGAGGCCATGGCCCGTGCCGGGGAGGAGGCCCCCGGAACCATGGCAGCCCTGCTGGGCATCTCCGACGACGATGCCGAGGCGGCGTGCCAACGCGCCGAGGGCGACGTCTGGGTGGCCAACTACAACGCGCCCGGACAGGTGGTGATCGCCGGGAGCACCGAAGGCGTGACCGTGGCGGGGAACCTGGCCAAGGACTTGGGAGCCAAGAGGGTCATGGCCATTCCGGTCTCGGGTGCCTTCCACACGCCGTTGATGCAGGGAGCGCGCGAGGACCTGCGCAAGGCCCTGGCCGAGGTCACCTTCCTCAAGCCCGAGGTCCCGGTGGTGGCCAACGTCGACGCCCACGTCCACGACGACCCCACCGAATGGTCCGGCCTGCTCTCGGCCCAGCTGTGCAGCCCCGTGCGCTGGCGCCAGACACTGGAGACGTTTGCCGGCCTCGGCCTGACATCCCTGGTTGAGTTGGGCCCCGGTGGCGTGCTCAGCGGCCTGGCCAAAAGGAGTCTTCCCGAGATCCAGTCCCTTTCGGTGTCCAAGCCCGAGGACCTCAATACCCTCATGGACACCATTGCGGCAGCCGGCACCTGGCGGGCCGAGCCGGCTCTGCACCAGGGAGAGCACCTCTACACATCCGAACGGGTGGTGGTCAGCCCGGGCAGTGGGGCCTTCAGGCCGGAGCCCTCACTGCGCGCCCCGGGCACCGGGCTGTTGCCGGGGACCGACGGCGAAACGAATGGCGCCGAGAGCGGCGGACCCGCCTCGCACGTCGAAGTCGGTCATCTGGTCGGACTGGTCGGTGCGACCGAGGTGCGCACGCCGTTTGCGGGTCAGGTGATCGGCTGGTTGGCCGTCGAAGGTGAGCGTGTCCAGGAGGGTCAACCGCTGGTCTGGCTCCGCATCCCGGAGCAGGGCTGATGGCGGTGGTCCTGGTCACCGGGGGCAACCGTGGCATCGGTGCGGCCTGTGTCGAGTGGTTCCTGCTGCACGGGCACCAGGTGGCGGCCACCTACCGCTCGGCCGACCCACCACCGGTGCCGGAGGGAGGTGACGCCGACCGCTTTCTCCCTGTGCACTGCGATGTCACGAGCGGCGAAGAGGTGGACGCGGCCTTTGCCACCATCGAAGACGCCTGGGGGCCGGTCGAGGTGCTGGTGGCCAACGCCGGGATCACCAGGGACGGCCTCATGCTCCGCATGAGCGAGGACGCCTTCAGCGAGGTGATCGACGCCAATCTCACCGGCTCGTTCCGGGTGGCCAAGCGCGCCGTTGCCAAAATGCTGCGTCTGCATGCCGGGCGGATCATCTTTCTCTCCTCGGTAGGCGCCTTCGTCGGCCTGCCGGGACAGGCCAACTACGCGGCCTCCAAGGCGGGACTGGTCGGGATGGCCCGCGCCATGGCCCGCGAGGTCGGAAGCCGCCAGATCACCGTCAATGTGGTGGCACCGGGCCTGGTGGCCACCGACATGACCGCCGCCCTGGGCCAGGAACGGGTGGACGCCATGACCGGCCAGGTCCCTTTGGGCCGGGCCGGCACCGCATCCGATGTGGCCGGGGTGGTCGGGTTCCTGGCCTCCGACGCCGCCGCCTATGTCACCGGGGCGGTCATCCCCGTGGACGGCGGGCTGGGCATGGGGATGTAGCGTTCCGGTGAACCAATAGCCGAAGTAGAGAAGGAGCAACTTGTGGACAGCGACGCAGCGTTCGAGAAGTTTCGCGAGTGCGCCGTAGAGGTACTTCAGGTGCCGGCGGAGAAGATCACCAAGGAAGCCAAGTTCGCCGACGACCTCGACGCCGACAGCCTCGACCTGGTCGAGCTGGTCATGGCCCTCGAAGAGGCGTTCGACATCACCGTCGAGGAGACCGAGTTGGAGGACATCGGCACCATCGGCCAGGCCTTCGACCTGATCTACTCCAAGCTCTGATGCAACTCGGGATCGGCGCCGACGGCCCGATCCGGGGCCGGCGCGTCGCCGTCACTGGCCTGGGCGCCGTCACCTGTTGCGGCGTCGGTGTCGAAGCACTGTGGGGGGGGCTCCTCAAGCCGGCGGTGGTCGGTGGGGCGGTGCGGGAATTCGAGCCCGAGCGATGGTTCGGGCCCAAGGAGGTGCGCCAGATCGACCGCTTCGCCCAGTTCAGCATGGCCGCGGCCGACATGGCCGTCACCGACGCCGGTGAGATCGGTGCCGATCCGGCACGGTCCGGCGTGGTGTTCGCCACCGGCGTGGGGGGCTTTGAGACCCTGGCCGAGCAGGTGGGCGTCTACAACGAGAAGGGCGCCCGTCGGGTCTCGCCCCGCCTGGTCCCCATGATGATGGCCAACGCCGGGGCCGCCGGGATCTCCATGCGCCTGGGCTGGCGCGGCCCGTCCGAGGTGATTGTGACCGCCTGCGCCGCCGGGACCCACGCCATCGCCGCGGCAGCCCGCCTCGTCGCTTCGGGCCGCTGTGACGTAGCCGTCGGAGGGGGCTCCGAGGCCAGCATGCACCCGGTGGCCATTTCCGCCTTCGCCAACATGACCGCCCTCTCCACCTCGGGCAACTCCCGACCCTTCGATGTCCGCCGGGACGGCTTCGTCATGACCGAGGGTGCCGCCGCCATCGTGCTCGAGGAGTGGGACCGCGCCGTGACGCGGGGGGCCACCATCTACGCCGAGCTGGCCGGAGCAGCCAGCACGGCCGATGCCCACCACATCACCGCCCCCTCCCCCGATGGCGCAGGAGCCGTGGCCTGCATGGAACTGGCCCTCTCTGATGCGGGGATCACGACGGCCGATGTCGGGCACATCAACGCCCATGGGACCTCTACGCCCCTCAACGACCTGGCCGAGTCGCGTGCCATCAACAAGGTCTTCGGCGAACCCGGTCCTCTGGTCACGTCAACCAAGGGTGTCACCGGCCACGGCCTGGCCGCCGCGGGTGCCATCGAGGCCGTGGCGGCGGTCCTCACCATCCACCATGCCCTGATCCCTCCGACCGCTGGCTACGAGCAACCCGACCCCGAGATCAGGTTGTCCGTGGTCCATGGCGCGCCCGAACCATGGATCCCCTCGGCCGTGCTCTCGAACTCGTTCGGTTTCGGGGGCCACAACGGCTGCCTGGTCTTCCTGCCGCCGGGCTGACCCCCTCAGTCGATGGCCCGCCGGATCGCCGCGACGAACTCGGCCGCTCCTTCGGGTCCCTCGCCCTCAAGCAATCGTCGCACCAGCGCCGAGCCGACGACCACCCCGTCGGCCACCTCGCATACCGCCGCGGCCTGCTCGGGCGTGGAGACGCCCACACCCACACAGACCGGCATGTCGGTGAAGCGTCGGATGCGACCGACCACTTCGGCCGCCGCACCGCCCAGGTCGGCGCGCTCCCCCGTCACCCCCATGCGAGCCACGGCGTAGACGAAGCCGCGCGCCCGGGCACAGATGCGCTCCACCCGGTCCACCGGGCTGCTCGGGGCGACCAGGAGCACCGTCGCCACACCGGCTCCGTCGGCCGCGGCGGCCCAGGGCCCGATCTCCTCAATCGGCAGGTCGGCGACGATGGCTCCGCTGACCCCGGCCTCCGCCATGGAGTGGGCCATCCGCTTGTGGCCGGCCCGGAACACAATGTTGTAATACGTCATGACGGCCACCGGCACCGACACCTCGGCCCGGGCGATGCCGTCCAGCACCTGGTCGGGCACGATGCCGCGCTGGAGGGACTGCAATGCCGCCGCCTGAATGACGGGCCCGTCCATCATGGGGTCGGAGAACGGGATGCCGACCTCCACGGCATCGGCCCCGGCAGCCACCACGGCGGCCAGTGCCTGTCCCCAGTCGTCGGTCATGCCGCCCATCAGGTACGGGATCAACAGCTTCCGCCCGCTCTCGCGCCGAGCCCGGAGGGCCTGCTCAAGCATGGTCGTCCCGGCCGAGGATCTCCCGCACCTGCGCCACGTCCTTGTCGCCGCGCCCCGAGAGGGTGATGAGGACGGACGATCCGGCCGGGAGCGCGTCGGTGCCGGCCACCCGGGCCACCCAGGCCACGGCATGCGCCGACTCCAGGGCCGGAATGATCCCCTCGGTGTGGCTGAGCAGCCGGAACGCGTCGAGTACCTCGACATCGTCGGCGGTCGTGTACTCAGCCCGCCCGATGGTGGCCAGGTGGGCGTGCTCGGGGCCCAGGCCGGGGTAGTCCAATCCGGCTGAGATCGACTCGGCTTCTTGAATCTGCCCGGCCTCGTCCTGCAGCAGGCGCGAATGCATGCCGTGGAGCACGCCGGGGATCCCGTTGGTGATGGCGGCACCCCCGGCCGCCTCAACGCCGACCAGCCGGGCCCCGGTGTCCACGAAGCCGGCGAAGGTCCCCGCCGCGTTGGATCCCCCGCCGATGCAGGCCACGATCACGTCGGGGTCGGCACCACCGAGCACCTGGCGGCACTGTTCCCTGGCCTCGTCGCCCACCACGCGTTGCAGCTCGCGGACCATGTAGGGGAAGGGGTGGGGGCCCATGACCGAGCCCAGGCAGTAGTGGGTGTGCTGCACCGAAGCCACCCACTCGCGCATCGCCTCGTTGACGGCGTCCTTCAGGGTCCGGCTGCCCGAGGTCACCGTGCGGACCTCGGCCCCCAGGAGTTCCATCCGGAACACGTTGAGCTCCTGGCGCCTGGTGTCCACCTCGCCCATGAAGACGGTGCACTCCAGGCCGAAGAGGGCGGCGGCCGTGGCGGCGGCCACCCCGTGCTGCCCGGCGCCGGTCTCGGCGATCATGCGCGTCTTCCCCATCCGCTTGGTCAGGAGTGCCTGCCCGATCACGTTGTTCAGCTTGTGGGACCCGGTGTGGGCCAGGTCCTCCCGCTTGAGGAGGATCCGCACACCCAATTGGTCCGAAAGCCGGGCGCACTCGGTCACCGGGGTCGGACGCCCGCCGTAGTGGTGCAGCAGGCTGTCCAGCTCGCCCCGGAACGCCGGGTCGGCCCAGGCATCCTTGAACGCCTGCTCCAGCTGAAGGCAGGCCGGCATCAGCGACTCGGGGACGAACCTCCCCCCAAATTCGCCGAACCGGCCGTCGGGCCCTGGTTCGGCCATCAGGCTCATGTCACCCGTCCCGCCAGTCATAGGGCTCCTCGGGATCGGCTTCCTCACTGAGCGGATCCCGCACCTGGAGATCCGTGACCGCGGCGCGGGCGTTGACGATGAACTCGCGCAGCAACAACGGGTCCTTGCGGCCGGGCGACGACTCCACGCCCGTGGAGACGTCCACCCCGGCCGGGCGCAGGTGGGCCACCGCTTCGGCCACGTTGTCCGGGCGCAACCCACCCGAGACGATCAGGCGGTGGGGATCGGCCACTCCCTCGGCCAGCCGCCAATCGAAGACCTTGCCCGACCCCGGGTTCTCCCCGTCCACCAGCAGGAAGTCGGCGCCGAATTCTTCGAACCGGCCGATGGTGCGGTCCCCCGCCGGGAACGCCTTGATGACCATGGGAAGCCTCGCCCTGATCCACTGCGTCTCCTGGGCGGACTCGTGCCCGTGCAACTGGGCTGCCCCGAGTCCCGCCGTGTGCACCGCTTCGACCACCCGCTGCGGGGCCTCATCGCGGAAGACCCCCACCGTGAGGATCTCGGGCGGCAGCCGCTTGGCCACGTCCCCGGCGAGTTGCACGGCCACCTGACGCGGGGACGGGGCGAAGATGAAGCCCACGGCATCGGCGCCCAGGCTTATGGAGAGAAGCGCATCGGCTTCCGAGGTGATCCCGCAGATCTTGACGAACAGCTCCTCGTTCATCGGGCCGCCACCGGGTGACCGATAATCTCCCGCAATCGCGCTCCCCTGTCGGTGGCCCGGATCAGGGTCTCCCCCACCAACAAGGCGTCGTAACCCGCATCGGCCAGTCGCCGGGCATCGTCGGCGTCCCTGATGCCGGATTCGGCCACCGCCACCACATGGCTCGGGATCTTCGCGGCCAAGCTACAGGCCCGGTCGTGGTCCACGGCGAACGTCCGCAGGTCGCGCTGGTTGACCCCGATCAGCCGCGCCCCCACCCTGATCGCCCGGACCAGCTCCTCCTCGTCGTGCACCTCGACCAGCGCGGCCAGGCCGAGACTCTCGGCCCGGGCGGCGCAACGCCTCAGCTCCGCATCATTCAGCGCGGCGACGATCAAGAGCACGGCGTCCGCGCCCATGAGGCGGGTATCGAGTACGTCGGCCTCCTGCACCGTGAAGTCCTTGCGCAGGATCGGGAGGCCGGATCCATGACGCGCCAGCTGGAGATCCGCCGCCGAACCACCGAAAAACTCGGCGTCGGTCAACACCGAGAGGCAGGCCGCCCCACCGGCCTCATACTCCTTGGCCACGAGGTCGGGTTGCAGGTCCGGGTCCAGATCGCCCTTGGAGGGCGAGTGGCGCTTGATCTCGGCGATGCAGGAGATCCCGCTTCCTCGCAGGGTCCCGGCGAAGTCACGTGGCGCCAACATGCTTTGGGCCTGAGCAGCCAACTCGTCCAGATCCCGATGGTCGCCAGAGGCGCGAGCCCGGTGGGCCGCGAGGATGTCCGCCAGGTAGGTGGGCATGACGGTCCAGCGTAGCGGGGTGCACCGTCAGGACCGATCCAACGCAACTGCTCTCGGCAGGGCGCACACGGTGACCTCTCTGCGGCGCTCATCAGTGACATTCGAACTCATCGACCTTGGCCGAGATCCGCCATCCTCAGCAATCGTCAGGCGCCTGTGCTTACAGTGGCCGCGCGGCGCCACAAGTGGACCGAATCCCCCGGTCACGCGAGCCCATGGAGAAAGAACCAGTCAGACGGACCCTGCCCATCGTCGGCATGACCAACTGAGGTGCAGCGCTGACGGGAGGGAATGCGCGGTCACGACCATCCGAGGGTGCCGCCCCCCGGCTTCAAGTGCTCAGGCCCGGACCCGGCTGAGGACCTTGGCCCGGCGCTGCCGTGCTTCACGCGGCAGATCCGTGGCCACTGAAACGCTCGGCTTCTTGGCCTCGGCGTCTCGCAGCATCTCCGCTATCCCCGAGTAGATGATCTCAATGATGAAATCGTCGACCTCTATGGCGGCAATTTCGGTGCCAGCGTCGTCGACCCGGATGACCTTGACCATCAGTCCACCAACGTCCGGACGCGGATTTCGTCACCATGCCGCTCAATGGCGACGCTCTCGCCATCCTTGAAGATCCAACCCACCTCGCGCCAGGGGTTGAGCTCGCGGAGCGAGTCGGAGCGCTGGGCGCTGGGCGCACCCTCTCTCTTCAACTCGGCAAGCTTCATACCCAGAGCGTGAACCCTCGGTGTGGTATCTCCGGTGTCGTCCGGTTGCAATACGGGTGCGCGCGAAGCACCAGGCGTAGCTGGACTGCGTTACGCGACCCACCCGCACCCTCCTTCAGGCCGCGACCACACCGCTGAGGGGCAGCGCTCCTACCCGGGCCGGGTGGGAGCCGCCCAACCCGTCACCCGACCGGATCCGGATGGGCCCGGGTGAGGGAACGCTCCGGTGCAGGTACCCGAGTGCGGCCCAGGCCCCGAGCTCGCTGCTCCAGGCGGCCGAGGTCACGGTGCCCACCACCTTGTCGGCTCCCACTCCCTCATCGGGGGCCGGCTCCTCCCCGGCATGCAGGGTCATACCCCGCGTCAACACTCCGTCCCCGGGCCCACCCACGATGCCCACCAGCCGCCGCGGCACGTTGTTGCCCCGGGCATCGAGACGGGCCACCAGCTCTTGACCGGTGTAGCAGCCCTTGGTGAAGCTGACCGTGCGCTCAACCAGACCCGCTTCGGCGGCGATCGTCTTGTCGGTGAGCTCACTGCCCATGGCCGGGATCCCCGACACGATGCGGCACGCTTCGACCACGCCGTCCTCACAGAACACGACGCCGTCGGGAAGTGTGCCGGCCGCCGGATCGAGCACGATGTCCTTGGGTCCCAGCAGATCCGTCCCGCTCCACCCGTTCCATGCGAAGGGCACGGTCATGACACCGCGTTCGCAGAGCGCGGCCAGCAACCCCGCGGCGGCCTCGTCCACGGCCGGTCCCCGCAGGGCCAGACAGCGCCAGTCGAGGCGCTGCATCTCCACCTTGGAGCGCAAGAGGAACTTCTTGAGCCGGGCCTGCACCGCATCCCCGTACCCACCGTCCACCTCGAGGACGAACCCTTGCCCGTCGACCCGGGTGACCCGGAGCAACGCTGTGAGCTTGCCGTCGGGTTGGAGGAGGAGTGAGTCGACCGACCCGCCGACGGCCAAGCCGGCGACATCCTGACTCAGTTGCCCCTGCAGATACGACTCGGCGTCGGCTCCGTGCACCGACAGGATGTCGCGGGGCACCAAGTACGCCCCAGCCCCCCGGCGCAAGGCGGCGAGTTGACCTTCATGCTCGGGGCTCCAGGGGCTCACCGCTCCCCCCGGTCCTGCCCCATGACCCGCGCCGCCGTCACGGCCAGAAGGAGGGCCCGCGCCTTGTGGGCGCACTCCTCATCCTCGCTCACCGGATCGCTGTCGGCCACGATCCCCGCACCCGCCTGCACGCTGGCCCGCCCGTCCGGCGAGACCACCATGGTCCGGATGGCGATGGCCGTGTCGACGTTGCCCGAGAAGTCGATGTAGCCCACCACTCCCCCGTACACGCCGCGCTTGGTCGGCTCCAGCTCGTCGATGATCTCCATGGCCCGCACCTTGGGTGCTCCCGACAGCGTCCCGGCCGGGAGGGTGGCCCGCAGGACGTCGATCGGCCCCTTGCCCTCGGCCAGCTGGCCCGATACCTGGGAGGTGATGTGCATGATGTGGCTGAAGCGCTCAATGGTCATGAGCTCGTCCACCTTCTCGGTGCCGAAGCGCACCACCCGTCCGACGTCGTTGCGGGCCAGGTCCACCAGCATGATGTGCTCGGCCCGCTCCTTGGGGTCCTCGGCCAACTCGCCTTCGAGCAGGCGGTCATGCTGCTCGTTCTCCCCGCGTGGGCGGGAGCCGGCGATGGGCCGGGAGATCACCAAGCCGTCGCGCAGGCGCACCATCGGCTCCGGAGAGGCGCCGACGACGGTGACCTCGGGAAAGCGCAGGAAGTACATGTACGGGCTCGGGTTCAGAAGGCGCAGGGCCCGGTAGACGTCGAAGGGGTCGGCGTCCAGCTGCAGGTCGTACCGTTGGGAGAGCACGACCTGGAAGATGTCGCCGGCCCGTATGTACTCCTTGGCCACCTCAATGGCTGCCTGGTACTCCTGCGAGCTCATGGTCCGGCTGGCCTCCGCCCGCGCGGCCCCCTCGCGGGGGACCGGAACGAGCGCACCGGGGCGGGGACGGGTACAGTCCTCCGCCATTTCGCGCAGGCGCTGGCACGCCGATTCGTAGGCCCCAGCCACCGCGGCCCCGTCGACCACGCCGTCCGGTGCCTCGGGCACCACCACGTTGTCGATGAGCACGATGCGCTGGAGCCAGCGATCGAAGGCGGCGAACTGGCCGATCACCACCAGGGCGGCGTCGGGATGGTCCAGGTCGTCGGGAGGGGGATGCGGGAGGCGCTCGACCTCGCGCACCACGTCATAGCCGAGATACCCCACCAGCCCACCGTGCAGCGGCGGCAAGCCGTCCGGCGGAGGGGCGGAGAAACGACCCACCAGGTCCTCGACCGCGGCCAGGATCCCGCCGTCGGAGTCCTGCAGACCGAGGCGGCCGGTGACCGCGACCGCACTGCCCCGGGCGGTCAAGGTGGCCAGGGGACGGCGACCCACGAAGGAGTAGCGGCCCCAGTGCTCTCCACCCTCGACCGATTCGAAGAGGAAGCCCCATCCATCGCCCACCACGTTGGAGAAACAGGCCACCGGGGTCAGCGTGTCGGCCACCACCTCGCACCACACGGGCACGATCTGGCGTTCCTTGGCCAGCGCGGCGAACTCTGCGGGTTCGGGCCGGAAGTTCAACACGGTCGGTTCACCCGCACCGACTCACCCGGAGCGCGGCATGCCGGGGCCACGGCCCACGGTGCGGAAGAAGCACGTCCTCTCCCCGGTGTGGCAGGCCCCCCGCCCGTGCTGGTCGACGCGCACCACCAGCGCGTCGCCGTCGCAGTCCACCCGCACCTCGCGCACGTACTGGCGGTCGCCCGACGTCTCACCCTTCTGCCAGTACTCCCGGCGGCTGCGGCTATAGAACCACGTCCGTCCGCTGTCCAAGGTGCGGCGCAGCGCCTCGGCGTCCATGTAAGCCAGGGTCAGCACCGTTCCGTCGGTGGCATCCTGCACCACGGTCGGCACCAGGCCGTCGGCATACTTGGCGAAATCGACGGCCCGGACCACGTCCTCGTCGAACGTCAGCCCCACCCCGGCCGGCACGGCGCTCCCCGCGCTCACAGGTACAGACCCGTACCGCTGTCGTTGCGCTTGGAGGCGATGGCGTGGATGTCGCGCTCGCGCAGGATCACGTATTCCTCGCCGTGCACCTCCACCTCAAAGCGGTCCTCGGGGTTGAACAGGACGGTGTCGCCGACCTTGACCGTGCGCACGTGGGGCCCGACCGCCACCGTCTCGGCCCAGGTCAGCCGGCGGGTGATCTGAGCCGTGGCCGGGATGAGGATGCCGGCCCGGGACCGACGTTCCCCGTCGGTCTGGGAGATCTGCACCATGACCCGGTCGAAGAGGACCGAAATGGGCTGCTTCTCGTCCACCGGGACCCCGCCGGCCCCCTTCTTGGTTGTCGTCGTCGGCACCCTGGCACGGTACCGCACCAGGGCGCCCGTCCAGGTCAGACTGGGCGCACCGTCACTCCTCGGTCCGCCATGTACGCCTTGGCCTCGCCCAGGGTGAACTCACGGCGATGGAAGATGGAAGCCGCCAGCACGGCATCGGCACCGCCCACCAATGCACCGTCGACGAGATGCTGCAGCGTCCCCACCCCACCCGAAGCCACCACCGGTATCCCCACGGCGTCGACCACCGCCCGGGTGAGGTCCAGGTCGAACCCGTCCCTGGTCCCATCCCGGTCCATGGACGTGAGCAGGATCTCCCCGGCGCCGCTCTCGGCGCACTGGACCGCCCAGGCCACCGCGTCCATCCCCGTCGGGCGCCGGCCCCCGTGGGTGTAGACCTCCCAGCCCCCGTTCCCGTCACGGGCCCGGGCGTCGATGGCCACCACGGCACACTGGCAGCCGAACTCGTCGGAGATGTCGCGCACCAGCGACGGCCGCTCAAGTGCGGCCGTGTTCACCGCCACCTTGTCCGCCCCGGCCCGCAGGAGGCGGCGTGCATCCTCGGTGGCCCGCACCCCTCCCCCCACGGTCAGGGGGATGAACACCTGCTCGGCCGTGCGGGCCACCACCGAGACCATGGTGTCGCGCCCGTCCGAGGACGCGGTGATGTCGAGGAACGTCAGCTCGTCGGCCCCCTCGGCGTCATAGCGGGAGGCCAGCTCGACCGGGTCTCCCTCGTCGGTGAGGTCGACGAACTGCACGCCCTTGACCACCCGGCCCCCGGTCACGTCGAGGCAGGGGATCAGGCGGATGCTGCGCACGCGGTCAGCGCCTCCTCCACGCTGAATCGTCCCTCCACCAGGGCCTTGCCCACAATCACCCCGGCCAGGCGCCGGCCCGCCCCGCCCAGGCCGGCCAGCGCCTTGAGGTCACCCAGCTCCGCCACCCCACCCGAAGCCACCAAGGGCAGCGAGGTCAGAGAAAGCAGGGCCTCCATCCCGGCCAGGTCCGGACCTTCGAGCATCCCGTCCCGGGCGATGGAGGTGGCCACCACGGCGGCGATCGGCTCGCCCTCCCAGCCACCGAGCAACTCGGGGACCGAACGGCCCGAACCGGCCAGCCAGCCGTGGCCCCGCGCCTCGGTCTCCCCGTCCTCCCCCACCAGGTAATCCAGCCCCACGGCCACCCGGCCGGGCCAGCGCCGGGCCCACTGCGCCGCCCGCGCGGGCTCCTCGACGGCCGCGGTGCCCAGCACCACCCGGTCCACACCCGACTCCAACAGTTCCCTGACGGCGGCCTCGGTGCGGATGCCTCCTCCGGTCTGCACCCGGACCCCGCCGGACCCCACCGCGTCCCGGGCCAGGCGCACGATCCCCCCCAGCGCCGCCTGCTCGTGCGGCACGCCGGTGCGCGCCGCTTCCAGGTCGACCACATGGACCCACGGTGTCCCCGCCGCAATGAAGCGAGCCGCCAGAGCCAACGGGTCGCCGTAGCCCTCCTGGCGCGCGAAGTCGCCCTGGGTCAGGCGGACGGCCGTTCCGGCCCGCACATCGACGGCGGCGTAGAGCTCCATCATGCCGCCAGGGCAACGAAGTTGGCCAGCAGGGCCAGCCCGCTCGTGCCGGACTTCTCGGGATGGAACTGCGCCCCCCACAGATTGCCCCGGGTGGCCAGGGCGGCTACCGGGCCGCCGTAGTCACACACCGCCACCGTCTCGTCGCCCACCGGAGGGGCGTAGGAGTGCACGAAGTAGACCCACGGGCGGTCCCCCAATCCCCGTAGTGGCAACGGTCCCGGGCCGCCGGCGCCGGCGCCGGCGGGCACCACCAGCTGGTTCCACTGCATCTGCGGGTGCTTGACCCCGTCGGGCAAAGGCCCGACCGTCCCGGGGAACACGCCCAGGCCGGCCGCTTCGGGGCTCTCGGCCGAACCTTCGTAGAGGAGCTGGAACCCGACGCACACGCCGAAGAAGGGCACCCCGGCCCCCAAGGCGCCGCGCGCCGTCTCTTCCAGGCCGCTGGCGCGCAGGGCGCGGGCGCAGGCGCCGAAGGCCCCCACGCCGGGCAGCACGACGGCGTCGGCCGCCTCCACCGACGCCGCGTCGGTCACCAGGCGCGCCGCCCCGCCCACGTGCTGCAGCGCCTTCTCGGCCGAGCGCAGGTTGCCGATGCCGTAGTCGAGCACGGCGATGCGGGGCGCACGGGTCACAGGCTCCCCTTGGTGGAGGGGATGCCCCCTCCCTCCACCCGCACGGCGTCGCGCAGGCACCGGGCCACGCCCTTGAAGGTGGCCTCCAGCATGTGGTGGGTGTTCCTGCCTTCCCGGCGGCGGATGTGCAGCGTCAGGTTGCCCGCGGTGGCGAAGGCACGCCAGAACTCCTCGGCCAGCTGGGGGTCGAAGGGCGGGGTGCCCAGCCCCGCCGTGTCGGGGGCGAACTCCAACCCGTAGGCCAGGTACGGGCGGCCCGAGAGGTCGAGGGCGACCTCAATGAGGGCCTCGTCGAGGGGCAGCAGCAGGGAGGCGAAGCGCCGCACGCCCGCCTTGTCCCCCAGGGCCTCGGCCAGGCAGCCGCCGAGCACGATGCCGACGTCCTCCACCGTGTGATGGGCGTCGACGTGGAGGTCCCCCTGTGCGGCCACGGTCAGGTCGAATGACGCGTGCCGTCCCAGCTGCTCCACCATGTGGTCGAAGAAGGGCAGCCCGGTCGAGACGTCCACCTTCCCCGTCCCGTCCACCCCCAGGGCGGCGGTGATCGTCGTCTCCTTGGTGACGCGGTCCCTGCTGGCTCGGCGTTCCGGGCTGGCTCGGCGATCGGTGCTCACAGGCTCTCCTTCAATGCGGTCAGGAAGCGGTCGTTCTCGTCGGGCCGCCCGATGGTCACCCGCAGGCAGCCGGGCAGTCCCTCCCAGCCGGTGCAGTTGCGGATGAGCACCGAATGCGCCAGCAGCGAGCGCCACACCTCGTCGGCGTCCTTGCTCTTCGGGCGGAAGAGGATGAAGTTGGCATCCGACGGCCAGCTTTCAACCGGCAGGTCACCCAATGCGGCCGCCACCCGGCCCCGCTCCTCGGAGATGAGCGCCACCCGGGTCTCCATCTCCGCCGTGTGCCGCAGGGCCAGCAGCCCGGCCAGCTGTGTCTGCGCCGAAAGGTGGTAGGGCAACGCCACCGACTCGCAGGCCCGCACCGCCTCGGGATCGCCCACCAGGTAGCCCAGGCGGGCGCCCGCCATGGCCCAGGTCTTGGAGAACGTGCGGGTCACGACCAGCCCGGGGTGTGCCGTCCCGCGCAGCTCCAGCGCGCTCCATGACGAGAACTGCCCGTAGGCCTCGTCGACGATGACCAGTCCCGGTGCGGCGTCGAGCACCGCCCGCACCGTTTCCCGCGGCTCGGAGAGGCCGGTGGGGTTGTTGGGCGAGCACAGGAACGTGACGTCGGGCCGCTCGGCCGACAGCAGCGCCGCGGCATGAACGGGCTCAATCCGGAATGCCTCATCGCGGCTTCCCTCAATGACCTCGGTCCCGGTGAGCCGGCTGATGTGCGCGTGCAGGGCATAGGTGGGCGCGAAGACCAGGGCCCGCCGTTCCGGCCCCCCGTAGGCCAGCAGGAGGCACTGCAGCACCTCGTTGGAGCCGTTGGCGCAGAACACCTCCTCGGGGGTCACGCCGTGGCGTGCCGCCACGGCCTCCCGCAGCTCGGTGGCCGGGCGGTCCGGGTAGCGGTTGAAGGAGACCCGGCCCAAGGCATCGAGGAGCTCCTCGGTCCACTCCCGCGGCGGCGGGAAGGGGGACTCGTTGGTGTTGAGGCGCACCGCAGCCTCGACCTGGGGCGAGTGGTAGCCCTCCCCCAATTTCAGGTCGGGCCGGACGGGCGGCAACGCGCTCACCGGGCGGTCCCCCCGAGGGCGGCCAGCCGTCGGCTGACCGAGTCGGCGTGGGCCGGCAGTCCCTCGGTCTCGGCCAGGGTGACGACCGCCGGGCCCAGGGCCCGGACGGCGTCGGCCGTGGCGGACACGGCGTGGATGTGCTTGCGGAAGTCGTCGGCCCGCAGCGCGGAGGCGAAGCGCGCCGTCCGGTTGGTCGGGAGCACGTGATTCGGCCCGGCGATGTAGTCGCCCAGGCTGGCGGGGGCCCACGGGCCGACGAAGACCGCTCCGGCGCTCTCCACTCGGGCCAGCAGCTCCGCGGCGTCCCCGTCGGCCACCATGAGCTGCAGGTGCTCGGGGGCCACCGCATTGGCCACCGCCATGGCGTCGGCCGGGCCGTCCACCAGGCAGGCGATGCCGGCGCTGTCCAGGGTCGCCCTCAGGTCGGCCTGCCGGGGCGACGCGGCCACAATGCGGTCGACCTCCTCCGACACGGCGGCCAGGATGCCGGCGTCCCACGTCACCAGCCAGGCCAAGCCGTCGGGTCCGTGCTCGGCCTGGACCACCAGGTCGATGGCGGCGAACGCCGGAGGGGCATCGGGCCCGGCCACCACCACGATCTCCGAAGGCCCGGCGAACGCCGACGCCACGCCCACCACGCCGGCCACCTGACGCTTGGCCTCGGCCACGTACGCGTTGCCGGGCCCGGCGATCACGTCGACCCGGGGCACGCTGGGCGTGCCGAAGGCCAGGGCACCGATGGCCTGGGCACCACCAATCCGGTACACCTCGCTGATCCCGGCGATGGCCGCCGCGGCCAGCGTGGCGTCGTCGACCCTCCCGTCAGCGCCCGGTGGCACGCAGAGGGCGATGCTCCCCACCCCGGCCACCCGGGCCGGGGCGGCACACATGAGGACCGTCGAGGGGTAGCGGGCGCGGCCGCCCGGCGCGTACAGCCCGGCGCGTCCCACCGGGCGGGTCAAGTGGGTCACGGTGATCCCTCCCTCGGTGAAGTCACCCGGGGGGCTCCCCTCGTGGGCGGCGTAGGCCAGGATCCGCCGGTAGGCCAGCTCGAGCGCCGCCCGCACCTCGGGGGCCACCCGCGCCAGGGCCGCCGCCATGTCGTCGGGATCCACCCGCAACCCGCCGGCCACGTCGACCCGGTCGAAGGTGGCGCTGCAGCGGATGACGGCGGCATCGCCTTCGGTCCGCACCTGGCGCAGGATCTCGGCCACGGCCTGGCGCACGTCGGACCCGGGGTCGGCCGGACGCGGCAGGACCTGGTCGAAGGGCGGCCTGGTGCCGCGCAGATCCACGAGGCGCAGGGGCATGGTATCCAGGCTACCGGGGGTCCCACCCTGCCCCGGTCCCCTACAGGTTGATGCCGAGGACCTCCGAGAAGGTTGCCACGACGTGCTGGACCCCGATTTCGTTGCGCCCGATCACCATGTGTCCGTGCTGCCCGCGGCGGGCGGCCTGTCCGCAGCCCGGGAGAACCCCGAAGTCTTCGTCGCGCACGGCGGCGTGGACGGCCTCGTAGAGCGCGAAGTACCCGGCCCGGGTGGCGTCGTCGGTCGCCGGCTCGGTGGACATCCAGCCGTGGCGCAGGACGCAGCGACCGGCATGGTCGCCCGGGAGGATGTCGATGATCTCGGTACCGATCGGGCTCATGGCCAGGGTCAGGTTCGGGAAGATCCAGTAGATGAAGACCATGTAATTCAGGGGTGACGAGAGGACGGGATCGTCGCGCGCCCCTTCGATCCACGGGCAGGGGAAACCCAGACGGTGGTGAGCGCCGTAGCCGTCGTAGACGGCGGTGTCGGCCACCGTGTTCTGGCCCACGATGGAATTCGCGTGCACGTAGGGGAAGTGGTAGTTCTCGGCGAATGCCTCAATGGCCGCCTTCCAGTTGACCTCGGCGGAGATCTCGCGTTCGGTCAGGTACCCGGAGCCCCCCAGGTTCCAGGCCCCGAGCTCGGAGTCCAGCGGGCCCAGGTGCGCCGCCACGTCAATCGGCGCACCGGCGGTGAGCACCGCCCACACCAGTCCGTGACGCTCCTCGCAGGGCAGCGCCAGCAACCCGTAGGCCTCCCGGTCCAGCCCGTCGAAACCCGCCTGGCCCGGCATCCCGACCAGGCGGCCGGCGCTGTCGTAGGACCAGGCGTGGTAGGGGCAGGTGAACCGCCGGGCGCTCCCACAGCCCTGCGCCGGCTTGCCGCCACGGTGGCGGCAGTAATTGAGAAAGACCCGGGCGTCACCAGCGTCGTCCCGGGACACCAGCACCGAGGTCCCCATCACCTCGCGGACCACGAAGTCGTGCGGTCGGGCCACCTGGGCGCTGGGCACCAGGGCCAGGGGCGTGCTCAGGCACAGGGCGCGCTCCCGGGCGAACAGTTCGGGGTCCCGGTAGTACCCGAGGGGGACGCGCAGGACGTCCTCGGCCATGTCGGTGGTGCCGGCGTCGACCAGCGCCAGGGCACGGCGGACGAGCTCGGACCCGACGGGAATCCCCGTGCTGAGCGGGCCGACCGGACTCGAAATCTGCGCGCTGGCCATGGGCCGGCCTCCCTTCGTGCGACAGCCTATAGACGTCCGGGCCTGGATCCGAGGGCCCGACACGGGTGGCCGGCGCCATGGGCCATCATCAGGGCATGACATCGGCGGCCGAGATCTCCTCCCTCTCCTCCACCCTGCAGGAGCTGCACGACCGCGTGACCTCCATGGCTGAGGGCGCCCTGTCGCGGGGCGATGAGGACATGGCCCACGAACTCTTCTCGGTGGAACGCTCCCTCGATGGCGCACTACGCCGGCTGCGCCGGTTCGCCCAGAGCGGCTGAAGGGCTGGTCCGGGGCACCGGCCTCACCGGGAGAGCCACTCTTCGAGGCGCACGCGCACGGATTCTCCGGCCTCCTTGCCGATCGCCTTGCGCAGGGCGGCCCTCACGGGCAGCTTGTGGGTGCCGTCCCCCATGGCCATGAAGGAGCTACGGAAGGGTTGGCCGTCAACGGTGCCCCGGACCTTGACCAGCCCCCGCGTCCCGAAGTAGGCCACCGAGTCGGGCATCACGACATAGGTCCAACCACCCGGACTCTGGCTCTTGACCAGCGTGGCCACGAATTCCTTTTGCACACAACCTCACATCTCACACGGCATAGAGCACCAGTGCGTGGCCGAGCATATTGGCCGCCTCACGCAGCACGGTCTGGCGTTGGGCCACCACGGCGAAATTGCGCCGCTCGGCCAGTTCGATCACCGCCATGGCCGCCATGTCCGCCGTGTCGCACTGGGCCGCCATCTCCCCGGTGCGCCGGGCCGCCCCTTCGTCAAACGGCTCGACCTCGGTACCGGCCAGCAGCTGGGCGATGCGGTCTCCGTGCGCCTCGGTGCGTTGCCCTTCGGCCACGGCGACCGCCGGGATGACCGGGACGATGCCGTTGCTCAGCGCGGCGCGGTGCAGGGCCCACATCATCCGGTCGCCACGGGCCGCCGCATGCAGCGCGCCGACCCCGTAGGCCAGTCCGTCCCGCCGGGCCGCCGTCACCGGCGGCGCACGCGCGAGGCGACTCCCGAGACTCCGGAGCGCAGGCGTGCCAACAGGGCTTCGCCTGCTGCCACCTCTTCGGCGCTGAGTGAGCCCGTCTCACCCTCCCACGCCGCCACCCCACGAAGGCCCTGGCGCACCCGCAGCTGCCTTTCGGCCGCGTGGGACAGCCAGGCGCTGAAGGAGACGCCGTCCTGCTGGGCTGCCTGCTCGACGGAGATGGCCACGTCTTCGGCCAGGGAGACCGAGCGCTTGGTCACCATTGGTAGTCAGGGGCGCAGGATCCGACGAGCGGACCTGTTTCCCCATTCTCCTTTCAATCCGTGCGTGCGGTTTTGGTAAGTAGCGGAAGGGAATCTCACCCTTCCGCTCTTGCAGGACCGGAC
>Ga0307373_10001845_pt1 | contig 39142 bp, 34 predicted proteins | sample OX2MG_FD_202534 | JGI IMG/M metagenome (GOLD analysis project Ga0307373, IMG submission 202534) | Soil microbial communities from Risofladan, Vaasa, Finland - OX-2 | ecosystem: Environmental > Terrestrial > Soil > Coastal area > Acid sulfate soil | place: Finland: Risofladan, Vaasa | collected...
GGAAACGCCGCGGCCAAAAAACAGGAATAATCTTCACGCGGCTTCCGACGCCGAATGGAATTTGGCCGTTTGAGAGATAACGCCCTGAAAAATGACGGCCCCCAATAGTATTTTCTCAACGGAGGCGGATGATGTTAACTTCGAGCAACGAACGCTCTTGGACATGGGTGATCAAGGGAACTCTCGTGATATGGCTCATTGCCATGCTCGTGCTGGCCGCATCGTCAATATTCCGCGGGCGCAGCAGGTCCCGTTCCTCCGCACAATCGTCCTCCGAACCGGAAAAATAATCGGCCGCTCCCGCCGTTTCCCGGCGTATCGGCGACAAATGCTCGCGGGCCCCGGCTATTAAGGAGGCTCTTTCCCCCCAGGATCCCCTGGGGATCCCCGGATATATACCAAAGAAGCGAATATGGCTGGAATTGAGCGATGGCCAAATCCACGGACATTGAAAAAAGCTGGCCCTGCTGTTACACTGGAGAGCGGGACTGCGAGTAAAAATCCATGGCTGATCTCAACATTAATATCAACATCCGTATTTCCCGCCGCGCGGCTCGCTGGGCAATGACCGCCCTATGCCTGTGCCTCATGGTCATGGTCGTGAGTCCGGAAGACATCACGCTCGACACCTATTATCCCGCACCGACCGGGATTTACACGAATATGATCACGACGCAGAAGACCATTCTGGCCCGAGACGGCGGCAACGTGGGCATCGGAACGGCGAATCCGACCTCAAACTTGGAAATCACGAGCAGCGCGAACACCGGCATGACAATGCAGTCCTTGAGCGGCACGGGGCAGAACTCGATCGAGTTCGATCTCGGTTCAGGATGGGCGGCAATAATGCAGGATGTCCCCGCGTACTTTCAAATCCAAACGAGAGCGAACTTCCCCGCTCCCGGCGACAACCCCTCCATTCAACTCAACCCGGGACAAATACAAACCCTTGTGGTAACGCCCGACAAAGTCGGCATCGGCGTGGCCAATCCCAAGGCGTCGCTCGACGTCGATGGGGGGATCCTCATGGACAACCATATGGCGGGCGTTGAGGGCGGGGCGTGCCCGACGGAAGGCATGATCACCTACGACTACTCCAATCACGTCCCTATTTATTGCAACAATGCCAGGAAGTGGGCGTCTGCGACGGGCGCCGCCGGCGGGGCATATTTCCTCCAGCGCGGCTGCACCGATCCGAACCCGAACACCGGCGCTTGCACCTGCCCGTCCGGCCAGACGGCGCAGCAGGTTTTGGGATTCTGGAACGACGGCACTCTTTGCTCCCGCTTCTCGGGTTGCAATGGGGGATACCTCTACGTTTGCCATTAGACAAGATGGCCCAGCGTTCTCCCGAAAACGGGAATAAGTTGATCTTGACTCTCGCCGCCGCTTGGAATTTGCCGCCAAATCCTGTTAACATTCATTCGATGGCCAAACAAAAAAGCGCTTCCGGGGCGGTGCATCGCCTGCCTGCGGATTTTAGCGCGGCGATTGCCTCCGACGCCGCCGCGAGGAGCGTATGGGCGGATATTAGCCCGTTGGCGCGCAACGAGTGGATTTGCTGGGTTACCTCCGCCAAAAAAGACGAGACCAGAAAGCGCCGCATAGAAGTCGGCCTTGATAAGATGCGCAAGGGCATGCGCCGGCCGTGCTGCTGGCCGGGATGCCCTCACCGGTGAAATAGGCAGGCGCGAGCCGCGCCTTTTGGGGTGGGCCCAAAGCCGCCGCGCAATTTCCCCAAGGGCCTAGGGCCCGGTCCCCCGGCTCTTTCTATAATGGGGGCATGAACAAGACCCCGGCCGTACGCGCCGCCGCGCTGCTCGCCCTGCTTTTTGCCTCGCCTATTTTCGCCGCAGGATTCGAGCGGCCCGCCGTCGACGCCGCCGCGCCCCTCGCTGCTGAAATCCCGGCCCTCCCGGCGTTTGGCGCTCTGCAGCTGCCGTCCGCAATCGGCGCTCTGCCCGCGCAAAACCTCACGGGCGATTTTTCCGGGCTTGAGCGCGGCCTTCCCGCGGCGGCGGTTTCCGCCGCGTTGGCGCAGCCGCCCGCTCGGACTGCCGTCGTCGGCCAAGCCGCGGCGGCGACGGCCGTGCCGCAAGCCCCCGCGGGCCCGGCCGCCGAAAGCGCTCGCGCGGTTGCTCCCGCCGTCGCTCCCAAATCCGTCCGCGCCGCCGGCCAAGCTGAGTTCCGCGGGCAAATCAAGGCCGTCCAGGCCGCGCTCGAAGGCGCCGGAAAGCCCGGCGCCCAAGCCAATGCCGCCGGCGGGCTTGACGCGCTTTTCTCCGGCAGCCGCCCGGACCCGCGCCGGCTTGCGAATTCGCGCTTTACCGTCAACGACGACGGCGTGCTCCTCCGGGGCCGGGCCGCGTCCGACTACGGGCGGGTCAAGGCCATCGAGGCCGCCTACAAGGGCAAAATCAATTTTTCCGAAACTCTGGGCGTCATGGACGACGCCTACGCCCACGCCTACGCCAAAATTTCCATCCTGCAGGCCGTGGCCCGCGGGCGCAGAACCTCGGCCAACGGCGTGCGCCTGAACCAGACCCTGCAGCGCGTCGACGGCATCGTCAGCGACGGCGGCCGCCGCGTCGCCGTGGCCACGGAGCAGGTCTTCTTCCACCACGCGCAAAACCCGGCATCGGAAATCGCCGAGGGCATCCGGCGCGTCGACGACCATCTGGCCAAGGCCTTGGGCTATTTCGCCCCCGGCGGCCAGGCCGAGCGGCAGTTCGGGCGGTTGGACGAGGTCATCCTGGGTTTCGACACGCGCGGCTACCCGGAGATCAAGGCCCATCTGCAGGACGTCGCCAAAAAGCTGGCCGCGTCCTCGCGCCGCATCCGCTTTGTCTACCTCGACGAGGTGGCGCCGGTCCCGCAGGGCGCGCGGCAGACGCGCGACGCCCTCAACGCGCTCATCCAGCATCACAAGGACGACCCCGGCCTCTCCGATCTCATGGGCGGCATCATCCACAGCCGCTACACCGGCCTGCTGCTGGAGATGGAGACTCTCGTTCACTACTACAACGCCGGCTACCAGATTCTGCAGAGCGGGAGAGAGTTCTTCGACGCCAAGGGCTTTTACGTGACCGAGCTAGACGCCGTCGTGCGCTCTCCCGAGGGCAAGACCATCCTGGTGGAGGCCAAGTCCGCGCGCGACTCCTTGCCGCCGGAGATGGTCCTCTCGGACAAGGTTGAGTACAAGATGCGCGGCTACCAGGCCCGCCGCGCCGAGCTCGAGGCTTGGATCGGCCGCAAGATCGACGAGGTCGTCTTCGCGATGGACGTGGGCTTCAACTTGAGCCTGCAGCCCTACCTGCTCGGCCAGAGCCGGCCGCTGGCGCAAAAATACGGCTTTCCGACGGGCTTCCTGTTCATGAACAGCCCGCGCCCCGGCCAGCGCCGTCGTTAGCGGAAGTTATCGCGCGCCGGAATTTTTAACGCGGCGGACCTGGGCGATGGTGGAGCCCTGCGGCACCTCGACGACGACGTCGGCGCGCCGCTCCAGGCTCCGGTAGCGCAGGTTCTTGATCCAATTCCAAGGCGAGACCAGACCGTTCATGTCGATGTCCACGGGCGGGAACGTCTGGGCCGCCTGCGTGATGTGCTGGTATGCCACGACGTGGACATTCTGGGGATCAATTTTTCGGTATTTTTCGTAGAGCTCGACCCAAACCTTCTTGGGCCAAAAGCTGGGGCGTTTGAGCAGGCGCGCCGCGGCCAAGCCGGAGGAGCTCCACAACGCGCAGTTGCCGTAGCGGGTCCGGCTGCCGACGAGGCGGTCAATCTCGTTTAAAACCTCCGCGGCCCCCAGAGAGAATTTGGATTTATCCGCTTCCGCCAGCGTCATCAGATGGTTGAAATAAGCGTCGAGCTGGGCCACGGTGCCCGGAGGAAGCCTCTCGATGCGCAGGCCGAACATGCCGCGGTTGTAGACGCCGCCCTGCTCCTCGGCATGCTGCTGGAAGTCCGGACTGTTCTTGTCTTTCGGCATAATAAAGCCGCGGGTGCTGTAGAAATAATCCTCCGGCTTGAGGAAGTTGACCATCTCGTGGCCCTTGACGCCCACGATGTTCATGACTCGCTGCGTTCCGTCCGCCTTGGTGTAGCGCAGCGCGATGTGGCCGAAGGGGTTGGTTCCCAGTCCGTGGTTGAAAATCTTGGCCATGGGAAATGGCCGCACCCAAATGGCCTCAAAATCAGGCGGCCGAGTGACGCCCAAGGCTCGGTTGATCTCATCCAGAATGCGGTCTTTGTTGGCGATTTCGATGCCGTCCGGAGCGCCGAAGCCGGGCGGGGTTCCCTCCGGGGTATTGTTGGGCCGGCCCAGGAAAACGCGTTCCCAAAAAGAATCGCGGCTCTTGGCCGAGGGCGGGGTTTGCCGCCGGGGAGAAAGCTCCTCGTTCGGGACCAGGGCCGCGGCCGCCTCCGGCAAAATGGCCGCCGCGGGCCAGGCGAGTTCCCTGCTCGGCGCGGCTTCGATTCGCGGCCGCGCGGCGGGCGCGGCGGCTTGACCGGCCTCGGCGGCAGGGACTTCCGCCGGCGCGAGGCCTGCGATGGATGCGGCATCCAAGGAGCCCAGAGGCGACGCCGTGCCTAGATTCGCCGGGAGGCTTTGGACTTGAGGAGAGAGAGCCTCTTCCGCGGCCCCGGCCGGAGCCGCGAAAGCCTCCGCCTGCGCGGCTTCCTCTTGGGCGCGCGGCTGCGCGGGCCTGAGGCAGAGCGCGCCTGCCGCCAGCGCCGCGACTCCCAGGAGCTTCGCTTGATGAATCCTCATTTGGGCATGATCAGCACTTCAATTCGGTCCGAAACGCTCGCATGCATGCCGGTGAGCTTGGTTCTAGACAGGGCGTCGAACACTTTCATCAGATCGGCGGGATCGTTCCAATAGATCGCGGCCAGCTTCTGGAAAAGGGCGATCTGCATTCCCTGAAGCTTGGTGAGGCTCAGCGGCTCCGCGATTTTGAACAGGGTTTCCCCGTTGCCGCCGGCGGCCGCGATGAGCCGGCGGAACACGTCGAGCTGCCGGCCGGTGAGCTGCGTCTTGGCCAGCGGCTGCGCGACCCTAAAGAGGGCTTCCGGATTATTCCAAGCGGCGCGGATGAGGAGGTCGAAAAGATAGGCCTGCCGGCCGACGAGCTCCGTGCCGGCCAGCGGTTCCGCGATTTTAAGCAAGGCCTCGAAATTTCCTCCGGCCGCGTTTATTAGTTGGTCGGTCATCTGGGCCTGCCGGCCGACGAGCTTGGTCCGGGCAAGGATCGAGTAGTCCGCCATCTGCTGGGCCGATATCGGACTTTGGGATGCGGCCGGGCCGTCGAAATTTACGGCGGCCGGAGCCTGGCCCGCGAGCTGGCTCAATGCCGGGCTCGGCTCAATCTTGACCGGAGGGATGGCCTGCTGCGCCGCTTGCGCGGCCGGAGCCTGGCTCCAATAGGCCAGCCAGTCCGCCGCTTCTTTGTTCACGAATTGAGCGGCCTGCGCCATTGTGAACGATGCGTCGTTCGGTTTTTCCCGGTTGCCGGAATGATAGCTGAGGATTTCTCCCGTGCGCGCCTGCACTTGAACCACGACGGTTTGGCCCGCAGGATTTTTATCCTGCGGCTGCTGCGAAAACTCCAGCAGGGAGGTCCCGCCGGCGGAACCGTCGGCGGCGCTGTAAATGGCGCGGACAATGTAGACCAACCCCGTGTCGCCGTCATTCTGGCGCATGGCTATTTTATCCGGAATTTGCGCGACGATTCCGGCCGTCTGGCCCAAGAGCTTCGCATCGGCCGAAACGGACGGCGCGCTTTCGGGGGCGGCGGCAGCGGAAGGCGCCAGCATTCCCAACGGCACGCCCGCCGCGATCAAGTCGGCGGCTCCGGATTCCCCGACGCCTTGAGGCGCGATTGTTTCCAGCGGCACGCCGGCCGTCATCAGATCGCTGACTTGCTGCATATTCGCGCTTTGAATTCCTATCGGCTGGCTCGCGGCGGCGTCATAGTCGGCGCCTCCCTGAAAGCCTTCAACGGCCCAGGCGGAAAACGGCATGAAAGCGGCGGCCAATAAAAGTCCCGTCTTTTTGAGATTCATAAGTCGTGGTTGGTTCCTCCGTGCTATTTCGCGGTAGAAATATCCTACTACAACTCTCCGAAGTCTCTATATGCCAAAAGACCCAGGACATTGTGGGTCCTTGGACTAAATTCCTGATTTCCTATTGGTCCAGCTATAGATATCGTGGTTTAGGACGTGGGCTTTCTGCTCAGAAGCGCTCCGCGCCCCGGCCAGCGCCGCTAAAGGCCGACGACCACCACGCGGAAGGTGCCGGGCTCCGGGATGGGCCGGCCGCGGGCATTTTTCTTGCCGCCAAAGAGCGCCGTGGGCAGGTAGATTTTATGGGTGAGCGGATCAAGTCCCATGGTCCGCGCGCCTTTTTCCGTGCGCAGGATTTGAACGGCGGCGAACTTGCCCGGCGCGGTTTCGCGGATTTCGGTCAGGGTGCCGTCGCCGCAGCTGGCGAAGGCCGCGCCGCCCGCGGCGCGCACCGCGTCGACGCCTTGCCCGATGTCCACGGCGGAAAGCACCCGGCCGTCCTTCGCGCTCATCACCACGAGCTTGGCCGGCTTGCGGCAGCCGACGAACAAAAGCCCGCGCGCCGCGTCGATGGCCAGGCCGGTCGGGACGCCGCCCGGCGCGGTGGGCCAGCGGGCCAGGACCTTCATCGCCCGGACGTCCACCACGGCCACCTCGTCTTTATTCACCAGGTTGACGTAGGCGCGGCCGCGGCCGTCGGCGGCCAGGAATTCTGGCTTGCCGCCCAAATCAAGCCGCCGCACGCCTTTGCCCGTTTTTAGATCGACGTCCGGGGGAATCGAAACCAGCTCTTGGGCGTCCCCGGCGGCGACCAGCACGCGGTTATCGGCCGCGTCGTAGATGATGCCGTCCGCGTCCGGCGCGGCCTTGACTTGGCCCAGCACGGCGCGGGTCTTCAAGTCGAAAACGACCACGGCGCCGGCCTTGCCGTCGGAAATAAAGCCGCGCCCGGCGGCGGGCGCCAGCGCCACGCCGTGGCTGCGCTCCTGGCCCAAGATGTCGGCGACCTGCCTGCCGTCGGCGGCGTTCAAGACCATGGTGTGCGTCGAGCGCGTGACGTAGACCAGGCCGGCGGCCGCGTCGGCCGTGACGTAGTCCCACCCGCCGGCGCCGCCCAGGCGCCAAATCTTCTGCACATGGTAGAGACCTGTTCGAGGAGCCGCGGCGATGAGCGCCGCCGCGAGCAAGGCCAGGCCGATGGCTTTCTTCATGAGGACTTTTGGGCGGCGCATCTTCGACGAAGGCGGGGCAAGGCTAATTCCCGAGGACCGAGGCGCAGGGCTGGCACTCGAAGTTGTCCACGCCGGCGGCTTTGCAGTTATCGTACAAGTTCTGGCTGCAGCCGTTGGGCAGTCGCGGGGCGGCCGCGGCGGCCGCGGCGGCCGGAGCGGCCGCGTTGGATGGAGCTTGATTTTGAGATTGGCCGCCGTTTTGCCCGACGCGGCTCAAGCCCTCATTTTGGACGTCATCGTACGAAATGACGCCCTTGTCTTCCAGCCGCTGGAGGTAGGCGCAGTCGTCCGTGGAGTCCGAACTGTCGTCGCATTCGATGTTCTCGACCGCGTTGACCGCCCGGGTCGGAGCCTCGCGCAGATAGGCTTTTCCCAGGGTTTTGACGGAATTTTGGACCGCCTGGCTCACGGCCGCAGGCGCGCCCGCCGCGGCCGCGTTAGGTTTGTAGACGCCGTCGTATGGATCGAGGACCCGCTGTTTTATCTGGGCGTAGAAACTTGCCATGCCCGAGGCGTCGAGTCGGCCGTTCGAATTCAGCTGCTGTTCGAGGGTCCGCGCGTTCTTGATGATGCCGAGAGCCGCTTCCGAGACGGCCTTGGTTTTGGCGGCGGCTTCCTGCTTCTGGGCTTGAGCGTACTGCGCGGTGATTTTCCCGATTTGGCCGGAAGCGCTTCCCAGATCCTCCGCATTTTGAGCAAAAACGGGACTCGCTAAGACGGTCGCGGCAACCAGAGTCAAAGCGTAAACGTTCATCGTACGTTCCTCCTCAAATCCAAGCAATGCGCCTAGAGATGTATACCCCCGAATCCGGCGGCTGTCAAGATGGGCGTTCGCCCGATCCGCCTGGTCCTGTTGTTGCGTTGATCGAAGACAACGGGGGACAAAAACATGAATTTCGCTTTGGAGGCGCATCCTTATATATTGTGGTTCAAGGACGTGGGCTTGGCCGACCTCGGCGCGGTGGGCGGCAAGAACGCGTCCTTGGGCGAGATGGTGCGGGAACTCTCCGCCAAGGGCGTGCGGGTGCCGGACGGCTTTGCCGTCACCTCCCACGCCTACCGGGCTTTTCTAAAGCTCGGCGGCCTGGAATCCGTCATCGAGGAGCGTCTGCGCGGCATCGACTTGAGCGATACGGACGATTTGGCGCGCCGCGGCCACGCCGTCCGCGAGGCCATCTTGGCGGCGGAGCTGCCCGAGGAACTCGCCGCCGAAATCACGGAGGCCTACGGCCGGCTTTCGGCCGGTCCCGAGCCCGCGGACGTGGCCGTGCGCAGCAGCGCGACGGCGGAGGACTTGCCCGACGCGAGCTTCGCGGGCCAGCAGGAGACCTACCTGAACGTCCGCGGCCGCGCCGCGCTCCTGGACAGCGTCAAGCGCTGCTTCGCGTCCTTGTTCACCGACCGGGCCATCCACTACCGCGCCGGCCGCGGCATCCTGACCGAGGGCGTCGCGCTCTCGGTGGGCGTGCAGCGCATGGTGCGTTCGGACTTGGCTTGCTCGGGCGTGGCCTTCACTTTGGATACCGAGACGGGCTTCCGCGATTTGGTCATCATCAACGCGGCCTACGGCCTGGGCGAGAACGTGGTGCAGGGCGCGGTCAACCCGGACGAGTACCGGGTCTTCAAGCCGGCCTTGAAGAAGGGCTTTCGGCCCATCGTGCAGAAAGTCGTCGGCGGCAAGGAGCAGCGCATGATCTACGACGCGGGCGCGGGCAAGACGGTCAAGAACGTGCCCGTGCCGCCCGCGGAGCGCGCGCGCCTGGCCTTAAGCGACGACGAGGTTCTGGCCCTGGCGCGCTGGGCCTGCGTCATCGAGGATCACTACGGCGCCAAGGCCGGGCATCCCGTCCCCATGGACATCGAGTGGGCCAAGGACGGCCGCACGAATGAACTCTTCGTCGTGCAGGCCCGGCCCGAGACCGTCGAGTCGCGCAAGAAGGCCAACCTCATGGAGACCTACGCCTTGAAGTCGCGCGGCCGCGTGCTGGCCTCGGGCCGCAGCGTGGGCGGCAAAATAGGGCAGGGCCGCGTGCGCGTGCTGCGCAGCGTCAAGTTCATCCACGAGTTTCAGGCGGGCGAGGTTTTAGTCGCGGACAAGACCGACCCGGACTGGGAGCCCATCATGAAAAAGGCCGCGGCCGTGGTCACCAATCGCGGCGGGCGCACCTGCCATGCCGCCATCGTGAGCCGGGAGCTGGGCATCCCGGCCGTGGTCGGCGCCGAGACCGCCACGGAGGCGCTTAAAGACGGGCAGGAGGTCACAGTGTCCTGCGCCGAGGGCGAGACGGGCTTCGTCTACGAGGGCCGGCTGCCCTTTTCGGTCGCGCGCGTGGACCTGGGCTCCTTGCCCCTGCCGCGCACCAAGCTCATGCTCAACGTGGCTAACCCGGGCGAGGCCTTCGCGCTGTCTTTTTTGCCCAACGCGGGCGTGGGGCTGGCGCGCGAGGAGTTCATCATCTCCAACTGGGTCAAGGTGCATCCCCTGGCCCTGCTGCATCCCGACAAGGTGACGGACGCCCAGGACAAGGCCAAAATCGCGGAGCTGACCGCCGGCTACGCCGACAAGACGCGCTACTTCGTCGAGACCCTGGCGCAGGGCATCGCCATGATCGCGGCGGCGTTCTACCCCAAGGACGTCATCTTGCGCCTGAGCGACTTTAAGACCAACGAGTACGCCAACTTGGTCGGCGGCGCGGCCTTCGAGCCGCGCGAGGAAAATCCCATGCTGGGCTTCCGCGGCGCGTCGCGCTACTACCACCCGCGCTACCGCGACGGCTTCGCGCTCGAGTGCCGGGCCGTGCGCGAGGCGCGGGAAAACATGGGCCTTAAAAACCTAAAGGTGATGATTCCTTTCTGCCGCACCATCGCCGAGGGCGAGAAGGTTCTCGCGGAAATGGCCAAGAACGGCCTGGCGCGCGGCCAGGACGGCCTCGAGGTCTACGTCATGTGCGAGATCCCCAGCAACGTCATCCTGGCCGAGCGCTTCGCGGAGATTTTCGACGGCTTCTCCATCGGCTCCAACGATCTCACCCAGTTGGTCTTGGGCGTCGATCGCGATTCGGAGATCGTGGCGCCGGTTTTCGACGAGAGAAACGACGCGGTCAAGCGCCTCATCGCCCAGGTCATCCGCGCGGCCAAGATTAAGGGCCGCAAGATAGGCATCTGCGGCCAGGCGCCCAGCGATTACCCCGAGTTCGCCAGGTTCCTGGTCGAGCAGGGCATCGACAGCATTTCGCTTAACCCCGACTCGCTGCTAAAGACCTTGGTGGCGGTGGCCGAGACGGAGAAAGAGCTTCTCAGCCGGCGCGTCGCGGGCGCGGCGGCGCAGAAGGCTTGAGGGGATTGGCCTCGGCGCTCACTTCGTGGCGCACTGCGTTGACCGTGCGCCGCGAGACCGCGATGCCGTGCTCGGTCCGCAGGCGCTCGGCCAGGCTCGCGTCGCTGGGGGAGGCGTCTTCCTTGAGCCAATGCGCGAGGATAAGGCGCAGCTGGCGCCGCCTCCCGGGCAGCAGCTCGATGAGCGGCACTTCCTTGCCCCAGGGCAGCCGCACCGAGCGGCCGGCCAGGGCCCGGCAAATGGTGCTGGGGGCCAAATCCAGGCGGCGCGCGAGCATGCGCAGGCTCACGGGCTTTTTAAGCTCGTCCTCCCGGTTCTGCAGATACCCCGCTTGGACCTTGGCCAAGGTCTCGAAGACGCGGAACATCGTGCTTTGCCGGAGGTTGATGGTCTCCAGGCGCTTCAAGAGGCCGGGCAGCTTCTGTAATTCCTCCGCGGCCAGGCCGCTTTTTATCTGCTCGAGCAAGTCGTAGCGGACCTGATAGAGCCCCCGCGCCCAGTGGGGGGAGAAGAACTCGAAGCCCGGCTCGCCCTCGTCGACCGAGAGCCGCGCGACGCAGTAGTAGCCCGCGCCCGTGGCGGCCTTGGGCAGGACGGAGAACTCGGCCTCGGCGCCGACTTCCAGCAAAAAATCGTTGATGGCCCGGACGTCCTCTTCCGAAATTCCGGTGCGCCGCGCGATTTCAGCCAGGGACGGGGACTCTTCCGCGTAAAGGAAATAACGCTCGAAGGCCTCCTGTCCCATGGCCTGGATTTTGCGCATGATTTCGGAGCGCTCGGCCAGGCGCTCCTCCACCTTGACGCGCTCGCCGCCGCCGGCCATGACGCGCTCGTTGATTTCCGCCGCGCCCGCCAAGCGCCCCCGCGTCCAGCGCTGGCGCCGGATGGCGCCGCCGCGCCCGTCCCCGCCGAAGTAGAGCTTGCGGAACAAAGAACTTTTCTCCAGGCGCTCGATTTCGCGCGCGAACTCGCGCTCGGGCATCTCGATCCATTCGGCCATGCGCATGCGGCCGAAAACGGCCATGCGCTGGTTCTGGCGGAGGCGGACTTCTGCGCTGGGCGCGATTTTTTTCATGAACTTGAGCGAAAAGGGGATTCTTCCGCGCCTATGTTCAATGCAATGGAACAGCCAATATCAGGCTAGAGCGTTGCATGAGGATCAGAAGACAAGGACCTGGAGGGAGCATGAACGGCAAAGCCACGGCGCGGGAGATGACGGCGCGCCAAGCGGTGGCGGCGATTAAAAGCGGCCAGCATGTGCTGGTGGGCTCCGGCGCGGCCGAGCCCTTGCCCCTGGTTGAAGCCTTGGCCGCGCGGGCGGAAGAACTCTCGGACGTCGAGGTCACGCACCTTCTGACCTTGGGCCCGGCGCCCTACGTTGAGCCCCGATTCAAGGATCACCTGCGGCACAACGCGCTGTTCATCGGCCCCAATGTCCGCGGCGCCATCCTGCGGGGCTTGGCCGACTATACGCCCTGCTACCTTTATGAAGTGCCTTCCTTGATCCGTTCCGGACGCCTGCCCGTGGACGTCGCCCTCATCCAGGTTTCGCCGCCCCAGGACGGGATGTGTTCCTTGGGCGTCTCGGTGGACATCCTTAAGGCCGCGATCGAGAAGGCCGCCTACGTGGCGGCTCAAGTCAACCCGCGCCTGCCTAGGACCGCGGGCGACTCCTTGATCGCGGCCGACTCCATCGACGCTTTCGTTTACGAGGAGCGGCCCCTGCCCGAGCTGCCCGCCGAACTGCCCACCGCCGCGGCGTTTTGGATCGGCAAGTTCGCCGCGCAGCTTGTCTCCGACGGTTCGACCCTGCAAATCGGCATCGGCGCGGTGCCCAACGCCGTGCTGGCGGCGCTCGGCTCAAAAAAAGATTTGGGCATCCACTCGGAGATGATCTCGGACGGCGTGCTGGCGCTGGTGGAAAAAGGCGTGGTCAACGGCCGGCGCAAGAGCCTGCATCCGGGGAAAATAGTGATCTCCTTCTGCCTGGGCAGCCAAAAGCTTTACGACGCCGTGGGCAAGTCGGCGATGTTCGAGTTCCGCCCGGTCGATTACGTCAACGACCCCATGGTCATCGGCCGCAACGAGAAGATGGTCGCGGTGAACTCGGCGCTCGCGGTGGACTTAACGGGCCAGGTGGCGGCCGACTCCATCGGCCCGCGCTTTTACAGCGGCGTGGGAGGCCAGGTCGACTTCGTGCGCGGCGCGGCGCGCTCGCCCGGCGGCCGTTCCATCATCGCCATGCCCTCGACCGCTAAGGGCGGGAGGACCTCCCGCATCATGTGCTGCCTGGCCGAGGGCACCGGCGTCGTCACCACGCGCGCCGACGTGGACTTCGTGGTCACGGAGTACGGCATCGCGAGCTTGAAGGGCAAGACCATCCGGGAGCGGGCCGTGGCCTTGATCTCCGTGGCCCATCCCAAGTTCCGCCAAGAACTCGCCTCCGAGGCCAAGGCGCTCGGGTTTTTGGACGCGGGGCACGTGATTTCGGCGGATCCCAACCCTTATCCCGTGGAGCTGGAGGCGACCCGGCATTTCGGAAATTTAGAGGTGTTTTTCCGGCCGCTTAAGGCCAGCGACGAGCGGCGCCTGAAGGATCTGTTCTACTCCCAGTCGCGGGAGACCACGCTCATGCGCTTTGGCATCCCCTTGAAGCGCCTCGACGAGAAGCAGTTCCAGGAATTGGCCTGCATCGACTTTAGGCACTCCATGGCCATCGGCGCCTTCCTCACGCAGAACGGCCGCGAACGGCTCGTGGCCGTGGCGCGCTACTGCGGCGAGCCCGGCGGCGCGCCGCCCGAGGCCGCGGTCACGGTGCACGACGACTACCAGGGCCGCGGCCTGGGCACGTTCCTGGTCAATTATCTCTGCTGGATCGCCAAGGAGCGCGGCATCAAGGCCTTCGAAGTGGAGGTGACCGGCATCAACGCGCGCATGCGGCACGTGTTCAAGAAGTGCTTCACGCGCCTGCGGGAGCAAGACATCGGCCCGGACGGCTACCTGCTTAAAATCAATTTAGCGGACTGGAAGGGCCGCGGCAACCCGGCCGCGGAAAAGGAGGCGGTTTATGGTTAGGGCCAAAGATATCATGAGCCGGCGCGTGGTGGCCGCGACGCCGGAAATGACGGTGGGAGAAGTCGCGGATTTGCTGGTGCGCCGGCGCATCACGGGCGTGCCCGTGGTCGACAAGCGCCGCCGGCCGGTGGGCGTCATTTCGCAGACCGACTTGGTGCGCCGCAGCCGCGCGCCCCAGGAGGAAAAAATCCCCGCCTTCTACCGCCAAGACGACCGTCTCATCGTGGCGCCCGCGGTCGAGTCGGAGGGCGACGTTCCCGCGGGGCAGATCATGACCCCGGCGGTCTTGTCCGCGGACGAGAAGACGCCGACGGCCAAGCTCGCGCGCTTCATGCTCAAATGGCGCATCCACCGGGTTCTCATCACCGCGGCCGGCCGGCTGACCGGCATCGTCACCTCGATGGACCTGCTGCGCGTGGTCGCCGGGCGCAAGCGCTAGGCCGCTATTGACGCCGCCCCGGGCCGAACGGTATAACTGGAGCGTGGAACCGGAGCGCGAGTACGCCGGCGTCGCGGGGCAAAATTTCTTCCTGGAGGACGAGCCCTTGCGGCGATGGCTGGCCGCGCGCCGCGCGCCCCGGGAGGCCGTGGAGCGCCTGCGCGCTCTGGGAGAACTCTGCGGCGGACGCCTGGACGCGCTCATCTCGGAGGCGCATCAGGACGAGAACCTGCCGCGGCTCGAGCGCTACGACCGCTGGGGAAAGCGCGTCGATTTTATCCGCTACTGCCCCCAGCAGCTCGAAGCCCGCCGGCTGGTCTTGAACTCGGGGGTTTTATCCCCGGTCCCTTTCTGGGAGCGGATGGTCAAGGCCTATCTCGTCAACCAATGCGGCGAGGGCGGCGTGGCCTGCGCTTTGGCCATGACCGACGGCCTGGCCGATCTCATCGAGCGCCACGGCAGCCCGGCGCAGAAAGACCGCTGGCTGCCCGCGCTGCAAGACGCGTCTTGCCCCACGCCCTTGACCGGCGGGCAGTTCGTCACCGAGCGCCAGGGCGGCAGCGTCGTCTCGGACAACGAGGCGCGCGCGGCCAAGGCCCCGGACGGGACCTGGCGCCTGACGGGTCTTAAGTGGTTTTGCTCGAACCCCGGCGAGCTCTGGGTCACCACGGCCAAGCCGGAGGGTTCCTCGGCCGTGGCCGTTTTCCTGGTGCCCCGCCGCTTACCGGACGGCTCGCTCAACGAGTGCCACATCCTGCGCGTGAAGGACATCTGCGGCACGCGCGGCAAGGCCACGGCCGAGGTGGAGTATCGCGGCGCCCAAGCCGAGATGATCGGGCGTCCCTCCCAGGGCCTGGCGATTTTAATGCGCACGGTCATTAGGACCTCGCGCATCCACGTCGCGGCGGGAAGCCTGGGCGCCATGCGCCGCGCGCTCATCGAGGCCAAAGCCTACGCGCGGACCAGGAAGGTTTTGGGCCGGCCGGCCCAGGAACTGCCCGGCGTCGCCAAGTCCCTGGCCAAAATAGAATCTTTGTGGCGCGGCGGCCAGCTGTCTTTTTTCGAGATGATCCGGACGATCGAGGAGGAAGATCCCGCGGCCGAGGTCTTGATTCCTCTCCTCAAGGTCGGCCTGTCGCGCGCGGCCTCGGAGGCGATCCGGGAAGCCCAGATGATTTTCGCGGGCAACGGCATCCTGCGCGATTTTTCCATCCTGCCGCGGCTCTCGCAGGACGCGATTGTCCAGGAGATTTGGGAAGGCACCCACGCGGTCTTGGCTGGGCACGTGGAAAAAGCCCTGCGCCGCGCTGATTCAAGCCGGGCCTTCGCGAAACTTTTGGGCGGCGTTGCGCCGCTTAAAGGACTCTCGGGCGAAGAGTTGTGCCTGGCGGCCTTCGCCGCGCTGTGCCGTTCGCTCCTGTCCCGCCGCGGCGCATCCCCTTCCGGGGCTTAAAAAAATATAATCTGGGCGCATGGCGCAAAAAGCGATTCGGCTCGCCGTTCATGGCGCGGGCGGGCGCGTGGGCTCGCGCGTGGCCGCCCTGGCCGCCACGGACGCGCGCTTTGACTTGACGGCGCGCATTTTTCATCGCGCCTCCAACGAAACCGGCGGCGGCGAGGCTTTTGCCGCGGAGAATTTGCCCGCGGCGCTTTCCCGCGCGGACGTTCTCATCGATTTTTCCACGCCCGATGCGGCCCTGCGCGCCTTGTCGGCCGCGGCGGCGGCCAAGAAAGCCGCCGTGGTGGGCACGACCGGATTCTCCAACGTCCAAAGAGCGCAAATCAAGGCTTTGTCCTCCCGCATTCCGATTTTTATTTCGCCCAACTTCAGCCTGGGCGTGGCCGTGCTGGCGCGCTTGGCGCGCGAATTGGGGCGGCTGCTTCCCCGCTACGACGCGGCCATCGCCGAGGTCCATCATAAGGCGAAAAAAGACGCGCCCTCGGGCACGGCTCTTCGGCTGGCCCAGGCCGTGCGGGAGGGCCGGCCCGATCAGTCTGCCGTGCCCATCGTCTCGCAGCGAATGGGCGGCGTCATCGGCGACCACACGCTGAGCTTCGCCGGGCCCTACGAGCGCATCGACATCACGCACCGAGCCGGCTCGCGCGCGCTCTTCGCCCTGGGGGCCTTGGACGCGGCGTTCTGGCTGCGCCGCAAAAAGCCCGGCCTTTACGGCATGGACGATCTGCTGGGGGCGCGGTGAGTTTCCTGCGCCGCGCCGGCGCGGCCGTGGCCGCGCTCTTCGACGCGGACGACGACCCGGAAGAGCCCTTCTACGATCCTGTTCACCTGGGCGCGGTCCTGGTCGGCGCCATGGCCGCGGCGGGCGCGCTCTACTGGCTGCTTTGGACGTTGCTGGTCTACGAGGGCGGCCTCTTCATCAAGCTCGGCGCGGCCTGGGCCGTGGCCTTCGGCGGCAAGACTCTTAAGGATTTCGGCTACAACGGATCTTTTGATCCGGGAGTTTTCCAGGGCTGGTTGGGCAATGCGGGCGCGCTCGTCTTCTGCCTGTTGGCCTTGGCCGGCCTCTACTGGGTTTATCAAACCGGCCGCGCCAACGCGGAGCGGCGGGAAAAATGAGCCGCCCCCGCCGCCGGCGGGCGCGGAGCTGGCTGCTGCTCTTGGGCTCCAACCAAGGCCGCCGGGACGAGCATCTGCGCCTGGCGCTTGAAGGGCTGTCTGAGATTGCGGGCGCGCGCCTCCGGGCCTGCTCCCAAGTCTACGAGACCGGGCCCGTGGGGCCGCCGCAAAGACGCTTCCTTAATATGGCCGTGCGCCTGAGCGTCCCGCTTTCGCCCCTGGGGCTCCTCATCGAAGCCAAGCGCCTCGAGGCCCGGGCCGGGCGCCGGCCCGGGCCGCGCTGGGGGCCGCGCCCGCTCGATATCGATCTCATCGCCTGCCGCGGAACGCGTCTGCGCGCTCCGTGGCTCCGCCTGCCGCACCCGCGGGCCGCCCAGAGGCGCTTTGTCCTGGAGCCCCTGGCGGAAATAGCGCCTCGTTGGCGCCTGGGCGGCCGCTCCGTCTTGTCGCTGCTGCGCCGATTGAAGCGCGGCGGCGGAAGTGTTAAAATTCTCCCCGCCCGCGAGGGCCGCATCCGCGCGTGATTTGGATTATTCCCGCCGTTTTTCTTCTCGTCTTGTCCGCCGTCCTTTATTGGGGCGCGGGCGTGATTCTCCATCCGCCCAGCATGAGCGCGATGGAGATTTTTCCGGAAAGCTTCGGGCTGGCCTACGAAAAGATCGTCTTCAATACCTCGGACGGGCTGGCCTTGAAAGGGTGGTTCATCCCCTCGGCCGACGGGAAGAAGGACCGGACGCTCCTCATGTGCCACGGCTGGAGCGACAACAAGGGCGAGCTGCTCAAGATGACGTCCTATCTGCACGACGCGGGCTTCAATCTTTTTTACTTCGATTTCCGCTCCCACGGCGAGAGCCAGGGAGAGTTCACCACGCTGGGCCACTATGAATTGCTGGACTTAAGGGCGGCCATGGACTGCCTGCGGGCGCACAAGCCCTGGTGCCTGGAAAATCTAGGAGTTTTCGGATTTTCCATGGGCGCGGCGGTCGCGGCCATGGGCGCCGGAGAGTATCCGGAAATCCGCGCCGTGGTCCTGGAGAGTCCGTTTACGGAGTTTCATCGCGTCTGCGCGCAGTGGACCAAGAACCACCTGCACATCCCGTATTTTCCCTTGGTCATGGGCGCTATTTACGTGCTGCGCCTGCGCGCGGGCCTGGCCGTCGGCAGCAGAAGCCCCATCAACTCCATCGCGAGCATTTCCCCCAAGCCGCTCTTGATGATCGGCGGCAGCGCGGACACGCTGATGCCCGAATCCGGCGTGCGCCGACTCCACGCCGCAGCCGGCGAGCCCAAACAGCTCTGGATCATCTCCGGCGCCGCGCACGGCAAGTGCCATGAGGCCGCGGGCCTGGCCTACGAGCGCCGCGTCATCGGATTCTTCGAGAAGCATCTTCTTCCCGCCGCCCGTGCTTAAGTGGATAGGGCTCGGCGGACCGGAATACGCCGCGGTTCTTGAGCTGCGCCGAGAAGTCCTGCGCTGGCCGTTGGGCCTGGATTTTTCGCCTCAGGATCTCGCGGCCGAGAAAAATGACTTGTTTCTAACCTTATGGGACGGGAACCTTTTGGCCGGCTGCCTGCTGTTGCGGGATAAAGGCCGAGGCGTCGCGCAGATGCGCCAGGTCGCCGTGACGCAAGCCCGGCGCGGCCGCGGCTTGGGGCGGACGATGGTCGAGGAAGCCGAGGCCGAATGCCGGCGCCGGGGCCTTCGCCGCGTCATTCTCCACGCGCGAGAGAACGCCCTGGAATTTTACCGGCGCCTGGGTTACCGCGCGGAGGGGGAGCCTTTTTTTGAGATCGGCCTTGAGCACCGGCTGATGGCGAAGGAGCTTTAGCGCGATGCGGCGGGTGGGATATTAGGGCGCGTCGGGTCCGAGCTGGGCGCGGATGTCCTGGCGCATCTCCAGGATGACGCGCACGTAGTTGTCCGAGTGGTTGTAGGCGTAGAGCGCGTTCCACACCGGGGAGCCCTGGGACTGGTCCGGCCCGGGCTTGTAGCCGTGGGCCGTCAAATAATTGGCCACGCTGGCCAAAACGTCCGGCCATTGGTCCCAGCTCTTCTTGCCGTCCCCGTCAAAATCCACCGCGTAGGCGTTGTAGGAAGACGGCATGAACTGGTAGTAGCCGAAGGCCCCCGCGTAGGAGCCCAGAACCGATTGCGGGTCGACGGAGCCCTTCCAGCAAATTTCCAGGTACTGCGCGATTTCGTTGCAGGCCCAGTTTGAGAGGGAGGGAAAAGCCGCCGCGATGGTAAAGAGCGCGGAAAGCACGTGAAAGCTTCCGGTGTTGCCGCCCCAGCGCGTTTCGATGCCGACCAAGCTCACCAGGACCAGAGGATCCGCGCCGTAGCGCGCCCGGACTTGGCCCAGGATATCCTTGTGATCGCGGTAGAATTGGGTGCCGCGCGCGATGTTGCCCGGGGTGATGAACAATTTGCGGTAGCGCCAGTAGGGAAGCGATTCGGCCGGCGCGCTCAGAAGCCGGATGATGATCGGGATGGCCGCGGTTTTTGGGTCTTCGATGGCCGCGCGGGCGAACTCCGCGGGAACGCCGGTCCCCGCGAGCATCGGCAGCACCTTGTTTTCCACCGCGGCCTTGTCTAGAAGCGGCTGCCTCGACTGAGCGGAGAACAGGCCGGGGGTCTGGGCGATGCTTTGCAGGCGCGCCAACTGCAGGAAAAAAGCTTGATCCGAAACGGGCGCCGGCGCGGCGAAGGCGGGAAGGGCCGGGGAAATGGCCGTCACGGCGAGAAAAATGGCTCGGCGCATGATCAAGGATTATATCATAAGGCCGGAGGCTGGAATTCTTGGGTGCCGGGGGATAATAAATGAACAGCCGGAAATTTGGGAAACGCGGCGGGAAGCGGCCGCCTAGCTTCCGCTCGTCGGGTTCAGGGGGTTGGGAAGCCCTTCCACGTCGAAGGGGCCGTCGAAGCTGGAGATGAACTCGCAGGATCCCCAGCCCGCGACGGCCATCGCCAGGGGCGTTTTGGCGGGAATTACGGCATAGGAGCCGCGCGTGAGCGTGTGCGTTTTGCCGCCGGCGGTCAGCCGCATTTTCCCGGAAATAATGAAAATGGTTTCGGTGTAGGAATGATAGTGCGTGGGAATTTTATAGCCGGACGGAAAGCGGACCAGAAGCTCGACCCCGTGCGTGACCGGATTTTCATAAATGAGTTGATAGGCCGCGCCGACCGGCAGCGTGTTAGACAAGGCCCAGGGCGCGGTTTTTGAATTTTTGATTGGCACCAGCGGCGCGGGCGCCGCTGGTTGGGCGGAAAGAACTCCCGCGCCGACGAGGATTAGGGCGGCGGCTAAGGCTGATTTTTTCATGAGTTCCTGGGTCCGGCAAAAAATATGGCGAGGGACAGGATCGAACTGTCGACACCCGGTTTTTCAGACCGGTGCTCTACCACTGAGCTACCTCGCCTAAAAGAGCGAAACATTAAATCAATTTGAGCCTCGCGGGGCAAGGCCGCAGAGCCGCCGTGCTTAGTGCAAAAGGCCTATAAATCGCGTGGGACTTTGGGGAAATCGGCAGTTGTCTTGGGGGAGGAAAACGGAAAACCGCTCTCGTCGAGGACGCGTCCATATATTATTATAATTAATCTTAAAAAATCATTTTTAATTCATGCTTACCGCCTCCGTCGTGAAATTTGACAAAAAAAATCCGGGCTGTTACACTATCGGCGCCCGCGAAAAACCGCTGCCGCGGGTATTACGCCGAAGCGGAGGAGAACACCGTTAGTGAAACATAAGTCGACGTCTTTTGAGCCGTCCCAAGCGCCTCGCGCGCCGCGCAAAATTTCCGCCACCGAGAACCAAGTCAAGGTCATTAAGGACAAGTATCTGCGCGAGGCCCCGTCCATCGAGGCGTGGCTCGAAGGCGTGGCCCGCAATATCGCCTACGCCGAGATGATGTTCGCTCCCGAGGCCGAAAAGTGGGGGCTCTACGAGGGCGTTTCCCGCGAAGAGCAGGAAAGCGCCGGTCCCGAAGGGACCCGCCCGGCCCGCTCGGTTCTTTTCCATCAGGGACTCCTGGACGCCGTGCGCCGGGAGGCCAATTTTTCCGTTCTAATCAGAAATCTGGATCGCGTTTACGCCAAGAATCCCGCGGCCAAAAAAGTGGTCAATCTGTGGGCCTCGCGCTACTTGGACATGCTCTCGCGCTGGGATTTTCTGCCCAATTCGCCCACGCTCATGAACGCGGGCCGCGACCTGCAGCAGCTCTCCGCCTGCTACGTCCTGCCCGTTCCCGATTCCATGGAGGGCATCAACAAGGCTCTTTCCGCCCAAGCGCTCATCCAGAAATCCGGCGGGGGAACGGGATTCTCGTTCAGCAGTCTGCGCCCGCGCGGCGATTTGGTCAAGAAGACCAGCGGCGTGGCCTCCGGCGCCCTGTCCTTCATGCAGCTCTACGACAAGATGACCGACGTGGTCAAGCAGGGCGGCACCCGCCGCGGCGCCAACATGGGCATCCTGCACTACACCCACCCCGAGATCAAGGACTTCATCACCATGAAGTCCCAGCCGGGCGTGATGGAGAACTTCAACGTCTCCGTGGCCATCGACGCCAAATTCATGGAGGCGGCCGCCGCGGACGCGGAGTACGATCTCATCAACCCCCGCACCAAGGAAATCTGCGGGCGCGCGCGCGCGAAGGAAATCTTCGATCTGATGGTCGAGTCCGCGTGGAAGACCGGCGACCCGGGCTTCATCGTCATCGACCGGATCAATTCCTCGGGCTCGAACCCCACGCCCGCCATCGGCCAAATCGAGAGCACCAACCCCTGCGGCGAGCAGCCGCTGTTGCCCTGGGAGCCCTGCAACCTAGGCTCCATCAACCTCGCTAATTTCGTCGAAGGCGAGATCATGGAGGGCAAGTTCAACTTCAAGCGCCTGGCCGAGACCGTGGCGCTGGCCGTGCGCTTCTTGGACGACGTCATCGAGGTCAACAACTACCCTCTGCCGGAAATCGAGCGCCTGGCCAAGGGCAACCGGCGCATCGGCCTGGGCGTGATGGGCTATGCGGAAGCCTTGGTCAAGATGGGAATTCCTTACGATTCCCAGGAGTCCCTGGAGTTCGCGACCCGGCTCATGCGCTTCGTCAACGACAAGGCCCTGGAAGCCTCCGAGTCCTTGGCCGAGGAGCGCGGCGTTTTCCCCAACTGGAAAAATTCCATCTACGATCCCAAGAGCGTCTACTACCGCGGCGAGGCGCGCGCCCCCCGGCACTGCGCCCGCACCACCATCGCGCCCACAGGCACCATCGCCATCGCGGCGGGCCTGCAGGGCAGCGGCATCGAGCCGTTCTTCGCCATCGCGTATACCCGCTACAACGCCAAGGCCTTGGACGCCATCAAGAAGGGCGAGACGCCCGCGGACAAAGACGTGTTCTTCGAGGTCAACCCGCTCTTTAAGGAAGTGGCGCAGAAAAACGGCTACTTCGGCATGAAGGAAACGGCCTTGTGGGCGCGCATCAACGACAATCATAAATCCGTGCGCGGCATCGCGGAGATTCCGGCCAAAATCCAGAAGCTCTTCGCCTCGGCCCACGACGCGACCGTGGACGTCCACGTGCATATCCAGGCCGCCTTTCAGAAGCACACGGACAACGGCGTGTCCAAGACCATCAACCTGCCCAACTCCGCGACCACCGACGACGTGCGCAAGGCCTACACCATGGCCTACGAGGCCGGCTGCAAGGGCATCACCATCTACCGCGACGGCTCCAAGTCCCAGCAGGTGCTCAACATCGAGTCGCCGCGCGCCAAGGCCAAGAAGCGCCGCGATCCCAACTCGTCCTTCGGCGTTTCTTCCGAGTACTACCAGATCAAGACCGGCTACGGGCCGCTGCACATCCACATCAACTACGACGAGCGCGGGCCCTACCAGGTCTTCACCAACATTCCGCCCCTGGGCACCGAGATTTCGGCGCTGACCTCCCTGGTCGGCATCCTGCTCTCCAAGTACTTCGCGGAGGGCGGAGACCCGCTCAAGGTCTTGAAGCACTTGAACTCCGTCAAGGGCGACAAGCCCATCGGCTTCGGGGAAGGCCGGGTCAATTCCATCGCGCACGCCATCTCCATTGCTCTGCGCGAGCACTTGAAGAAGACCGGCTGGATCACCGGCGGCGAGAGCGAGGAGGCGGATTCCGTCATCGAGGCCGTCTCGGCCTTGAAGACCGAGTATTGCCCCAAGTGCTACTCCTCCAACGTCTCCTATGAGTCAGGCTGCTCCGGGCCCACGTGCCACGACTGCGGCTTCTCGGAATGTTCTTGACGAACTAATCGGCGCGGCGTCCACGCGGACGGCGATAAACGGCGGAGTCCAGAGCTGGGCTCCGCCGTTCAATTTGCTAAAATTGCCGGGTGAAAAAAGGCGCGTTCGTGGTGCTGGAGGGGCCGGATAAAAGCGGCAAATCCACCCAGGCCGCCCTTTTGGCGCGCGCGCTGCGCGCCCGGAAGATTCCTTTCGTGCACACGCGCGAGCCCGGCGGGACGGCGTTCGCCGAAGCCATCCGGAAAATTCTGCTCGATCCGCGCCACCGCGTCATCCCCTTGGCCGAACTCCTGCTCTACGAGGCCGCGCGCGCCCAGCACACCGAGGAAAAAATCCGGCCGGCCCTGAAGGAGGGGCGGCTGGTGATCTGCGAGCGCTACGTCTTGGCGTCCCTGGCCTACCAAGGCTATGGGCGCGGCTTTCCCTTGCCTCTTATCCGGCGCTTGAACGCCCTGGCTTCGGGCGGCCTGCGCCCGGATTTGACCATCGTCCTGGACATGCCGGAATCCGAGTTCGCGCGGCGGCCGCGTCGCGTCCACGATCGGCTGGAACGGGAATCAGCGGTTTTTCGCGCGCGGGTGCGCGAGGGCTATCGGCGCCTGGCCCGCCGCGATCCCAGGGTCGCGCTGGTGTCGCGGGGCGGCGGCGTGGACGAGGTCCACCGGCGCATTCTCTCTCTCATAAAAAGGTTCTTGCCGTGAGCGCGGTCGAAGTCCTGGGACAGGGCCGGGCCCTGAAAATACTGGCCGGATTTTTGTCCGCGGATCGCGTGCCCCAATCGCTGCTTTTCCACGGCCCGCTGGGCGTGGGCAAGGCCTTGGCGGCCGTGAATTTCGCGGCCGCGCTTTTGTGCGAAAAAAAACGCGGCGGCCAAGACGCGCGGGCTTGCGGCGAATGCGCGTCCTGCGCGGCGTTTTTAGGCGGCCGGCACCCTGATTTTATCCGCGTCAACGCCGCCTACCAGGCCTGCCTGCGGCAGGAGGACGAGTCCAAGCAGAAAAGCCTGCGCATCGGCACCATCCGCGCGGCGCGGCGGGCGATGGAGACCAGCCCCATCTTGGGAGGGCGCAAGGTCGCCGTGATCGAGGACGCCGACAGCCTGGAAATCGAGGCGGCCAACGCCCTCTTGAAGATATTGGAAGAGCCCCCGGCGGGGGCGGTCTGGATTTTGACGGCCGCGCGCCGCGAGCGTCTGCCCAAGACCGTCTTGTCCCGCTGCGCCGCCGTCCGCTTCGCGCCCCTGCCCGAAGAGACGGTGAAGGAGATTCTGACTTGCGGCGGAATCGATGAGCCTTTGGCCGCCGCCGCGGCGCGGGACGCGGACGGTTCGGCCGGGCGCGCCTTGGAACTGACGCGCTACGGCTATCCCGGCGCGCTTTTTTCCGGCAAGGCAGCGCCGGCGGACGCCTTCGAGTCCCTGGGCGCCGATTTGCCCTCGGCGCGGACCAAGGCCGAGTTGGCGCTTTTCGCCGTGCGCCAGGAGCTTTGGCGGAGCTGGAAGGAAGGCCGGACTCCGTTTAGGGAGGCCGCGCGCGGGCTTGGCGTCGTGCGCGAGTTGGGAGATGCCCTGCGCGCCAACGTGGACCCCAAGGCCGTCGTCCTGTTGGCCTGCCTGCAGGCGCGCCAGGCGGCCTCATGACGAAGAAATACTATCTCACCACGCCGCTCTACTACGTTAACGCCGCGCCGCACATCGGCCACGCCTACACGACCGTGGCGGCCGACGTTTTGGCGCGCTTCATGCGCCAGCGCGGAAAGTCCGTTCATTTCCTGACCGGGACCGACGAGCACGGCGCCAAAATCGAGAAGGTGGCGCAAGAGGCGGGAGTCTCGCCGCAGGCCTACGCGGACAAGATTTCGGCTGAGTTCCGGGAGCTGTGGGCCCATCTGGACGTTCACTACGACGATTTCATCCGCACCACGGAGGAGCGCCACGTCGCCGCCGTCCGCAAGGCGTTCCAGGCTCTTCTCAAGTCCGGAGATATTTTCAAGGGGCGCTACGAGGGCTTTTACTGCGTGTCGGACGAAACCTACTGGACCAAGACCGAAGCGCCCGAGGACGCGAAGGGGCGGCGCCTGTGCCCCAACCCCGAATGCCGCAGGCCCCTGGAAACGGTCCAGGAAGACAGTTATTTTTTCCGGCTCTCGCGCTATCAGGAAAAGCTCCTGGCGCTCTACCGGGACAATCCCGGCTTTCTTATGCCGACTTCGCGCGCCCCGGAGATACTGCGCTTCGTCGAGGGCGGGCTCCAGGATATCTCCGTGTCCCGGACCAAGGTCAAATGGGGAATTCCGGTCCCGGGCGACGAGGAGCACACGATTTACGTCTGGTTCGACGCCTTGCTCAATTACGCCTCCGCGGTTTGGGACGGGCCGGCGCCCTCGCCCGAGTTCTGGCCCGCGGACGTCCATATCGTAGGCAAGGAAATCTACCGCTTTCACGCCGTCATCTGGCCGGCCATGCTCATGGCCCTGGGCGCCCCGCCGCCGCGTCGCGTCTTCGCGCACGGTTGGTGGACGGTGGAAGGCGAAAAGATGTCCAAGTCCAAGGGGAACTTCGTCGATCCGCGGCACATCACCGCGGAGTTCGGCGTCGACGCCCTCCGCTACTTCCTGCTGCGCGAAATGCCCTTCGGCAACGATGGGGACTTTTCCCGCGAGGCGATGAAGAAACGCTACAACGCCGAACTGGCCAACGATTTAGGCAATCTCGTCAACCGGACGGTGGATATGGTCGACCGCTTTCTGGGCGGGGAACTGCCGACCAAAGAGAGCGCCGTCCCGCTTTCGTTTCTGAAGAACTCTCCTGAAAAAATCGAGGAAGCCTTGGCCGATAATTTGGAGAACCTGGGCTTTAGCGCGGCCTTGGCCTCGATCTGGTCCGTCATCGGGGAGCTAAACGCCTACATCAACGCCGAGTCGCCCTGGAAAATAGCCAAGACCGATCCGGAAAGGACCCGCCGCGTGCTCTTCGGCTTGGTCCAAGCCCTGCGCCGCGTGGCCGGCTGGCTGGGCCCTTTCATGCCCCAAACCGCGGCCAAGATTCAGGCGCAGCTCGGCGTGCGCCAATTTCCCGCGCCGCTTTCCGCCGAGGAGGTTCTGGCCGGAGCGGAGAAGGGAATCGGGAAAATCCAGAAGGCTCCGCCGCTGTTTCCGAGAAAGCCTTAAAGCCCGGTCGGCCCCGCCGGCGGAGTCCGCCAGAAAATCCGGCGCGCGAGCCCCAAGAGCCAGCCGACCGGCCCTAGAAGCACGTAGGCGAAAAAGATGAGGAAAATCGCGTTTTGCGGGTAAACCACAATGACGGCTGCCGCGAAGACCAAGAGCGGCGGAAGCCAGACCGAGCGGGGCCGCAAAAGGCTCGATTTCTTGAAGGCGGGGTAAGGAATGGTTGAGATCATGAGAAAAGCGATGATGAGAACCATGGCCGGGGCCAAGGCGTAGAGGGCGGGAATCTGGTTCATCAAAAAAGTCCAGGTCCGCGCCGGGCGGCCCTGCTCGATGATCTGATAGAGCAGCACGAATGAGGCCAGGAACCCGGCGCCGCCGGGGATGGGCAGTCCGGTGAAATGGGTCTTGCTGCCGATGTGATCGTGCACGCCCGCGTTGAAGCGCGCCAGGCGCAGGCCGCCGCACAGGGCGTAGACGAAGGCCATGGGATATCCCCATACGCCGTAGTCCTTCAGGATAAAGGCGTACATCATGTGCGCGGGCGCGATGCCGAAGGTGAGAAAATCCGAGAGCGAGTCGAACTCGACTCCGAAGGTGGATTCCCCGTGCACGAAGCGGGCCACGCGGCCGTCGAGGGCATCGAAGACCATGCCGAGCAAAATGGCGGTCGCGGCCGGCACGAACTCTTCTCGCTGGATGGAAAGCAGCGCGTAGAACCCGCAGGCCATGTTGCCCAACGTGAAAAGCGAGGGCGCCAGGAGCCGGCCGCGGCGCAGGTTCATTTAAGCCACTCGGCCACGGGCGTCACCCCTGCCGAGACTTTGTCCCCAGGCTTGACCAGGGCGCGCGCCGAATCGGGAAGATGCAGCGCGGCCTGCGAGCCGAAATAGATGATGCCGTAGCGCTCGCCGGCCTTGAGCGCGCTTCCGGGGGCGGGCCAGCATTCGATGCGCCGGGCGACGGCGCCCGCGATTTGCTCGACCACGAGGCGATGCCCGTCATTATCCGCGCGCAGGGTCATGACGCAGCGCTCGTTGGCTTTGGCGCCGTCCTTCATGGCCATGACGAACGAGCCGGGGATGTGCTCGACGGTCTCCACTTGACCGGAGCAAGGCGAGCGCTGCACGTGGACGTTGAAGATGGACAGGAAGATGCGCACGCAGACGGGTTTGCCCGCGCCCTCGCGGGAGACGCTCAAGACCGTGCCGTCGCCGGGAGAATAGATGAGCCCCGCGTCCGGCGGCCAAGGCCTGTGCGGATCGCGGAAAAAATAGAGGGAGAAAGCTGCGAAAAAAAGCCCGAGGAAAAAGATCAGAGCGCCGAGAAAGTCCAGTCCCGGAGCCGGGCGCATAAGAAGTCCGGCTCCGGCCGCCAGGATTCCGGCTCCGACAAATTTGAGTCCCTGCCGCGCGATGGGCAATCGTTTATCCGGAGTTCGGGCTATGGGCAGGGCGGGACTCGAACCCGCATGGCCTTGCGGCCGAGGGATTTTAAGTCCCTTGTGTCTGCCAATTCCACCACCCGCCCGACGGCCCTATTTGGTCGACTTCCCCTGCATCATCATGCCCTGCATGAACGGGCACGTGGCCCGCGCGTGGCAGCCGTGCGAGCGGCCGGCCATGTAGAGGCCAAAGCCAGTTCCCGCCAGCAAAAGCCCAACGATGATTCCCGCCAGGAATTTACAGCCGCCGCATTTGCGCCCGCCGCAGTGTTCCTTCCCTTCTTCCTTGCCGCTTTCAGCCATGAAACGATCCTCCCGGGGCAAGCGCCCCTGCGTTGATTATACATATCCCGGGAGACCGTCCGCGCAAGGCGTGGGCCGAAAGCCTGGACTTGGCGGCCCAATGGGCCCATGCCCGGGCCGCCTGATTCCCCGTACAATAACGGCATGAAGGCCGAGGCATATTCTCGCGGCGGGGGAACTCGCGCAAAAGTATACGCTTTGGCCGCTTCGATGCTCGTATTGGGCGCGCTGGTTTGCCGCCCGGCGCGCGCCCAGGACGAGGCGGTTTCCGCAGACCGGGGGATGGACGCGCCTCAAGGTTTTTCCGCCGGCCTCGACGGCGTCGGCGCCTGGCAGAGCGCTCTGCGAAATGTTCCCCAAATTCTGGGACAAAGCCTCGACGCCTCCCAAATCGGGGCGCTGTCCCGAATTCTGGGCCAAGCGGGCGCGCCCCAAAACATCCTCAACCCCAAAGCGACGCCGTCCCGAAATTGGAAGCGGATTTCCGCCGCGGTCGAGCGTGTTTCCCGCCAAACGCTGAGCCAGGCCCGCGCCGCTGTTGCCGCCGGCAGCCTGCGCGGCAAAGACGGCGAAACTCTCAGCCGGACCCTGGCCGATTTGTCGTCATTGGGCCGCGTGGTTTCCGGTTTGCGTCCGCAGGCCGCGGGCAAGCTGCGAAAATCGCTCAACGCCCTTATTCGCAGGGAAAACGCGGCGGCTCAAGCCGCCGTCTCGCGCCAGGCGAATCCTAATTTTGACGGGAGCGGCGATCTTTCCGAGGTCGCCTTTAGGGCCGACGCCGGAGAAATCGCGCAGCTGCGCGCCGGTCCGCCGGCGGGTTTGCTGGATTTAGAACCCGCCGATATCAGCGCCGAGGGCCCCGCGCGCGGCGCCGGCACGGATTCCGCTGGTTCCAGGGGAACTTTCCGCGGCCCCGTTTCGCTGGTGCCCCAGGATTTGGCCGAGCCGCTGACGCCGGCGGCCTCCGCCGCGCCGGCAAAAAACTACAGCGGCCCCAAGCCGCTGCCGGCTCCGCATCTCCTGCAGTCCAAGATGGAGACCGTCGGGGACGCTTTGGTCCACGCCGTCACCCATTCTTATCCCGGCAAGCCCGGAGCCGATCCCATCCTGGCCGTCGTTGATTTCGTGAACCGTTATGCGAAGGACAAGAGCCTGCCCAATTCCGAGAAGCACTTGATCCTCAAGTATTACGAGATGAACGACGCCAGGCTTTATGCGGCCATCGCGGCGGCGGCCAAGGCCCGCATTAAAATCACCCTGATCACCGATCTCAACGAGTATTTGGTCGGGCAGTTCGGCAAGGGCGTCCATTCCACCTGGGATTTTGAGCACGCTTCCTATAAGAAGTCCCTAGGCGGTGCGTTTCTGCGCAAGTTGCGAACGCTGGGCTTCACTTACAATCTCAACAAGGGGCGGCTCACGGTGCTGAGCGGCGTGCCGCTCTTCGATCCGAAAGTCGACCGCGAAAACCCAATCATGCACGACAAGGTGGCGGTAGCCGCGGGCGCGGACGGCTCGGTCTATCCCCTTTCCGTCGTGGGCACGGCCAATTTAAGCCAGGTGGAAACCGAGAGCAAGGGCCAGTGGCCGACGTATAGCGGCCGCTACAACCGGTTTTTTACGGTGAAGGATCCGGCCGCTATCGGCGTGGACTGGGCGCACGCGCTGGCCGAGGAGCAGGCCTACAACCTGCGTTTGGGCGCCAAAGGCCTGGCCAAGCAGGATCACAGCCCGGTCCGCGTCATTTATAAGGACGGCACCTACCAGGAAATCGCCTTCACTGACGGCATCCAGAACCCCAATGACCGCATCACCGATCTGCTGACCCGCGCGATGGATCCCAAAAACGGCATCGAAATCGACGAAATCGTGTTCAGCCATTTCGTGCTGACCGATACGGGCGAGGTCCAGGCGCTGAGAAAACTCATGGCCGCGCAGGAAGGGGTCAAGGTCTTCGGCGTTTTCGACCAGATGTTCATTCCTTTGGACGGCTACGGCTTGGCCGGCGCCCTGGCTAATTTTTTGGTGCAGCGGCCCATGGGCCGGCCCGTGTATCCGTTCTCCGCGGCCGCGGCCAAGCGCATGACGCTTTTGGGCTACCAGCGGCTTTTGGACGGCTCCAAGGGGCCCGCTCCGAGCGCGGGCGACGACGGCGATCCGGCGGGAATCCACCTATGGCACGATAAGACCACGCTGATCAAGACGACCGAGGTCAACCCGCGGACCGGACAGAAAGTCCCCTACGTGTACGTGTTCACGCGCACCTTAAACGACAGCAACCACTACGAAAATCTGGAAAGCCAGGTCATGATTAAGATGCTGGCCAGCGCGCCGTTGGCGCAGGAAATCGAGAACAGCATCAAGCTGACCGCGCAATCGGAGCCGCAGTACGCCTTGAGCCTGCCCGTGGCCATCGCGCGCGATTTCCTGGCGCGCTTTGCCGGGCGCTCGGCCTACGACGTGGATCCGGCCAAGGCGCAAAGTTTTTTGGGCGCGCTCGCCAAGGCGGATTACGGCGCGGTTGCCTCGCTGATATCCGGCCTCGCCGCTCCAGCCGCGCGCGGCCGCGGAGGCAAGACCTCCAAGGCGCTCATCGCGCGCTTCACCGGCTTCCTGAATTGGTACGCCCAGCAGCGCCGCCGCAACGCTGACCTTGGCTCCATGACCTACGAGAAGGCCATGAACGTGGGCACGGCGCTTCTGGGAAGCAATGCTCAGCACATGGCGGACGCCCTGGAAATCCTTTATTACAACTCCCGCCTCAGTCCGCAAAAGATGGACGTCCTCATGCGTCAAGCCTGGACGCAGGGGCTTAAGATGAAGGGCCGCTTCCCGTCGCAAAACAATCCCGCGCCGAAAATCGCCTCCCTCGCGGGATGAAGGTTCCGGCGCGTCTCGCCGCGGCCTTGCTGCTCGCCGTTCTCGTCTGCTCGCGGGCAAGCGCCGCTTTCTGGCCTCCCGAGACGGCCGGGTTGGTCCAAAGCGCGCGCCATCGCCTCGAGATTTCCAGCGCGCGCCGGCCCATCGGCAATTTCGGTGAAATCGAGCCCGGCGTTTTCCGCGGCGCGCAGCCTTCCGGCGCGGCCGCCTACCTGTTTTTGAAGGAGGCCGGAGTCTCCGTGGTGGTGGACTTGCGCTACTTGCATAAGGACGACCAAACCCTTTGCCGCCGCTACGGCTTGTCCTGCGCGCGGTTTCCGATAATGCTTTTCCCTGGACAAGACGAGTTCTTCAATTGGACGGAGCTTAAAAGGGCCTTTTTCTTTGTTCTCGCCGAGCGCCGCGCCGGCCGCGTCGTTTTCATCCACTGCCGCGACGGCGCGGACCGCACCGGCGTTCTGGCCGCGGCCCTGGTCATTCGGGCGAGCCATCTTTCGCCCGCGGAACTGTGGAGCCATATCTGGCTTACGATGAGGGGATACGGATTTCACGACGTCTACCGCTCGCTTAAGCGACGGGTCCAAAACTGGGTTTTTCACCCTTCCCGCTACCCCTGGATTTGCACTGGCCGGCCCTGATTTGATATCCTTAACCATCATGTACGCCATCATTGAAACCGGCGGACGCCAGTACTGGGTCGTTCCCGGAGAAACCATTGAAGTCGAGCGGCTGCCGCAGGAAAAGGGCAAGGAAATTTCCCTGCAGGCTCTTTGGGCGGTCGGCGACGCGGCCGAGGGCAAGGAAGCGGCTTCCTCGCGGCAGGCGTCGGTCGTCGCCGAAGTGGCGGAGCACGTCCGCGGACCCAAGATCATCGTCTTCAAGCGCCGGGCCAAGAAGGCTTACCGGCGCACGCACGGCCACCGCCAAGAATTGACGCGCCTGCGCATCAAATCGATTTCCATCAACTAGCCATGGCGCACACCAAAGCTCAGGGTTCTTCGTCCAACGGCCGCGACAGCAACGCGCAGCGCCTAGGCGTCAAGCGCTACGGCGGCGAGGCCGTTTTGGCCGGAGCCGTCATCGTGCGCCAGCGCGGCACCCGGTTTCTTCCCGGCGAAAACGTCGGCCGGGGCAAGGACGACACGCTCTTCGCCAAGGTTTCGGGCACCGTCGCCTTCGAGTGGGCGCGCAAAGACAAGAAGCGCGTCAGCGTCTACCCGAAGTCCTCTTAGCCGCCCGGCCCCGGCTTCGGATGGGACAAGAACCGTCCGCTTTTCCGCTCTCGCCCGGAATTCTCCTTAAGACAAGAATATGAGCTTCGTCGATAAAGTCCGCGTTTTTGCCTCCGCCGGCCAGGGTGGCGACGGCTGCCTATCCTTTCTGCGCGAGAAATACCGGCCTTACGGCGGTCCCAACGGCGGCGACGGCGGCCGCGGCGCGGACGTCGTCTTTGAAGCCTCTTCCGACGTGAGCACGCTTCTGGAACTGGCGCGCCGTCCGCACTTGGAGGCCAAGCCCGGCGGGCGAGGACTCGGCAGCGGCAAGAGCGGGGAGACGGCGCCGGACTTGATTGTGCCCGTGCCCGCGGGGACGCTGATTAAAAAGAACGGATCCGTTTTGGCGGATTTGCGCGAGCCGGGGCAGCGATTCTTGGCCGCGCGCGGCGGCCGCGGCGGCCGCGGCAACCTTTCCTTCAAGACCCGCTTCAACACCGCGCCCCGGCTGTGTGAAAAAGGCGGGCCGGGCGAGCGCGCGACATTGGATTTGGAATTGAAGCTCATCGCGGACGTGGGCTTGGTCGGCTTTCCCAACGCCGGCAAATCAAGCCTCTTGGCCCGGAGCTCCGCGGCGCGCCCTAAAATCGCCGACTATCCGTTTACCACTCTCTCGCCCAACCTGGGCGTGGTCGCGCACAAGGGCAAGAGCTTCGTGCTGGCGGACATTCCGGGCCTCATCGAGGGCGCGCACGCGGGAAAAGGCCTGGGCGCCGAGTTCCTGCGCCACATCGAGCGCACGCGCGTGCTGGTTCATCTCGTCGATCCGGAGGGCTACGGCGAGACCAACGCCCTTTCCGGCATCAGGGCCATCGAGGCGGAATTAAAGGCCTTTAGCCCCGTGCTGGCGGCCAAACGCAGGATTCTGGCGGTCAATAAGGCGGACTTGCCAGGCGCCGAGGATTTTTTCCGCAAAATGTCCCGGAGATATCCCGCGCGCAAGCCGCTGTCCGTCTCCGCCGCGACGGGCGCCGGCTTGCCCCAACTCTTCGACCGGGTGCTCCTGGAGCTTTCCCGCGCCCAGTATCCCGAATTCGCGCCCGTGCATGACAAATCTCCGCGCCGCGCGGTCATGCCCGCGGGCTTTAACGTCGCTCGGACCAAGACGGGCTTCGAGATTCGCGGTCCGGCCATGGAGCGCATGGCGGCGATGCTGCGCTCGGACCTGCCCGAGGCCGTCTCCCGCTTTCAAAAAGAACTCAAGCGCATCGGGGTCGATAAGGCCCTGGCCAAGGCCGGCGTGGCGGAAGGCGACGAGGTCCGCTGCGGGTCGCTGGCTTTCGAGTGGAGCTTCCGCGCGCCCGATGTTTTTATTCCCGCGCGCCGCCGCCGCCGCTTGCGGCTGGGAACCCGCGTATGACCGGGGGAAATGGTTTGACTCCTAAGGATATGGAAAGAAAACCATGACCGGGGGAAATGGTTCGCATCCGAGGGATATGGAGAGCGAACCATGAACACGCAAAAGGCCTGCGAGGCCACGCTGGAGAACCCGGCGGACGTGGGCGAGGCCTACGCCTTTTGCCAGCGTCTGGCGCGCTCGCACTATGAGAATTTTCCCGTGGCCTCGATGCTTATCCCGCGCCGCCTGCGTCGGCACGTGGCCGCGCTCTACGCCTTTGCCCGCATCGCGGATGATTTCGCGGACGAGCCTGAGTACGAGGGCGTGCGGCGCGAGCGGCTTCTGGAATGGCGCGCGCAGCTCGCGGACGTGGGGCATAAGCCGCCCCGGCATCCCGTCTTCGCGGCCTTGGCGGAGACCTGCAAGGCCCTGGACCTTCCCAAAGAGCCCTTCGACGATTTGCTCAGCGCCTTTCTCCAGGACGTGGACAAGAAGCGCTACGCTGATTTCGCCGAGGTTTTGGACTACTGCCGCCGCTCGGCCAATCCCGTGGGCCGCGTGGTGCTCATGATTCACGGCCTGAGGAGCGAGGAGCTTTTCCGGATGTCGGACGACGTGTGCACGGCCCTGCAGCTGGCGAACTTCTGGCAGGACGTCTCCGTGGATCTGAAAAAGGACCGCATCTACATCCCGCAGGAGGATTTCGCGTCCTGCGGCTACTCCGAGGCGGATCTGCGCATGGGCGTGGCCAACGAGCGCTGGCGGAACTTGCTGAAGCTCGAGGTCTCCCGCGCGCGGGAACTCTTCGACCGGAGCCGCGCGCTGCCCAAGAAGCTTCCCTGGCCGCTGTCCTGGGAAATCAGGCTCACCTGGCTTGGGGGACGGCAAATCCTGCGCAAAATCCGGGATTCCGGCTACGACACGCTTTCGCGCCGGCCGGCTTTAAGCCGCTGGGACTGGATTCCGCTCCTGGCCCGGCTGCCCTTGAAATGACCGCGGCTCCAGCCCCGGCCGCGCCCGCCGCGTCGTCCGAAAAAGGCTCCAATTTTTTCCTGGGCTTCCTGTTTTTGCCCAAAGCCAAGCGGGAAGCCCTTTCCGCGGTCTACGCCTACTGCCGTTTGGTCGACGACATCGTGGACGACGGCTCCTTATCCAAGGAAGAGGCCGAGGCCGGGCTGCGGTTCTGGCGCGAAGAAATAGGGCGGCTTTTCGCCGGCGCCCCGACCCACGCCGTGTCCCGGCGCCTCCTGGCTCCGGTGCGGGAGTTCGGCCTGCCCAAGGAGCCGTTCCTGGAGATGATCCGCGGCTGCGCGATGGACCTGGACAAAAAATCCTACGCCTCGTTCGCGGACCTGGAGTCCTACCTACGCGGCGTGGCCTGCTCGGTCGGCGAGCTCGCGGTGGCGATTTTTGGCTGCCGGCATACGCCCGCGGCGGACCTCAAGGAGTACGCGCGGCTTTTCGGCTACGCCTTCCAGATGACCAACATCCTGCGCGACGTGGGCGCGGACCTGGAGATGGGCCGCGTTTATCTTCCCGAGGACGACATGAAGGAGGCGGGGTATTCCCGCGAGGAGCTGCTGCGGCGTTCGGCCGCGCCGGCCTTTGCCCGGTTGATGAAGAAGGAGGCCGCGCGGACCGCTGGCTTCTACCGCCAAGCGCGCAACCTCGTCGATTTCCGCGATCGCCCGGCGCTCGTACCCGCCGAGGTGATGGCGCGCATCTACGAGAAAATCCTCGCCGAGATGAGCCGGGACGGCTACCGGGTGCTTTTCAAGCGCTACCGCGTCTCCGGCCCCGGGAAAATCGTCTGCGCGCTCGACGCTTGGCTCTACTGCCATGGAATTCACCTTTGACATTTTGATCCTGGGCGGGGGCTTCGCGGGCTTATCCTGCGCCGCGGCCCTGGCCGAGGCCGGCGCCAAGGTCCTGGTGGCCGAGAAAAAATCCCACCTGGGCGGCCGGGCTTTTTCCTTCCGCGATCCGGGAACCGAGGACGTGCTCGACAACGGCCAGCACCTGTTCCTGGGCTGCTACCGGCAGACCCGGCTTTTTTTGGCCCGCGTCGGCGCGGCGGATAACCTCGCGCTCGCGCCCAAGGTGCGCGTGGCCTTCGCCTCCGCGCCCGGCCGCAAGGACGTCTTGTCCTGCCCCGGCTTTTTGCCCGCGCCGTGGCATTTGAAGGCGGGAATTCTGGGGTTTTCCGGGCTTTCCTTTTCGGACAAAGCCGGGTTGTCGCGGTTGGACGCGTACATGCGGCGGCATCTCTCCGATGCCGCGGCGCCCGCGGAGCTTGATCGCCTGACGGTGCGGCAATGGCTCACGTCTCTGGGGCAGTCGCCGCGAGCCCAGACGCGGCTGTGGGATCCCATCGCTCTGGGCGCCTTGAACGACGATCCGGCCGTGGCCGGCGCGCCGGGATTTTTCCAGGTGCTCAAGGAAGCCTTCTACCGGGAGGCCGCGGCGGCCCGCCCGGCGCTCTCTAGCGTGGGCTTAAGCGAGCTCTACGCCGTGCCGGCCGCGCGCTTCATCGAGAGCCATGGCGGCCGCATCAAGACGCTGGCCAAGATCGCAAGCTTGGTGGAAAAAGACGGCCGGGTCTGCGGCGCGCAAACGGAGAGCGGCGAGACGCTCTGGGCGCGGGCGGTGGTCTCCACGTTGCCGCCGTGGGATTTGGCGCGTTTGGCGCCGCCCGCTGGTTTGGCAGAGGGCTGGCGCCGCTTCGAGGCTTCGCCCATCGTGGGCATTAATCTCTGGCTTGACCGTCCGATTCTGGGCGACGAGCCCTTCGTCGGGATGATCGGGACCGACATCGAATGGGCCTTCAATAAGAGCTTGATTTTCGGAGACGGCGCCAAGCCGCGCGGCCATTACGTGTCTCTGGTCATCAGCGGCGCGCGCAAGCACTTGAAGCGCCCGCCCGCGGAGTTGGAAGCCATGGCGGCGCGGGACTTGTCCGCGTGCTTTCCCGAGTTCCAAAAAGCTAAAATTCTGCGCGCGCGCGTGGTCAAGGAGCCGCTGGCCACGCTCTCGCCGGTGCCGGGGACCGAGGCCCTGCGCCCTGAGCCCGGCTTGGCGCGGCCGGGGCTCTATTTAGCGGGAGACTGGACTCGGACCGGGCTTCCCGCGACCATCGAGAGCGCGGTCGTCTCCGGCCACCGCGCGGCCGCGGAAATAATGAAAGGAGAATTGCGATGATTAAATCGGACGCCTGGATCCGCCGCACCTGCTTGGAGAAAAAGATGATCGACCCGTTCGTCGACCGTCAGGAGGCGCAGGGCAAGATTTCCTACGGGCTGTCCTCCTACGGCTACGACATCCGCCTGGCCGACGAGTACAAAATTTTCACCAACGTCTACGGCGCCGTGGTGGACCCCAAGGCGTTCGACCCCAAGGCGTTCGTGGACTACCGCGGGCCTTTCTGCGTGGTGCCGCCCAACTCCTTCGCGCTGGCCCGCTCGGTGGAATATTTCCGCATCCCCCGCAAGGTCCTGGCGATTTGCCTGGGCAAGAGCACGTTCGCGCGCTGCGGCATCATCGTCAACGTCACGCCGCTGGAGCCCGAGTGGGAGGGGCACCTGACCATCGAAATATCCAACACCACGCCGCTGCCCGCCAAGGTCTATTCGGGCGAGGGCATCGCGCAACTGCTCTTTTTAGAAAGCGACGAGACATGCGAAATAAGCTACGCCGACCGCAAGGGCAAATACCAGTCTCAAGTCGGCGTGGTAGGTCCCAAAGTCATCGCGCGTTGATCGCGGCAGATAGGCATGCCTATCTGCCTATCTCCTGCCTAGCAATCGTTCGCCTTTAATTCGTCAAAAACTTCCAGAGTCCGGAGGTTTTGGACGTCCCGAACCTACGCATTTCGGATGTTCGGGGCGTTTTTCAGGCTGATCCCCCCCATATATTAAGGAAGGGACTTGGGTCGTTGCTGGAAATTAGAAATGTTACATATATGAAATGATGGTGACATCAGATTAGCTTATAATAACTTCGCGCGAGTACAAGAGCGATCGGCGCCATCTTGACGGAAAATTAAAACAGAACTATACTCAGACCGGCTTGCCAAGAATGGGAACGAGACTCTTGGGAGACCTTGATGCGGACTTCTGACACGCCGCAGACGATATGCCCGCCTGCGGTGCCGCGGAAAGGAAGCGTTTTAAGAAAACGTTTTCCGCTGCCGCAGGCGCCCAAACGCCGGAAAAGCCGCGGCAAATCCTTCCTTAGCGTCGCCTTGAGCTTGGCTCTTCTTAACTCCGGTCTGTTCTCTGCGGCGCCCGCATTTACACCCTCTTCTCTAAAGTCGCCGCAAACGTTGGAGCAACTCTTCGCGCGCGGGCCGCTGGCCGCGGCTTCGGCGCTCTTGGGCGCGCTCTTGAACCCTCCCGACGCCGACGCCCAGACTTTCGAGATCATGAACAAGCTGCTGGTCGACGGCTCTTCGACCTTCAAGGGCGCGGCGCTTTTTGTTTCGACCTCGCAGCCGACTTCGTATTCGGGAACGGGAACGCTTTATTACACCACGGCCAATGGGTTCGAGGCTTTGACGGAAGGCAGCGCGACGCCGGCGCCCTTGACCTTGCAGGGTAACACGTTCAACGCGGCCGGCGATCTGGTGCAGCTAAACGGGTCATCGCAGCTTACTTCCGGCGTGGGCGTGCCGTGGGGAAACTTGGTGAGCCCGCTCGCGCAGTGCCCGGCGGGAGAGTTCGCGACCGAAGCGACCGCCTCGACGTTGGGGTGCGGAACGCCGTCTTCAGCTGGGGCGGCGACGAATTTGGCGGGCGGAGCGGCCAATGAGGTGCCCTACCAGACTGGAGCGGGCGCGACGACGTTTACAGCGGCGCCAGGGGCGGACGTGGTGCTTTTCGCCAACTCGGGTGCTCCTGCCTGGACCAACACGCCCACCTTGACCGGAACGAACTTTTCGGGCACGGCCGCGAGCCTAACGGCGGGGCACGTGACGACGGACGCGGATTTGACGGGGCCGATTACCTCCGTGGGCAACGCGACGTCGGTGGCCGCGCAGACGGGGACGGGCAGCACGTTTGTGATGAACACGTCGCCGACCTTGACGGGAAGCGTGACCATGCCCGGGACCGGCATCTGGAATTCAACAGGCAACGTGGGCATCGGGACTACGAGCCCAAGAAATGCTCTTGAAGTGGCGGGGCCATTGGACACAAACTATGTGACTTCTTTGCGCATCGGTGGAATTCTCGAAGGCGATACTTCATCGTTATTGGGGCAAGAAACCTCGCGGCATCAAATCGATTTTTCAAGCTGGCGGGACGTGCAAACCAATACCGTGGGCGCCAAAATAACCGCTGTCAATTATAACGTGTATGGAAACGCCAACCCTCTCGTGCAGAACACGGATATCGCTTTTTCTCAATTATTTACGACGCCAACCAGCACCGACAGCACAACCGAGGTCATGCGGCTTCATGAGGGGAACCTTGGGTTGGGAACAAGCTCTCCACTGGGCTCCTCCGGTTCGAGCAGCCTGACCGTCGCGGGCACGACGTTCTTCGGCACTGGCAGCACCTACGAAGTGACCAATGCCGGGGCGGGGACCTTGGCTGGCTCCAAAGCGCCCTCTTGGACCTCGCCCAACAGCTCGCTTCTTTTCGGCAACTCGGGAGGCGCTGGCTCTGGGGCGGACGAGTACGTGTTCTACCACTGCGCGGTGGGCGGCACCCGGCTTGCCTCCATCGTCAACAACG
>Ga0307373_10001846_pt1 | contig 39136 bp, 38 predicted proteins | sample OX2MG_FD_202534 | JGI IMG/M metagenome (GOLD analysis project Ga0307373, IMG submission 202534) | Soil microbial communities from Risofladan, Vaasa, Finland - OX-2 | ecosystem: Environmental > Terrestrial > Soil > Coastal area > Acid sulfate soil | place: Finland: Risofladan, Vaasa | collected...
AGCACCGCCTTCTCCGACACCTCGACCGCGCGGCCGCGGACGGCGGCCGTCCACGCCTCGATCATGTGCCCGGCGGCTGCCATGGTGCAGTCGCCGATGCGGTCGTTCGCGTACATCGGCCAGTCCGCCACGTGCGCCGTCTCGTCGAGCACGTCGGGTGGGCGCGGGAGCTTTGCCCGGTCGACGTAGCGCGCAAACGAGAGCGTGCGCACGTCGGTGCGAACCGGCAGCTTGCCGAGCTTCTGCGCCGCGATCGTCGTGGTAGCCATTGCGGGGCCTCCTTTCGGATGGGCGCCGCAGTGACCGCCGGACCGTACTCCGCGGAGGTGGCCCGGGTCAACCTTTCTTCTTGGGGCGGTTCTGGCCGGCGCGGATCTTGTTGCGTTTCGCCTCAACCGCTTCGAGCTCATGCTGCAGCTTGCTGTAGCTCTGCCAGCGCTCCGGCGGCAGCGAGCCGTCGGCGAGCGCGTCGCGGATCGCGCAGCCGGGCTCGCGGTCGTGGGCGCAGTCGGCGAAGCGGCAGCGGCGCGCCACCTCTTCGACGTCGCTGAAGGTCTGTTCGAGGTCGGCGTCCCAGAGCTGCAGCTCCCGGATCCCCGGCGTGTCGAGGACGATGCCACCGGTCGGGAGCAGGATCAGCTCGCGGTGGCTCGTCGTGTGCCTACCGCGCTGGTCGTCCTCGCGCACCTCCTGGGTGGCGAGGACCTGCTCGCCGACGAGTGCGTTGACGATCGTCGACTTGCCGACACCGGACGAGCCGAGCAGCACGGCTGTGCGGTTGCCTTCGAACCACGCGCGTAGCTCTTCGAGGCCGTCGCCGGTGCGTGCGGACACCGTCGCGACCGGGCAGGCGCCGAGCGTCACCGCCTCCGCGTCGACGAGATACGGCGCGATGTCGTCGACGAGATCGGTCTTCGTCAGCAGCACGACCGGCTGCGCGCCGCTCTCCCAGGCCATCGCGAGGTAGCGCTCGAGGCGGCGGGCGTTGAAGTCGAGCGGTAGCGCCTGGACGAGGAACGCGATGTCGACGTTCGCCGCCAGGATCTGCTCGCGCGTCGCGTTCCACACCTCCTTGCGGGAGATCGAGGTTCGCCGCTCGAGGAGCGCCTCGACGAGGCCGGAGGCGAGGTCGAGCCCGACCCAGTCGCCGACTCCGGGGAGGTCGTCGTCGCGCACGAAGTGACTCGCCGCGCGCGCGCGCACCTCGCCCTGCTCGGTGGCGAGGTCGTAGGCGCCCCGGTGCTGGATCGCGACGCGGGCGGGCACGAGCCCGGCGGCGCGGTGCGCTGCGAACGCGGCTTCCCAGCCGTCGTCCCAGCCAAGTCGGGAAAGCAACGATTCCGTAGGCGGAAGTGTCAACCAAAAGCTCCTTTACGTGTGGCCGATGGGTCGCCGTGACCCGCCGGGCACGCTCAGGAGCGGCGGCGACGGGCAGTGGCGCAGGAACTGCGGATCGAAACGGCTCGCTTCATCGGTGCACCACCTCCTCGTCGCGTCTGGGAACTCCGGCCATTGTAGGACGTCCCGAACCTGGTTGCCGGCGAAGCCGGAAACCAGGTTCGTTCCTGCAGCGCTTCGCCGCAGGTTTCGCCGCGCGCCCGCGGTACACTTTCCCCGCCCGCGGCGCGGTGAGGTTCCGAACCGGGTCAGATCCGGGAGGAAGCAGCCCTAAGGATCCCTCACCGGTGCCGCGGACTTTGGTTCCCGGGCGCATAGCTCAGCGGGAGAGCGCTCGCTTCACACGCGAGAGGTCCCTGGTTCGATCCCAGGTGCGCCCATCCTCCCCTGCCGCTCTGTCGAGCCGTTCTTGGGCCTCCTCAAACGGCGTTGTCGCTCCCTTGCCCAAGCTTGTCCGCGCGAGATCTTCGAGGCGAGCAGCCTGCGTGCGCTTTTCGCCTTTTCGTAGAGATGGCGGTATGTGCTCAGGAAGAGCGCCTCGCCGTCAGTGTGGCCATGACGCTCCGATGCAACAGCCGGATCCATTCCCGCGGGCGGGGGTTGTTTCTGGCATCCGGGCTGGCAGCCGTCTCCATGCCGAATGCCAGTCCGGTTGGCAACCCACGCGGCCTCGGTGAGGAAGTATGGGGCCAGCTACACGAACTATGGGTTGGAGGCACCGGAACCCATACTTCCACCCGCTGGAGCCTGTACTTTCTCCTTCGTGCAGAGCTTCCGTGAGCTGGGGCGGCACTTCGACCTGATCCCGGCGGCGATCAACCGTCAGCTGAGCGGGATCGATGTCGCCCGCGGCCGCCAGGAGGCGTTCGCCCGCCAGCATCCGGCCGCGCTCGAGTCCTTGAAGCAGCTCGCGTTGATCCAGAGCGTCGAGGCGTCGAACGCGATCGAGAACATCACCGCCCCCAAGAAGCGGTTGGAGGAGCTGGTCGCGCAGAAGACGACGCCGCGCAACCGCTCCGAGGCCGAGATCGCCGGCTACCGCGCCGTCCTCGACACCATCCACGCAGGCGCCGCGCACATCCCCTTCAGCCCGAACGTTGTCCGTCAGCTCCACCGCGATCTCTACCAGTTCGCCGCCCAGCCGGGCGGCGACTGGAAGAACTCCGACAACCTCGTCACCGAGCAGCGGCCCGACGGCACGGTCGCGGTCCGCTTCACCCCCGTCAACTCCTTCGAGACACCAGCGGCGATGGACGAGCTGCACCAGCGCTTCGACGGGGCCTGGCAGGCCGACCAGCACCACCGCCTCCTCCTTGCGGGTGCGTACACGCTCGATTTCCTCGTCATCCACCCCTTCACCGACGGCAACGGGCGCATGTCGCGGCTGCTCTCGTTGCTGCTGCTCTACAAGGGCGGCTACGAGGTCGGCCGCTTCATCAGCATCGAGAAGCTGATCGAAGAGAGCAAAGAGACCTACTACCAGGCCCTCGCCGCCTCGACCGAGGGCTGGCACCAGGGCGGCCACGACCTGCAACCGTGGCTCTCCTACTTCCTCGGCGTGATCACGGCCGCCTACCGCGAGTTCGAACCGCGCGCCGAAGCCGTCACCGCCGGCCGCGGCTCAAAAGCAGAACTCGTCAAAGCCTTCGTCCGCTCCAACATCAGCGACACCTTCACCTTCGCCGACGTCAAACGCGCAGCCCCCGGCGTCAGCGATGAATACATCCGCCAAGTCCTTCGCGAACTCCGCGACAACGAGATCATCGAAGGCACCGGCGCCGGCCGCGGCGCCGCCTGGCGCCGACTCCGCAACGACTTCTAGCTCGGGACCACGCCTCTCGGGAAGGAATCACACACGGCGTCGCAACCGGCCGAGCGCGAAGCGACTGCGCGAGCCGCGCTACCTCGACCGAAGCGAGATCGACCGGCTGCTCGAAAAGATCGGCGACGAGTTCCGTCCCGTCGCGGCCACGCTCGCCTTCGCAGCACGCCGCGTCTCGGAAGCGCTCGCGCTCCGCTGTCATTCGTGTGCCGGTCTGCTGCTCTCCGCCGGTATCCCGGTCCCGAAGGTTGCCGCGATCCTGCGCCACGCGGACGCACGGATAACGCTCACGGTCTACGCCGGGGTCGTCGAGTCACAGCGAGCAGAGCTGCGCGACGACCTCGAAGCGGCACTGCGCTGAAAACGAGGGGGCGACCCCAGGGGAGTCGCCCCCTCGTGCGACTGGCGAAGCGGCTCGGTTACCCGTTGGGCGGGTTCTTGCCGCCTGTGGCGACGAAGCTGACGCAGTCGCCCTGAGTTTTGAAGCTGCCGTAAGCCTGCCAACCGCCGTCCATGCACTCGTCTTTCGCGCTCGGCGGCAGGAGGCCGCCGAGGAACGAGACCCCCGACCCGTACGTGTTGGTGACAGACCAGGTCGGCAGGGTCTGGTCGACGGAGAAGGTGACGGCGACCGGCCCGTTCGGGGATGAGGCGTTGACGGTCACCGAGCTGCTCGGGCCGCTGCAGCAGGTCGTCGTCGACGCCACGATGCCCACCACGTCGACCTGCGACTTCGCGTCGAACGGCGCTCCGTACGGGTTGGGCACGCTCAACGTAAACGTGAACGTGTACGTCTTCCCCGGGACGGTGTTGAGGAGAGCGAAAGCGTCGCCGCCGCCGATGAGGATCTCACCCTGAAGGTTGCTCGGGGCCGTCGATGAAACGAAGCTGGCGTTCTCCGGCCATTCCTGCACGTCAACCTTGAGCACCTGCACGGGCTGGGTAGGCGTCACGGCGACGGTCACGACCTGGTCGGTGCCGCCGGCGGGGATTGCTGTCGGCGAGACGCTCCGCACCGCATCAAACGCCGGCGAGAACGTGACCGGAAGCGTGCTCTGCAAATCGAGGCCAGGGAAATAGGTCTCGCCCGGGCTCAGCGTCGCCTGCGGCCCACCAAAGACCGGGAAGCTCGAGAAGCCGAGATAAGGAAAGTCGGAGATCGGCAACGCACTATTGACCCCGATACTCGGATTCGTGACCTGGAGATCGTAGTCGTTGAGCTCGGCATCGAAGCCCCAGAATCCATTCAGGGTCTCCGACGCCGAGACGGAATCGACGCTCAGCGGAGCGTCATATCCGCTGCCGTTGTCGATCTGCGCGTTCAGATCCCCGAGAAGCTGACCCGCAGACGCGCCCGGCGCCAACACGAGCACAGCCACAACACCGATCAACCCGACGACCGAAACCGACACCCGACCCAGACGGCCAAGCGCACCAGACCGAACCAGACACTGCCGCATCAGACCCCAACCCCCTAGGTAAGTCCGGTCCTCCTGCTCTACCGCAGGAGCCGCCAACCGCCGTCCGCACAACAGAACCTACGGAACTTACGCCCCCCCTAACAGACTGTCAACGAAGCCGCAAAGCCGGGAGCGCACGTCCGGCGCGCACGTCCGGCGCGCTCGTCGCGGAAGGTGCCGTGGCAACCTCGTGGCAACCTCTCGCATAGCCGTCCGTGCAGATGGGTGCATGACCCAGCTCCCCGAACCCGCTTCCGACGCAGGCTCAGGCCACCAGCGTGCACCGGTCTGCACTATCGGCGGGCTTCACACGCGAGAGGTCCCTGGTTCGATCCCAGGTGCGCCCACTCTTTCTGCTCGAACCACCCTCAAGCTACTGGGGGCTCGCGGACGTCGACGAGATCGGCGAGCAGATTGAAATCCTTCGCGTTCAGGGTCAGGAGCGGAACCTGATGAGCGTTTGCCGTTGCGGCGATGACAAGATCGACCGCTCGGCGGCGCGGTTTGCCGCCCCGGCTGACCAGGGCTGCCGCGAGCCTGCCCCATTCGCGCGCGACCGCCGCATCGACCGGGAGCGGATCGAAGGTCGCCTCGACGATTCCGAGCCGCTGCGACCGGCGCGCTCGTTCGTCGTCAGAACCGGCGACCAACACCCCGAAATGCAGCTCGGCGAGCGACGCGGCGCTGATCGCTCCCTCCAGCTCCCCGGGACTTTCGGCCCCGATCAGGACGGAGGTGTCGAGAAGGACACGCACCTACGCAAACGGATCGACGAGGCCACCCGGCAGACGAGCCAGGTCGTCTTCGAGCGTTTGCGGCGCGGGCGTCTGCCAGACCCGCTGCAGGCGTGGACCGGCGACCCACTGGCGGGGGCGCGCCGGCCCGAGCCGAGCGACCGGGCGGCCGGCGACGGTGACAGTGAACTCTTCGCCTGCCTCCGCCCGCCGCAGTACCTCGCCAACGTTATTCCGGAGTTCCTTCTGCGGGATCGTTGCCACGATCCCTAGAGTAGCAGTTCTGCTACCTCTCCTCTCGGCTGCGGCGGCGCCGCTTCAGAGGCTTTCACGCCAACTGAAACAGGAGGAAGTGCATCCGACTAGCGCTTCGGCATCACGGCGACGATGAAGCGCATCTGCGAACGCAGAGCGTCGAAGATCTTGACCTGGATCGGAAGGCTGCCCGCGTTGACGAAGCGGTGCTGCATGCACTGTCCGGGATGGAGAAGCTTCTGGCCGCCGTAGGGAGGACCGAACCGGTTGCCCGCCGCGAACGTGAACGGGCTGTAATTGCTCGCGGCCCGGTTGCAGATGCTGATGACCGCGCCGGCGGTCACGACGCATTCGCTGGCTGACGGACAGGAAGCTGTCGTCGCCGGGACGAAAACCGCGCGGAGCTTTCCTCACTTGCGATCGCACAGCCAGCCTCACCCAGACTTCGCTTGACTGAAACCGTGATCCGGCGTAAGCATGCTGGTGTGCCGATTCCGACCGAGCCGATCGGCAGCATCCCCAGGCCACCCGAGCTGATCGAGGGCATGCGCGGCGCCGCCGAGGGACGAGTCTCCGGGGACGAACTGGACGCATTGTTCGAGCAGGCGCTCGAGCAGACGATCGGCGAGCTCGAAGCGACCGGCTCGCCGGTGATCACCGACGGAGAGCAGCTCAAGCCCAGCTTCGTCACGTACCCGATCCACGGGCTTGCGAGCCTGAGCGCGAACGGCGTCGTGATCCCGTTCGCGGACGGGCACACGCGGCAGCTCCCCTCCCTGACCGAGGGGCCGTTCCGCTACCAGACCCACGCCGACTCATACCTCGAGCGGGCGCAGCGATACGCGACGCGGCCGATCAAGCAGGCAGTCATCTCAGCCTCGGCACTCAGCCTGCTCTACCCGGCCGGCGGAATCGACAAGTACTCCCGCGAGGAGTTCCTCGCCGATCTGCTCGACGAGGCGGAGGCCGACATCAGACGCTCGCTGGAGGGAGGCGCCGACAGCGTGCAGATCGACTTCACCGAAGCACGACTGTCCCTGAAGCTCGATCCCTCGGGCGGGCTCCTGCGTCAGTTCCTCGACCTGAACAACGCTGTCCTGGGCCGCTTCACAGTCGCAGAGCGCCAGCGGATCGGCGTTCACAGCTGCCCGGGAGGCGACCAGGATTCGACGCACAGCGCAGACGTCGACTACGCCTCGCTCGTGCCGGGCCTGCTGGAGCTCGATGCGGGCAGGTTCTACCTCGAGCTCGCGAGCGAGCCCAACCGGCCCGCGGTGCTCGAAACGATCCGCGCTCACCTGAGGGACGGTCAACGGATCTTCGTCGGCGTCACCGACCCCATCGACCCGGCGGTCGAGACGCCCGAGCAGGTGCGCGACCGCGTTCTCGAAGCAGCCGAGTACATTCCGCTCGACCAGCTCGGAACGACCGACGACTGCGGGTTCGCCCCATTCGCCGACGACACGTCGACCGCGCGCGCAACCGCCTTCGCGAAGATCAGGGCTCGCGTCGACGGCACCCAGCTCGCGTCGGCGCAACTCGGATAGCGCAGCGGCCCGCGAAGTTCGCCTCAATCGATTAGCGCTTCTGCAACCACAATGTGGTTTGCGAAAGCGCTTCTTCCCTCGTAGAGATGATGGTAGGTCCGCACGACGAGCGCCCCCTCATGGGCAGGTTGAAAATGTTGAAAATGGCTAAAAGGTTGGCTACACTTGTCGAAACGAGGAAGGGGCACGAGATGCTCGCTATCAGTCCCGAAGATCGCGCGATCATGTGGCGCGAAGCGCTGGCCCATCGGGGTGATGACCGCCTGGCCCACCTTAGGTTCATCGCCAGCGACCTTCTGGTCGCCTTGCATTCCTCGTTCGACCTTTACATGGGCTACGAGGATGACTTCGTCGAGACCATCGTGATACTCGCCGATCGCGATCTGTTCCTCGACAACGACATGCTCTCTGCTTACCAAGCGCTTGGCGCCGACGACGAGGAGGCACCCGGTCGTCTGCTTGCACTCGTCGTCTCGCGTCTAGGTGACCTGGCCGGCTCAGGTACAGCTGCCTCGGGACGAGCGGGCGAGCTTGCAGAGCTGTGGAGCGAAGTCCTCTCGTCGAAGGAGGAGGAAGACGTGCTGACGGTCGCCCAAGTCGCAGCCCGGTACAGGGTGACTCCCCAGGCTGTCTACAAGTGGATCCATGCCGGGAAGGTTGACGCAGAGGAGACGCCCGGCGGGTCTTACCGGATCGCGGCTTCGCAGTTCCGAACGAAGCGTGAGCTTCAAGAGCGCCGTCGCGAGCTCCGCCGACGCCTTGCGCAAAGAACGGGGGCCGACGGGGATCTGTCGGACGAGGAGTTGGTCGCCGCGATCCGTGAGAGCCGCCGCGACTAACGGTGCTGGTCGTCTTCGACGCAACCGTCCTTTGCGGCGCACTCGTCAACCCGTACTCGAAGAACGCACAGCTACTCGAACTCGCCGCTGACGGCATCCTTCCCGCTTTCGTGACGGATGTCGTTGGCTACGAGTTCGTCTACAACGCGCTCACTGGGAAGCTCGCGAAGAAGCGTGCCCCGTACACACCGGAGGAGGTCGAGGAATTCGTTAATTCGTTCGGCGAGCTCTTTCAGCCTGAGAACGTCCGCCGGGTTTCGATCGGGCGCGACCTGACGACCTTGTTCTGGGCACACCGCAAGCCAGTCGGCCAGGTCCTCTACGAGCTCACAGGTCGTACCCACGCGGACCTGCTCGATGACCTCCACGACCAGCAGATCCTTGCGGTCGACGACTTCGATCCCACCGACCTCCATCTTCTTGTCGCCGCGATCGAGCACGGCGCAACACACGTGTGCACGATGAACCGCACCGACCTGAAGCAGGACCGCTATGGACCGATCGAGATAATCGAGCCGCTCCCGCTTCTCATGGCTCTGACTTGAGCCGACCAAGCCGGAAAATGGCCGTGGCTTGCAAGAGCGTTGCCGGCGTGGTCTGCGTGATCAAGTCAAGCAGCTACTTGATGACTGCGTCCGCCTCGCACGCGTTGATCGTACTTTTGACTCCTGCGGTGATATGTGGGTTCGTCAGCAGCACGAGGTTGCCAGCCAGGATCAACTTGCCGGGCGTTGCTCCAGGGAGCTTCACGAGCTTCTTGAACGCGCGGAGAATTTGGCTCGCCCGAGCAGCGTCGGCGGCGAACGCAACACCCACGAATTCTCCGTCGCGGAACTTTGCAACTATGAGGTTGGGCGCGATCGGCCTTAACGCGTTTGCCACCGCCCTATCCAAGGCCGTGACGGGGTGTTTGATGTCCTGGCTCGGGACTCCGTCCTGTTCAAGACAGGCGACAAATGCCGGTTTGCTGTAGCGCGTTGCGTTATGCCCTCCGCATCCAGAGATAACAACACCGGCGGCAACGGCCACCGCGGGGAGAAGGAGCCATAGGAAGCTCACAGTCCCGCGCGAGCGACCCACTTGTTGTCGAGCAGGGCGAGCAGGGCGGGCAGGGCGAGCAGCATGACCTAGCCGAGCGGGGGGTGCGGCTTTCCGGTGGGATGATCGAAGGTGGTCAGCCCAACGTCCGGTGATCGCTGAACTACCCTGTGTGATGTGACGAGCACACGGTGGATCGTTGTGGGCGGTGGGCTTGTGGCGCTCGCTGGCGCCGTGTGGTTGTTCGTCGCCGGGAGTGGCTGGGGCGGGTTCTGGCTGGCGGTGATCGCGGCGGGCTTGCTCGCACGCGAGCCGATGCGCCGCTACTGGGAGCGAGTCGAGCGTGACGATCCGGCAGCTCCGGCGCTGAGGGCCGCGTGGATGTGTGCGCTCATGGCATTGCTGGGGCTGGGACTCGGCATCAGCCAACTGACCGGCGTCGGATTTCGGACAGACGCGGCGCGGGGATTCCTGGGCTTGCTTGCCGCCATGATTTGCGTAGCCGGTGGTGCGAAGGCACTGCGCGATCACCGCCGCATCCGCGACGCCGACCCTGACGCGCCTGACTTCACTCAGTTGCGGAAGCTGTGACGTGACAGGCGCGATCGCCATCGCTGCTGGAGGCGCGCTCATCGTGGTCGGCGTGATGCTTGCGACCAACTTTCGCGGCGTCGGCGGGCGTGTCGCGATGTTCGGCGGTGCGATCACGTTCCTGTTCGACGGAGGGCAGACGCTTCGTCGCCCGGAGCGGGGCTACCGCGTCTGGGGTTCGATCATCGTCGTCGGCGGCCTGCTGGCCGTCGTCATTGGCCTCGCCAAGCTGACGGGCTGACGCGCTACCGCCAGAGCGAGGCGACGCCACGCGGGTCGGTGATCTGCTTGCGTGGTGCGGCGAGCCCGCCATTGGCGGCGAGCGACTTACGCAGCAGCTTCGCGTAGACCTCCACGTCGTCGAGCCCTTCCAGGTGGAGCAGCATCAGGCCGAGCATGCGGTTCGTGCGTTCGCGGTTGCGCAGGGCGAACACCCGGCCCCGGATCTCGGTCTTGACGAACCGCAGCTTGCTTTCGAGGTCGCCGGTGCTGTTCGGGTGACCGCTTCCGTTGTTGAGCTGCCAGGCGATCCGGCCTGAGCGGGTCACGTCTCCGGCCCACCAGCTCGGGTCGCGCTGATCGAGCCAGCGGTGGAGCGTCGGCACGTCGATCGTGTGAGCCCAGGCGTCGAACTCCTCCCACTTGCGGCTGCTTGCGAAGGCCAGGCCGAGCTGCAGGTCGAGCTCGCCGTCGTCGGTATAGCCGCGCCGTTTGAGCAGCTTCTTGATCGCAGCTTTCAGGTGCCAGTGCGAGAGGAAGATGATCGGTGAGAACTCGTGCTCGTCGGTCGGCCAGGTGCGGGCGATCCCGGTCAGCATCCCGGTCTCGTTGTCGCAGACGATCAGCCGCGGACGGCCCGGCAATGAGGAGAGGAACCGTTGCCAGCTTGCCGGGCGCTTGTCCGGGAAGCCCTCCAGCCGGACCAGCTGGTTGCGTCCGGCCGGGTTGTAGGCGAGCGCGGCGTAGACACGGAAGACGATCTCCTTGCCGCCGCGGTTGTGGGTCGTGCGGATCGCGAACGGGGAGTCGTCGAGGACGAGTACGTCCGGCCACTCCTTCGGAGCCAGTGCTTCCGTCAGCACCGGCGCGTAAATCTCGATCCAGTCCTCGACCATGCTGCTGTCGTTGCTGATCCGATGGCCGTGCGTCGAGGCACGAACGGTTGCGGCTGCGCGGCGGTAGCTCGTCCCGGCGCCGACCCGGATCAGCGTCGCAGCGATCTCACGGGTCGTGTAGCGCTGAAGGCGCGGTGCGGGGGCGCCTTCGTAGCTCGCAAGGGGCCGCTCACAGTGCGAGCACTCAGCCGCGACTGTCTGCTGGCGCGGTAGCGGCTCGGTGAAGACGTGACGGCCCTCGACGCACTTGAACCGCGGCCGCCGATGGCCTGGCCGCCCATAGCTGCCATCCAGCCAGACCTTGCTCTTCGGATGCCGCGCACAACGCGGAACCGCCACTCAAACCACCTACTTCCTGTCACCAGGAGGATCGGCAGATCCCTTCTCGCCCTAGACACGATTCCGAGGGATTTCATCCCACCGGAAAGCCGCACCCCGCCGAGCGTAGGTACGGGTGCGGGCGGCTGTCTTCTGAAGCATTTCAGTACCTCAGTCTGCGACTCCCAGCCCCCAGCCGCCGTCGATCACGATCTCCTGCCCGGTGATGTAGCCCGAGGCCGGCGACGCGAGAAAGAGGGCAAGCGCTTTGATGTCGTCCGGCCGGCCGACGCGGTGCATCGGGATGTCCTTCGCGAGCGCCGCTTGCAGCTCGGGGTTGTGTGCATGACCGCCGCCGATGTTGGTGACGAAGAACCCCGGCGCGATCGCGTTGGCGGTGATGCCGTAGGCCGCGAGCTCGAGCGCGATGGTGTGCATGAGGTGCCGTGCGCCGGCCTTCGCCGTCATGTACGCCGCGCCGATCGCGGGCTCGACCTTGGTCGCCGCGAGCGACGTCGTCACGATGATCCTTCCGAACCCACGGGAACGCATGTGACGGGCTGCGGCGCGCGCGGTCGCGAAGATCCCGTTCAGGTTGATGTCGATCACGCGGTTCCAACGCTCGTCCGTATAGCGCTCGAGCGCGCCCTCCTCCACACGAGGCCGCTCGCCGCCGGCCCAGGCGCCGACGAAACCGGCGCCCGGATCGATGCCGGCGTTCGCGAACGCGACGTCGAGCCTGCCGTACGTCTCCGCCGCCTCGTCGATCGCGCGGTCGAGAGCAGCGTGATCGGTCACGTCGGCGACGGCACTCCGCACGTCGAGCCCCTCACCCTGCAGCCGGGAGGCCTGCGCGGCGACCGCGCCGGCGTCGACATCGATCAGCGTCACTCGTGCGCCGTGCGCCGCGAGCACCTCGCCGTACGCGAGCCCAAGCCCACTGGCGCCCCCGGTGACAATGACGCCGAACCCGGCCACGTCGAACTGCGACGAAACGTCCACGCGCGCCTGCCTCCTGTGAGCTCGTTGACCGGCTGAGCCTATCGCGCAGTCAAACGAAGAACCGTCGCGGGCCGGTCAACAGAAAGCAGCGTTCGCAACGGCCGCGACGGCCGGCGCCGCGCCCGGCGGCAGGGCACTCGGATCTTCGTTGACGAGGAGCACGAATTGCCGGCTCGCGTCGCGGTTCGCAAGCGCCACGGACAGGTAACCGTCGATCTGGCCGGAGTGTCCCCAGCCCGCACTGCAACGAACCGCGGCCGATCGACCGAGCGTCCCGATCAGTCTCGTCCGGAAGATGCCAAGCCCAGCCCCGCCGCCGGGCTCGCCGGTGGGAACGACCGACTCCATGGCAGCCATGAGCCGGCGCGGGAGGATGCGGCCTCGGAGCAGCGCTCGATAGAAGCGGGCGACATCGGTGGCGCTCGACACGATCGCCCCGGCCGCCCACCAGGCGGACGGGCTGAACCGAGTCACATCGGTGACCCTGGACTGTCTGAGCGTGTACCCGTGCGCGAGCGCCGGGCCGGCCGCCGAACCGGCCTCGAACGTCGTCGCCCGCAGACCGAGCGGCACGAACAGGCGCTGCTTCAACTCCGTCGCAAGGCTCTCGTGGGTCACCGCCTGGACGATCAGCCCGAGGACGACGTAGTTCGAGCTGGAGTATTGCCAGCGACTGCCGGGCCGAAACCGGAGCGGGCGGCTCCGTGCGAACGCGAGCAGCTGTCGCGGGCTCCACTGATGGCCGGGATCGCCGTGGAAGTACGGCCAGAACCAGTGCCAGTCGGTCGCGAAGTCGTACAGCCCGCTCGTGTGGTGAAGCAGGTCTCTCACGGTGACCGCGGCATCGGCCTTGGGGAGCAGACCGGGAACCACGTCGTCGACGCGCTCGTCGAGTGCGAGTCGCCCCTCGCCGACGAGTTGCAGCACGACGGCGGCGACGAACGACTTGGTGATGCTCGCGACGCGGAACCGGGCGGTCGTGCGCATCGGCGCCTGCGTGGCGGTGTCCGCATCGCCGCGCGCGAGCAGGAACGTCCGGTTCCCGTCACGCGCGAACACGACCACGCCGGGAACGCCGGTTGCGATCAGCGCATCAAGAGCGTGGCCGACCCTGTCCTCGCGACCGGCGGCCGGCCTGAATAGGCCGAACACGCCGAGAGCGACCACGAGCACCACGACGAGCAGCGCGGCAGCGCCCGAAACCCAAGCGGCCGCTCGTCTACGCCTCATGGCTCGACGTTCTTACCGGAACGGGACGCGGTGACCTCCGCCCGAGCGCGTGTAGACCGCGAAGAAGTCCCGGCTGTCAGGGCTGAGGTAGCGGTACGCACTCTCCTGCAGGTTCGGTACGAACTTGTTCGGGTCCTGTCCGCCTCGCCGGCCGTAGGCGATGAACGACGGCCACTCGGGGTTGATGTCGAGCTCGATCGCACGATCGGCGCCGAGGCTGACCATGAGACGCGCGAGTGACCCGGGAGTCTGGCCGTCGGCCGCCGCGTAGATCAGGTCACCGCGCAGCGTGATCCCCACGGCCGTGCGCCAGACCGCGCTGCCACCACCGAGTGTCGTGCCCCACAGTGCGGGGTCGAAGACCCTTACTGCCGGGCGGCCCGCCCAGACGAGCGGCGGGAGATTCTGGCGTGCCAGGACGAGGGCTCCGGGCCGCGTTCGCCCCTGCCAGTCGAGGATCGCGAGTCCCCCATTGCGGTACTCGACCAGAGTGCCGAAGCCGTGCAGCAGCGGCTCGTCGACGATCCCGTTGACGAGAAAGCCCCCGGCGCCGGTCGCCTGCTTGAAGCCGCCGTTGAACGTGGCCAGGAGCCGCCAGCGCTGACCGAACGGAACTTCCCCAAGCCCCCGGGGAGAGGCAAACGGCGGCTCGCTCGTGCCGGGGTACAGCGCGAGGGTCGTTCGCGTGTGATCGATCCACGCTGCGTACGCCGTCGAGCCGTTGCTCGTCAGCGTCGCGAGCAGCACTGGGCTCACGCCGCCGACACGGTACGTCGCCTGCTGCCACCCGGCACCTCCCGGCAGCGCCGGCGCGATCCCGTTCAGAGCTGCCGGCAGCGCAGGCCGCGCTGCCGTCGGGCCGGCTGCCGCGAGCTTGACGGCGGCGAGGCCGAGAGCCGCGACCGCGCCGCAGGCGACGAGGCGCACGAAGACGCGCGGCAGCACGCCGCCACGGTAGGTCACCGGTGCGCACCTGTGTGCCGGGCGCTCAAGACAGTCGAGCCGGGCGGCTGAGAGGCACAGTCGCGATCGCGCCGACCGCGATCGTGGGCAGGATCGAGCAAGCCCGGTAGAGAAGCACCGCCGCGACCACGGCGGCGCGCTGCCCGCCGAAGGCGATCAGGACCCCGGTGAGCCCTACTTCGGTGTACCCGATCCCGCCCGGCGTGACCGGGATCGTGCTGACGAGGCGACCGACCGACCACGCGGCGAAGCTCTCGCGGATTCCGACCTCTGTCCGGGCGACGCCGACGGCGAAGAGCGCAATTACGAGGATCAGGTAGCCCGTCAGCTGGTTGGCAAGCGTGGCAGCCGTGAGCGCATGCCACCTGCGTCGCAGGAGCTCGAGACTGTCTCGGCGGAAGCCGACGACAGCGTCGCCTCGAAGCCGGGTGGGCCTCCGGCCGAGAACGGCTGCGACCCGAGAGAGTGCTGCGCCGGCCCGGTCTCCTGCGCTCTGCGCCAGACGCTCGTTCGCGAGGGCGGCCACGAGCGCAGCGGCGACGACGGCGAAGAGCACGATCCCCACCAGGGCGATCGTCGCGACGCCGCCGTTGCGTGCGCCGCCGGCGACGAGCACGGCGAACGCGACCCCCGGAAAGACGAAGGTGGAGAGCTGGTTCCAGAGCCCCGTCAGCGCGACCGCCGGCGCGACCTCGGAGGCCCCGTAGCCGCTCTTGCGCAGGCCGGCATACGAAACGGCCATGCCCGCCGGAGCCCCGCCGGGCACCACGAGCGTAAACGCGGTCGAGGCCTGCGTGACGAGCAGCGCACGCACGAACCCGAGACCGGGGAGCGCGATCATCCACGGGAGCGCGAACGTGCAGAGGTTCAAGACGACCGCGCCGAGCAGCGCGACGCGCCACGGAGTCGACACGTCGCGCACCTCATGCCAGACGGCGGCATACGGCGCGAGCATGGGGAGAACGAGACCGAACGACACGCCGACGACAACCAGCGTGACCAGGGCGAGCACCGCTCGTCGAAGCGTCGTGGCCCGCCGAGGCGGTTCGTCGCTCACGGGGAGCTGCGGCAGGTCGACCCGTTGCCGGTGAGCGCGTGCAGCAGCGAGCCGAATTTGCCCGGCATGCGGAGCGAGAAATGGCCTGCGCGCGAAAGCACCACCTGGGTGAGATCACCGTGTGAAGGCCGCACGCAGGTTCCGGAAGGCGTTGCGATCCAGTACGGGCTGAAGCGGAGCCGCAGCAGGTACGGGCCCGCGCTCCGCACATGCCCGGCAACCCCCACGTGGGTCAGCGAGGTGACGAGCGCTCCCGGCGCGCCCGTGAGCAACGGTGTCGGATCCGGGACCTCATAGATCGTCGAGGTGCTCGAGTTGAACACCTCGCGAAGTCCGAGGGAGGGCCCCGCCACGAGTTGTGCCTCCGCGGGGCCGCCCAGCGGGTCGAGCTTCGTGTGCGGAAGAACGACGTAGCGAATCCCCATCCGGTGCAGCCATGCGGCGTAGGAAGGAGCTCGCAGCGGATCCTCGTACAGCACGGGGTTCTGAACGATGTCGAGTTGGCGGTACCACCCGCGCGCGAGCGCGTAGCCCGCGCGGGGAAGCCAGTACGACTCCCAATGCGCGGCGGTCGGGACGACTTCGACCCGGTAGTCGGGGTTACGGTTTCGCTCGAGGAAGCCGAGCGCGGGCTGCCAGAACGCGGCGTGGGCCGGGCGGGGGTCGAGGCGATACGGGATCAGCATCAGGTACGGGACGACGTTGTAGGCGAGCGCTGTGGCGAGCGCGACCGTCACGAGGACGCGCGGCCGGAAGTGAGCCTTCGCCGCGACGAGCAACATCACCGGGAAGACAACGCCACGCAGGCGCGTGATGTTGTCGCCGAGCGCCGACGGCACGGAGAACGCAAGCACCGAGGCGCCCGCCCAGGCCATGAAGAAGACGACGAAGACTCGCGCGCCCGCGCTTCGCCGTGAGACCAGAACGCCGAGTGTGCAGACCGCGAGCACCGCGAGCAGGTCCCAGTGGTTGAACGGGTAGATGCCGTACGACGGGAAGAGCACGAGCGCAAGGATCTGCACGCCGGCGATTGCAGCGAGAGCAAAGGGCAGCACGATGGTGCGCCGCGCAAAACCGCGTCGTGCGAACAGCACGGCAAAGAGGACGATGCAGAGAAAGACGAATGCGAGCGGGCTGAAACCGAGGGTCAGCGCCGCGGCGACGACCGTCAAGGTCACCCGTCCACGCTGGAGGAATCGCAGCGCGGCGAGCAACGTCATGAAGCCGAGCGAGTAGCTGTAGAGACCCGTGAAGAGCGGTGCCGCTGCCGCGAGCCCGAACGCCCGGACGGGCCAGCGAGCAACATGTCCCCACTCGTGGTAGCCGATCACGGCGAAGAGCACCGCCGACACGAGCACGGCAAAGAACATCACGAAGAGGTTCCCGAAGATCGCCGCCGGCAGGTAATAGAGCAGGCTGTACGAGGCGAACGGGTACTGCCCTCCGTACCAGAGGTTGTCCCAGACGAACGCTCCGTCGCGAACGAGGAGCGTCCGGTAGAGGTGCGCGGGAGCATCGCCGGGGGCGGGGCCGGCCGCGAGCAGCAGGACGGCGGTGCCTTCGGCGAGGAAGGCGACCGTGAGCAGCTCGCGCCAGGGCAGAGAGGCCGGGTGAGCGATCCGGACGGGGTTCGTCATCGAGCCCGCCGGGCGGGTGCCGCCGGGACGAGACGCCTGTCCCCTGCCTTGCCGGATGCGGAGTGTGATTCGGTCACGATCTGGGCACACGATGCCAGCACGGCCCCACTGTTTCCTGAACGGAAGGCCGGCTCCGGTACATGCGACTGTTCTCCTCGATCGGCGGTACGGTCGTGGTGATGAGTTTGCTTGCGCTCGAGGCGATCCGATTCCACCGCTTCGGCCTCGCCGGGCGCGAGCCGCTCCTGCTGATGCTCGGGGCGTCGCTCGCCACCTTCGCTTTGACCCGGATCTATACCCGTGTGGCGCGGGTTCGCAACTGGCGCAGCGGACGGGTTGGCGACGTGCATCTTCACCACCTGGTCGTGGGAAACGTGCTGACACTCGCCTGCGGGATGGTCGAGCTCGCCCTCCAGCCGCACGATATTGGAGTCGATCTGCTTGCGGTCGGCTTCGGAGTCGGGGCAGCGTTCGTTCTCGACGAGTTCGCTCTCACGGTTCATCTCCGCGACGTGTACTGGACACCGGAGGGCCGTCAATCGATCGAGGTCAGCATCATCTGGACACTCCTCGGTCTGATGCTCCTGACGGGGATCTCGCCGTTCGGGATCCATGACAAGACGGAGATTCCGAGAATCATCGGGTTCGTGGTCGTGGCGGCCAGCATCGTGCTCTCGGTGATCACCTGCCTGAAGGGAAAGTTGATGTTGGGGCTGATCAGCATCTTCCTGCCGTTTGTCGGAGTCGCGGCCGCCTACCGGTTGGCCCGGCCCGGCTCCGTGTGGGCGCAGCTCTTTTACGGCGAACGCCGGCGCGCCCTCGCACGAGCCCGGTTCGACCCCACGACTTCGGGGATCGAGGTGATGCGCAACGCGTTCGCCGACCTGCTCGGCGGACGTCACGACAGCGCCTGAGCCCCGGCCGCGCCCACCTCGACTGCCCGGTTGGACGACCGTTTTCTAGTGACCCGTCTGACCCGTCGCGGCGAGGCCGGCGTCCGTGTCGCCGAGCACCTCGCGGTGGCCGATGCCGAGCGTCTTGATCCAGCGCTGCTGACCGGAGGTGAGCGCGATGAACGAGCCGAGCTCGACGAGCTCTGTTTCGTCGAAGTGCCGGTGCAGGTCGGCCCACAGCGCGTCGTCGGCCTCGTCGGGATTCCAGGCGATCGCTCGGGTGTAGCGGAGCGCAACCTTTTCCCGTTCGTCGAAAGCGTCCGAGGAGTCGAACACGAGCAGTTCGTCCACCGCACTCTCCTCGAGCCCGAGCATGCGCGCTGCCTCCGAGCGCTGGCCGCCGCAGTAGGAGCACTCGACCGTCTTCGAGACGTACAGGCGGCAGAGCTCCTTGAGCTTGTGGTCGAGCACGCCCTCCCGAAAGGTCGCAGCCCAGAAGCGCGAGAACGTGCGTAGCACCTCCGGGCTGTGAGCGCGGACGGCCTGGCTCTCCGGCCGGGGCGTTCCGTGCAGGCGCGCCTGCTCGATCGCGGCGCGAAGCTCGGGGTCGTCGATCGTGGCGGGGTCGACATAGCTGATCCGCGGCATCCCGAGAGCGTATCGCGAGGGCGACCCCGTTCCTGCCACCTGGCGCCGCAGTGAGGATCCGGTTGCCGGGTGTTCCATTCGTCAAGACAGTGGTCTAGTATCCGGGACGTGACGCTGAGGGTCGCAGACGGCGAACTGTCGCCGGGCGAGTGGAGTGCGCCGCGTTTCAGGGACTCGGCAGACGTGTTTGCTCCGAGCCTTGACTCGCGGCCCGGGACCGCATTACGGTCGCCCGGTCGCCCGGGGCCTAACCGTGCGAGCGCGGGCACGTCCAATTACGCACGAGCTCGCCCCTCCGGTGGGTATCCGACGCAAGGAGGACGCACTTGACGAGATCCTGATCGGAGGAGGCGCGGCACACGTGCCGCGCCGATCGCCTCGTTGTTCGTCCTTCGAAGCTCGACAATCAGAGGAGAGACCTGATGAGATCGCTGAAGATCAAAATCGGTGTTGCCGGTGCCGCCAGCTGCCTCGTGGCGCTGATGCTGGTCGCATGGGCCACCGGCGCAGGACCGATCGGCTCGGGCACCGCATCCGCGACGAAGTCCGTCTGCGGCATGGGCACCGGCAAGAAGGCGACGGGTAAGCCGATCAAGCTCGGCGGCATCGACATGCTGATCCCCGGCGTCGACTTCACGACGATCGGCAAGGTCGCCAACGCCTACTTCCAGTGCGTGAACGACAACGGCGGCATCCACGGCCAGCCGATCCAGTACATCCTCTACAACGAGCAGCTCAACCCCGCGCAGGAAGCGGCGCTCGCCCGCAAGCTGATCACGAGCGACAAGGTGGTCGGCGTCGTCGGCAACACGAGCTTCGCCGAGTGCGGCACGAACTGGAAGTACTACAAGAGCAAGGGTTACGTCGTGATCGGTGCCGGCGTGCAGGCGGAGTGCTACAGCACCCCGTCGTTCGCCGAGGTCAACTCGGGCCCGCGCTACAGCAACGTCGGCGCTGCGCAGGCGCTCATCAAGGCCGGCGCCAAGAAGCTCGCCATCGCCTCGCCGGACACGATCTCGGCGTACGCGGACGGCGGGCCTGCCCTGGTCGCCCAGGCAGCCGGCATCCCGGTCAAGATCTTCCCGACCCACCTGCCGGTCACCGACGCGACCTCGCAGCTGCTCCAGATGTACCAGTTCGCCGGTGACGGAGGCGGGATTCTCCTCGACTTCACCCCGGACACCGCGCCGGCCTTCATGAAGGCCGCCGAGGCGCAGGGGATCGTCAGCAAGGTGCTGTGGGGCTCGTCGACCCCGATCGCGAACACGTTCATGTCGGGCCAGTTCTCGCCGGCATTCGACGGCCACCTCTGGATCGACAACGAGTTCTCGAACGTCGACCCGAAGGTCGGGCCCGACTCGGCTCTGATGTTCCAGGTGCTGAAGAAGTACGCTCCGTCGATCGCCCCGCAGGCGTTCGCGCAGATGGGCTACCTCGATGGGAAGTTCGCGGTCAACGCGCTGCTCAGCATCAAGGGCGCGGTCACGTGGAAGTCGTACAACATCGCGGTCAAGGGCCTGAAGGACCAGAAGAGCGACATCCTCTGCAAGCCCTTCTACGTCGGGAACCTGCCCTACCACATCCCCAACAACACGAACATCATCGTCGACTACAAGAACAAGAACGTCGTCGTGAGAAGCGGCTGCACGGCCTTCCAGGCAGTCGACCCCGCGATCTCCCAGACCCGCGTCTGGGAGAAGAAGTACCACCTGAACGGCCAGTAACCACATGGTGAAGATCAGGGTGTCCGGAGGCTCCGCATGACCGAACTGCTCGCGTTCAGCGTGTTCGGTGTCGATTGGCTGTTCCTCAAGCCGTTCATCGTCATCGGCCTGGCGTTCGGCGGCGTGTACGCGCTGTCGGGTGTCGGACTGGTCGTGCTGTACCGCGCGACCGGCGTGCTGAACCTCGCGTTCGGCGCCATCGGAGCCGCCGGCGCCCTGATCGCCTACTACATCGTCAACCACACGGGCTGGCCGCACTGGCTCGCCTACACGATCTGCGTCGCGTTCGGCGGGGTCGCGAACCTTGCCTACGGCATGGTGTTCGGCCCCGCCTTCGCGCGGCGCGACGCACTCGTGAAAATGATGGGAACGCTCGGGCTCGCGTTGATCCTGCTCGGGCTGATGGCGTGGCGCGCACCGGCCGGCGGTGCGTTTGCGCGGTTCTTGCCGCTCGGCACGACGAACACGCATTACGTGATCTTCAACACGACCGTGAACCTGACGCAGATCATCGCGATCTGCCTCGCGCTCGCGATCACGGCCGGCGTGACCATCTTCCTGCGCGTGACGAAGCTCGGGACCGCAATGCGCGCACTTGCCAACGACCGTGAGGCGACCGCGATGCTCGGCGTGCCCGTGCGCAAAGTCGAAGCGGCCGCATGGTTCGGCTCCGGCCTCGCCTGCGGCCTGGCCGGGCTGCTCCTTCCCGACCTGCTCACCTCACTCGACTATTCCGCCCTGACATTCCTCGTCATCTCGTCGTTCGCCGCCGCCCTGATCGGCCGGCTCCGGTCGCTCTGGGTGACGATGTTCGGTGGGCTCGCCGTCGGTGTGGCGCAGGCCGTCCTGTCTCCGTATACGACCGTCTCCGCGTACCGTTCGTCCGCGCCGTTCGTCCTCGCGATCGCGGCTCTTCTGTATCTGTCGCGGCGCCGCGTCGTGACGATCTCGAGGGCTGCGAATTGAGCTCGGTCAGCGCGTTTCTCGGCCGCGGCACCGCAATGCGCGCCGCGGCCGCCATCGGTCTGCTCGCAATCGCGATCTTCGCGGTGCCGCACCTGGCAGGCCCCGACTGGATCACCACCTACACGAGTGTCGCCATCTACTCGGTGGTCGCGCTCGGCTTCGGCATCCTCTACGGACGCGTCGGGCTGATCTCCCTCGGCCAGGTGGCGCTGCTCACGATCGGCTGCTGGGCCGGCACCCGCCTCGCGTACGCGACCTCGCTTCCGTTCCCGGTCGTGCTGCTCCTCTCCGGCGCAATCACCTGCGTGGTCGGGGTGTTCGTCGGCCTGCCGGCACTCCGGCTCTCGGGCCTCTATCTCGCACTGGTCACACTGATGTTCGCGGGCGCCACCACGATCGTCCTCTCGGTGACCGACTTCCCGAACGGCGGCGGTGGCTTCACCGGCCGCTCCGCCGCAGACGCCCTGACCACGAGCACGCCGCCGGTGCGCCGCCCGTCGTGGGCGAACGGCGACGTCGCGTACTACCGATACACGGTCATCGTCTGCGCGCTCCTCTTCCTGCTCGCGCTCGTTCACGTCGCGACCAAGCCCGGCCGCGCCTGGGCGTCGATTCGCGAGAGCGAGCCGGCCGCGCTTGCCGCAGGCGTCAACATCACGCTCTACAAGCTGTGGGCGTTCGCGCTCGCGTCGTTCATGGCCGGCATCGCGGGCTTCCTGCTCGCAGCGCAGGTGGGGGTGCCGCGCGCGATCACGTTCCAGACCCAGGACTCGCTGACGCTCGCCGCAACCGCGCTGATCGGGGGCATCTTCAGCGTCTGGGGCGCGATCGTCGCCGGAGTCTTCAACCAACTGCTGCCGTTCCTCTTCCAGGCGCAGTGGGGCATCAACCCGAACTTCCTCCTGATCATCTTCGGCGCCGGTCTCCTGCAGGTGCTCTTGACTGCGCCCGGCGGGCTCGTCGACCAGGTGCCGAAGGACCTCGCAAAGCTCGGCCGGCTGATCTTCAACGGCGTCCGCAGGCTCTCCCGGCCCAGGCAGGAGGACGCGAAGTGATCGAGGTCTCGGGATTGACCGTCCGCTTCGCCGGCATCACGCCGATCGACGACATGTCGGTCACCTTTCCCGGCGGAACCTGCGGGCTGATCGGCCCGAACGGAGCAGGCAAGACGACCTTCTTCAACGTGCTGAGCGGGTTCGTCAAGCCCGCTGCCGGATCGATCTCGGCCTTCGGCGAGAATCTGCTCAAGCTGGCGGACTACAAGCGGGCGCGCTGGGGCCTGCGGCGCACGTTCCAGACCGAGATGGCGATCGAGCGGCTCTCGGTCTACGACAACGTCGCGATGATCCACGAGCACTCGGGCGCCAGGCGCTCGTCCCGGCGAGCCGACGTGCTCGCCGCGATCGACTTCGTCGGCCTGGACGTATCGCCGAAGGACAAGGTCGGATCGCTCGGCGCCCGCGAGCGCCGGCTCGTCGAGGTCGCCCGCGCCGTCGTCGGCTCCCCCCGCGTCGTCCTTCTCGACGAGCCCGCCGCCGGGCTTCCCGACGAAGAGACCGCGGAGCTCAGCGAGGTGATCCAGAAGATCCCGGGCCGGTTCGGGGCGCTCGTCGTGCTCGTCGACCACGACATGACCCTCGTGTCGGCCTGCTGCGAGACGACCGCCGTCCTCGACTTCGGCAAGCTGATCGCCTCGGGCCCCACCGCCGAGGTCCTGCGGAACGAGCACGTGATGCGCGCCTACCTCGGCACGGAGGCAGAGCTGTGAGCGACGGGCTGCACCTCGACGCGCTGTCCGTCCCACGCGGCGGCCGCCCGGTCGTCCGTGAGGTGACGATGGAGATCCCACCCGGCCAGGTGACCGCCCTCCTCGGTGCGAACGGGGCCGGCAAGTCGACACTCGTGCTGGCCGTTGCCGGCCTGATCCGCCCGAGCGGCGGTCGTGTCCTCCTCGGCGAGCGCAACCTGACCGGCGTGCGTCCCGAGAACGTGCGCCGCGCAGGTGTCGCCGTCGTCCCCGAAGGTCGGCGGCTGCTCGGGGAGCTGACGGTGGAGGACAACCTGAAGGTCGCAACCTACGCCATGAGCCGCGCCGATGCGGCGAGCGGGATCGAGTACGCGCTCGAGCTCTTTCCCGAGTTGCAGAAGCGCTGGTCCGCGCAGGCGCGCCTCCTCTCGGGCGGCGAGCAGCAGATGCTCGTGCTCGCCCAGGCCCTCGTCTCGCAGCCCAAGGTCATGCTGGTCGACGAGCTCTCGCTCGGCCTCGCGCCTGTGGTCGTCAAGCGGCTCGTCCCCACGCTCGAGGCGGTCGCTGCGAGCGGCGTCGGCGTGCTCCTGATCGAGCAGTTCGCACACGTCGCACTCGCGCTCGCGCAGAAGGCGTACGTGATCGAGGGCGGCCGGATCCACTACGACGGCACGGCGCAGCAGCTCAAGGACGAGCCCGAGATCCTGCACTCCGCGTACTTGCTGCGCGGCAAGCCCGCGAACTGACCCATTCTGCGGGGCGAGCCGCTCAGGCGTAAGGACTGTGCCCCAGCGCACTGAACCTGGTTCTCGCCGCAGGCGAAACCAGGTTCACGTCTTAGACGTTCGTCGAAGCGCTTCAGACGCGATCCTGGTTCCGGCTACGCCGGCAACCAGGATCGACCATCCCTCAGGGGTCTGCACTCAATGCTGGCCCAGGCGAGAGGATCGTCCTAAGATTCTTGCCATGCGTTGACGCATGGCTGTTGTCTCGGTAGTCGCGCTGATCTCAGCTTCGGCCGCAGCCGCAGGCGCGCCGCTCGTCAGGACGCTTGCGACGGCCCACGCCTTCGGGCACGTGACAGTCGGAGCATCTACCGATCAGATCAAAACCCGGCTTTGGATTCAGCGAATCGGCGGTTCAGGAATCGCCCACGGTTCGGGGTCCACAATCTGCACCCGAAAGACAGTCTCGGGCAGCACCGGCGAGGAAATGGCCTTCTCGTTCAACTTGCGTCCCGGCTCGCGCCAAACCCTCTGGCGTGCGGGGGGTAGTTCCCCATGCGTCGTGACCGTTTCGCTCCGCGGTCGCGATCGCCTAGCGGTTGCGCTGCGCGGCTACTGACCGTCAGGGTGTATCGCGGAACGCTCGCTCAGCGGGGTATCCTCGCCCCTGATGGGTCTGATTGAGCGTTTCAAGGCATCGCGGGCCGCCAAGAAGGAAGATCGAGCGGCGATTGCTCGCGCACTCCAGGAGGAGCGGCGGGCAGGCGACGAGCCCCCGAAGTCGCTCAGCCAGACCGTCGAAGACACGGCTGGCGAGTTCCCGCCACTCGGGTGACTCGCTGCCCCAGACGAGTCGCTCCGGCTACAGACGCAGGCTTCCGTCGCTCGCGACGGTCGCGTTGAACGTCCGCGCTAGGCGCTGAAGCGCTGCTGATGACCGGTATCGCAACAGTTCACCACGCCAAGCGGCACCGGACTTGGATCGTGGTGCGACGGCTGCAACGAGCTGCGTTTGCCCGACGCGAATGCCGTAGGCACATTGGGAGAAGGAGTAGTGCTTCGAGGTACCGATGAGCCCGGCGCCAGTGGTCATCGCGGTGATGGCCGCCGACTTCGCCCCGCGTGAGGCGAGCCAGTGCTTCGTAGTCGTCGGTGCGTGCTGATTCCATCGCGCGGCGCACTGACGCGCAGTAGGAATTGTCGTTGCCGCTCGCGCGAAGTCGGGGACGATCACAGGTACGAGTCCGGGCACGACACCTGGAGCGCGGCCATCAAGACCGACGAACAGCTGAGGCCAGATCGGAGGAGCGGCGGTTCCGCACGCGGCCAGCGCTGCAACCGTCGGCGCTGCAACGAGCACGGCCACGACCGCACGTGCAAACGACAACCCCCACTTCATCTCCGCCGAGTCTCACACACCCGTCGGGGGGCATTCCCGAACTGGCCCAGCCCACTGAACCTGGTTCTCGCCGCAGGCGAAACCAGGTTCACGTCTTAGACGTTCGTCGAAGCGCTTCAGACACGATCCTGGTTCCGGCTACGCCGGCAACCAGGATCGACCATCCCTCAAGGGTCTGTGAGACTCGTTTGGTCGGTCCGTCAGGGGCCGTCGCCAGGCTAGGTGCCTCCGTGCTGCTCGTGACTCTTCAGGTGTCTGTGAACTCTGGTCCAAGCCACGCGGCGGAATGCGTAGTCGTCACGCGGGATCCACCGATGAGTCGTGGCTCTTTGTACAGTCGAACGTGATGAAGTCATCGACTGAGGAGGCGGGGATGAAGTTCATGCTTTTTACGTACCGCGACCCCAGTGTGCAACTTGACACGGAGCAGAGGGCGACCGTGCCAGCCGCTGTGGCGTCATGGTGTGAAGAGATGGACGCCCGCGGTGTGCGCCTCGGCGGGCACGTGCTCGGCCCGGCTGCGCACACCCGCACGATCCGGGTTCGAGAGGACGAGGTGAAGGTTGACGACGGGCCAATTTCCGAGCACCACCTTCAGATAGCCGGGTTCAACATCCTCGAATGTGCCGATGCAGACGAGGCGCTCGAGGTCGCGTCGAAGAATCCCGGCGCGAACTTCGGCGTGTTGGAGCTACGACCGATCGAGCCGTGAGCGTTCAGCGCAGGAGGTTCCTTCGTCAGGCGTCACTGCGGAACGCTGGCGTAAGCCAGCGCGGTGGCGTAAGAGGGGCACAGGGCGGGGTCTAGCTCACGTCTCGGAGGGGGTGCGTAGCGGCGAGCCGGAGAGCAGTAGCTCGTTCGGCACGAGGAGTTGCGACGCGGTGAGGACGCTCTTCCATCCGTCTCCCTCTGGGTCGCGGACAACGACGCTCACGACTCGATTGGCGGTCCAGGAGCCGTCCTCGAAGGTGAATCGGCCGTGGGTCACAATCCAGCCCACGTCACCGGCCTGATACGCCTCCACCACATCGTCCTCGCCCTGCTCGGGCGCGGCAACGTCCAGCCCCGCAGCCTCGTTCATCTCGCCCACCTGCTCCATCGTCAGTGCGAGCACCTCGTCTCGGCCCCGCGATTGCTCGTCTGGTGCCGTGCCGAAGGAACTGACGTCCCCGCATGCCGTTGTTTGCTCGAACCAGGCTGTATCGCCCGCTTCGAATCGGCGCCGTCCCTCACGCGCGAACTCCTCGAGCTCCGGCGAGCGGTCAACCGTGACCATGTCACTCTCCTTTCTCTTGGCGGTGATGCTTATCGGCTGGATGCCACGAGCAAGCCTAAGACTCCCCGACCTGGCGATTCTCATCGTCCCTCGCCGGTCAGGCGCCTCGATGCCAGGCGTCTCGAGAGTCGGGGTCGTCCCTCAGAGCACACCGGGACGCGACTCCGAACACGCTCATTCACCTGAATGTGCGATATCGACTCGATCGCGACCGTACTCGGAGTCCGATTGACGAGAACGGGCTCGCCGGACGTGAGTGCGATGTAGAAGACCGGACAGCAACCGCCTCCGGATTGCCACTCCGCGCTCGTAACGCTCGGAGTGTCCTCGCGACCACTCGGGCAGGCGACGACGTCTCAGCCTGACCGGATCGGTGTGCCCATGAAAGGAGCCAGGCGATCGCGGAGGTCCTCGACCATCCTCGCCAGTCGCTTCCGGCTGATGTCCAAGTAGAAGTAGCGCCACACATTTGCCCAAGGCATGAAACCGCCCGAGTCCGTGAGGACACGAAACTCTGAAACCGCTGTCAGCGCATCGATGTATGGCTCCGTGTCCACCCTCGAAACCTCTGTCGCGAGGAGCCTTTCCCTCATCACCTCGAGCAGGCCGGTCGCTTTCTTCCTGCTGAGGAGAACGCGACCCGGGAACACGGACCTCGCTCCCGCGGCAAGTTCTTCAAAGCTGGCCACTAGCGCGGCAAGATTGGGTCCGGCGGGTACAACCAGCGGCTCGTCCATCGCCGGACCCTACCTCGCTCTGGAATTGGAATTCCAATGTTGACATCTGGCTCCCGCCTGCCGTGACCCCTTGTAAGCCTGCGACCTAGGCGCGACCGCGGGCTGCCCAGGCTCGAGCAGCCAGGCGGAGGCCCCCGTCCGGGAACGCTGCTCGGCAGTGCTCGCGCAGACGGGCTTGTTGCTCTTGGTCGAGCTGCGACAGGTACGCGCCGACAGTCCCCACACCAAAGGTGAAGGGCTCCCACCATTGGTCGAAGGTGGCGTGCTCGACGCTCACTGAGAGCACTGTCTCTTCTACCTCCTCCAGCCCCGCTTCCCGGAGGAGCTCGGCGAGGTGGCCTCTTCGAGAGCCGGCCAGTTCGGACTCGTCCTCGACCTCCGGATCGAGCTCCCGGGCAGCCTCCCAGAATCGGCTTAGCGCCCCCTCACCGCCGGCGTGGTCCCACACACACGCTGCGACAACACCGCCAGGTCGGGTCACCCGGGCCATCTCACGGAGACCTTCGATCGGCGAAGCCATGAAGTGAACGACGAGCTGCGCCAGCGAGGCGTCGAAGTCGCCGTCCGGAAACGGGAGTTGCTCGGCAGCCGCCTGTCGTACATCGACTCCTGGATGGCGTTCGCGAGCGGCCTCGACGAACGGCTCCGAGGGCTCGACTGCGGACACTCCAGCCGGCCCCAGCCGTTTGACGAGCTCGGCGGTCAGAGCACCTGGGCCACAGCCGACATCGAGGACACGCTGCCCGGCGGCGATCTGCGAGAACTCACAGAACCCCGGGGCAAGCGGAATCGAGTACCTGCCCATATAGCGGTCATAGGCCTCGGCGGCGACCGTGAACATCGCCCCAATATACGTCTCACCTGCGACCAAGACGATCCGCTCTTTGCTTCCTCGCTCTTCCTGGATCGGCCGAACGCTGGCGGTGAGCGCTTACGTCAAGAAAGAGCGCGACGCAGCGTGCCGCTCGAATCGTGAGCGCCGCCCAGGTGGGAGGTGACGGCGTCGTACAGGTTCGCGCCTGCCCGCTTGAGGCAATCGACGTCTCCGCCCGCGCAGGTCGCTCCGGGAGCGAGCTTGCGAAGGTAGTGGTGGTAGCCGCCTGAGATGCTGCTGAGCGTCAGGGGGCCGTGGCACGTGGCGCTGAGCCTCCAGCTGCCGCCGGTCTCGCGGGCGTTCACGACGATCACGATGCGACCGCCCCCGCCACTGCTCGGCTGACCGGCCAGAACGCCACTCCACGTCCCCGCGAGGGGCTCGCGGTGATTGCCGGCCAGCGCGGAGGCCGCCGCTACGGCGCAGAATGCCGCCACGACGAGCGGAAGAAGCCGGCGAAGCCAAACTGACATCGTCGCCGGACGGTAACAGCAGTCACACACCGGCGCGATCACCCGTCGAGGGCATACGAGTTTCGAACTGCCGCAGCCTCCCGAGAAACTGGTTCGATCAGGCAGGGACGAGCACGGCGCGGCCGGTGACCTCGCCATCGCGCAGCTTCGCGAGCACCTCGTTCACCTGGTCGAGCGGGTGGGTCTCGGTCTTCAGGACGACCCGGCCGGCCGCGTGCAGCTGCAGCAGCTCCCAGAGGTCGATCCAGGTGCCGACGAGGTTGCCGACCACCGCATGCTCGTTGACGACGAGCGCCCCGGAGGGGATGGAGATCGTGCCGCCGTAGCCGATCACGGAATAGGTGCCGGCGCGCGCGAGCATCGAGGCCGAATCGGCGTGGGTCTCGCTGGTGCCGACGAAGTCGAAGACGATGTCCGCTCCACGGCCGCCGGTGAGCTCGCGCACGGCGTCGACCGAGCCCTTGCCGTCGATCACCTCGTCCGCCCCGAGCTCGGTGGCGAGGCGGCGGCGGCGCTCGTCCGTATCGATCGCGATCACCGACCCCGACCCGAGCTCGCGGACGAGCTGAATCGCGATGTGGCCGACACCGCCGATGCCCACGACGGCCACGGTCGAGCCGGGCCCGAGCAGATGCGCGAGCCGCTTGACCGCGTGGTAGGCGGTCAGGCCCGCGTCGGCGTGCGGCGCAACCGCGACAGGCTCGACGCCGTCGGGCAGCCGCAGCAGCGACCGCTCCGACACGAGCACGTACTCGGCGAAACCGCCGTCGACCGACAGGCCGGTGAACTGGTGCCGGTCACAGTGCATGTCGTTGCCACGCCGGCACGCGACGCAGAGGCCGCAGCTGAAGGGCGGGTACACGAGCACCGCGTCACCCTCGGACACCGTCGTCACCCCGGTGCCGGTCGCCTTCACCCAGCCCGCGTTCTCGTGGCCGAGCACACGCGGCAGCGTAACGCCGGCGGGCTCCATCAGCCCCTCCTGCGCGTGCAGGTCGGTGGCGCAAACGCCCGCGCCGCCGATCTGCACCAGCACGTCGTTCGGATGCACAGGCTCCGGCACCGGCCGCTCGACGAGCTCGAGCGGCCGGTGGTAGGAGCGGAGAACAGCCGCCTTCATGCGAGACCTAGAACGGGAACGGCTCGGCCTTGTCGCGCGAGGTGACCCACTGCCACTCGGTCCAGAGCTCGAGCTGGCCGACGCCACCGAAGTGGCCACCGTTCGACGAGCACTTGAACCCGCCGAACGGGGCGGGAGGCTCCTCGTTGACCGTCTGGTCGTTGATGTGGACCATGCCGGCGTCGAGACGCGCGGCAACAGCGGCTGCCCGCTCAGGGCTTCCCGACTGGACCGCGGCCGACAGCCCGTACTCGGTCGCGTTCGCCAGCTCGACGGCCTCGTCGTCGGTCTTGAAGGTCGTGATCGCGGCCACCGGACCGAAGATCTCGTTCCGGAACGCCGCCATCTCGGGCCGCACGTCGCGAAGCACCGTCGCGGGGAAGAACAGGCCGTCGCGCTGACCGCCGACGACGAGCGAAGCCCCCTCCGCAACCGTCTCGTCGACGATCTTCTGCACCCGCTCCGCCTGCTTCTCGTTGATCAGCGGACCGAGTGCCACCTGGCCGCTCGCCGGATCGCCGACGGGCAGATGGCCCGCCCGCGCGGCCAGGGCCGCCACGTAGTCGTCGACGATCGACTCGTGCACGAGGTGCCGGCTGACGGCCAGGCAGATCTGCCCCTGGTGGAGGAACGAGCCCCAGGCGCCGGCCGAGGACGCCGCCTCGATGTCCGCGTCCTCGAGTACGACGAGCGGGCTGTTGCCACCGAGCTCGAGCACGACGCGCTTCAGCGTGCGGCCCGCCGTCTCGCCGACGATGCGGCCGGTCGCGGTCGACCCGGTGAACGAGATCATCCGGACGTTGGCGTCCTCGACGAGCGCCTGCCCGACCTCGGGACCGCCCGAGAACGCATGCAGGACACCCGCGGGCAGGCCGGCTTCCTCGAAGATCCGCGCGATCACGACACCGCCGGTCACGGGCGTGTTCAGGTCGCTCTTGAGCACGATCGAGTTCCCGAGCGCGAGCGCCGGGCCGATCGACCGCATCGCGAGCACGATCGGGAAGTTCCACGGCGCGATCACGCCGACCACGCCGATCGGCGCGCGGCGGGCGATCGAGGTCCGCCCGGGGACGGGGGACGGCAGAGTGCGCTCGAGCAGGTCCTCGGTCAGGGTGGCGGCCTGTTCGAGCTGCCCGATCGAGGCCGTGATCTCCACGTCGGCCTTGGGCGGAATGCACCCGGACTCGCGCACCAGCCAGGTCGTGATCTCGGCGCGATGGCGCTCGAGCAGCTCGCCGGCCCGCGTCACGATCGCCACGCGCTCGGCCATCGGCAGGGCCGCCCACTCGCGCTGGGCGCGCGCAGCCGACTTCGTCGCCCCGGCGACCGTCGCCGCGTCGGCGACGCCGGCCACGCCGAGCACCGCGCCCGTGGCGGGCTCGACCGTCTCGACGGTCTCCGGGGCGTCGACCCAGCCGTCGCTGTAGATCTTCCCCGTCCAGTCGTCTTCGTTGAGGAGATCCTCAACAACCTGCTCGGTGGTGCTCATCAGACGTTCTCCTCTGTCTAGATGGTTGACCCGGGACTGCGCCCGCTGATCAAATCTGCGGCCTTTTCGCCGATCATGATCGTGCCTGCGTTCGTGTTGCCGCGCGTGATCGTCGGCATGACCGACGCGTCGGCGACCCGCAGGCCGTCGATCCCGTAGACCCGCAGCTGCGGGTCGACGACCGAGCCGATCGCGCACGTCGAGGTCGGGTGGTACACCGTCTGCGCAGCCCGCCGCAGCCAGTCGAGGATCTCGGCGTCCGAGTCGCCGGCCGGCACGCTGAACGGCTTGCGCATCACCTTCTTCAGCGGCGCCTGTTCGGCGATCTCGAGCGCGAGGCGAACACCCGCGATCATCGACTGCCGGTCGTCCTCGGTCGCGAGGAAGTTGCACAGCACACGCGGCTTGGAATCCGGCAGCGGTGCGCGCAGCAGCACGCGGCCACGGCTCGACGGCTTCGCCATCACCGGGCCGAAGCAGTAGCCGCTTGCGTGCGGCGCGGTCAGCCCTTCGTCGTAGAACATCGACGGCGCGTAGTGAAACTGGATGTCGGGCGCGTCGAGGCCCGGCCGGGTGCGGAAGAACGCGCCGGCCTCGGGGATGTTGGAGGTCAGCGGCCCGCGGCCCTGCTCGAGCAGCGCGAAGTTCTCGGGCGTGAACACGCCATACAGCGACGGCTCGTCGGTCTCGTAGTTGAGCTGAGCCATGCAGTGGTCCTGCAGGTTGTGCCCGACCGGCAGGTTCTCGCGCACGTCGATCCCGAAGAGCTCGAGGTCCTCCGCCGGCCCGATGCCGGAGATCAGGAGCAGCGCCGGCGACTGGTAGGAGCCGGCCGAGAGGATCACCTCGCGCTCGGCGCGGATCTCCTCCACCTTGCCGCCCCGCTGCACCTCGACCCCCACGGCGCGCGCGCCGTCGAAGAGGATCCGCAACGCCATCGCGTCGGTGATCACGTCGAGGTTCGGCCGCCCGGCGGCCGGGTGCAGGAACGCGGCCGCGGTCGAGTGGCGCCGCCCGTCGCGCTGCGTGAGCTGGAAGCGCCCGACGCCTTCCTGCGTCGCACCGTTGAAGTCATTGTTGAGCTGATGGCCCGCGGCGACGCTGGCCTCGAGCATCGTCTCGATCAGCGGAGCCATCGAGCGACTGTCGGACACGCTCATCGGCCCGCCGACGCCGTGGAAGGCGTCGGCACCGCGCTCGTTGTCCTCGGAGCGCTTGAAGTACGGCAGCACCTCGTCGTAGCTCCAGCCGTCGGCACCGCCCGCCGCCCAGCCGTCGTAGTCGGCGCGGTTGCCGCGGATGTAGATCATGGCGTTGATCGAGCCCGACCCGCCGACCACCTTGCCGCGCGGCAGGGTGAGTCTCCGGCCGCCGAGCCCGGGCTCCTCGTCGCCGCTGAGGTCCCAGTCGACACTCGACTTCAAGAGCATCGGGAAGGCGATCGGCATCGCGATCTCCGACCGCGTGTCCGGTCCGCCCGCCTCGAGCAGCGCGACCTTGACGTCCGGGTCCTCGCTGAGACGCGCCGCGACCACGCAGCCCGCCGACCCTGCACCGACGATCACGTAGTCGTACACCGCGCCTCCTTCATTGTCAGGCCGCCTGATACTACGCCATTGGGCTGATCGGGAGCAAGCACCGCGAGACCTCACCTGACCGTCGCGCGCACGGCTGCGACGACCTCCGCCGCTCCCGGGAGATACGCGTCCTCGAGCGGCCCGCTGAGCGGGATCGGGGCGAACGGCGCGCCCACGCGCCCGATCGGCGCGTCGAGGTAGTCGAACGCCGCCGCCTGTACCTGGGCAACGATCTCGGCGCCGAAGCCGCCGTGCTCGACGGCCTCGTGAGCGACGACGAGCCGTCCGGTGCGCTTGACCGACTCGACGATCGCGTCGAGGTCGAGCGGCACGAGCGTGCGGGGGTCGATCACCTCCACCTCGATGCCGTCCTCGGCCGCCAGGCGTTCGGCCGCGACGAGCGCCTCGTCGACGAGGCTCGAGAGGGCGACGATCGTCACGTCTCGGCCCGCACGCAGAGTGACGGCTCGGCCGATCGGCACGGGCAGGGCGGGACGGGGCACCTCCCCTTTTCTGAAGTACAGCGTCTTGCACTCGACGAAAACGACGGGGTTCGGGTCGGCGATCGCGGTGAGGAGCAGCCCGGCGGCGTCGGACGGCCGGCTCGGCATCACGACCTTCAGGCCGGGCACGTGCGTGAGCCAGCTCTCCAGGCTCTGCGAGTGCTGCGCCGCGCCGCGGTAACCGGCACCTCCCTGGGTGCGCAGCACGAGCGGCACCGTCAGCTGGCCGCCGGACATGAAGTGCGCCTTGGCCGCCCCGTTGACGAGCTGGTCGAGCGCCAGCGTGATGAAGTCGATGAACATGATCTCGACCACCGGGCGCATGCCCGATTGCGCGGCACCGACGGCGACGCCGGTGATCGCGGCCTCGCTGATCGGCGTGTTGATCACCCGGGCCGTGCCGAACTCCTCGGCGAGGCCCGCGGTTGCGGTGTACGGCCCACCCTCGGCGACGTCCTCGCCGAGGACGAACACCCGCTCGTCGGCGCGCATGGCCTCGGCGAGCGTCTGCGTGATCGCCTTGATGAACGTCTGCTCAGGCATCCGCGTAGACCATCTCCAGGACCAAGCTCGCCGGCGGAAATGGGCTCTCACGCGCGAAGCGCACCGCCTCGGCCACCTCCTGCGCCGCCTCGACCTCGATCGCCGCGGCCTCGTCGGCCGTGAAGAAGCCCGCCGCGACGCCGTGACGCTGGAAGCGCAGGATCGGGTCCTGCTCCTGCCGGTCGGCGGCCGAGAGCGCCTCGCGGTAGGCGCCGGGGTCGCCCTCGTAGTGACCGCGCAGGCGGTGGGTCAGACACTCGAGCAGGAACGGGCCCTCGCCCGCGCGTGCCGCGGCGAGGAAGCGCCCGAAGGCGTCCCGCACGGCCCCGACGTCGTTGCCGTCGACGGTCGTGCGCTCCAGCTCGTACGGCGCAACCACGTCGCTCACCCGCTCGACATTCGTGTGCGCGGAGCGAGGGGTGAACTCGGCGAAGCCGTTGTTCTCGCAGACGAAGAGCAACGGCAGCCGCCACAGGGTCGCCAGGTTCACCGTCTCGTTGAAGTGGCCCGCCTGCACCGCGCCGTCACCGAAGAAGACGACCGCCACCGAGTCGTCGCCACGCAGCCGCGCGGCGAGCGCGCTCCCGAGCGCCACCGGGATGTTGCCCCCCACGACCCCGGTCGCGCCCATGAAGCCGTGCTCGACGTCGACCAGGTGCATCGAGCCGCCGAGCCCGCGGCAGAGCCCGCCGTCGCGCCCCATCAGCTCCGCCAGCACACGAGCGAGCGCCGCGCCCTTCGCGATCGCGTGCCCGTGCGCCCGGTGGCCCGAGTAGACGGCATCGTCGTCGCGCAGCTGCGAGCACACCCCGGCGGCGACGGCCTCCTGGCCCACGCTCAGGTGAACGAGCCCGTAGACCTCGTCGGCCCGCTTGAGCGCCCCGGCCTCCTCCTCGAAGAGGCGGATCCGCCACATCGTGGCGAGCAGGCGGAGCGCCTGCTCGCCGTCGAGTGGCTTCGATGCCACTACGCGGAGACGGGCGCCGCCCCGAGCACCTGCTGCGCCGCGGCGACGATCTTGTCCTCGTTCGGCAGCACGAAGGCCTCGAGCGGTTCGCTGTAGGGGACCGTGGCGTCGAGCGATGTGACCTGCACGATCGGGGCCTTCAGCGAGGAGAACCCGTGCTCGGCCACTTCGCCCGCGATCACCGTCGAGGCGGATGCGTGCCGGGTCGCCTGGTCGACGAGCACGAGGCGGCCGGTCTTCGCCACCGACTCCAGGATCGTGTGCGTGTCGAGCGGTGCGAGGGTACGCGGGTCGATCACCTCGGCCTGGATGCCCTCCTCGGCGAGCCGCTCGGCGGCGCCGAGTGCGCGGTCGACCGTCCACCCGGTGGCGACGATCGTGACGTCGCCACCCTCGCGGCGGATCGCAGCCTCACCGAACGGCACGAGATATTCGCCGTCGGGGACCTCGCCGTGCTCGAGCGTCAGCAGGTAGTGGTGCAGGTAGACAACCGGGTTGTCGTCGCGGATCGCGGTCGCCATCAGGCCCTTGGCGTCGGCGGCGGTCGAGGGCACGACCACCTTGAGGCCGGGCACGCCCATGAAGAGGGCGCTGATCGTGCCGGTGTGCTGGCCCGCCCAGCCGGCGGCGAAGCCGTAGCCCGCCTTGAGGACGAGCGGGACCTTCACCTGGCCGCCGCTCATCGACCGAAACCGCGGCGCCTCGTTGAGCACCTGGTCCATGGCGACGAGCATGAACTCGGCCATGTAGAGCTCGACCACGGGCCGGAAGCCCGACAGCGCCGCGCCGATCGCCATGCCGATCTCGGCCGTCTCGGAGATCGGCGTGACCCGCACGCGGTCCTTGCCGAACGCGTCCACGTACGGCTCGTTCTCGGTCGTCGCCATGTTCTGGCCGAAGTAGAGAACGGTGTCGTCGCGCTCCATCTCGAGTCTGATCGCCTCGTCGATCGCGGCGATGTACGGCAATTCGTGTGCCATCACGACCTCCAGAGGCTTGATGTGGATTTGGCTGCTTGCGGGGATGGCCCAGACCAAGTAGCTCGCACGGGTCGGGCGCAGGACATAGCGGTGACTACGTTCAAGCCCGACCCGGGCGAGATGCGCCGTGTCTGGGCCACCATCCGTGAGTGCGCGTAATTCACATCAAACCTCTAGGCGTAGATGTAGGACAGGGACGATTCGACGGCCGGGAACGGACTGGCAAGACCGAACGTGACCGCGGCCTGCATCTCGTCGCGGACCCGCTCGGCAATCGCGTCGGCCTCGTCGGCCGTGAGCGTGCCGTCGGCGACGAGACGGCCCCGGAACGCAGGCACCGGGTCGCCCTTCAACGCCGCTTCGTACTCCTCGGGTGCACCGAACTTCTCGATCGCCTCGTGCTCGGGGAAGTGCAGGGGCACGCCGGGCGGGGCGATGATGTTCCCGTGCGCCGAGAGGCGGTACATCTGGGACTCGACGAGCGTCGGCCCCTCACCCGCCCGGGCACGCGCCACCGCCGCGCCGACGGTCTCGTAGACGGCGACCGGGTCGCGGCCGTCGATCGTGATGCCGGGCATGCTGAAGGCCTTCGCCTTGACGGAGAGGTCCTCGCCGTTGGCGCGGTTCGCGTCCTCCTGCTCGGTGCGGGTGTGCACGTTGTAGCCGTTGTTCTCCATCACGAAGACGATCGGCAGCTTCCAGAGCGAGGCAATGTTCAGCGACTCCGAGAACGCGCCTTGCTTGGAGGCGCCGTCGCCGAAGAAGCACAGGACGACCTGGCCGCGGCCGCGGATCTGCGCTGCCCAGGCCGCGCCCGCCGCGTGCGGAATCCCGGCCGCGACGATTCCCGACGTGCCGAGGAAGCCGTTCGAGACATCCGCGAGGTGCATCGAACCGCCGATGCCCTTGCAGAGCCCGTCCGCCCGGCCGTAGATCTCGGCCATCATCGCCTTCGGGTCGGTGCCGCGTGCGAGCGGGTAGCCGTGGCAGCGGTAGGTGGTGAGGAACTGGTCCTCGGGGCCAAGCGTCGCGATCGAGCCGACGATCGAGGCCTCGGCGCCGTCGGCGAGGTGGGTGTGACCGCGAATCACGCCCGGATGCTCCACGAAGGTGCGCTTGACCCGCTCCTCGAACTCCCGGATCCGCAGCATCTGCTCGTACATCCAGACGAGGCGGTCGGGGGTCAGCTCCTTGACTGCAACCGGCTTGCTCACGCGAGCTCCTCTCGTTCAACGAATTGGGCGGCAGTCGTGTCGTACGCCCGCCGGAAGATCACGTCGATCGGATTGTTTCGCAGCTCTTCGGAGAGCACCTCGACGCCCCACGGCCCGGTGTAGCCGTGGTCGGCGCAGACCTCGACGTAGGCGCGCACGTCGAAGTCGCCCGCTCCGGGCAGCCTGCGGTGGTTGATGGTCTCGTCGATCAGGTCGTCCATGTCGACGCGCCCGCCGTCGCTCAGCTCGATCCAGGACAGGTACTCGAGCGGGATCCGGCGCAGCTCGTCGGGCGCGATCCGCAGCTTGCCCATGTGCCAGGTGTCGATCGCGAGCCCGCCGTTTGACGCGCCCGCACCGCCGACCACCTCGAGCGCGGCCTCGATCGATCTGACGTTGACGTCGAACGGCATGACCTCGTAGACGATCTTCGCATTCGTGTGCTCGGCTGCGTCGGCGCACAGTTCGGCGAAGCGCTCGGCGAGCTGTGGCAGCCCGGCCGGCGTGCCGGGGATGTTGCCGACCTTGATGTGGTGGGCGTCGAACGCGGCGGCGGCGGAGAAGAGCAGCCGCCGAAGCTCGTCCGAGGCCCGGCGGCGCTCGTCGTCCGGATCGAGGAACCAGTCCATCAGGAACTCGAGCTCGAGGTGGCGCAGCCCGTTCGCGTCAAACGTCTCCTTCATCTCCTGGAGGCTCCGCGACTGCAAGACGTGCTGAAGGTCGGCGTGCCAGATCCCAAGCCCGCTGAACCCGACCTTGCGCGCCGCGGCGCAGCGGTCGGCCCAGCCGAACAGGCTCCACTCCCGCCCGTAGTGCACCTCGACCGGCCCGGAGACCGTCCAGTACAGACCGAGCAACTCGACGTCCGCGCCCATCCTCACTCCTCCCGGCCCAGCTGATTGCGCGTGGGTTACCGCGGCCGATACGAGGCGCGGACGACCTCGGCGTAAGGGGCCGGCGAGACGGTCGCCCCGATCTCGGTCTGCACGTGGCGCTCGACCACGGGCTTTGCGGATCCGCCGCCTTCCTCGCCCCACACGAGCGTGACCTCGGTGCCCGGTTCTGCGTGCTCGACGTCGACGATCGCCAGCGAGAGCATTGAGCTCTCGTTCGAGCTGTAACCGGAGAACGTCGATACGCCGACCAGCTTGCCGTCCTTCATGATCCGGTCGTTCGGCCAGGTCGAATAGTTGGACAGCGGCAGGTCGATGTACTTCGCCCGCCCCTCCTTCTGGAACAGCGTCGCCATCGCCCGGGCGACGTCGTCGCCGTGCCAGGCGAGCGTCACCTTCTTGCGCTTCGGGCCCTCGGCCAGCTGCTCGAGCGCGTCGCGACCGATGAAGTCGTGGTCGAACTTGACGAACGGCCCGTAGCCGAGGTCGTACGGCGTCAGGTAGTAGTCCGAGATGTCGTCGGAGTAGTAGCTGCCGCCGAGCGAGCCGGTGCCCTCGTAGCCCGCTGCCGGCAACCACTGGCGGTACGCCTTCAGGTCGTCCCCGGTGAAGATCGCCGGGAGCGGGCAGGGGATCCAGCCCGACTCGAGCGTGTTGGTTGCGTAGACCCGCGAACCGACCTGCGCAAGCCCGAACTCCTCGCCGGCCTCGACGATGGCGGCCTTGACGGCGGCACCCTCGGCCCAGGGGCCGAAGAGCTCGAGCCCGGGCACGCCCGACATGCCGTGATGGAGCGCGCGCACCGTATGGCCCGCGATCGTGAGCTCACCCATGTTGAAGAACTTGATCTCGGGCAGCGGGCCGCCGTTGATCTTCTCGAGCACCTGGTAGGCGTTCGGGCCCTGGATCTGGTAGCGGTAGAGCTTCCGTCCCGCCGGGTTGACCGCTGAGCGCTCGTCGCGCTCGATCGTCGCGTTGTAGCCGCCCGTCTCGCAGTGGTACTGGACCCAGTTGTGCGCCGACGGCCGCCCGACCAGGCTGAGCAGCTCCTGGTCGAGATAGAAGAGGATCGCGTCGCCGATCACATATCCGTCGTAGTTGCAGGCGACGAACTGCTTGGCCTTGTTCACGTCGAACTTCGCGAAGGTGTTGACACCGGTGTCCGACAACAGCTTCAGCGCATCGGGGCCCTTGATGTACATGTCCGTCATGTGGTGCGACTGGTCGAACAGGCAGCAGGTCTCGCGCCACGCGAGCTGTTCGTCGCGCCAGTTCGTGAACTCGCTCGGCACGGTCGGATAGACGTAGGGCCCGATCTGCGAGTTCCGGGCCACGTCCACCGGATTTCCGACCGATTGGAGCAAGGCCTCCAGGCTCTGGGC
>Ga0307373_10001847_pt1 | contig 39133 bp, 36 predicted proteins | sample OX2MG_FD_202534 | JGI IMG/M metagenome (GOLD analysis project Ga0307373, IMG submission 202534) | Soil microbial communities from Risofladan, Vaasa, Finland - OX-2 | ecosystem: Environmental > Terrestrial > Soil > Coastal area > Acid sulfate soil | place: Finland: Risofladan, Vaasa | collected...
TCCGGCTGCGATTTTGTCGCCTTCGATGTCGAGCACAGCGATTTCTCACCGCAGGACATCCGACACCTGGCCTACGTTGCGACGATGTTCGGGATCAGCCCCGTGCTGCGCGGCAGCGTCAAGACACTCTCTGAGTACGCCGATCGAGTGGGCCCATGGGTCGCTGGCTTCCAACTGGCCAGAGCGACGTCAGCGGCAGAGCTCACTGACGCGGTGTCCTCGTTGTTGTATGCGCCGGAAGGAGTGAGGGGTGTCGCCTTAGGGCCTCCCACGGGCTACAGCCCCGCCGACCAGCTCGTCGACTGGACGGCCGCGGCGAACGAGCGCCTCGCGATCATCGCGCAGCTCGAGACGCCCGAGATTCTTCTCGACATCGACAGCGCGCTCGCCATCGGCCGGTTGGATTGTTTCTACGTGGGCGAGATCGACCTGGCCGCAGCGAGTGGGTGGGATTCAACCGCAAGTGCCTCAGCGGTGCGGTCGGCCAAGTCTCAAATACTAGGCGCGGGTCGAGCACTCGGAGTCGCGCGTCTTAGCAACGACGAGGATCAGCAATGGGACGCCTCGTACGTCATCTTTCCGGTTGAGCCGGTTCTTCTGACCGCGTTGGCGGACGTGGTGGCAACATGCCGCGCGGCTCTTCAGACGGTTCAGCACGGAGACTAGTTCATGCTATTGCCGCACGAGCGCAACGACCTTTACGTATCGATCGACGGAAAGCTCATGGCCGCCGACTGTGCTGCAGTCTCGGTTTGGGATCATGGATTCCTCTATGGTGATGGCGTCTTCGAAGGAATGCGCGTGCGCGACGGTTTGTTGTACCAGGCTCACGCACACATGGCACGTCTGGCCGCATCCGCACAAACGCTTGGGATAGCGTTGCCGGCCACGCCCGTCAACATCCTCGACTCCGTGGTTTCATTGATAGCCAGGAACATGCTGGACAATTGCTATGTGAGGGTGATCGTGACGCGTGGTATGGGCGCTCCGGGAATCGATCCGACCTCTTGCACGTCTTCCAGCTGCGTCATCCTTACGTACCCTCAGCCGCCGTCGCTCGGTACCGGCCCTCTCCGTCTCCTCACGTCATCGGTCGTGCGCAAGGCGCCGCGGTCGATTGGGGCCCACGTGAAGTCGCTCAACTATCTTGACAGCATTCTCGCGAAGCTGCAGGCTAAGAGTGCCAGCATGGACGATGCCATAATGCTCGATGACCACGGACTTGTGGCAGAGGCAACGGGCGCAAATGTCTTCTTGGTGATGCGGGGTGTTCTACACACTCCGACCACGATTGCTGCTCTGCCAGGGATTACGCGCCGATCGGTTATGGAGCTCGCTGGTACCAGCGGACTGCGCGTCGTCGAGCGCAGCATTCCACCTATGGAATTGTATGTGGCCGACGAGGTGTTTCTGACCGGGACAGCAGCTGGCATTGTGCCGGTGGCCGCGATCGATGGCCGCTCGCTGCCCACCGATCGTCCCATCGGTGACCGGATCCGTCAAGCCTACGATGCGGACGTCCGTCATCCCGATCGTGGCCTCGCCATTTCACCCGACGGTGGATGGTCCCGGTGATCGCAACGCAGCGCCGCGCTTTTTGTGGAGTCTCGGACCGTCATGTTGGCTGACCTCACGGCGTTTGCAACAGTGCTAGCCGATGATGTGGGTGTCTCGGTCAGATTGGCGATGAGCTCCGGATGGACCCGAGCCCGGGGCACCACTCTTACGCTTTCGCACGGCGTTGGGGTAGCTACCAAGTCGGTATTCTGTGCGGCTGAATCGCACCAACGGTGCCGCCAGGTCGAGGGGGTTGCGCCAACTGGGGCGGTCCTCTGCCCCGGAGTGCCACGCTTTGTCCGCACTGAGACAAGCCCAGCGCCGAGCGGATCATGACCACGCCCGAAGAACGGATCGAAAGCCTCGGTCTGACACTGCCCTCCGCGCATCCCGTCGTCGCCAACTACTCCGCGTGCATTACCAGCGGCGATTTGATTTTCATCGCCGGTCACGGCCCGTTCGTCAACGGGCACCCAGCCTACCTGGGTAAGGTCGGCGCTGAGGTGTCGCTCGACGTTGCCCGCGAGGCCGCTCGCGTGGTGGTTCTCAACATCCTTGGAACGCTCAAGGCGGAACTCGGCGAGCTCTCGCGGATCAGGCGGTGGGTACGGGCCTTCGTCATGGTCAACGGGGCGCCCACCTTCCATGAGCACTATCTCGTCGCTGACGGTGCGACGGATCTTCTCGTCGCGATATTCGGAGCCGCCGGTCGACCGGCGCGCTCGGCCGTCGGGCTGTCACTTCCATTTGACATAGCAGTGGAGATCGAGGCGATGGTCGAAGTTGATCCCTGATTTGCGGAGCGACGCGAAGCCAAAACGGTTGCCGTCGATGGCGGTGCGTGCATATGAAGCACTCGTCGACGGAATCTTGTCGGGGGCATTCCCCGAGGAGGTCTTGATCTCTGAGCAGAGCCTCGCTGATCGATTGGGTATGAGTAGGACGCCAATACGTCGGGCACTGGCGCAATTGGAGGCCGACCGGCTTGTCCGGGTTCTTCCTCGTCGCGGCCTAGTAGTGGAGTCCTTGACGTCCAGACAGTTGACTGAAATATTTCAGTTTCGGGAGGCACTCGAGGTGCTGGCTGCTCGCGAAGCACCAGGGTTCAACCTCGGCCATTTGGCCAAGCTCGACGCAGTTTTTGCGGAGTTCACAGCGCTGGGTTCTCAGGGCGATCCGTCAGCCGTCTCGGCAGTCGTCAATGAGGCGGATGAACAGTTGCATCGGTTGATCGTCGCGGCCACGATGAACCGACTTATGATTGCGGAGTTCGACAGACTTCGGCTACAAATGGCGCAAATTCGCGCAGCCTCGTGGGCATACACGGACATGACCGGTAAGCGCGGGTTAACGGTGGGCGCGGCAGATCATCGTCTGATTATACGGGCACTTTGCGACGGTGACCGCGAACTCGCCGCACAGGCTCTCACGGCGCACATCAGGAGCGGAAAGGATCATTTGCTGCGAGTCGTGGCATCGCCGCAGCCGGAAGAGAGGTCGCCGTGGATTCGGCGTCCGCCGCTGGTAGTCACGTGGCTGCGCGATGATACAGTGTCCCCCGACGATGTCGCGCAGCTAGTTCGCGACGCTGTCATCGTTAACGTCTCCGTATCCCACCCCGCAGCCGGCAGTCGGTAGAGGTTCCAGACCTGGCCCGCTCGACATCACCACTGCGGCGAGCGATCACTGGAGGCGTGCGCTATCGTCGCACTAGGTGACCGGGTGGGCGAGTCGCGCACTTGCCACACCGGCCTCCGGACCGACACACCGAGGAGCGCACCAGGCTCGCATGGCGTTGCAGGAGCGGTCCCAGGCGGGTGGTCGCGGGCCGATGGTTATGTGTGTGACGCGATGAGCGCGGCGTGGTCACCGGGGATCGTGGTCGTTCTCACAACAGGCCATAGCCGCCGAGCCTTTGAATCGTCCCGTCGAACGCAACGACCGTCCGCTCGATATCCTCATCATCGTGCGCCACTGACACGAAGCCACCCGTGCCTATGGTATCCACGCCATTGAGGATCATGCACTGCCGTACGATGCCGGCAAGCGGTCCCCAGGCGGTTCGGAGCATGCGACTCTCTTCGTCTGCTCTTGAGACGTCGCCAGACAGGAGCCGCGGCGGATCACCAAGATATGTCTTCCAAATCGACGACCTCCCATATGCAATGCCCGCGACGCCGTGACGAGCGAAGACCCCGTTCAGCCCATCACGGAGTTGATCCGCTCGATCGGTGGCCATCTTCACAAGTCGACCATCCTGGATCAGTCTAAGCGTGGCTAATCCAGCAGCCGCAGCCATTGGCGCGCCGTTCCAGGTTCCGTGGTGAGGGACGTAAGCGCGCGACTCGTCCCCCGGACTACGGGGAGCGAGTACGTCCATCACGTCTGCCCTTCCGGCGAGTGCTCCAGCCGGCAACCCACCTCCGAGTATTTTACCGAGAGTCGTGAGGTCCGGCGCTACTCCGAAGTACTGTTGTGCGCCCCCCGGCGAGTAGCGAAATCCGGTCACGACCTCGTCGAAGATAAGGAGTACACCGCGAGAGCGGGTGATCTCGCGCAGTCCTCTGAGGAAATGGATGTCAACCGGGATGGTGTCGTTGTTGCCGCCGGCTGGCTCGAGGATCACGCCGGCAATGCCATCATCGTTCGCGAGCAGCTGCGTAATGGTTTCCAAGTCATTGAACGGCACAACAAGCGTATTGGCGCCCAGTGTTCGGGAGACACCGGATGACCATTCCTTCTCGAATGGCGGCACTATCGCGTGCGCTACGGCATCATGCCATCCATGGAAGTGGTACTGGAACTTCACGATCTTGTCGCGTCCGGTGAAGGCTCGCGCAACTCGGATCGCCATCTGAGTGGCCTCGCCTCCCGAGGCGCAAAAGCGCACCTTCTCGGCGGATGGGACCAGATCGCAGACGGCTTCGGCCCATCGCAGCGCTGTTTCATTCTCTCCACCTCCGTGGAAGCCAAGGGACGACTGGCGAGTGACAGCCTCAATCACAGCAGGATGACCGTGTCCCAATAGGTTGGCGCCGTGGCCCATCCAATAGTCGACGTACTCGTGCCCATCGACGTCATGCTTGTGCGACCCATGCGATGACCTGATGAAGAGAGGGAAGGGATCGAAGATGCGAGAACTGTGTGTGACCCCACCAGGCACTATCCTCGCCTGCTGCTCGTAGAGATGTTGCGACGCTCGGTGAGTCCGCACGAACTCGTCTTCTACTGAGACCTGGCCCGAAGCTGCCACGCTAGTCCTCTCTGCGGATGCGAATCGAATATCGGTTGCGTCGCCGCTCATTGCGGGTGATCGGAGACGGCACGAATGTCGGTTCCGCAGCGCTCTGGTCAACCGAAACACTCACAGACCAGGGACCAACAAACGAAGGTCAGCGAATTGGGCAGAGGCGCAGCCGATGCTCTGAATTTCGACATCTACGATATCACCCGGTTGGACCTCGATTGCAGGCGTGCACGAGCCGGTCATTATTACCTGACCGGCCTTCAACGCCTGCCCCACTAACGCCAACCTGCGAGCGAGCCACGCGAGTGCCCGGACCGGATCTCCGTATGCGGCATCGGTATTCCCCTGCGCTACCGGGACGCCGTTCTTACGCACGACGACGTTTAGGCCCCTCAGGGTTGGAGGAAGTCCGCGAGCATTCGGTCGACCAATCACAGCATAGCCAGCTCCGCCATTGTCCGCCACTACATTGGTGAGCTTCGAGCCCCACGCCATATGCCTCGTTGGGATCTCAATGGAAGCAGCGACGGTGCGGATTGCACAGCGCACCTCATCAAGTGAAGACCAGGAGGCCGATACGTCTCGGCCAAGTTGGAATGCCACTTCAGGCTCCGCGGTAGCATGGACTACCGAAGCGACATCTACCACGCTGCGGTCAGCTAGGATCGAGTCGTCAAGGAGTCTACCGAATGCAGGTTCCCTTGTATGAAACCTCTGTTGAAGCTCAGGCCGTGTGAGAAGGATCTTGTAGCCCAATAAAGTACGGCCCGACGCCGCCCATTCCCGCAGGCACTCTTCTTGGATGCGATACGCATCCCGAGTCTGCATAGTCGGCCAACGGTCCGACAATGTCGGCACCAGGCCCGGCCGGAGCCGAGAACGGACCAGTAGACTGACGGCCTCGGCTCTGTCCGCAGGTGTCATGGGGCCTTGCATCCTAACCCGTATACGTCGGGATCAGAACAGACCGGCATCCTGTCGCTACCTCCCAACACCATACGACAGGAGGATGCGTGAACCCTCATCTCCCGGCGCCGTACTGATTGAGATCTTTATGGCGACCCGGGCAGCGAGCGCATTGACTGGGAGGTTCCCCGCGTCCGCCAGAACCCGGCCTTCCCCCTTCAGCCGGACCCTTGCTCGGGAAGGGCTGCCCGAGTCCTTTCCTGGTGAGGGCGATTCCCCCAAGGGACGGTAGAAATAGCACCGTTGCTCCCGGCGTTGCGGCTGGATGTCCTGGCTGATGCGGGTCAGCCACCGGATGGCTCGCTCGCCCCGTGGTGATCGCGGCTAACGGTCATCTTACTTGGCCCTCGTGGCTTCGTCGATCCACGCCAATGCGTCCGCGATCTCCTCTTCACTGTTGAAGAAGCCGCACGAAATACGCAAGGCGTCATTAGTCGGTATGTGTCGAATCATGACCCCGAGCTCCTCCAGCCGGGCTACGCACGCCTGACCGTTCCAGTCCGCTCGCCGGACACATATGATGCCGGAACCAGATCCTTCGGGTGTCAATACCTCCATGCCCCGTAGTTCCATGGCTCGCTCTCTGCAAAAAGCGGCCAGCTCGGCAATTCGTGAGCGCGCCACATCCCCGTGACTGAGATGCCAGTCTACGGCAGCGAGGAACCCTGCAATCGCCGGCTGGTAGTAGCAGCCGAACTCATAACGGGCTGCGCCTGGCGCGGGAGCAAGTGACTCAGGATCGTTGGCCCGGAACACGGAGCCATCGATGCCGAAGGTTCCGGTGAAAGTGGGGGAAAGGCGACCCAACCATGGGCGCTTAACGAGTAGCGCACCGGTGCCTTCCGGACCGCAAAGCCACTTGTACCCATTGAAGGCATAGAAGTCGGCGCCTAGCTCCGCGAAGTCGAGTCCGACCGCCCCCACAGCCTGGGCCCCGTCAACTAGTACCGGAATTCCGCGTCTGTGGGCCACCTCGACAATCTCGGCGATGGGCAGCGTCGCGCCGGTGCACCAGGTCACATGTGAGACAACCAGCAGCCTCGGAGCGCGCTCCAGGGCTGCCTCAAGAGCGTCCAAGGCCCGGTCGGGATCTCCGAAGCCGATGTCTGCAAAGTCGATCCGAACGCCGCGCCGACGATGCAGCTGATACAGGGGTAATAGGGTTGCCGCATGCTCGAGAGTGGTGGTCACCAGACGGTCGGTCGGTTCCCACTCCAATCCCCAGATGATCGCATTGATGCCCTCGGTCGTATGGTGCGTAAGTCCTGTCTCATCTGCCTCTGCGCCCAGGAGTCGAGATACTCGACCGCGGACGTCACTGAGCCAGCCCAAATATTCGTCCCAGGCTGCTACTGACCCGCGTCCGGAGAGAAACTCTCGATTGGCACGACCCTCGAGGGCGTCCGCAACAGGAGCGATAACAGGCCCGGCGAAAGCGCAGTTGAGATAGACCGACGCACTGGTCGCAGGCGCGATCTTGCGGAGCTCGCGGCGGACTTCCTCGTTCAGCTTAGATACCGGCGGGGTCATGATCTCGATGTGGCGCACGCACTAGCTGTCGGGGCTCCCTGAGTCGAGCAAGCCCACCGCTCGACTCGCTTTTGGGTCAAATACCCGAACTCGCCGCAGAAACTCCTTGGTTCGTTGTTCAGCGGGATCGCCGAGAACTCGGGAGGCGGGTCCCAGCTCAACGATGCGGCCTTCGGCCATGAACGCCACTCGGCTCGCGCACTCCCAGGCGAACTGCATCTCGTGGGTGACGACCAGCATCGTCATGTTCTGTGCCGCAAGATCTTCCATCACCTTGAGAACTTCTCCAACCAGCTCTGGGTCGAGCGCTGAGGTGGGCTCGTCAAAGAGCATCAAGCGCGGACGCATGGCCAGAGCTCGCGCAATTGCTACGCGCTGCTGTTGGCCACCGGAAAGCTCACGTGGATAGGCGTCGGATTTCTCGCGAAGCCCCACGCGGGCCAGGAGCTCCATCCCCGCCGCTTCAGATTCGCGCTTTTGCTCTCGCCGGACATGACGCGGCCCGAGAGCGACATTCTGCAGAGCTGTTAGGTGGGGGAAGAGGTTGAAATGCTGAAACACCATGCCTATTTCGACACGGCTGCGAGAAAGGGCTTTCGTTGATAGCTCGTGCAGGCGGCTCCCCGCTTCGCGGTAACCCATGAGCTGCCCGTCGACGTAGATCCGGCCCGAGTCGATGCGCTCGAGGCCATTTACAGACCGAAGCAAGGTGCTCTTGCCGCCACCGGACGGGCCGATGATGCAGGCAACCTCACCCTCAGCAAGTGAAAGGGACACATCCTCCAGCACGACATGACGGCCAAAAGCCTTCCACACATGCTCGATCCTGAGAAGAAGACGGGCGCCCGATGCGTCGCTATCGGCCGCCACGGACTCGTCCGACTCTCAGATTCGCGCGGACCCGCCCGGCGAGTGTCGACCTCGCCTCCATTCCTGTCCCCCTCGAAAAGTGTTTCTCAACGTAGTGCTGTCCGACACTCGCTAACGTCGTCAGAGCAAGGTACCAAATGCTCGCCACAAAGAGCAGCTCGATGGTGCGGAAGTTCGTCGAATAGATGCGCTCGGCCTGGGTGAGCAATTCGGCGCCGGATATTGCAGACACAAGGGACGTGGTCTTGAGCATGGAGATGAAGTCATTTCCGGTCGGCGGGATGATTACGCGTATTGCCTGTGGAAGAACGACAAGCCGCATGGCCTGGAGAGGACTTAAGCCGATGGCCTGCGCAGCCTCGGATTGTCCTTTATCGATGGACAGGATTCCGGCACGCACAATCTCGGCCATGTACGCTCCCTCGTTCAGGCTCAGCGCCAAGATCCCGGCCACGAACGTCGTGATAACCGCGTTGGTAGACACTGTATATCCGATCGAGGTGAACGGAATGCCGATCCCAAGGGTCGGGAAGATGAGAGCGATGTTGTACCAGAGGAGGATCTGCACCAGGATTGGGACACCGCGGAAGAGCCAGATGTAGAATGCGCTCGCGTAGGACAGCAGGCGGTTCGGCGACAGGCGCATCACAGCTACCAGTATCCCAACGCCGACGCCGATCACCTCGGCCAAGACTGAGTAAACGATAGTGAGCTCCAAACCTCCGAGAATGGGTCCAGTAAACTGGTACTGGGCTACAAACCCATAGTTTATGAACGGGCTAGTGGCAAAGGCATAAACCAGTCCGGCAACGATCGCGAGGACGATTACGCCGCTCACCCAACGGCCCGGATGGCGGCTCCTCACCGCCCGGATTCGATCGGGTATACGGTCGATCGTAGCGATGCTCACCGCACTGACTCCGCAGGGTCAGGATCTGGGCGAGCCCGGCTTCCGCCATGTCTTGCCATTTCGAGTTTCCGGCGCATCCTTTACGTTGCCCCGCCCTACGAAACGGCCCCATTGACTTGGGCTGTGGTCAGGCTCGCGGAGGAGATGTCCCACGTCTTGAGAAGGGTCGCATACTGCCCCGAGCTGATCACCTGCTTCAGTGCCGCCTGGAGTGCTGTAAGCAACTGCGACTGATTCTTTGGAACCGCGATTCCGTAGGGTGATGGGGTTCCCTGCTGGTTGGCTACCACTGTGAGCGCGTGTCCACCGCCCACGCTCTGGGCGAATCCGACGGCCCCGGTGTAGTCGAGGGTTACGGCGTTCGCCCGACCGGACTGAAGCGCGAGTATCACGCTCGATTCCTGTGGGAAGAGGTCGATTGTGACCGCGGGCTTGCCCTCGTTTTGGCATGTTGTTGACTGGCCCTGTGCGGTCGCCGCACCGGTCGTGCCAGTCTCGCCAGCTACAGTCCTGCCGCAGAGGTCATTCAACGACTGTATGTTAAGTGGGTTGCCGGTCGGCACGAGAATCCCGGTGCCAACATTCAGGTAATCGAGAAAACTCACTGTCCCTTCACGCGCTTTCGTGTCTGTCATGCCTGACATGATGATGTCGAAGCGTCCAGCTTCAAGCGCCGGGATCAATCCGGAGAAGGTGCCGTTCACAAAGCTGACCCGGAGCCCGAGGGCCTTACCGAGAGCATTACCGAGATCAATATCAAAGCCAACTGGAGTATTGTTCGCGTAGTTCTCCATGGGCGGAAACGAGATATCGCTTCCGATGGTGAGCACCCCAGCGGATCGGATCGTTTGGGGAAGTTGACCGTTGAGCCCGGCAGTCGCGCTCGGGGACGTGGAAGCCGCCGATCCGCAGGCTCCAATGAGGAGGCTCACTAGCACGAGTTGTCCCGCTAACGAGCTCCGGGGTAGTGCTCTTGTCCACCGATTACCGTCGTCGAAACTGACCGATGGGTTCGTCCTGTGCGGTCGTTGGAACATCATCGTCGGGGCCTCCATAATTAATGCGCAGGCGTCTGATCCCTTGGTCCTACGGTTGTCCCGTACCGCTTCAATAGGTGCGGATACCGTAAGGCTGAGCTAGTGTTCACGCAGACCACTTGGTCGCCTCGATGGATGATCCCCTCTTGCTGTAGCGCAGAAACGGCCGCAACGGCCACGGCTCCCTCCGGGCCGAGAAGGAGCCCTTCAGTGGTGGCCATCCGTGCCATGACTGCCACGATCTCGCTGTCTCCGACAGCCGCACCACACGAGTCGGTAACGGAGCGCACCCTGTTGACGATGTAAGCGTCGGGGCTCCGATCACTGGGCCAGACGCCTGGTGCGATCCCGTGCCCAAGCTCCGAGACGGGTGGCAGCGCCTTCCCGCTGCGCAGGGCGAGGCTCAGCGGCGCCTCCCCGGCATGCTGGGCAGCCACGATAGACATGGCGTTGTGGGTCGGCACTCGCCCGAGCTCGCGGAGCTCTTCATATGCCTTGGCGAGCCCGACTAGTCCGACCCCGCCTCCAGTCGGCCAAACGATGTGATTGGGTACGTCCCCGCCCAGTTGTTCGACGACTTCGTAGAGAATCGTCTTCTCACCTTCGATCCGATACGGCTCCGCGAACGCGTTCACACACACCTCGTCAGATGCGTCATCCGGGGGGACCGTCGCCTCATCCGAGACTACGACCTGCGCGCCATACCATGGGGGCTCTAAAAGTCCAACTTCGGGGACCGGCGGGTGCTGAGGGAGGGTGACAACGATGTCCATCCCCGCTCGGGCTGCATATGCCGACCATGCGCTGCCCGCATTGCCAATGGTCTCGATCCTCAGCCGGTGCCACCCCAGCGACCTCAACTTGCTGATGGCGACGGCCGCTCCGCGTGCCTTGAAAGTGCCGGTCGGATTGCGACTCTCGTCCTTGACCCAGAGATCGATGCCTTGCGCCTCAGCGAAACGCTGGCAGCGAATCAGCGGAGTATCACCTTCCCCGAGCGAAAGGCGCCGCTGGGGATCCATGCTCGGAAGCAGATTGGAGAAGCGCCAGATCCCCAACCCGGCAGCCGGCGAAGGTGGGGCAACTGCCTCCTGGTCGGCTTCTTTGAGCTGGTAACGCTGCTCCAAAGGCATCCCGCACCCACAGCGGAGCCTATGCTTCGTGACTGCATAGGAGGCACCGCAGGAGAAGCACCAAAGATCGCTGGCACATGATCGCATCAGACGTCACCTCCCCCGGTGGATGCTCTATCGGCAACAGAGGAGTCCGGCCCTAGAAGGGTCGCGAGAACAGCTTCAGTAATCGCCACGTCTTCAATTCCCAGGCCGCACAAGTCGGAGACAGTGATGTCGTCCGGCGAGCAGCGCCCGGTCAATCGGGCAGTAACAACAGCGGAAAGCGGAATCGCCCGCGCTGCTTGGTCGGGCCGATGTTGCAGCTCACCCACGTGGCTGCTAAGGACGACGTCATCGCAGGCGATGTGATGTGCAACCAGAAGGACGTCATCATCCAGTTCGCGCTTTCCTGGAGCGTCGGCACCCACGGCCGTTACATGGGTTCCCGGTTTCAGCCAAGCGCCTTGCACCACCGGACTTCTCGCGCTCGTAACCGTTAGGACGATGTCCGATGTCTTCACCGCCGACTCGGCGTCTACGGCTATGTCTGCCCCAATCTCGACTGCGAACGCTGCTGCACGGTCCCGATCCCGTCCCCATACAGTTATGTGCGAGATCCGGCGCACGCGTCGGAGAGCCCGGACTTGGTACCGGGCCTGAACCCCGGTGCCGATTACCGCCAGACTGGAGGCATCAGGGCGCGCCAGCAGTTCAGTGGCAAGTGCTCCGGCAGCCGCGGTGCGCAACTCTGTCAGCAAACCGTCGTCCGCAATCAGCGCAGCGAGGCTCCCGTCCGTTGCATCGATGACGATCGTCGAGCCGCTGTTCCCTCCGGCGGGAAACGCCCCCGTTGCCACCTTATAAGCAATCCACCGCGACCCTTGGATCCAACCGCCCTTGATGTGCAGTTCGCCGCCGTTGGGCAGTTCAAGGTGAGTGCTCTGCGAGGTTAAGCACTCACGGCGATCGAGAACGGTAAATGCTCTGCGAACCGCTTCGAGTGCGACGTCGGGTGTCGCGAGATTGGCGATAGTCGCCCGGTCAAGAAGCAGCACGGTCGTGGCTCCCAGGAGTGTTCACGGTCGCGTCCGCGGTGAGCGCTATGGTGCGAATCTCCTTCAACATCGTGTAGACGGTCATGCGCGACACACCCAGTACCCTCGCAACGTGTGGTGTCGCATGGCGGACCGAGAAGAAACCCTTGCGGTCAAGGAGGGCCACCAGCGCTAATCGTTGCTCACGCGAGAGGGCGTCTCGAGCACAGCGTTGGTCCCGGCAGTAGTCAGCTACGCAGTCGTTGATGTCCTGCGGCCAGTCGCGTTCGAACAAGGCAGGCGACCTCGGCTGAGTCGCTTCGGCAAAGTGATTCAGCAGTTCGACAGCACGATCCAATGGAGAACGGTCGAGATTCAAGCAGAGAAGCGTTTCCCCGTCGTTCAACCGAATGGTCATGGATACGTAGTTGCGTCCATCCGTGCCGACCTGCTCGTACGGGCCGATGATCTGTGCGCTGTTCAGGGCTTCGGCGAGGAGATTCCCCGCAAGGTATGAGCGCCCGCCGGGACTCCGGCCGGATATTGGGTTCCATATGCGCAGGATGCGATCGCGTTGGACGTCGTGAAGGACAGCCTCAACATGCGGATGGAACAGCGACACTATCGCCTCTACGACGGAAGCTACCTCGTCCGTCGGGGCGGTGGTCTGGCGAGCGCGATTGAGCGGTGCCACGACGCTGGAGATTATGTCTAGTTTGGACAACATGTCAAGCACGAACGATTGCCGCGATTGACGCTCCCTCGAACGGGTCACCTCAGCGCGCGTCCCCCTCGCTCCAGGGCGTTGAGACGAGCGCTCGGCGACGCCGGACACCGTTGTTCGACGGATCGCCCCCGGTCCGCGGGCGGAAACACGTGCAGGTCGAGGGGACCAGGGGTCGCAGCTTCGAGTCCTGTCTCCCCCACGGGCGCGCAACTTGAGGCCGCCGTCGGTGCGCATCGAATGCATCGACACCTGCCCTTCAGTGCAGGGATTTCCAGTGCCATCCATGTGGCTCAATCCTGCGGGGACTAGCCCTCATCTTCGGATTGATGACTTTCCCAGCAAAACCTCGAGGCCACCACCGGGATGCACGATCAGGCCGTCAGTCAATGTGTTCAGCGGCGCACGGTGCGCCTATGACTGCCTGGCGGATCCGCGAGTGCTGGGCGCGCCAACCCGGCATGATGGCCGGTTTCAGCGCAGACCGAATCATCACCGAGCGAGCGGGGCTCTTCATCGTCGGCACGTCGGGTGCGCAGGCGAGCAGGGCGCCGATCATCGCGGTGCTCATCGAAACGATCGTCGATGCCGCTAAACGGGGGCGGCCCGATCGGCGACGCGACGACTCAGCCCGCCGCTGGGGCTCTTCCTCGACGAGTGCGCCAACATCGCACCGCTCCCGTCGCTGTCGCAGCTGGTCACCGAGTGAGGAGCTATATAGCTCAGCGAGCCTTTCTCGAAGGTTGTATCACGGGCTGTCACGCGCGCACGGATCGGCGATATGGGGCGTACCAGAGTCCGGAGTCCTGTATTCGGGCGCGGAACTTGTGTGGCCACGCCAGCAGCGTCACTCAGCGCTGAGTAAGCTCACACCGCTCCAGTTCGAAGCTCGTCATCCACCGATGACCGCAGCGTGAGCCCAACAATCCGACTCAACCGAAGTCAGGACACCCAGAGTCTCAGGACTCCCAGCGCGGGGCCGACGCGCGGTCACACCGTCACTTGCGTCCCAATGTGGCGGGCCCTAGCAGCGTCCAGTATGAGCGAAACGGCGGCTGCATCCTCTATCGCGATACCGACCGACTTGTAGAGCGTCAACTGTGTGTCGTCGGTTCGGCCAGGTGCTTCCCCGCCGAGCACTTGGCCGATCTCAGTGCGAATGTCATCGGCGCTGATGATGCCGTGCTCGATGCCGTATCCGATCTCGGTTGCGCCCGAAGGCGGAGCGGCCAGCGCGGCGAGCCTTGATTCCACGACAACGAGCGCGTCCCTGAAGATATGTGCGTCCACCTCACCCGCGCCAGATGGGTTGTGGCCAACCGAGTTGACATGGGTGCCGGGTGCGAGCCAGTCACGCATCACCACCGGTACGTCGGAGTGCGTTGTGGCGCACACGATGTCGGCCGCGCGCACCGCCTCCTCGGTCGATGCAATCACTTCCACGGTGCGCCCAAGCGAAGTCGACAGCTCGCTCGCAACCAATTCGGCCTTGCCGACGTCGCGACCGGTCAGCGTGAGGTTCGCGTCGGGTAGGATCCGAACGACCGCCCGCGCATGCGCACGTGCCTGAACTCCTGTGCCGATCACCGTGATGCTCTGAGCGTCCGCGCGGGCGAGCAGTCGCGTGGCGAGCGCGGATCCGGCCGCGGTTCGCGCCGCCGTGATGTGGGTGCCATCCAACAGTGCTAGCGGAGTCCCCGTTTCCGGATCGAAGACGCAAATGACGGCTTGGTGCGTCGGTCGGTCGAGGTTCTCTGGAAACACGGTGACCACCTTTGTCACGAGCGTGCCCGTGGATGGCAGGAACGCTGGCATCGAGATGAGCGTCGCGTGACAGCTCGCCACGGTCGCAACCGCGCGCTGCGAGAGAGAGGCGCCACCGCTGCTGAGCTCGGCCATCGCCCCCGCGATCGCGTCGACGAGATGGTCGAGGTCGAGGAGTGCGTACACCTCTGCAGCGGTCAGGACGAGCATGTCACATACCTATTGGGGCGGCCATGGCCGCGGTTAAAGAAGATCGACCAGGGATCAGTACCCGGCATCGATATCGACGATGTTGCGCAGTGGTTCGTTGCTCGCGTAGCGGGTCAGGTTGTCAAGAAAGAGCGAAGCCGATCGGGCGGTGAATCGCGACGACGCCCAGGAGACGTGCGGCGTGATGATGACGTCCGGCCTCCCCCAGAGCTCGCTGTCGCAAGGGAGCGGCTCAGGTGACGTCGCGTCGAGGCAGGCGCCTGCGAGCTGTCCACCTTGCAACGCCGCGACCAGCGCGTCCTGGTCGACCAACGCCCCACGGCTGATGTTGATGAGCCATGCGGTCTCGCGCATGCGTTCCAGCTCGCTCGCGCCGATCATGCGTCTCGTCTCTGCGGTCAGCGGGGTGGCGAGAATCACCCAGTCGGCGCCGCCCAAGAGCGCCCGCCAGTCGGTGCCGTCACTACGGCGTACACCGGTAACCCGGACACCGAACGCCTCGAGTCGAACGCCAATCTCGCGTCCGATGCTGCCGTACCCAACGATGAGGGCGTCGGTGTCGAGTAACTCGCCGGGACGGGCGGCCTCTTTCTGCCATTCGCGACGGTCATTTGCGCGGACGAGGTCTGCAAAACCTTTCGCGGCTGTCAACATCGCCATGACGGTGTACTCGGCGATGGGGATCGAGTGGATACCACTGCCGTTGGTGAGCACGACGTTCCGCTTAGCAATGACCGCGAGCGGCAGTTGATCGACGCCGGCGACGAGCACATGGAGCCAGCGAATGTTCGCGCCAGCGCGGAGCACACGCTCCACGTCACCAGGGGAGTAGAGGTCGAGACATGCGACGTCCACCTCAGACGCCGCAGCGGCGGCGTCATCGACCCCCGCGAACCACACCGGCTCCACTCCCGAAGGCAACGCTGCCAGCGCATCGCGGAACTGAGACGGCACGAGGACGCGCATCCGCCTCACCAGTTGACGGAGATGTACTTCGTCTCAAGGAACTCCTCGATCCCCTCGGCGCCGCCCTCGCGTCCGATCCCACTCTCCTTGACGCCCCCAAAGGGTGCGGCCGGATTGGCGACCATCCCAGTGTTCAATCCCACCATGCCAGCCTCGAAGGCTTCGCTCACGCGCATCGCGCGGCCGAGGTCGCGGGTGTAGACGTACGCGATCAGCCCGTAGGATGTGCGATTCGCCCAGGCGACCGCCTCATCCTCGGAATCGAACGAAACGATCGGCGCGACCGGCCCAAAGATCTCCTCGCGGAGCGCGGGTGTGTCCGAGGCAACGCCGCCGAGCACCGTTGGTCGATAGAAGTAACCTGCTCCGTCGGGACGCTCGCCGCCCGTTACGACGTGCGCACCGCTGCCGACGATCTCGGACACGAGCCGCTCAACCTTGTCGCGTCCGCGTTGATTGATGAGCGGTCCGACCTTTACCGCCGGGTCGGTTCCCGGTCCGATCTGGAGCGCCGACATGCGCCTTCCCAGACCGTCCGCGAACTCCTCAGCAAGGTTCGACGCGACGTAGAAGCGGTTTGCCGAGGTGCATACCTGGCCGAGATTGCGAATCTTTGCGGCCATCGCTCCTTCGATCGCGGCCTCCGGGTCTGCGTCCGCGAAGACGAGGAACGGCGCGTTGCCACCGAGCTCCATCGACGTGCGCAGAACGTGCGTCGCAGCCTGCTGAAGCAGCACGCGGCCTGTACTGGTCGACCCCGTGAAACTGATCTTTCGGAGGCGTGAGTCCTCCATGAGGCGCTGCACGACCTCGCTCGCATGCGAGGTCGTGATGACGTTGAGTGCTCCGTCGGGGAGTCCCGCCTCCTGGAGGATGGCGGCGATCGCGAGTGCGCTGAGTGGAGTCTCGGGCGCCGGTTTGAGCACCGTCGTGCACCCTGCGGCGATGGCAGGGCCGACCTTACGGGTTACCATCGCGGCAGGGAAGTTCCACGGCGCGATGAGGAGCGCAGGGCCGACCGGTTGTTTGATCATGAGGAATCGCGCACTTCCGACGGGCGCTCGCATGTACCTGCCGGCGACGCGCACCGCTTCCTCACCGAACCAGCGGAAGAAGTCCGCGGCGTAAAGGATTTCGGCGCGTGCTTCGGCGAGCGGTTTGCCGTTTTCGAGGGTCATGAGCAGTGCGAGATCGTCAGCGCGCTGGACCATTTTCTCGTAGGCGGCGCGCAGAATTTCCGAGCGCTCGCGGGGATTGCTCGCCGCAAAGGACGCCTGACGTCCGGACGCCGCGTCGAGTGCGGCGTTCCCGTCCTCAACGCCGGCATCGGGGACAGACGCGATCGTCTGCTCCGATGCGGGATTCTCGACATTCATCTGGGCGCCCGAGCGCGCCTGCACCCACTTGCCGTCGATGAACAGTGCGCTCGGCGCATGGCGCATCGCCCGCTCGGTTGCCGTCGCGGTATCGATCACGACTGTCCTCCCTTCGCTGTCGGTGGTTGCAGCGGACCGGATCCAGCGCCACTGGTGCTGATCGCTTCCGCGATCTCCGCGAGGGTTGCGGTATCAAGACTCAGACGCGCCGCCGCGCCCCATCCGTTGACCTGCGGCGCGGAACGCGCTCCGACGATCGCGCCGGTGACTCCCGGCCAGTGCAGCGTCCACGCGATTGCGAGCGCGGTGACCGTCGTCTCACAGCGTTCCGCGATGGGGCGTAGCGCATGGACCAGCGCCAGCGCGGCCGAGAAACGCGGCTCCTGGAACTTCTCACTCCGTCTCCGCCAATCGTCCGCTGGCAGCTCGTCGAGTCGCTCCCGCGAGAAGGTGCCGGTGAGCAGACCGGAGAGGAGCGGGCTGTACGCGATGATCCCGGTGCCGTGCACGTCCGCCCACGGAATGACGTCTGCGGCAGCGCTGCGATTGACCATCGAGAGTGGCGGCTGAATCGAATCGATGTGCCGTACCTTCTCAGCGCGGTCGAGCAGGCCGATGTTGAAATTGGAGACGCCAATGAACCGCACCATGCCCTCGTCGACGAACCGGCTCATCTCACCCCAGGTCTCCTCGATGGGGATGCCGGTCTCATCGGGTTGATGGCACTGGTAGAGGTCGATGCACTCCACGCCGAGGCGGTAGAGCGAATCCTCGACCTCGATGCGCATGGTCTCCGGTCTCAGGGTCAGCAGCGGTTCGCGGTAAGGGTCTGCATACCAGCGGACGCCGCACTTGGTGAAGATGAGCGGACGGTCAGCTGCGGGGAGATCGCGAATGGCCTTGCCGACGATCAGCTCGGAGTGGCCCCGCCCGTAGATCGGCGCGGTGTCGATCCACGTCACACCCTCATCGACCGCGTGATGAATCGCCGCGATGGACGCGTCGTCATCTTGTAAGCCCCAGCCGTGCACCCACCCGCCGCCACCAATCGCCCACGCGCCGAGCCCGATGGTGGTGATGAGCGGTCCGTGCGACCCGAGTAGACGGGTAGGGAGTTGCGTCTGCGTGTCAGTCATCCGTGTACCCCAACTGATGTCGATTACTGCGGCGCGCTCACCGCGACAGCGACGGCGTCTCCGAACTCTCGGGTGCTGGACTTGCCACCAAGGTCGACGGTGCGCGCAACTCCGGAGGCGACAACGGACTCGATCGCGCCGATCACGGATTGCGCAGCATCGATATGGCCGAGGTGTTCGAGCATCATCGCCCCGCTCCAGATCGCGCCGATAGGATTGGCGATACCCCTCCCGCCAATGTCCGGTGCCGACCCGTGCACCGGTTCGAACATCGATGGATGGCGTCGAGCTGGATCGACGTTCGCGCTGGCTCCAAGTCCCATCCCGCCGGCTAGTGCCGATCCGAGGTCAGTGAGGATATCGCCGAAGAGATTCGAGGCGATCACGACGTCGATCGAAGCCGGCGCGAGGACCATGCGCGCCGCCATGGCGTCGACCAGGACACGCTCCATGCGGACGTCCGCATACTCCCCAGCCACGTCCGCGATCACCTCGTCCCAGAGGACGTAGGCGTGACGGCTGGCGTTGGATTTGGTCACGCTGACGAGCGCTCCGCGCCGTCCACGCGCCGCCTCGAAGGCGACTCTCGCGAGGCGTTCAATCGCTCTACGGGTGAACACCGGAGCCTCCACCGCGAGCTCGCCGTCGGTCCCAGCATGCACCCGCCCACCAGTGCCGGAGTATTCGCCTTCGGTGTTCTCGCGGAAGAAGAGCATATCCACGTCGGCGGGCTGCCGGCCGGCAAGCGGGCACGGTATCCCCGTGAGCAGGCGTACGGGCCGCACGTTCGCAAAGAGTTCGAAGCGCTTGCGGATCGGAAGCAGCAGTCCCCAGAGACTCTCGTGGTCAGGCACGCTCGGCCAGCCGACCGCACCGAGATAGATCGCGTCGTACCTGTCCAGAACCTCAAGGCCGTCCAGCGGCATCATCCGGCCCTGCTCCAGGAAGTACCGACACCCCCAGGGCAGCTCCTCGAATTCGATGGGCACCCCTGTGGCGCGAAGCACCTTAACCCCCTCGGCGATCACCTCCGGCCCCACGCCGTCACCGGGGATGACCGCGACCAGGGAGCGCTCTCGCGTCGTCAACTGAGCAGCGGTCACGCAACCCTGCCGTTGGTCGGGGCTGCAACCGGCAGAATCGGGATCGCCAAGTCGGACGCGCGGAGCGGCGACATCACCGGCATCGGACCGCAGCGCTCGAGCATCTCAAGTCCGAGCCGCGCGCGGCGAACGCGTTCCCGGCTAAGAGCGACGGCTACCTCCTCGAGGTGTGACCCGGATGGATACACGTCGGGTGCATTGCGGAGTCCGAACTTGAGATACACCGGCGCCGCGACGCGAACAACCTCGGCGATCTCGTGCATTCGCACGAACCCACCGAGGTTGTCAGGCGATTCGATGTAGACGTCGAGCGGAATGTCGATCGCTGAGCGGAGCGCGGCGAGCGCGGCGAGGCTCAGATCCGTCGGCACGTTGATCGTGCTCGCGCCCAACTGCTCGATCACACGCGCGGCGGCGGCATTGCCCGCTGGCAGCATCACCGAGACCTTGGCCTGCATATCCGCCGGAAGGTGGCCGCTCTTGCGCATCTCCCCGAACACGGAAAGGACGCCGAGATCGGCGACGACGACGCTGCGGAAGCCGTGGTCGACCGCTCGGAAGATGTCGTCGAGACACGCGACAAGCTGCTGCTGCCCATGGGATACGGCGCCGGCGACACCGCCGCCGCCGCTGCGCGCCATCGCCGAAGTTCCCCACAAGGCGCCCGGACGCGAGAAGAGACTCACTTCCACGCCCGAACGCTCCCCGGTTGCGGCGAAACGATCCAGCTCGCGATCCGTCAGCAGGAACACGCCGCTGCCTTGGGAGATGCGATGGATCGGCACGTCGAGCTCCGCGGCCGTCTCCAGCACGGCATCGAGCGCACCTGGTCCCTCGGTGCTGGGTATCTCGATGCGGTACTGACCGCCATCGGGAAAGCGTTTGATCGAACCGGGGAGCGCGTGGAGATCGTCACTGGGCAGCCCCATCTCCGTGAGGCACTCGGTCGAGCGGCTCATGCTGCTGTCCCCGTGTAGAGGAGGCGTCGCTGATGCCCGAAGACGAGGACGATGGCGCCGCTAGCAATGTGCGCGACACTGGTCACGCGCTGTTCGGAAAACCCCGGATTGCCGGCGAACATGTCGTAATGCATCGGCACGATCACGTGGATACGCGCCTTAGCCACATATGATGTGGCCTCATCGGGCGACAGGTTTCCGACGATGTCGAGCGCCTTGCGTTCGGGATCCCTGCTGTTGATGGGGAGGAGTGCTAGTTGCACTCCAGGCGTCTCGAGGCGCGGCGCCATCTCGTCGTACAGGACCGTGTCGCCCGCGTGATATACCACGACGCCCTCCTCACTGAAGACATATCCAAGAAATCGCACCTTCCCGTCGGAGAGGTCGATGCCAAAGTTGTATGCATCGTCGACATGAACCCCGTGCCGCGCAGACAAGAGTGTGATGTGCAACTCGCCATTGACGAAGTCCTCATCCGTCTGCGTCCCGCGAACACGGTCCGGCGCGACACCGGCCTCGAGCCCCTGCTCGACGATGGGCGATGGCACGAGGACAACCACCTGTGGGCGGATCACGAGCAGGCTCACGACGGCGGGCAGATCGAGATGATCCCAGTGCTCATGCGTCGCGGCGACGATATCGATTCTCCAGAGCGCCTCCAGTGGCGTCGGCTGCACGAGTGGCTTACCGCGATCGCTGAGAAATCGGTCGACCAGCAGATTCGCCAAGGGGGAACGCAGCACGAAGCCGCTCTGTCCGAGCCACGTGACGTCCAGGGTACCCGGATGGGCCGGTGTTGGCATCTGCGCATCAGTGGGCGTCGTCACGGCTGCAGCTGCACTTTTAGGGCGTCTGCCTGACGGTCTGCGAGCAGCGCGAACGCGCTCGCGAAATCGCCGAGTGGCAAGCGATGTGTGATCAGACCGCCGAGGTCGAGACACCCTCGCGCGAAGAGATCGATGATCCAGTCCCAGGCTCGATGGGACGCGCCGAAGACGCCGCGGACGGTGAGTTGGTTCACGGCGATGACATTCGACTCGACATTAGGTGGCCCCGGCGCGTAGATGCCGGCGAGGACCACGGAGCCCCCACGCCGCGCGAGCGAGAGCGCAGTCGCCGCGGCGTGGGGACGACTCGCTGCCTCGAAGACGATGTCGAAGGCGGCGCGGACCGACGTCATTGCGGCGTTGTCGCTCGCGTCGATTGTCTGGCCGGCGCCTAGGCTTTCGGCGAGACGGAGGCGCGAAGGACGGGTGCCGATGGCCACGAGTCGCGCCGGTCTGTCGAGCTTTAGCATCTCGATCGCGATCATCCCGAGCGTTCCCAGGCCGATGACCGCAACGTCGAGCCCCGTGTGATGCTCGACGTTGAGGAGCCCTTCGGCAACGCATGCCGCGGGTTCGATCGCCGCCGCGGCTGAGAGGTCGGCGTCAGGAGGCAGCTGGTGTACCAGTCGTGCAGGCACAGCGACGTACTCGGCGAACGCTCCCTGGTGTGTGAACCCAGTCTCCGCGTACTCGCGAGAGCAGAGATTGGTATGGCCAGCACGACAGGCGGGACACATCTCGCAGTTTCTGAAGCCTTCGGCCACTACTGCGTCGTCGACCTGCAGTCCCGTCACGGATGTGCCGAGCTCGGCGATGCGACCTGCCCATTCGTGGCCGGGCACGATCGGATATGCGCTGAACGCCTCCGGGCGCGTGCCCGCAAGGAGCTCGACGTCCGAACCGCAGATACCGACTGTGTCCACGCGGACCAGCACCTCGTCGGATCGCGGCGCGGGAATGTCCATCTGCACACTCTGGATCGACGACGGCCGGTCGATGCGAACGGCGTGCATGGTCTGCTCAGGCACCGGTCTCGACCACCCTGGCACGCCGCAGATGCCAGTCCTTGGCGTACAGGTCGAAGTGCACCGTTTGCGGCGGGTGCGCCTCAACGACCGCGCGGTCGAGAACCACACCGAGCCCCGGTCCCCTGGGTAGCTCGAACCAGCCGTCCACCACCTCGGGGTTGCCGAGCGCAGACGCCTTGATCTCGGAGTCGGCGAAGTCGTTGAAGTGCTCGAGGATCTTGAAGTTGGGGGTGCATGCACCGAGATGCAGTGCGGCCGCGGTGGAGACGGGGCCGCCGACGTTGTGCGGCGCGATCATCGTGAAGTAGGTCTCGGCCCAGCTTGCGATGCGCCTCGTCTCGAGCAGCCCGCCGACCGACGTGATGTCGGGTTGGACGATGTCGGCCGCCTGCAGCTCGAAGAGCTCACGAAACTCATGGCGGACATGGATCCGCTCCCCAGTCGCGACCGGGATCTTGACGGCGTGTGCGACCTTCGACAGTGCCTTGAGATTGTCAGGCGGCACCGGCTCCTCGACCCAGGATGGCTCGAATCGCTCGAGGTCGCGGCTGATCGCGATCGCAACGGCGGGTGTGAAGCGGCCGTGCATCTCGACGAGGATCTCGACGTCGTCGCCCACGGCGGAGCGCACGGCCTCGACGATGTCGATGGCGCGGAGGCGTTCCGCGCGCTCGAGCTCATACATCCCCGGTCCAAAGGGATCGAGCTTGAGCGCGCGGTAGCCTCTCGCAGTCACCCGCTGGGCAGCTTGGAACATGTCCTCAGGAGTGCGCTCGACGGTGTACCAACCGTTCGCGTAGGCCTTGATCTTCTCGCGCACTGCTCCGCCGAGAAGCTCGTACACAGGGCGCCCCAGTGCTTTGCCCATGATGTCCCAGCACGCGATCTCGATCGCCGCCAGTCCGGACATGCTCACGGATCCGGAACGCTCGAAATCTGCATGGATCATCCGCTGGATCAGGTCCTCGACCCGAAACGGATCGGTTCCGACGATGTGAGTTGGAATCGCGTACGCGAGATATCCGAGCAGGGCCTGGGTGTGGTTGACCATGCGCACCTCGCCGAGCCCTTCCAAACCCTCGTCAGTGGTCACGCGCACGATCGTCAAATTCCGCCACGGCGTGCCCATGACAAGAGGTTCGACGGCGACGATCCTCATGAGCAGATCACGCAGATGCCGCCGAGGCCGCGCCCAGTCTTTTCGAGAGCGAGTCCGCTTCCGAGCGGACCAACGCGGCCAGGGCACCCGGCCAGTCCGCATCCACCCGTACCGTCGGTACGGAGATGCTGAGGCCCGCGACGATGGTGCCGCGATGATCGCGCACGGGCGCAGCGACGCAGCAGACATTGGCATTCGATTCGCACGTGTCGTAGGCAACGCCGCGCTCGCGCGTCTCCGCCAGAGCAGCCACCAGCCGATCGAAGCTGTCGATGCTGTTCGGGGTCATCTGCGCGAGTGCACCGCGGCCGAAGATCTTGCGGAGTTCCTCGATGGAGTGCTCGCAGAGCAGGGCCTTGCCCACACCGGTGCAGTGGGCAGGTATCCGGCGTCCGACCGCCGACACCATGCGCACCGGGTGGATGCTGTCGACCTTGGCGATGTAAACGACCTCACGCCCGTCCAGCACCGCGAGGTGGGCGGTCTCTCCGCAGGCCGCCGCCGTCGAGCGAGCCACCTCTTGACCGAGGGCCGTGAGCTCGGCGCCGTCCAGGTACGCAGCACCGAGCTCGTGGACGAGCAGGCCGAGCTGATAGCGCTTCGACGAGCCGTTCGGCGGCGCCGGGGCCACCGATCCCAGGTGTTCGAGGGTCGCAACCAGCTCGTGCACCGAGCTCCGCGGCACCTGCAGGCTCCTCGCCATGTCCGCGACTGAGAGAGGTCCCTCGCGGAGGAGCTGGAGGATCTGAAAAGCGCGCACGACCGCCGGCGTCATCCTCGGAGCCCGGCCGGACTCGTCTGGACCCGTTGCGTCGGGTTGTTCGAAATTTCGACGGCCTATCGACATATTGACAACTCCCCGTCAGGGTATTTAAAGTTCGCCCGTCACGTCAATACATCCGTTTGAGTCGAGGGACTGACGGTGCAAGCCACAGATTGTGCGTCGGCGCGAACCCCTCCGTGCCGATGTGGAGGCGCGCTGACATCTCAGCGCACGCCGGTGCGCGTGCTCTCCGCGAGGGCGAAACCATTTCTCTGCCAACCGTGTCGTCTACAGCCGGGGAACAACAAGGGATGGACACCATGATCAAACCTGTGACCAAGCGCGCCGCCGTGGCCCTGTGTGCGCTCACGGTGGCTGCATGCGGCTCCACCGCCGGCGCCGGGTCTACTTCCACTGAGCATCTCAACGTCAAGTACGGCGTGCTCGTCGCCCTGACCGGGAGCAGTGGCTCCTCGGGCCAGCTCTGGTATCAGGCGTCGCTGGTCGCGGTGGACTACATCAACAAGACCCTCAAGCAGATGGGTCTTTCTAACAGCATCAGTGTGACGCTCTCCGACTCGCAGGACACACAAGGTATGGCGGCATCCGGCGTCGAGGCGGCGCAGAAGCTCGTCTCGATCGACGGTGTCAATGTTGTGATGGGTGACATCCTCAGCTCCGTGACCGCTGCGGTTGCGACGGCAGTCACAATTCCAGGACATGTCGTGCAGTTCACGGGCGGTACCGCGACCTCGTTGCCGCAGTTGAATCCGACGAGCGGCCCTCCGTATCTGTACCAGCCGCCAGCTGCCAACGACATCGAGGCCGGAGTGCTGACCCAGATCATTGCCGCCGCATACGGCTCGAACGCGGCGGTCAATGTCGGCGCCGAGAACGATGCGTATGGAGCGGGGCTCGCGGCTGAGTTCAAGCAGGACTGGATCGCCCAGGGCGGCACCATCCCCGAGTACGTGCTCTACAACGAGACTCAGCCAACGCTTGACACAGAGGCTGACAAGCTCGTCGAAGGTTCGCCGGCGGCCTGGCTCTTCATCGATTACTGCGCGAACTTCCCCAAACTGAGCGATCCGCTGCAACGCACAGGACAGTGGGACGCGGCCAAGAGCTTCGGGAGCGACACGCTCGTCGGCTGCCAGTCACAGGGGTACACAGCTGGAGCCATCCCCGGCATGCGTGCGGTGCGCGCGGACGTCAGTGCCGGCGCGACCCTCCCTCAGTACCAGGCCTACTACCAGCAGACATCCACCGGCGGCGGTGCTTTCCAGGGATGGACCGCAGAGGCGTTTGACAGTGTCATTGTCTCTTTTCTGGCGGCGCTCGAGGCGAAGTCGTCGAATCCGGAGACCTTCGCGAAATACATCGGCCCGCTCACCAACGCGCCCGGGACCAAGTACACGTTTACCCAATTGAACCAGGCCATCGCGGCGATTAGGAAAGGCCAAAAGGTGCAGTACGTCGGCGTCTCGGGACCGCTCAATTTCAAGAACAACGGGGCGGCGGGTACCGCGGTCTTCCAGGTCTTCGAAGTGCAGCAGGGTGGCGCGAGCAACGTGAGCTCGACGGTCAACTATTCCGGCACACCCGCCGCAACGTCATAAAGCAATCTGAGTGGAGAGGCCAGGACCCGTCGACGACTCGAAGAGCGAGCATGCAACGCTTCGCTCGCTGCCCATACGAGCAGTCGAGTTCCAGGACGGGTTCTGGTCTCACCGCCAGGAGCTGAACCGCGCACAATCGCTCGAGCACGGGCTCCGGATGCTCGACGAGGCCGGGAATCTCGACAACCTACGCAATGCCGCATCCGGTGGCACTGCCTTTCGCGGCCCTATGTTCATGGACTCCGACGTCTACAAGTGGTTGGAGGCCGCCGGCTGGGAACTGGGACGATCCCCGGATCCGAAGCTGAGCGGGCTTGTCGACGGCGTCCTCGCCATCGTGGCTGCGGCCCAGACGGACGACGGATACCTCAACTCCTACTTCCAGGTCGCGGAGCCGGGGAAGCGGTGGACCGACATTCCGCAGGGTCATGAGCTCTATTGCATCGGACATCTGGTGCAGGCGGCGGTCGCGCTGTCACGCGCGACCGGTGACGAGCGTTTGATGCGGATCGCCGAGCGCGCGGTCCAGAACGCCGAACTCGTATTCGGCGACGACCGTCGAATCGATGTCCCCGGGCATCCCGAGATCGAGAGCGCACTGATCGAAGTGTACCGGCATACCCGCGATGCCGCCGACCTCAAGCTCGCGGCATTCTTCCTTGATCACCGGGGATTCGGCCTGCTCGGCGGAGGCAGGTTTCGCGATCCTGCCTACTACCAGGACCGCGTTCCTGTGCGCGAGGCAACCGTCATCGAGGGACATGCCGTCCGGGCGACATACCTGATGACCGGCGTCGTCGACGCGTTCCTGGAGACCGGTGAGGAAGCGTTGCTTGCTGCCGCGGAACGCCAGTGGCGTGACATGGTTGACCACAAGCAGTACCTCACCGGAGCGATCGGCTCACGACATTTCAGCGAGAGCTTCGGTGAGCCCTACGAGTTGCCGTCCGCGACCGCCTATGCGGAGACCTGCGCGGCGATCGGTAGCTTCTTCTGGAACTGGCGGCTCCTGCTCGCGACCGGCGAGGGCAAATACGGGGACGAGATGGAATGGACGCTCTACAACGCGATCCTCAGCGGTATCAGCCTCGATGGCACGCACTTCTTCTATGAGAACCCGCTGTCGAGCCGCGGCGATCGCGTTCGCAACGAGTGGTACACGGTCGCGTGTTGTCCTCCCAACATCATGCGGCTGATGGCATCGCTCGGACACTACTTCGCCACCGGTGACGCGCATGGCGTCCAGGTGCATCAGTACGGTCAGAGCACGTTGATCCATGGTCCGATTGAGCTCGCGGTACGAACCATGTACCCGTGGGACGAGACGGTGAGATTCGAGGTGCGTGCCACCCCGGAAACCGTATGGGAGCTTGCGCTGCGGATCCCGACCTGGTGCGAGTACGCCGCAATCACGGTCAACGGCGCGACCGTCGAATTCGAGGTCAAAGACGGCTACGCCACGGTCGAGTGGCTGTGGTCGGCCGGCGACATCGTCGAGTTGCGCCTGCCGATGCCGGTGCAGCTCGTTTCGGCGCATCCTTTTGTTGAGTCGGCGCGCGCGTCGGCTGCGATCGTTCGCGGTCCGCTCGTCTACTGCATCGAGGCGTGCGATCAGCCCGGCGATGGCAGCTCGACCACCACGCTGGACGCGGACGCGCCACTGCGGCCGGTCTGGCGCGACGACCTCCTTGGCGCTGTCATGACCATAGTCGGTTCGGGGTACTCCCGGCCGCTGGCCGGGTGGGATGGCCTCTACCGGCGTCGCGCCGATGTGTCTGACGCGCGCGACCGCATCGAGGTGACGGCCGTACCGTATTTTCTGTGGGCAAATCGCGAATCGGGCCCGATGGCCGTGTGGATCCCCGTTGAGCGCTAGCCCGGGCATGGTGGCGTCGGACGGTGGCGGCACGACACCAGCGGTGCGGGAGTGTGAGTTGCTGGTGATCGGCGGCGGTCCAGCGGGCATGGCCTCCGCGCTGACAGCGGCACGGCACGGGGTCGCGGTCACGCTCGTCGATGAACGTCCCACGCTTGGCGGTCAGATCTATAAGCAGTTCGGCGACGGATTCGTCGTAGCGGACGCACGCGCCCTCGGTCGCCACTACGAGGAGGGGAGTCGCCTCATCAGCGCCGTGCAGCGGAGCCGCGTGCATGTGTTGACCGGCGCGACAGTCTGGGGAATCTGGGGCAACGACGCCTATGTGCATCGCGACGATGCTCCGCCCGAGTGCATTCGCACGCGCTGCATCATCATCGCGGCGGGGGCGTATGACCGCCCGGTCCCGTTTCCGGGGTGGACGCTACCGGGGGTGATCACCGCGGGAGGCGCTCAGGCTCTCGCCAAGGTCCAGCGTGTCGCGCCAGGAAGGCGAATCCTGATGGCCGGGTCAGGTCCCCTCGCTCTCTCCTTCGCCGCAGAGCTCGCGCATGCCGGCGCCAACGTCGTCATGCTCGCCGAAGCTGCGCCACGCCCTTCTGTGGCATCACTGCTCCGGATGGCTCGCGCGTATCCGGGGAACGCGACCCCGCTCGGAGATGGGGTGCGCTATTTTTCGATGCTGCGTACTCATCACGTGACGGTGCGGTGGTCGACGATGATCCGTCGCGCCGAGGGCACTACGGGAGTGGAGCGTGCTGTCATCGGGCGGGTTGATGCGGACTGGCGGCCCATAACCGGTACCGAGCAGGTTCTCGACGTCGACACGGTCTGTGTTGGATACGGACTCTTTCCGTCGAATGAGCTGGCGCGGCTGTGTGGATGCGCGCACTCGTATGACGAGGAACGCGGCGGCCTGACCGCCGTGCGCGACGAATGGATGCGCAGCAGCGTACCGGGAATTCTCGTAGCGGGGGACGGTGCGGGCGTCTCCGGTTCGGCAGTGGCGATCGAGGAAGGCAGGCTCGCGGGCATCGCCGCCGCCATGGACACCGGTCATCTCGCCACGGGCGACGCCGACGTCGCGGCAAGCCGCCCGCGGACGTCGCTGCGCCGCACCGCACGGTTGCGGCGCGCACTGAGCAGGATGTATCCGGTGGGGGCGGGCATCTACGACCTCGCCGCTGGTACGACGATCATCTGCCGATGCGAGGAAGTATCGCTCGATGAGATCAGCGGCGCCCTGAAGTCTGGGGTCACCGACACGCAGGGCGTGAAGAGTCGCACGCGAGCTGGGATGGGCCTGTGCCAGGGGCGCATGTGCGGCCGCCAGGTCGCCGCGGAGGTCTCGAGGGTCACCGCGAGGTCGATTGCGGACGTCCCCGCATTCTCATCGAGGCCACCCGTCAAGCCGGTGCCGATCGCCACGCTTGCTGCTGAGCGACCCGAACGAGAGCGTCCAACGGTGGCCGTCTGATGGTCGCCGAGGATACCGACGTTGTGGTCATTGGGGGAGGTCTTCTCGGCTGCGCGGCGTCGAGCTACCTGGCCCGGTCGGGCGTCGAGGTAGTGCTGCTCGAGCGGAGCGAGCTCAATCGCGAAGCCTCCGGAACGAACGCGGGAAGCCTGCACATCCAACTGCTGCGCCCGCCGCGCCCTGAGATGGAGTGGCTCGACAGCTATCGTCCCATGGTGCAGATGCACATTAACGCGGCACGAGCGTGGCGAGGCCTAGAGGACGATATCCACGCCAGCGTCGGCGTGCGCATGCGCGGAGGGCTGCTCCTTGCGGAGACCGAGGAGCAGGTGCGTGTCCTCGAGAAAAAGGTGGCCGTCGAACAGGACAGCGGGATGGACACGCACCTCGTGGACGGCGATGAGGCTCGCGTGTTGTGTCCACTGCTGTCGGATGCAGTGATCGCAGCCGATTACTGCCCTGACGACGGCATCGCCAACTCCCTGCTCGTCGCACCGGCGCTAGCGCAGTCCGCAGCGGACAACGGTGCTCGTGTTCGTGTGCAGCACGAGGTGCAGGCGATCCAGACCCTCGATGCGGGTGGATTCCTCGTCTCAACGTCGAAGGGCTCGGTGCGTGCGAAGCGCGTCGTCAACGCGGCCGGGGGATGGGCGGGGAAGGTCGCGCAGATGGTGGGGGTGCAGCTGCCTATCAGTCCCGACGTGTTGCAGATGAGCGTCACCGAAGCGCAACCGTCCGAACTCGATCTGTTGATTCAGCACATCGGCCGCAGACTAACGCTCAAACAGGCCGCGAGCGGGACGTACATCATCGGCGGCGGCTGGGGCGGAGGCATCGAAGCTGCTTCGGGCCTCAAGTTCCCGGAGTTCGACAGCATCGCCGGGAATATGTGGGCGGCGGTCACCGTGATTCCGCGGCTTGCGCGCGTGCGAGTCACTCGGTCCTGGGCAGGCATGGGTGCGAATACCCCGGACTGGCGTCCGATCGTCGGTGAGTGTGACGGTGTCCCCGGCTTCTTCACACTCTTCGCAGGCCTGGGGTTCACGCTCGGCCTGGTCTGCGCACAGCAGCTCGTCGACCGCATGACGAGTCCGCGCGATATGCGAACGACCATGGTTCCGAAGGATGATGCCGTCGCGCCCGCTGGCCCCACACGCGAGGAGCGTTCCCGCTGATGGTCTGGCAACAACTCGCGCAGCTGATCGTCAACGGCCTGATCGAGGGCGCGATCCTCGCGCTGGCCGGCGTCGGGGCAACGCTCGCGTTTGGCATCCAGCGTGTCGCCAACTTCGCTCACGGGGACTACTTGACCTTCGGCGCATACGTGGCCTTCTTTGTCAATGTCACGCATGGGCTGAACCTGGTATTTGCCACCATCTGCGCGATGCTCGGGACAGCTGTCCTTGCCGCGGGCGTGCACTTGGTGCTCCTGCGACCGCTGCGCGGCCGCGGCCTAGTTGCGCTGTCGCTCATTACGGTCGGTCTCAGCCTGATCTTGCGTGACGCGCTCTTCCTGGTCGTCGGTTCGGGTACGCGCGCGTACAACTTCAACCAGACGACCGTGTACAACCTTCAGGTGGTCCGGCTGTCTCCGGGACAGCTGGTAGCGGCGATCGCCGCCGCGGTCCTCGTGCCCGCGGTTGCGGCCATGCTTGCGTGGACTCCGATGGGTAAGTCGATGCGCGCCGTCGCCGACAATCGAGACCTCGCCGAGATCTCCGGCGTCAACACCGACCGGATGGGCCTCTATGTCTGGACTCTGGCGGGCGCACTCGCCGGGCTCGGGGGCGTGATGCTCGGCTTGATCCAGGGCATCTTCGACCCGGATCTCGGATTCAACATCCTATTTCTGATCTTCACCGTGATCGTGCTCGGTGGCATCGGCAACGCCTTCGGGGCGCTCCTCGGGGGTCTAGTGCTCGGGCTCGCGATGGAAATCTCCGCGTGGCAAGGCTTCTTCGGCGGACTCCCCACCCAATACCAACCGGTACTTGCCTTTGTCGTCCCGATCCTGTTGCTGCTCTTCCGACCGCAAGGCCTGCTCGGCAGGGCTCGAGTTCTATAGGAGTCCAAGACCGAACGTGGACATCTTCAATCTCGCGTTTTGGACGTTCGTCGGCGTCGTCGCCGGCATCTACGGCCTCCTCGCCCTCGGTCTGTACGTGCAGTTCTCGATGGCGGGTCTCCCCAACTTCGGCCATGTCGCGTTCATGGCGCTCGGGGCCTACACGATGGCGTTGCTAGTGATCCAGTCGCACGTCTCACTCGTGCTCGCGGCGCTTGCCGGCATCGCGGTGGCGATGCTGTTTGGTGTGCTGCTCGGCATCCCGTGTTCGCGCTTGCGCGCGGACTATCTCGCAATCGCGACAGTGGCGGGAAGCGAAACGATCCGGTTCCTGGTGACGAACTCCGCATTCACGGGCGGCCCCACCGGCTCGATCGGGATGCTCGGTCCGACACAGTTGTCGACATACACGGGTCAGTGGACCCCGTTCATCGGTGGTATCACGAGCTTCCTCTCCACCTTCTTCGGCGACGCGGCGACCAATGACCTAAGCATGTTCTTCATCGTCTGGATCATCGTCGGCGTGGCCATCCTCGTTCTGTGGCGCATGGAGAAAGCCCCATGGGGGCGCGTGATGAAGTCGATTCGTGAGGACGAGGAAGCGGCGAAGTCACTAGGCAAGAACGTATTCTCCTTCAAGATGCAAGCACTGATCATCGGCGGTTTCCTCGGGGGTCTCGCCGGGGTGCTGTGGGCGCTCGAGATTGGCGTATTCTCACCAGACGACTTCCAGCCGACGCTCACCTTTTACGCGTATCTGATCCTCATTCTCGGAGGCATGAACCGTCTCTGGGCGGTGCCCGTTGGCGCCGTGGTCTTCGGCATCCTGTATTCCGGGACCAGGTTCCTCAACTTCTATCCGCTGTCACTCATCGACTCCGGCGCGCGTGCATATCTCCGCCTGCTCATCATCGGCGTCGTCCTCGTCGCCCTCATGGCGGTGCGCCCTCAGGGCATGTTCGGCAACCGCAAAGAGATGCTGCTCGAAAAATGACGGACGTCCAGCTCTCAGTTGAAAACATCACACGTAGCTTCGGCGGCGTGCAGGCGGTCAATGGCGCGCGCTTCGAGGTCGAGCGCGGATCGATAACCGCGCTGATCGGACCCAACGGCGCTGGCAAAACGACTGCCTTCAACCTCATCTCGGGATTCCTCCATCCTGACTCCGGGTGTGTCCGTTTCGAAGGCCGACGTCTCGAGAAAATGGCGCCCTACGCGATCGCCAGGCACGGCCTCGTCCGAACCTTTCAAGCGCCACGAGTGCTCACCCGTATGTCGGTTATGGAGAACCTCATGCTCGGCGCCCCAGGGCAGCCCGGCGAGCGCCTCGGCATGGCCTGGCTCGTCGGGTCACGATCGAAGCGCGAGAAAGAGGTACGTGCTCAAGCGGAGAGCATGCTCGAGCTCGTTCGCATGACGCACGTCGCGAACGAATATGCGGGCGCGCTATCCGGCGGGCAGCGCAAGCTGCTCGAGTTTGGCCGCGCGCTGATGGCGTCGCCGCAGATGGTTTTGCTCGACGAGCCGCTCGCTGGCGTTGCCCCCAAACTCGGCGAGGAACTGCTTGATCACATCGTGAGCTTGCGCAGGGATCAAGGCGTCACCGTTCTGCTCATCGAGCACGACATGGAAACCGTGATGTCGATCAGCGACCGGGTCGTGGTCATGGACGAGGGAGTGGTGATCGCATCGGGGCCGCCGGAGGACATCCAGGACAACGAGCGCGTCATCGAGGCCTACCTCGGCAAGCTCAAGCCGGGCTCCGCTGCAGCCCCGACGACGACGTCATGACCGCGGCAGACAGCATCTTAGTCGTCGAGGCAGTGCGTGCCGGCTACACCGACGAGGACATCCTCAAAGGTGTGTCAATGAACGTCCCACGTGGCGGGGTGATCGCGGTCCTCGGTCCGAACGGATCCGGAAAGTCCACGCTCCTCAAAGCCATATACGGCCTCGTCCCACGGAAGATCGGCAGCGTGACCTTCCATCCACGACGCGGCGGCTGGATCGAGCTCGTCGGGATGCGTCCGCATCAGATCACGGCGCGCGGGATCAACATGGTTCCGCAGATCTCCAACGTTTTTCCGGACATGTCGGTGCTCGAGAACCTCGAGATGGGGAGCATCCGACAGCGAAGCCGCACTGCGGAGCGCACCGAGCGGGTCCTCAATGCGTTGCCACTTCTGAAGCCCTTGCTCGCCCGGCGCGCCGCGACGCTGTCAGGTGGACAACGCCAGACCTTGGGCATTGCCCGCGCGCTGATGTCCGACCCTGAATTGCTCATTCTCGACGAGCCTTCCGCAGGACTCGCGCCGAACATCGTCGATGAGGTCCTCGAGAAGGTGCAGGCGATCAACCGCGAGGGAGTTTCAGTGCTCATGGTCGAACAGAAGGCGCGCCAGTGCCTCGGGATCGCCAATTACGGTTACATCCTCGAGCAGGGCCGCAACCAGATGGAGGGGCCGAGCGCGCAGCTGCTTGACGACCCGGAGATGGTGCGGCTCTACCTCGGTGGTCGTCGTGGAAGAGTGGTCGATGCGGACGTCGCTGGCAAGACGGAGACCGCACACCAAGCGGACGGCGCCGCGATGCCTCCCGTGGCGGTCGAGTCCGCGACATTCGAGCCGACGGTTGCACCGCGCAAGCGCGGACTGCGCGGACTCCTCCGGCGCAGGGGGATCCGGATGTGAGTGCGGATGCGCCGAGCGGTCTACGTCTCCCTCTACACGGTGCGATTCACCGAGGCGCTTCCGTGCACATCACTGTCGACGGTACATCACTGCAGGCCTTCACTGGTGAGTCCGTTGCGGCTGTGCTGATGGCTGCGGAGCGGCGCGAGTTCCGCGTAACCGCGAGGCGCGGCCAGAGTCGCGGGCTTTTCTGCGGTATGGGCGTCTGCTACGACTGCCTCGTCGTCATCGATGGAGAGCCGGGACGGCGGGCGTGCATGACCTTGGTCAAAGACGGAATGGACGTGAGCATCCAACACGGATGGGGTGACAGCAACGTGAGTAACTCGTCTTCCACGGATCCGGCGACATGAGCGTCCCGGACGGTACCGTCGCCATCGTTACGGGAGCAGCCGTAGGGGTCGGACGCGAGGTCGCGGTCGCGCTTGGTCGGCGTGGCTGCCGTGTCGCGGTCAACTATTCCAAGTCGAAGAGTGAGGCGGAAGCGACGGTCGTGATGGTGGAGGCGGCAGGTGGCGAGGCGTTTGCCATTCGTGCGGACGTCGCCGTCGACTCCGACGTGATCGCCATGGTCAAGGAGGTCGTGCGCCGGTGGGAACGCGTCGATGTGCTCGTTAACAACGCGGGCATCACCGTCAGGGCGCCGTTCCCCGATCTTGACGCACTCACGGACGAGGTCTGGGACCGTCTCCTCGACGTCAACATCAAGGGGGCTTTCCACTGCTGCAAGGCGGTCGCGCGGCCGATGCGCGCGCAGGGGCGCGGCAGCATTGTGAACATCGGCACCGTCTCTGCGATGCGGCCGGCGGGGAGTTCCCTCGCGTACTGCGTTTCCAAAGCGGGCCTGCACCACATGAGTCAGTGCCTCGCGATCGCGCTTGCTCCGGAGATACGGGTCAACACTGTCGCACCCGGATTTATCGATAACACGCGCTGGAACGAGCACGTCGCCGGTCTGGACGACATCCGCCGTTCGGTACTCGCGACCTCACCACTGCAAAGGATCGCCGCGCCGGACGACGTGGCAGGTGCGGTTGTATTCCTTGCGCTGGACGCTCCGGTGTGCACCGGGACGGTCACCGTCGTCGACGGTGGCCGGCAACTGGCGACATAGATGGTGCGCGAGCAGATCCCACAACGCGACGCTACGAGCGCGCCGGCAACACGGCGCAGCACGGCGTGGTTGCAGACGCCGGGCCGTCCGGGCATCCTGCGCCGCGCGATGCTTGCCTCGATAGGATACGGCGCCAGCGTCGCGGGAGACCGTCCATGGGTTGGCATCTGCAACACGTGGAGTGAATTCAATCCCTGCCAGGCACACTTTCCTCGGCTTGTTGCAGCGATCAAGCGCGGCGTCTGGGCAGCAGGCGGATTCCCGATGGAGTTCCCGACCATGTCGTTACACGAGCAGTTCTTCACGCGTACTACGATGCTCTACCGCAACCTCGTCTCGATGGAGACCGAGGAGCTAATCAGCGCGCTTCCGATAGACGGTGTGGTGCTGCTCGGTGGCTGCGACAAGACGATCCCCGCGCAGCTCATGGCTGCCGCGAGCGCCGATCTTCCGGCGCTGGTAGTGCCGGCCGGGCCGAGCCTCGAGGGATGCTTCGAGGGTAGGACCGTGAGAGCCGGAACCGACGCCACGCGGGTGTGGCAGGCGAGGGCATCCGGTCTTATGTCGCAGGAGGATGTCGCGCGGTTCGAGGCGGCGCTGGTACCGAGTTGCGGCACGTGCGCAGTGTTCGGAACCGCGACCACGATGGCGTGCCTCACCGAGGCGCTAGGCATGACCGTGTTCGGCGCCGCCACCCACGGAGCGGTAAGCGCGGCGAGAGATCGCAGCGCCGAAGCGACCGGGACGCGGATCGTCGATCTGATTCGCCGTGACGTACGGCCGTCGCAACTCATGACCGCGGCGTCGATGAGCAACGCGCTGCGCGTGCTCGTGGCCATGGGTGGCTCGACCAATGCCGTGATTCATCTACGTGCGGTCGCCGGGCGGCTCGGGATCGACCTGCCGCTCGAGTCGTTTGACGCGGCGGGTCGAGACACACCACTTCTCTGCTCCGTTGCTCCCAACGGTCCCAACGGCGTCGGCGACTTCGACCGCGAGGGTGGAGTGCCGGCACTCATGAGGGAGCTCTCGCCACTCCTCGATGTCGACGTTCTCCGTCCCTCTGGCCGCAGGCTGACCGAGGAGCTCGCGACTGTTCCACGCACTAGTGGCGAGGTGATCGCGCGTCTCGAAAGGCCGCTGAGGCCGGAGGGGGGTATCGCCGTCGTGCGCGGCAACCTGGCTCCCGACGGGGCGGTGCTCAAGACGTCGGCCGCGAGCCCAGGGCTGTTTCAGCACGAAGGTTGCGCCGTGGTGTTTGACAGTCGCGAGGACTATCTGCGAGCGATCGGCTCAGGTGGCACCGACATCGGCGCTGACGATGTGCTCATCCTTCGCAACCAGGGTCCCATCGGTGGTCCGGGGATGCCGGAGGTCGGGCAGGACATGCTGCTGCCCCCGGCACTTGCTCGAGCCGGGATAACCGACATGGTGCGCATCACCGACGGCAGAATGAGTGGCACCGCCTTTGGCACCGTCGTTGTGCACGTTGCACCCGAGGCTGCCGCTGGTGGTGCCCTCGGCCTGGCCCGCACAGGCGACCCGATCCGGCTCGACGTGCAGGCACGGGAGCTGTCACTCGCGGTGACCGCAGAAGAACTGGCATCACGGGCGCGCACCGACAAGCCACGAGCGGTGCCGCCGCGTCCCGGCTATGAATCGATGTACGTGGCCCACGTCGAATCCGCGGATCGTGGATGCGATTTCGATTTTCTCAGTGGCCGACGATGACAGCTTTCCGCGGACAGCATTCACCTTTCACGGAGGACGACCCATGTTGGACATGGACGAAGTCAAGGCCCGGCTGAACGGACCCGCATCGCTGGTTTCCACGATCTTCAAGGACGACTACACGCTCGATCTCGAGGCGATCGAGCGAAACGTCCGCTTCATGGTGCAACGGGGCATCGGCCAGCGCGCCGGATTCCTCATCGCCCCCTGCGGCGACGGCGAGTACGTGACTCTCTCCCCCGAGGAGCACCGGCAGGTGGTGGAGGCAGCCGTGCGCGGGTCGGATGGCGCCGTTGCGGTTGTTGCAGGCGTCGCGTCGACCGATTATCGCCTTGCAGCGTCGCTTGCCGAGAACGCGCGCCAGGCCGGTGCCGTCGCGATCATGTTCCCGCCACCCTTCTACTACCCGCTCAACGAGGACGCGGTTGTCGACTGGTACGAGCGCATGGCGGCGAGCGTCGACATCGGCATCATGGCGTACGACCAGGCGTGGCGCGGCTCCTTCGTCAACGCGTTCGTTGACTCACACTGCCTTGGGCGCCTGCTCAAGATTCGCAACGTCATCGCACTAAAGCACAGCGGGTTGAGCGATCTCATCGATGAGTACGTGATGATCGACCGGCATCACGACCGGATCGCATACATTGACAGCTCTGCTGGATATGCGTCGACCACCGCGCACATGCATGGTGCGGCGGGTTTCATCAGCGGCCTCGCCCCCTTTTGGCCAGAGTTCGAGCTCACATACTGGGATCTCCTGCAAGCTGGCAAGTACCTCGAGGCCGAGCGGCACCACATGCGACTCTTCCCCTTCATCGCGCGCTTCCATCACGGCGCGGAGCCGGGGACCATCGAGGGATTCTCGAGCATCACGGTGCTTAAGGCGGCCCTCGAGCATGTTGGACTGACCGGCGGTACCGTGCGGCCACCGTTCCGAACATTGAACGCAGAAGAGCGTGCCGAGGTCTTCGCGATGCTGAAAGAAGCGGAAGTACCGCGTCTGCAGGCGGTCTGAGCGCATCTGGTTCGACGAGCCGATCCCAGCGATGAGCTGGACAGCGGGGCTTGGATGGCGGACTCCGCTGACCGACGTGCGCCGTCACGAGAACGTCGATGGCACCGTTGCGGATCTCTGGCTCTAATACCGGCAGCGATCGGAGAATCTCACCGACGACGTAGGTTCGGATAACCTGTCTCGATTACCCTGACACCCATCTCGATCGTGAAGGGATGTGCACATCGGTGAAGGGGTGGCGCCGACGGCGCAGGCATCGGTCTCTAATGACGCTACGCGGCGTTGGGTGGAATGGTCGGCTGCGAATTACCCGGCTGACCTGGCTGAGCGTGTGTCCGCGGCAGCAATTGAGTCGCGTCGCTCCGGCGGCTCCGACAGGGATGCGACGATGTCATCCAGCATCCGGTACGGCGGTCGGCTGGCGGGAACGGGGGTGCCTGTAGCGATTTAGTGACGGCGTCAGGGCATAACGACGCCGGGCTGGGTGGGTGCCAGATGGGTGCCGAGCGGCCATCTTCCCTTATCCTTCAACGGATTCATTCGTAAGAGAACGGTGCGATTCCCTTCCTCGGCCTTCTTGTGATCGCGCCGCTGATGGGTCGTACGGTCTTGGATCATGAGGTGCCTTGCCCGCGACCATTTCAACGACCCTGGCGGTATGGCGCGAACGCGATAGGCTCGCCTCGAGGCCAGTTAGCGTCGAGCCTTACGCTTCGTCGCGAGGGCAGCCACGTCGCGCTCGCGCAGGATGTAGCGTTCGGCCGGCCTCCGGGCCCGAAGCTTTCCAGCATAGATGTAGTTGTATATCGTCTGGGTGGAGACGCCCAGTACGTCTGCGGCTTCAGCAACCGTCATGACTTTAGATACCCCTCTTCTTAGTGATGAGTTTGCAAGTATGCCATTTGCCAAATCACCCGAAGTGGGCCTGCCCCGATTTGGCGGACACGAAGGTGGAGTGCTTACAACGTCGGAAGCGATCTACTTGACGCGGCGCTCTGTGAGCGGACGGCTGAGTACGGCGGACCGTCGGCGTGCAGGAGTTGAGCGATCGAGGTTCAGATGGCTACCGTCCACTCCACTTGATTGCCCGATGGTGACTCGCGAACGCCGTGTGCTCGCGCTCGAAAATGGGGGTGGATAGACATCCTGAGGGGCTTATCGGTCGCAGCTGAATACAAAAACGGACCGTCACCTTCCCAAGGTTGAAGTTGCGGGTTCGAGCCCCGTCTCCCGCTCCCGGTCTCGCGGCACCTCGGTTGTCGGAC
>Ga0307373_10001850_pt1 | contig 39106 bp, 40 predicted proteins | sample OX2MG_FD_202534 | JGI IMG/M metagenome (GOLD analysis project Ga0307373, IMG submission 202534) | Soil microbial communities from Risofladan, Vaasa, Finland - OX-2 | ecosystem: Environmental > Terrestrial > Soil > Coastal area > Acid sulfate soil | place: Finland: Risofladan, Vaasa | collected...
AATGAGGCCCTCCATTGCGCGTGCTTCTTGCAAGCGGCGTCAATCACCTCGCGGCCTACAACCTGCATACCGGAATCTTCACACAAATGTGAAGTTGTGTCAAGCCAGTTCTCGCGTCACGGTGAGATGGGCGCAACTTTTTCGGGGCGGGCGGACGCGGCGGGGTTTGCATGTCCCGGATAATGGGGTGCTAAACACAGGGGGTCACGAACCTCCCCGAACCACGTTCACAAGCTGCAACAGGCAACTGCGGTGATGTCACACACAACGTCACGTCGCCCCATCGCGGGAATGGGATGCCTCGGCTCGTATCTCATTGTTATTGAGCTAGTTGATGGAGGAGAAGCAAGACGGTGGGGTCGTCGGGGGATTTGTTGGCCGGGGAGGAGATTCGTCGAAGGGTCGTCCTTTCGGTCGTCCCATCGCGGGGCTTCATTTGGGAGCGCAGCAACGATTCGGAGATTCGATTGAGAGTCAGAACCGTACGGGCGAGTGTGCCCAATTTTGTGCCCACCACCAACCCCGATGACTTGCGATGAAGTGCGATGCAACAGGAGCTAAGTACTGTCAGCGCAGCAATGTGTCGCAATTCGGGGCAATTCATCGCTGATCCTGTAAGTTGTTGATTCTTCGTGCGGCCAATCTTTGCAAGCAGGGGGTCGCCGGTTCGATCCCGGCCACGTCCACCAACTTCTTCCCTGATGGCAAAGCACTTAGTAAGTTCACCTCTGCCTCGATTCCCCGTTTTTTCGTGCACACTGTGCACGAACTGTGCACAAACGCCGTCATTGGGGGAGGACTGTGCACATTGGAGCCGAAAGAGGGATGGTGCTTGGTGGCACCGGTGCCATCTCGTTGGCCCGGCGATTGAGCTTTTCCAGGGCTTCGCGCTTCATCTGCAACTTCATTTGCGAATACTTCTTGAAGACTTGCGCGTCGCTCTGGCGAAGCATCTGAGTTACCCATTCATCGGCAACGCCTCCGGCGCTTAGCCGCGTGGCATAAGTCGAACGAAGGTCGTAAATCCGAAAATAAGGAACCCCGGCTCGTCGCAGAGTCTTGTGCCAAACAGTTTTGAACGTCCTTTGATATTGGCGCGGATTCCGGTCACTCGGAAACAAAAATGGCCCGTTGCCGGAGAGCGCCATCTGGCTCTTGAACGCTTCGATGGCAAGCGGAGACAGAGGAACCTCCGCTACTCCGTTCGGTGTCTTCGAGTCCGGTATCCAGACGATGGCATTCTGCAAGTCCACTTGGTCCTTCCTCGTCGGAATCAGTTCCTTGTAGACCCGCAGCCCGGTTTCCGTGATGATTCGAATCACGTTTCGCAAATACTGCGGAGCGTGCGATTCGAGCTTTTGCTGCTCGGACCACGTGACGTAATGCGGCCTGAACAGCCCCTTCAGGGAAACTGGGAACTCCGCACCTGAACAAGGATTGGCTCGTAGGAGCTTTTTGCGAACGGCCACGTTGAGCATGTACCGGAGTACCCGGAACTCCTGATGGACCGTTGTGGCCTTGAGTGGCCTTAGCTCCCTGTAGCCAATCTTGGTCTTGACCCGGACGCGCTGTCGAAGACGCTCGCGGAGGTAAAGTTCAATCGAGTCGGCGGTGATGTCCACCAGTCGGCTCTGTCCAAACGCTGCCTTTAGGTGTTTCACGGCTCGCTCGTTCGCCTCGTGCGTCCCCTGGGTGCGCATGGGCGGCTTGGAATAATTCTCCAAAAACTGATCCGCCCATTCTCCGAAGGTCAAGGTCTCACCCTTGCGAACGATCTCCAGGAGATTGTCATCTCTCGCCTGAAGTCGTTCCCTGAGCCTTCTATTTGCTTCCTGCCAATCGGCGGTCTGGCTGGACTCTCTTCGAGGAACACCGTTGCGATCCCGATAGCGAATCCACCAGATTTGGGTGCCAGCCCGCCGGTACACTACGCCTTCATACTTGCGTGCTCTAGGCATTCTCCATCTCCTGTTTGAACGACGCGCGGAACGAGGCCAACTCCGATCTCAAGAACCGGATGTTGCGACCCATTACGCGGAGATGGGGAATCTGTTTACGCTCCACCCAAAGATACACAGTCTGCTGGCTGACGCCAAGAAATTTAGCCGCTTCGCGAACTGTCAGGGGGATTTCGTCCTCCGTGGACGCGGTGGCGGGATTGGGCACGTCTATGATGGTTTGGCTCATGGCATTTCCCTTGAGTTATGGCTGATTTCGGCTACGTCGGAATTCTATGCGGTGGGACGACCTTGCAACGCGGCCTGCGCTCTTTCGACTGTATGGCGGGCGTAATACTCGGGGTCGTACTTTTCATCGGCACGATAATCGGCGATGCGGCGGATGACTTCTTCAGGATCATCGCCGCGCGCGAGGGCGCGTTTGGCGTAGGCCCAATCGCGCTCGGATTGAGTGAGCGTTTCTCGCGTACCGCCTAAGCGGGGTGGGCTTTGCTCTGGTGTTCGGTCGCCTTTGGCCGGACCGGACGCGATTTTGAAATCTCGAAGGTTATACGTTTTGTCCGAGTGCTTCGTCACTCGCACAAGACATTCTGCGTCGTACTTTCTGTTCGCAAATCCGGGGAGTCTGAGGACGCGTGAGGAATCGGTGGCTGCCATATCCGCGCCGAACTCGCTCGCCATCCGCTGCTGAAGGTCTTCAGCTTCCTGGGGCGTGGCATCTTGGACTTTCCAGACAACCTGATGTTTACCCGGCGAAGTGTCCAGGACGAAATTCGGTTTGGGAACCTCGTCCGAATTGTGGATCGCCTTAAGCGCATCTGAACCTCGGTAGTCCAAGTCGAGATAAACGTGCCTGATTTCGTGGATGTCTCGTTTCGTTCGGCTGTACGCGCCTTCTTTCAGCGTGTTCATGCCGATGTAGGTGTCGAATCCCGCTTGATTCCTCTCCGTGAGCCATTCCTGAAAATCGTGGGCCGCAATCTTTTCCGCCGATGCAATCCGCTGGATGACTTCGCCGCTCGTGCGATTGCGAAGCAGAACCGCAATCCGGTCAGAAGGTTTGAAGTTGTCGAGGATGTACTCGGGCGCAGAAAGAGAGTCGGGCATGGAATTTCCTCAAAAGAGAGCTAAAGATTTGCTGTGAAAACGGGCGAGAGGTCGTACCTGTCGGCTTCGGAATCGTACCCGCGCATTTCGATCACTTCGGACACGAGTCGCTTTCCTGGCCGGCGCTCTAGTTGGATAAGGACATTCAACGAATCGGCGATATTGCTCTTGATAGCGCGGTACGGCAGTTCAATTCCGCTCTGGAGAACACAGCTCGTAAACCGTGCAAGGGCTTGCGCGGCGGAACTCGCATGAACCGTTGAGAGCGTCCCAGAGTGGCCCGTGTTGAGCAATTGGAGTAGGTCGAACGCTTCGCCGCCGCGAATCTCCCCAAGAATGATGCGGTCGGGCCGGTGCCGGAGAGATGCCTTGAGCAAGTCGCGGATGGTGATGGCGGGCAAGTCAGGTTGTGGCTGGCGTGCTTCAAAGCGAACGAGGTTCGGCTTTTCCAACTGGATTTCGGACGTGTCCTCGATGAGGAGAATCCGGTCCTGGTCGGGAAGGAACTTTCCGAGGGCCGTTAAGAGGGTCGTCTTGCCGGAGCCGGTTCCGCCGCTGATGAGGATGTTCTGGCGGTTCTGGACGTGGGCTTGGAGCCGGGCTGAGAGCTCGGAATCCAGAGTCCCCATTCGCACAAGGTCTTCAACCGTGAAGTGGCGGCTGTTGAATTTGCGGATTGTGAGGGTCACGCCATGAATGCTGCACGGCGGAATCACGGCGGCAACACGGCTGCCGTCCGGGAGCCTGGAATCGAGAATCGGCTTCGCTTCGGAAATGTCGTCACCGAGACGGCGTGCGATGTTCTTGACCGCAACCATGAGAGATTTCTCGTTCAGCGTGAGGTCGGGAACTTGCTCAAGCACACCTGCTCGCTCAATGAAAACCCGGCTTGATCCGTTGACCATGATTTCGCTGACGGAATCGTCGCGAATCAAGTGCTCGATGGGTCGCAAGAATGGGAGGATGGTTTCAAAGCCGAGCGTCACACTTCACCGTCTGTAATCTGGCGAAAATAGGATTTGTTCACGTCGTTGTAATAGGGTTTGAGATAGCAGAACATCGGCGGCCTGGGGTTAAGGCCGTCGTAAGCGATGATGATGGACTGCGCGTTCTTCAGCTCCGTGAAAGTCTTCATATCGAAGCGGAAGTCGGTCTGCGTGTTGTAGCTTTTCGAAGCCGTGACGTTGGCTCGGTGAGCGATGGCTTTGCCTGTTAGCAGGCTCACTCGCGCATCATGGCCACTTTCGGAGATGTTGTAGCTGACCTTGAGCTTGTCTTCTCGCCCGCAGAGCTCGCTTGCGGTTCGGGCCGAGAAGTCGTCTGAAAGCGCGAGGAAAATCTTCGTGCGGAAGGTTTGCAAAAGCGTGCGCCACGTCTCACCGGGCAAGACGGACTTCAGGGAACTGATGCTCTGCGTGGCGACAATCGGGATGCATTTGGGCTGGCGCGAGAGGCTGAAAAACTTCTCGTCGCCGGTCGGCTCGTTTTCCCCAACAGTGGCGAAGTTTTGATACTCATCGCAGACGAAGAAAACCTCGCGGAAATGCTTCTTCGGGTTCTTCGCCATTTCCGGCACACGATTGAGAACGGCTCGCTGAAAATCGAGCTTCATCATCACGCCCAGAGCGCGGGCCAAGCCTGGGTTCATGCCTATTGGGAAATTCAGAGCGCAGACTTTGCCGTTTTCGATGAGCCATCGGAACGAGGGAAGCGGCTTGCCGAATTTGCCGTCCGCATTGGCAACAGGGTCGTAACACTTGGCCGGCGGGCAGAAGGTGCGCTTCACGCGCGGGTTGTCGTCGAAAAGGGACAGGAAAACGGAGATGCCTTCGACAATGGAAGTTCGCAGCTTCGGCTCGATCCTGCGCCAGTCGTCGTAGAACCATCGTTTCACCGCTTCAAGCTGCTCGCGTTTGAATGAGTCGGGATCGTCTGGCGAAGACTCGGTGAGAGCCTCGAATTCGATGCCTTTATTGTGGAGGAATACCCGGAGGTGTTCGGAATCATCGGCCCGGTACATCCCTGAGTCGGCAATGCCCAGGGTGAATCTGAATGGAGCGAGCTCGTTTACGTGGGTGAGGTAAGCCTCGGATGAAATGAGAACGTATCGCTGCCCGCCGATCTTCTGCTCTGCCTCATGGATTATCTTCTCCAGCTTTTCGGGCGAAATGGCGCATTGATAGACATCGAACAGGGTGACGTAATCGTAGGTGATCTTGTGAAGCAAAATGATGAACTTCACGAGGTTCGTGTACGCCTGCTGCCAGAAGGGCTCCTTGCCCTTGCCAAACAGGTTGTTCAAGAGAGACGCAATGCTATAGGCCAAAGCGTAGGCATCCAGGTCGTTGTGCAACGGGTTGTAGCGGTACTCGGAATCGAGGCTGATTTCGATGTAATCCTCGGCCCGGTCATGCCGCGTGAGAATCTCCTTCACTTGGTGGCAGAAATCCCCTTTCACTTCGAGGATGAGTCCGCCAATCTTTTTTTCGGGGTCTAAGGGTTTGTACGCGGCGAGCTGTTCGACAAAGGGATACATGCAGCAACTGGTCTTGCCAGTTCCGATGGCCCCGACGATGGCAATTCCAGTGAAAAGGCCGCGCTCCGGGATGACGAGCCAACGCGGCGTTTCCGAGGGCACGGGTCTGCGCGGGTTGTGGACTTCGCCGACAACGAGAAAAACATCCTGCCGCTGGCGCGGATCGGGATACCGGGGCAAGCGTCCCGCCGTGATCTTCCGGTGGGCCTTCAACGCGAAGATATACAGGCCGGAAAGCAAGACGGAATAGATGATGTACGGCGTCGTGAACAGGAAGAGGGTGTAGGACCACTTCACGCCCTGGAAAACGAGAGGTGCGCGGATGGCCATGAGTTCGAGGAAGGGATTGTCGTCGGGGAATGGCAGATAGAAATACAGGGCCATTCCCGTGATCGCGCTCAAGAGAAAAGCCACGAAATTTTTCGAATTGAGAAGGCGCTGAATCACGGTTTTTTCACCTCTGCGGGTTCTGCCGTCTTGCGGGTCCTCTTTTGCTCCTTTTGGAGCCGGTCAAATTCCTTATCTCTCGAAAAGACGAATCGAAGCGCGGACGCTACGACGTGATCGGGCGTGGCGTCGATGAATTGGGCATAGCTGTCGAGCCTCTGAGCGAGCGGTGCTTCAAGCTGGAATTCGCGCGTCACCATCTCAGGTGGCTTTTTGATGAAGGACACTGTGGTCTCCTTTCGTTTTTTCGTGGAGTTGATTTCCGAACTTTTCTTGACCGCGGACAAAACACCTGGCACGGAAGCCGTGCCATTGGGCGGTAGCGACCCCAACGAACGTTTTGGGCGGCAAAACCGACCAAAACCGGGGGTCGCTACCGCCCAAGCTGCCTGTTTTGTCCGCGGTCTTTGTTCAGTCTTTGCAGTCCGTAATGCCTTCGGCGCTCAGCGGTTGCGCCCTGGACCGGGGTGAACGGAACGGGTAACGAAAGGGGTGAACACTGCGTGTGTTCCTGTGTTCACCCCTAAGCAGCCATGCGCGAATAAAGGTGCCGGTGTGAGGGAACGGTGCAGGTGTCGAAGGTGATCTTCCGGTTCACCTCGGGAGCGGGAAACAGAGAAGTTAGGTGAGCTTCGGTAAGCGAGCCGGTTTTCCATTCCTTATAAATGGCCTGGACGTTAGGCGCGGCGAATTTGCGCGTGGCCTCGTTGAGAAACTCGATATCCTCATTTCGGAGAGCCGCGAACTGCCTCGATTCCCACAGTCTGCGGACTTGGAAATACCGCGTGATTTCCGCGACAGAGGGGAGTTCGAGCGGAGCCTTCACAACTGAGGAGAAAATTGCTCGGGCTTTTGGAAACAGAGGATCACAGGGGGAGACGAACAAAAACCTGAATTGCTTCAGGCTCCGAAAGAGCGGCAAATAGTTTTGCAAGTGGGTGACAAACGCGACGAGATTTTCTACTTCCGGCGCGATGTAGGTGAACGTGACTATGGGCGAGCCGGTGATCGCGGGCAAGAACATCGGGAACTTGTCCACGAAGTAGCGCGGCGTCACGGAAGGGTTCTGCGTGCCCAAATAGAGCTTCGTGGGCAGTACGTGCTTTTCGATTCCGAGAGCGCCGCAGAAGTATTGAAGCTTGTCGGCCTCGGTTTCGAAGTAATCGTAGCCCTGATTAGCAAGAATGAAATCCAGCGCCAGAAGCCGCGTCTTGATGAACTCGAACTCGTGGTCACGGCGGTTGCGGATGTTCTCCTTGCCGATGGGAGCATAAATTTGTCGGGAAAAGATGTGATACACCCGCGCGTTCTTGCGAAGCATTTCGGCGGAGGCGTGCCTGTTTCTTACGAGCTTGTCGGCCAGTTTATCGGAGCGTTTCCCGCGCTTTGCCCTGGCGAAATCGAGGAACTGTCTGACAGTAAAGTAGCCCGAGTGCGTAGCCACGATGTAAATGAAGCGGGCTTCGATCTCGGTGTAGCCGAGTTCTTTCAGTGAGTCGAGATAGATGTCTTTGATGTTCATAGGCTGAGGATCTCCGCAGTGATTTCCCGGTCGTTCAAAACCCGCCGCAAACGGTCGAAATCCTGGGCAGGCGCATAGAGTGTGAATCCGGCTTGAGCCTTCGCTTGAAGCTGGCTGGGCCGGTAGTTCTTGGTGGCAAGTTCCAGATTGACTCGCGCGATTTGGCCCTCGGCGTTCTCGTATTCGATTTGAAGATCGGGTACGACAACCCTGCCGTTGACAACCCGGACCCCGTGCGCCTGGGCGATGTCGATTTTCTTATTCGGGTCATGCCGGTCCGTGCCTAGCTGCGCGAGCTCTTTGTTGATTCGCTTTTTCAGTTCATAGTCGAGGGCGACTCTTCGGACATTGCCGCCGTCCTGTTCGATTTGTCGCGCCGCTTTGTGATAGAGCCGGTAAAGGGTGGCGTCATGGCGTGCCTCTTTGGGCTTCACCAAACCGCTGTAGATCGGCTGGCCTTTGGGCATTAACTTCTGCTTTGCGAGAAACCGCCGTCCGGCCTTCGTCAGAGTCACTACTTCGAGGCGCTCCTTGTCGCGGCCCTCAACTCCGCGCCGGGTGATAAGTGATTGCCGGATGAGATTTCGTAGGTCCTGTTCCATTCGTTCCCGATTTCCGCCGTAGCCAATTTCGGCGAGTGCTTCGGAATCCACGGCACGGAAAGTTCCCAGCTCGCGAAGGGTCTCAATTTCAGAGGTTCGCAACGAATACGTCCAGTGGCGGTCCCGATAGGGCGTCCTGGGTTCTGCGGAGCGCGCCTGCAACGCGCTTAGGTTCCGCTGATACCGCTGGGGCCCTGCGGCTCCTGAACCAGCGCCCCGGCCACGGTCGTCTTGGGTATCAGATTCAGGCCGTCGCGCCGTATGCGGCGACGTCTGCCGGGCGGACTCGAAAGGAGGTTCAAGCTCGTTCGGATCGTACCGTTGTGACACGGAACCTTATTCCTCGTCAGAGATTTCTGCTGGCACATCGCCGTGGGCGACGCTGAATTGCTTGTCGAGGTGGGCCAGTTTCCGGCCCGTGTCCTTGAGGAAGAATTTCCGGTTGAGCGCGAATGCCGCCGCAAATACATTGGCGAACAGGAGACCACAGTAGGAGAGGATGTATGCCGAGTACGCGCGCCAGATGACGATTTTGAACGGGATGAAAAACTTCAGTTCGCCCATGAGGTAGAAGGCGATGGCGAGCACTACAGCGATGGTGATGAGAATGGCGTTCGCGATCATGTCGAGAGCTCCTCGGATTTGGCGGGCTTCGCTGGTTAGTTGAACGCTTCGTCTTCGCGGAAGTAGGTAATGGTCAACCCGAGGGGGTTTATCGGGATAAGTTCGTTCGGTACCTGCGACCTGAAAAAGAAGACAAAGTTTGCCGTATAGAGCGTGCGCTTGAGTTCGCTGTGATCGGCGGGCGAGTAATAGACCATGTAGAAGTCCACGCGAGCGCGGTACGGCGGCTTGTCGAGTTGCTCGATGGCGACGTTCTTCACGTCAATGTCTATTTCGGGTTTCGATGGATCGGTCAGAAAGCCCTTGATGATGTCGCTCTTTTTGTACGCGTCAATGATGTCGCTGGCGAGCTTGCCGTCGAGGAAGTAGAGCGACTTCGAAAAATCGTCATTGATGGTGTAGCGATTGCGCCCGTAATAGAGTTGGCAGAACTGCGAAAGAAAGTAGCGCACCTCGGCGTCCTGGGGCTTGTATTCGAAGTTGTTGTAGGCGAGCGCCTCTGCCCGCCCCAACTGGTCAATGCGAATCACAAGCGGACGGAAGTTCTGGAACGTGCGAATCGTTCGCAGATCAATCAGGCCGAGGCCTACGGCAACCAAGGCCAGCAAAACGAGCGCAATCTTGAGGTAAGTGTTGGTCACCATCGGATCTCCGTACTGTTCCAAATAGAGGCGCTTTGCGTCCTGAAAACTTGCGTCATTTTCCATTGCGAATGCTCCTGAGATTGAGGTGATCGGCGCTACGCTTTCATTCGTGCGGCGAGAAAACCAAGCAGCGCGCCCGAAGAGCCGCCCGAAGCGCCACTAAAGATATGGTTCGTGAGGACCGGGACTTTCAGAAGCGCATAAATCGCGGCGAGGAATGTGATCAGAAGCACCGGAAACCAGGCCATGAGTTGCACCGTTGAAAGCGTGCCTGCTGGCGGGAGGCGAAGCGTCCCGACAAGCAAGTTGGCAATGATATAGACGACCGCCGCTGCGATGACCTGGTAAAAGGCATATTGGATAAACGCCTTAAACCACCCCCAGAACAGCCATTCCATTTCTGGGACGATAAAAAAGGGTATGAAGATTGGCCCCACCAAAACGCACACCGCCGTGGCAATGAAACCGAACGCCACAACCACGATGGTGACCGCCTGCGCCGCCGCAAGCAGGACAATGATGATGACGTAGATCGCAGCTCCAAGAATATCCCCAAAGCCGGGCGAGTCGAGCCGGGTCTCGAAATTGCTCACGCCGTCCATCACGGTCTGCAACTGGTTTTGGTCAATCTTGCTGGCGAGGAACTGCGCCTCGTCGGTCACAAGATTGTGGAAGCTCGATCCGATGCCGGGGATGGGCCGATTGTAGTAGTTGACCATGCCGAAGCCGAAGCTGATGGTGAGGATGAGGCTGGCGAGCTTTTCAAAATGAAGTACGTGATTTCCGCTGGCTGCGGAGAGAGCCATCTTGATTCCGAACCACGCGACAAGGATGGTGGCAAACATGCGAAAGAGGTTCTGGCCCATCGCGTCGAAGAAGCCGAGGTTCTGCGTCAGCATGTTGTTGATGGCCTGATAGATGAACTGCAGAAAGTCAGTTTGCATCGGGCGGCTCCTTCGACGTAGCGTGATTTGGAGGGTGCTTCGGATTACGGCATCCGGTAGTTTTGAAGCGAGTTGCCGAGTGTGCTGGTGACCTGAGCGAGATTGCCGGCGAGAGTCGCGCGGCGCTCAATCTCGGCGTTGATGGAATTGGCCGTGGTTTCCCTTTGCTGCTTTGCCGCGATGACGTTTTGCTCAAGCAAGGACAGCAGGAGCTTGTTTGAATCCTGAAGCGTGCGAAGAGTGAGCACGTTTGTGGCGTTGATCTTGTTCAACACAGAGATTTCGGTGTTGAGATTCGGGTTGTTGGAGAGCGAATCCTCTTCGAGGTTGTTGATCTGATTCTCGATGTTCTGGGCGTCGTTGCGGATCGCGCCGATGGTTGCCATCGAGGTGACGTTCGTGCCATCGGCGAGTTCGACCGAGGCGTATTGCGACTTTACGCGATCAAGCTCGTCGGGCGTCATGCTATTCAGTTCCTGACTGCTGTACTGGAGAAGCGGGACGGTGGCCTGCTGATAACCGGAGTTCACCGCACCCGCAGCCCCGGTGTTCATGCCATTGACCCATGTTCCCGTGTTGCCGTAGGTGTTCGGGGCAACCACGTCGCGCCAATTGGAGAACTGGGCGCGATAGCGGGCAGGCATGTTCTGGATGTTGCGCGCCATCTGCACGGCAAGGTTGTAGCGCGCCACGATCTGCGCATAAGTTTGGCGAAGCTGAGAGAGTTGCTGCAAGAGTTGGCCGTAACGCAGAACCGCATTGGCGTAGTTCGTCGGATCGTACACGATCCCAAAACCAAACTGCGCGGACGCAGTGCCGACGCACAGCCCGATAACGAGCAAAACTGCAAGGATTCGCTTTTTCACGTGTCGTTTTCTCCCGTTGTGAAGTCGAAAAGGTCTGTGACTGGAACTGAAAACTACAAGTCAGAAGGCATTCTGTGATTCGCGTAGTCGGGAAGCGAGAGGTCGCCGGAGAGATAAATCTTCACGCGATGGCCTTCCCGGATGGTGATGGTCGGCAAGATGTTCAGGAATTTATCGAGAATGCGCTGCGAGGTCTGGCCCATGCTCTGGCCGACGCCCGCCTGGATGCTTTGAGTGCCGGATTGAGTCAGAAGCCCGCCTGATCCTGCTTCCGAGATGCCGCCGATTGCGCCGACAGCGAGCGATGCCCCGAAGATTTTGAAGTAGTGGTTGTTCACTTTATCGCGCAAGCCGGTATCGCCGATCTGATTCATCCCTTTGAACTGGTCGAGGCTGACGGAATAGCCGTCCGGCATGATGAGTCGGTGAAAGACAACCGCAAGGCGCGTCTGGCCGAACGCTTCCACGCGCTTGGCTCCCCCAAGAACCTTCGTGCCGGAAGGGATGAGAAGGTGCTGGCGGTCGTGCGAATAGATGGCGTTGGTCACGAGACATTCGACCGGGCCGTTGAAGTCTCCGTTGAGACGGTTGAGGAGCACGGTTTCGAGGATGGTGCCTTCAAAAAGGACGTAGCCTCAGTTTACGAAATACTGTGAGGAATTAGCGCGAAAGCCGCACCAGGACGTGTTGCCGGAGGCCTCGGCTTGTATAGCCTAAACGGCCTGATCAGGCCTGCCGGTAACGATCCAACGCAAAAAGATGAAAGAGCGCCTGCTGGGTGTGATCCATTTCCGTGAGAGTCGTCTTCACGTAAGGCCGCCCTGGTGAGCCAGGCTTGCCCGTGGGCGGAAAGACGTTGGTGACTTCTTGAATTCCGTTGAGAGCCTTCAGCAGTGCCTGCAGGCTCAAGGATAAGCCGTTCTGCGCCGCCTGGCGCTGCAGCAGGCTTCCCAAAATCAGTGCTAACACGCAGTAAAAGGCATGGACTCGGATTTTGGAATCGGTCCAGTGGAACATGGGCTCCCAGCTCAGGAAGTGGGGATCTTTCATGTCCGCAAAGGCATCCTCGATCTGCGATTGACTGCGGTAGGCCAGGACAATCTGCTCATTGCTCCAGCTCTTCTGATCGGTGAATAGGATCCGTTTGCCCAATTGCTGTTCTTCAATTCGGGCAAAGGTCGAGGCGTCGGTGCGGTAGGTAAGTTTCAGTTGGCGGCGTTTTTGGGCCACCGCCACGCGCAGAATTTTGGAGATGTGCTGGCCCGAACAAATCTGTTGTACTTGCTTGAGCAGACTTTCGCGAGTATACCCTTTGCCCTTGGCGTCCGGTCTCTGCGAGCGTCGCAGTTTGGCTTGCAGTTCTTCTAAGGCCCGCCGTTTTTTTGCCAGGTGCTGCTCGATACCGCGGATCTGTTTGCGCTGCAGCTCCGGACTGAAGGTCATCACCAGCGTGCGTTCCTGCCCCCAGACTTGGCGCGTGAGGCGCAGGGCCCGCGTGGATTTTAGACGCGCGTCTTTCAAGCGCCTATATTTCTCAAGAGGAAGAGCCAGCAGATCGGCGTAGTGGATCGGTACCAAGGAACCGACAAAGTGGAAACCGCTGTGGTCGAGAATCTCCTGATTGCCGGCGGAGTTGTTGCCCTTGTCGAAGATCAAGGTGATCGATTGGCAGTGACGGACCAGGGCCTGGTATCGCTGGGTCAATTCTTGCAAGACCTGCGCAAAGGTCATGCTGTCATGCTGATTGCCCGGATAGACCTTCCACAGTAAAGGCACGTGAAAATCGACGCTTACCAGCAGAGCTAAACCGACGATGCGCAGGTCGTTCCGTTTGCTTTTGGCATGGCCGCGCTGGGGCAGCTGGCTGGGATTTTCCGTGTCGATGAAGGTATCGAAGTTCGTGCAATCGAAGATGAGACTGTTCACATCCAGGTGAAAGGTTTCCAACAAGCGCCGCACAAGCGCTTCGCTTATGGCAGCGATCTGTTTTTCAGCCAGTAGCTCCATGTTGTCCCAGAAACGGGGTGCGGTGAACTGTTGGGCGGTTAGCCCCAACCAGCGCGGCAGGGGTGTGCCGCGCAGCCAGGCGGGCATCTGGCGTTTGCTGGTAGGGGCCACGCAACGGTTGAGGGCGGCGACCAGCATGTATTGACCGAGGGAAGGGCCTTGCCGACGTTTGGGGGCGTGCTGATCGATGAGTTCGACCAAGTGGAGCTGCTGGGCAAGATCGTAGAGGGCCGCGACACCGCCGAACGGGGAGACTCGAGCACGGGTGGGTTCGTTGTGGGGGTGCTGGAGACGTTGCAGCAGAGTGTCGGCTGAGCCCAAGTACTGCACGACGACGGGGCGAGGGCGGCCGTGCACGCGCCGGGATTCGACCAAATAATAGTAGGGGTGTCCGTGGATGATCTTGCGTTGGATGCTGGCCACGGTGTTTTAGTGTATACAACGGATGGTGGATGTCAAGAGAGAACTGCAATGGGTAGTGGATGTGTTGCGTATACCTCGTATCGATGGGCCATATTGTCCTATCTGGTACAAATCCACGACTCTTGTTTCCGGCATGGTGCGGGATCATAATTTAGCGTATACACTTTCCTGGCTCGTAGCAGTGCCTGGAGCACACGTCTCGGGTCCAGCAGGCAATAGAAAAACCCCCGCTGGATACGGGTTTTCTGCATGGCGAGGCCGATGGCGCGGGCTAAATGATCAGATCACTGCAAAAATCTGCGCTGCTATTTCGTAAACTGAGGGTAGGTCTTACCCGTCGCAGCGTCGAGGGAGTTTGGATTGGCAGAGGCTTTCGCTCTCTGCTTCTCTTCTTTCTCTGCCGTCGTTGTTCCCGGTTGAGGGGCGCTTGCCGGAATCCCGGCTTGCGGCGGCGGAAGCGGAACCTGCGCGAGGATCTGAGCAAGTTGGTTCATGTCCGGCTGCTGGTTCGGGAGAAATGGCAGTCCTGGGGCCTGGTTGGGAGCCTGAACGTTCGGCGTGAACCGCTCCGGCTGATTGAATTCTTTCCGATAGCTCAACGCCACATTCGAAGAGAAAAGTGATACATAGGCGCGCCTCTTCTTTTCCTCCTGAACCGGATCGGGCGGTGCGGGTTCGGCAGCCGGACCCGACACCTGAGCGGGAGTGGATGCCTGCGTGCCGGACGGAAGCGCGCCGAAGAATTTGGTTTGCTGTGTGATTGCCGTTTGCTGCTCGTGTTGGAGTTCCTGAATCCTGGTTTGAAGAGCGGCAATCTGCGCTTCGTTCACTTCGGGCTGCGCCGATGGCTGGAATGTGGAAACATTCGACTTCGGCGTGCTCTGGGCCTTCTTGCCGCCCGTGAGCCACATGATGCCAACCATCAGCACAGCGAGGCCAAGCATGACCCATGCTTGGACGTTTTTGGGCATGAGGCCGGGCGGTTTTGGCGCTTTGTCCTGAATCGGCGCAGCAGCGGGCGCGGTGCTTTGCTCAGTCATGTGAGTTCTCTCCTTCGTCGTAATGGGATTCGCCGCTCGGTCTACTGCTGATGGCGCGTGAAGGTGATCTTCTTCTTGCCAATCGCCAGATAACCGGCATCCACGATCTTCGGAATGATGTAAACGCCGTTTTCCAAATCGAAGTTGATGAGATTCGGCTTGCCGTCTTTGATTTCGTAAATGGCTGGCTTCTCGGGAGCGGCGCACTTGATGTATGTGAAGCGGTCGTCGTGGAAGATTGCCGAAACAAGGAACGGCTCGCGGGCGGCCTTGCGGTCTAGCTCATAGTCGAACTGAAGCGTGGTTGGGTACTCAGAGCGGAATTTTTCAATCTGCTGTTTAGCGCTTGCGTGGGCCGCATGAACCTGTGTGGCGGCTTGGTCGCGAACGCTCTGGATTTCCCGCTGATAGGCGTCCACTTCGCTGGCCGGCACGAAATTGCGGGCAAAAGCATCGGTGCCGATGCCGGATCGCTCCTTCGGTTCGATGAAGATTTTCAGGTCCGGTTCGACGTTTGGCTCGTTGCTGATTTCCTCAAGCAGAAAGGAATAGACGTGCCCGCTAGCGGTGATGAGGTTCAGATTGCTGCGAATGCCCGCCTGGGCCGGGTGGATGTAGCAGAGATTGTGCGCGCCGTTGATGATCCAGAAGTCCTTGTCTCCGGTCGTGAAGTCGAGGATTTCCTCGTTTTCTGGCAACACGATTAGAGTCGAATAGCGCAGCTTGGCGTGAACGGTGACAATATCGTTCTGGTTGTACTTCACCACGCGCGCGGTTTCTGTCGCCGCGTGCGACGGGATTTGGCCAAAAGCCAAGATACCGAGAACGCCTGCTGCAATAATTCTCAGAAGCATGTTCCTCGCGAAGGTAGATGTTTGTTTCATTCCGTTGCTCCTTGTCAGAGAATTGGGGTCCGTACTTGAGAACAACTTGTCGAATGGGGTGATAAAGTTAGGTGGAACGCTTGAGTTCAGGCACTATGGATAACCGCAGAGCATACGTGTTCGTCTTCGATGGGTTTGCGGATTGGGAACCCGCGTCCGCTCTGGCTGAGCTACGGCGAACTTTCGGGTTCTCGGTCCAAACACTCGCGCTTACGAGAAATCCCATTGCCAGTATGGGCGGGCTGAACGTTCTCCCTGATCTGCTCATCGGCGAGGTTCAGTCAAATTCGGTAGATATTCTTATCCTTCCGGGAGGTGATGCCTGGACGCGAGGAGAAATCGCCGAAGTTACGCGCATCGTCAAAGCCGTTAGCGAAGTGGGCCGCCCGGTTGCCGCAATTTGCGCTGCGACGCTGGCATTGGCGCATGCGGGGCTGCTCGATAATCACCGGCATACGAGCAACGGATATGGGTTTATCCCTAAATATGTGCCCGCATACAAGGGTCAAAAGCTCTATGAGAAAGTGCGCGCCGTGAGAGATCGAAGTGTAATCACTGCAAACGGACTTGCTCCGTTTGCATTTGCATCCGAAATTTTTCGGGCTGTGGTGCCTGACCGCGCGCCTGATATCGCTATCTACGATGAGCTGTACTCTCGTGGCGTGCTTGACGATTGAAAGCTCGTTCATTTATGCCGTGACGAAAGTCACGAGCCGCATGGCGGTTCTCCCGCTAACACTTCCAAACCCTTTTCAAAACCATGCGTCTCGAATGCTTCGCGCCTTTTGCGGTTATCGAACGGGTCGTTCGTGTAGAGCCAATAGCTCTTCGCGTCCACTTCGAGATTGGCAACCTTCGCGAGTTCCGGCGTCTTGATGAGTAGCTGCTGCTTGGGCCGGAGCGTCGAGATGAGCTCGATTTCGCTGTCGTTGAGATTGAACTGACGGCGGTACAACTCCCGGTCCATGTCGGGATTCGCCAGGAAGATTTTCGTCGGGCAGCTTTCAATGATGATGTCGAGGATTTCCGACTTACGAAGCTCGTCGAGCGATTGCGTCGAGAGAATCATCGCGGCGTTCTGCTTCCGCCAGGTCTTGAGCGCCTCGATAATGTAGCTCTTGATGATCGGGTTCTTTAGGAACAGCCAAGCCTCGTCAATAAAGAACGCCTTGAAGATGTGGCTGATCTTCGGATCGCAGATGACTGCGTTCGCGCGATGCAAGATGTAGAAGAGCAACGGCTCCAGCACTTCCGGGTATTGGTGCATCCCCTGAAAATCGAAGCATTGGAATCGAGAAAAGGTAATCGTGTCCTCGGCGTTGTCGAAGACAAAATCGAACTGCCCGCCTGTGGTCCATTTGGCGAGGCGGTCGGCGAGACGGCGGTCAAGTGTATTCGACAGGACGGTGAGCGTCCGAAGTGCTGGCTCGATTTCGTACAGATTCTCGATCTGGTGATAAAGATCTCGGTCCTCGGCGGGCGTCAGCTCCAGCGGCGCGGAGCCTTGGATCAGAACTTTAATGAAAAGTGCGAGGAAGTCGAGATTCTCTTTCGTCGGCGGAACGGAAAACGAATTGATTTTGAATCCGGGCGAATTCAGGCCGACATGGACGTACGTTCCCCCAAAAAGTCGCGTGAGGCTCTCGAAGCTGCCGCCCAAATCGAAAATGAATGTGTACGGGTCGTATTTCTGCATGTTGGTGATGAGGAAGTTCAACAGAAACGATTTGCCTGATCCCGTGCGGCCCAAAATCACCGTGTGTGCCACATCGCGGTGATGGAGGTTAAGGAAGTACGGCGTGTTCTGGTTGGTTTCGAGGACCGCGAGGTACTCCTGCCGGAGATGGCGATTCTCAGGCTCGCCACAGTGGAGAGTGAAGAGAAACGAATAATCCGCGTAATTGGTGTTGAGCAAATACATGGACCGGAGATTGAAAGCGGAGCCTCCGGGCACCGTCGCCAGAAAGGCGTTTAGCAAATTGTATTTCTCCTCGTAAAGCTGCGCGTCATGCACGCTGAAGACTTTGTAGAATTCGGCGCAAGCGGTTTCGACCTTGGCCGGATCGAGGTCGTAGATCACGACGCTCAGCGAGAAATGGCCGAAGTAATTGCCCTCGATTTCAAGCTGCTTGATGCTCTCGCCTAGCTCGCGAACCTGGGCTTCCTTCGAGTCGTCCACGAGAACGTCCGTTGGCGGAGCGTCCGAGACGTTGAGATGGCTCATTAGGGACCGCTTGGTATTGTGGAAGTGGCGGCGCTTCGACTGGATCGTCTTGCGAGTCTTGCCGGAATCTTCCTTCTTCCACTCGGTGACGATGTGGAAGTTCGCCTGCACTTCGAGAAGGCTCTTGAAAATGAGCGGGAAGCTCTGGGCCGATGGCTCCTTGAGCGTAAGGACCTTGACGTAATAATCGTCGAGGCGAAGGTGCCCTCGATGGCATTCGAGGTGCGATTCGCAGAGATAGTAGTCGAGAAATGTGTCGTACTTGAGCCAGGCAAGCTGGAGTTTGAGCGGTGCGAAATTGAGTGTGCGCTTGAGCACTCGGAAAGCGTCCTGTTTGCCCAGCAAGTCCACGCGGACGAAATCGCTGACCTGCAAAATGAAGCTCCTCACCTTCTGATGGAGCGTGGCGAGCGACTTGGAGAGCTCTGTGTCGAGCAAGGCGACCTGCTTGCGGGAGGAAAAAGCGGACTGGATTTCCCGGAACGCATTGCCCGGATTTTTGTGAAACGTCGCGAGGGACTTCAAGAGGGCTTGCTTGTGGCGAAAGCCCTCGAAGAGCACGACGTAAAACACTTGGAGTGAATAAAGGCTTTCGGCTTTGTGCTCGAAGTAGCGAATGCGGTTCTCAATAGCAGCGTTGACGACGGGGTTCGCGTACTTCCGATGCGGGATCGTTTCGTGATTCCGCTTGAAAAGGTACTGATAGACGCGGAAGTTGGTGTCGAAAAGCCGAAAGGCGGATTCGAGCCGCTTCGTGAGCGTGTCGAGCGCGTTCCCGTCCAGACATTCGTAATCCACACCGTGAACCTGAAGGATTACGCCCACATCGCCGGATTTGGTGAGGAAGACGTGCGGATCAATGAAGCCGTACAGATTCACCTGCTCGTTGAGAGCGCCGGTCGCAGTGTACGGCTTTAGGATTTTTCGGAGGTTAAGCATTCGAGGCTCTGCGAATGGCGATCGGGCTGAACTTTGCCGGGTCGTACTGCGTTTTGAATTTGGCTGCTGATAGCAGGAACCGGAGAATCTGCGGGTCCGTGTTGGTGGCCCAGCGAGCGGCGACGTAAAGAAGCGCGAACATTAAAATGCCGCCTAGCAAACTCGAAAGCATGTTGAACGTCGCTGCGCCCATGCACATGGCGAAGAAGAAGAGCTTCCGTTCCACTCCCATAACGGTGAGCGGACGATGAAGCGCGCGGTAAACCGGGTTGATTCTTCTCGTGTTCGCCATGTGCGTCTCGTGTCGTTAAGAGCGGCGACTCAGGAGCCGGGAAAGAGCCAAGCGAGGAAGTTCACGGCGGCGATGGCCATGCCGACGCCGAAGAGCACGCCCGCAAGGATGCGCTTCGATCCGCCTTCACCAAAAGCGAAGGTCAAGCCTGCGACCACAATGGAAACGAGCGAGAGGCCGCGAGCGATGGTGGTCGTAAACGCCTGCATCAAGACGTTGACCGCGTTCTCCCAGGGAGAGCCACCTGCCGCTTGAGCGAATGCGGCTGACGCGAAGATCAGCGAGCAAGAGCACGTGACGAGTGCGGGCCGGAGCCAGCGGGCGACAAATTTGTTTCGGAAGATTTTCTTCATTGCAGGCGAGTTCCTTTCGGATGATGCGAGGCTTGCCTGCCGTGGCAGGCGGGCCCGCATCGGGATTCGAAGGCAAGCTCTCGCTGGATTTCTTTGAATCAAGCAGGGTGAGCGCGGAGCCGGGTTGAAGCGCGGCAAGCCGCCGCGAAGCTACTCCGTGAGTCACACGCTGCTTTTCATTGGCGGGAGGTAGGTTTGCGAATCGTATCAGCGAGTCCGGTTTACGTGTGGGGGACTGCTGCGTTTTCGTCGTCGCCTGCCGTCGCCGAATGTCCAGCGAGAGTTGCCTTCTACTCTTACTAATGGGCAAAAACTCGTTTCCACTCCCCAAAGAAAAAGTCCCCGCTGATTTCGCAATATTTTTGTTGGAGGCAGTAGAAAGCGACGAAGTACTTGGGATTCTGAAGCCTCTTGCGACTTTTTGAAGGCGTTGCAGAATGCGCTCGACTCGCCAGTGAACGGCCTTTTCTGACAGGGCCGTATGCGTGTGAATCATTTCTTTGGCGAAGAAGCCGTCGATCTTCAACCTGATGAGTAAATCGCGCTCGAATGCGGAGATAACTCCAATTCTTTCGCAGTAGTCGAGGAAGTCGTTCAAGAGAGAGACGCTCTCGAAATTGTCCTCAGCCGCAGGCTCCGCATTCTTTGAACTACCCTGTCTATCGATTTCTCGTTGAAGTAGGATGCGATATTCCTTCTCGGCCCAGCGGAAGGCGCTCTTTCGCAGACTCCGCGCGAGCATGATTGGCAAGACACTATTCAGATTTTCGCCTCGCGCTGAGACAGCGATTTCCAGGAACAATGCAAGGACTTGCTGCGCAATGTCTTCTGGTTCGAGTTCACGGAACCAAGCGCGCACTTCGCGATACGTGCGGTGAATCGTCGGCGTGAACGCGAGAACGAGGATGGACTGTATCAATTCCAACTCGCCTCGCGCTGCTCCGGTCTGAATCAGCGCGCTGAGAACTTCTCCAGGAACGCAAACCGGAGAAACACCATCACGTCCGGCATGAAGGTCAGCGAGCAAATCGGGAATGGACGCGAAGCGTGCGAGCGGACTGCAATTGATCGCCAGTGATGCAAAACGCGCGTCACCGGGCGGCTCGGACAACGAAACGAAAAGATGGCGTTCGATCTTGCAGATATGGCAATTGCAACGAAGACTGTCTCGCATAACCCACCCCTTAAAAATTGCGCCTCTGAAACTGGGCTCTATAAATAAAGAAGGCCGAAAACTGGCGAAACCTTACTCGGAAATCATGAATCTTCGAGAAGCCCTGGGATGGAGTCCCGCTTTCGGACACGGCGGTGGTCACGCGAGAGGAGGTTGAGCGGGCGCAGCGTTCGTTTTGAGGGGAACTGAAGAACAGCACTTGCGGGGCTGGAACGCTTCGTCATAAGCGATCACGGCGGGTCCGTTTTTCTCCGAACGCCGATGGCAATATGCTAGACGAACAAAAAGCGAAAGTCAAGACCCGTTTCCGATGCGATTTCTCGGACACCTTGCCATTTCCCCTGCTTTGGCGTGAGGGCGATGTGGCTCTAGCTCCCTCATCATGATAAGGTTATGGAGTCCAGGCGCGCTTCCCGAACCTCTTCGCCGCTCCTGATCTCCGGTGCAGCGGGCAGACAAAAATAATATTGCGGTGGGAAGTGCATTGTGGTGTAGAATTTCCTATAATTAGGATTTCGCGAATCGAGGGGGTTGGTATGCAGAACGAAAAGTTGAGGGTATTTTTGAATGGCATCAAGGGCAAATTGGCCATCCTCACGATGGGCGGCGCGATTGCCGTAACGGGCGCGAGTGCCACACTCTTTACTCCCGCCTCACCTCTCCCCGAGTCGAACACCGTCTCTGCGTCAAGCATGCCGACCCAAGGGACGTTGGCCCCGAAACTCCTCCTGAAGCAGCAGGGTGAGAGCTTCAGCACGATTGCGCAGCACGATTCCCATTCCTCTCACTCTTCGCATTCTTCCCATTCGTCGCACTCGTCGAGCGCCTATTGACCATGCGCCAATCTGAAAGCACCGGCACCCCTGCCGCGTCCTCGGTGGTCGTTGAGGTTGATCTCGCCATTGTAAGCACCGAAGCGCTTTTGAAGGCGTGCTACTGGTTCTCGCGGGATTTTGTCTGCGACATTCGCAACCGAAACGAGACGGGTGCGGAGGTATGGTTGACACCGCGAAGTCCGGCGACTGATGCCGAACTTGCCTCAGCAAAGGACGCCTTCATGACGAGCGCAATGGACTTTGCGCTGCGTGAAAAGATCGAAGCCAAGACCTCCGGCGTCCGCGATGTTCTTTTGGCAAAAGCCTTCTCGGAGTCCGGCGTCTTGGAGGATGGGCCTCTGGGCGTATTCGGCGATGCCATCGAGGAAACGAAGCCCGACGGCATGTTCAAGATTCTCGGCAACGCTCGGCATTGAAGGGCGTTGACCTATGGCCCGCACGTTCTATCCGCTTGAGCGGTTCGCTCCCGCGCCACCCACCTTCCACCTGCTCCCGTTCCGGTTCACTCGTCTGAACGGTAAAGAGCTTTTGGTGAATGAGGCCGGTGAATTTCTGCTCGCTCCGCCGGGAACCGTCCAACAGCTCGCAGATGAGCGCCTGGATACGAATTCGGAACTCTATGAGGACCTCAAGGCGAAGCAATTTGTCTACGACGACTTATCCTCACCGCTTCTCGATATTTTGGCAACCAAAGTCCGGACCAAGTTCGACCACATGTGCGGCGGGACCAAGCTGCACATCTTTGTCGTGACGCTCCGCTGCGAACATTCCTGCGAATACTGCCAGGTATCCCGACAGACCGCTACGCGCGGCGAGTTTGATATGAGCACCGCGACTGCGGATCGGGCGATTGCGATGATGATGGATAGTCCCGCCCCCGCTGTGACGCTCGAATTTCAAGGGGGAGAGCCGCTCCTCGCATTCGATCTTATCCAATACATCATCCCGAGAGCCAAAGCGCAGGCTCGTGAACGAGGAAAGGATCTCGATATCGTCGTCTGCACGAACCTTGCGTGCGTGACGGATGACATCCTTTTGTATTTCCGCGATGAAGGAGTAAAGGTGTCCACCTCCCTCGACGGTCCGGCTTTCCTGCACAACAAGAACCGGTCCCGGCCTGGACACAATAGTTATGAAAAGGCGATTGAAGGCATCGAGCGGAGTCGCGCCATCCTTGGCGTGGAAAGCGTTGCCGCGCTCATGACGACCACCGCCGCTTCTCTCGATTATGCCGCCGAGATCGTCGATGAATACGTGCGGCGCGAATTTCATTCGATATTTCTGCGACCGATCAGCCCTTACGGATTCGCGGTGAAGACCCGCCACCGCACCGGGTACGAGATGGACCGCTTCCTTGAGTTCTACAAGCAGGGCCTCGCGCACATCCTCAAGGTCAACCGAGACGGGTACCGCATCGCGGAAGTCTACACGCAGATTCTCCTTACGAAAATCTTGACCCCGCACAGCACGCGGTACGTCGATATGCAGTCTCCGGCGGGAGAGGCGTGGAACGTGCTCGTCTACAACTACGACGGCGACGTGTATGCATCGGACGAGTCCCGGATGCTGGCCGAGATGCGCGACTGGACGTTCCGCCTAGGGAACGTGCACAAGGACACCCGGCGGACGCTCTTTACCGGCGATCCTGCGCTGCAACTATTTCAGGCATCCTGCAATCAGGCGCTCGCGGGCTGCTCCGACTGCGCATTCCAGTCCTACTGCGCCGCCGATCCGGTGTACCACCACGCGACCCAGGGCGACATGTACGGGCATCGGCCCACGAGCGGCTTCTGCGCGCGGAATATGGAAGTCATCGGGCATCTGTTCTCCCTCATCGAGCAGAATGACCGCGACACCATGCGGATCTTGTGGTCGTGGATCAGCGCAGAGCGAGTGATACAAGAGGTTGACGTATGCGCCTGACGACAACCGGCGTGGCACGCAACTTCAATCAAAGCGTCGTCGGCATCCTCGCGGCGCAATACTTGCCGCCCGACAAGCGTACAGAGAGAATTCTCCTTCTTCGAGCAGGCGAAACGCTCCACGGTCAGGACGTGTCTAGGTATCGAGCGGTCCTTTCTCATGACGAATTGCAGGATGCCCTCAGCGCGCCATACGTTCACCGCCTCCGGGAATCCGACCATCTGAAAGACGGGGATATTGTCGTCCTGGAGGGGAACTCCGGTCTTGTGCGTTCGCTCTACCGTCCTTACGAATTGCATCACCATCTTTTTGTCACCGAACGGTGCAACAGCAATTGCCTCATGTGCTCGCAGCCGCCAAAAGACCGGGATGATGTGGGGGCGCTCACGGAGCGCAACCTTGAACTCATACGCCTGATTGCGCCCGCTCCTCCGTACCTTACGATTACGGGCGGAGAGCCGACGCTCCTCGGCGATCACCTTTTCGCGCTCATTGCGCAATTGAAGCGGTCGATGCCGGATACGGAACTCCATCTGCTCACGAATGGCCGGACGTTCGCATGGCCGGACTATGCGCGGCGGTTTGCCGCGCTTGAGCACTCGAAAATCAGTCTCGGCATACCGCTCTATTCCGACTTTGCAGGCGCCCACGATTACGTGGTGCAGGCAAAGGGCGCGTTCGACCAGACCGTCGCCGGCTTGCATCAGGCGGCGCGGAATGGCATCCGCGTGGAAATAAGGGTGGTGCTGCACAAGCTCACCATCCCTCGGCTCACGAAACTCGCGGAATACATTTATCGGAACCTTACCTTTGCCGAGCACATTGCGTTGATGGGGCTGGAGTACACAGGGTATACGCCACGCAATATTGAAGCACTCTGGATCGACCCTTATGACTATCAGAACGAGCTTGAAGAGGCGGTGGAGTACCTCGCCATGAGAACCATGAATGTCTCCATCTATAACCATCAGCTTTGCGTGCTCAGGCCCTCCTTGTGGAAATACGCTCGGAAGTCCATCTCGGATTGGAAGATGCTCTATCTCCCGGAATGTGAACGCTGTAGTGCGCTTCCCGCCTGCGGAGGGCTTTTTCAGTGGGCGGTCAAGAAGCACAGCGACCATATCCATGCGATTTCGCTAGCCGCCTCTCGGTAGTTTGTTGGGGCAAGGAAGAAGGATACAAATCGCACATCAATCGAAGCAAGTGGCCAAGTGGGTGTGGATCAACACTGATGCCATCACGAAATGGATTCAGATTGTCGCTTTGTTTTTTGCTGCGTACTGGGCCTATACAAGATTCCTTACTGGCGAAAAGCCAACACTGGAAGAAAGGGTCGCTGTTTCTAGCACCCTCACGGATGAACGTCCCGGACCACTCCCGAATACGTGCTATGTTTACTTCACACTGAAACTCAGAAATGAAGGCGTTACATCCTTTGACACGGATGGCGTCCAGATTCAGGCGTGGCGATCCGGCTTTGCACGCCTTTCCCCTGGTATTGCCACCTACATTGACCCTACTGACTTCGAGCATGGACAGAAAATTGTGGATATGGCGAACGCGACCCTTCTCCGTATGCACTTCGCTTCAGGAGAGAGCGCAGAACGGGATTTTGCCTGGATATTCCGGGCAGAACCGCCAGGAGTCTATTTTTTCACGGTAGATATCGACACGATCACTGGGCGTGCGCACAAACACATTCATTCAGAAACATGGAGCCAGAATCTTTGCGTGAACGAGTGATGTCGAATTTCCTTGGAATTCATCGGCTCAACTACCCGCCGTTCCGCACCACGATTTCCGGCACGCCCCGGTACTCTTGAATCACGCCGGACGCACAGGCATAGCATCGCCCTTGGACAGGTGCCTGACCTCGCGGATCAATGCCCCTGAGCCTCGATTTGGCCTGAAGACAGCGAGGGCCTCGGCGGGAAGCCGAGGCCCTAACAAATCGTGACAACTCAGAACGGCACCTCTTGTGCCGGCGCGCCTTGCGATTCGGTTGCGGCGTCCGAGCCGGAAGCAAGCGCCTCCGGCTCTTTCTCGCCGCGATTGAGCTTGCGAATCGAGTCGGCGCGAATCTGCCAGACCGTGTGCTTCACGGTTGTGGTCTTCTTGCCATTGCCGTACTCGCGGTCGTAGGTGCTGCTGACGAGCGTGCCTTGGACCAAAACATGATCGCCCTGGCGAAGCGATGTGGCGACGCGCTCGCCCAAGCTGTTCCAAGCGACCACGCGATGCCATTCCGTTTTCGAGGCCCATTCGTCGTTCGCGTTCTTCCATGACCGCTGCGTAGCGACCGAAAGAACGGTGAACGCAGCGTTATTGGCTCGCGCCTGGCGTCGCTCCGGGTCTTTGCCGATGAAACCGATGATCTGAACTGAATTGAGGTACATTTTGAATCTCCTTTTTCTGCCCCTTTTGCTTGGGGCGCCCGGAAGCGAGTGGAGACCACTCCCAAAGCGAGCGGCTGCTTTATGGGAGGGACCCCGCGGTTCGGGAGGAGCCGGGAAAGCAGAAGCCGCGAAGTGCGCTCTTTGCATCCCGGTTACGGGACTGCGGGCGTGGGAATTCTCCCGAAGCAGCGCCCAAGCAAAGGGCGGCGGGAAAGGGAAAAATGTACCGCGTCAGTTTATTCGGTTTAGGCAAAGGCAAGCGACGCCACAGCGGAGAAGGGGCCGTACGCGAACTTAGGGCTTCTTAGGCACAAGCAAAGACTTGTTGCCAGACTTCAAGACGGTCCAGACCTTCTCGATCTGCCTTCCACTGAGCGCACCTGTGCCGCCCGCAGAAGGCCCAAGCTGCAGAATGGGAGTCGATCTATCCGCGACGAGAAGCTGGCCGAAGTTCTTCCAGCCAGGCAGTTGCAAACGGTCGTTGAAGGCCCGCCGCAGGATTGTGGCTAGCATATCCGCGAGCTGCAAACCGAGCGACGCGGCCGAATCAGCGAACTCCCTTTGCTCGCTCAAAAGCAAACCCGCATTTAATCCCGGACGCCGGTCAGTATCACGAATGCCATACGCCTCTCGCGTCCATTCAATATGACGCCGCATTTCGTCGTCATTGGGATCAATTCCGTAGCGGGCATCGAAATGGGTGTAGGCCGCTTCTCTGAGTGTGATGAGGGGATTTTGCGCGAAATGGCTCTCGCTCATCGGTAGAATCACCGTAGACCACGTCTCCTCCATCTCTGTAATCGTTCGGTTCTTCCGGTCTATGGTCCACGCGATGTCTCCGAGTTCCTCTGGCAACCGTTGCACATAATAGAGAGTGCTTTCTTCGATGACTTTCAAGACCAGCTCAATAACCAGAAAGGCTTGCAGGAAAAGCTGGTTCGGCATACGACGAATCGCATCGGCTAGGCTGTGTAATTGCGCGACGATTCGCGGATCATGCTCCGGCGTTAGATGCGCCGTGATCGCGTCGGCTTGCCGGGCCTTGAAGGGAGCGACGACGCTATCGCCGTGCGTGGCCATATCGAGGGCAAAGAATTTGACGAGGACATCGTATTGGGAAACTAGCGCGATCACCTGAGCGGTTTGGGATTCATCCAGCTTGCTACCCTTGATTTCGACCGCGTTGTTCGGCCAAGTGTCGCGCAACCGCAAGAATGTCTTGAAGAGGTCGTTCTCGACCGAACTTGGAATGACCAACGCCAAAACGAGCGAGAAAAGAGACTGGCTGTTTGTGGGCGCTACGAAGTTGCCTGCCTCGTCGATGAAGATCCGCATTAGGTGTAACGTCTCCTTAGTCTTTGTCTCCAGGAGAGGCAATGTCCCTGACACGCCGGACAGGTTTGCAATCTTGCAGCGTGCTGGGAAGCTCGTTGAGATTGCGAAGTAGCACCGTGTGCATCTGATCTCCGAGGCACGCCGCGCTTAATACGTGGTGACAAGCCTTCTCGGTCACAACGACATCGCAGTACGGTACCGCCAAAGACAAGGCGTCGATGTCGTAGATGTCATTTGCGGTCCAGCTTTTATCACGGTTGCGATGCCACGCTGTCTTCAATTCGATGGATACGTTCGTGGTAGGCATGGCGCGGACAAATCTGCGCGAAGATTCCCTGTCTGAAATCACATCGGTAAGCGCAAGCTGTCTGCGTACAAGAGCGCGTGGCAGTATATTCTCGAATTCGATGCAGAGTTCACGCGCGGAGACGACATCGCGCAGTCTTCCCCGCCGCCATTGGGCTTCACGGTTGAGCATTGAGCTGAGCTCGCGTTCTTGGGCCGCCCTTCTCTCCGCGACCTGGATAGCGCTTTCCGGTTTCCAGCCAAGCGCGCGCAACTCCGATACCTCATCATCGGCCGGCCCCCGAAGCACGGACTGGTCGAGAAGCAATTCTGCTTGCGCCACGAATTTATCGAACGCTTCCGAGCCCATGCGCGCTCGCACTTCCTCGGTCGCATCGCCGTGAGGCCCCCTGAATCGGACTCCGCTGTTTCGACCAAAGCTGTGGCGGACACCTCTTCCCACAAGAGGAGCTGGCGAGAGGGTGCTGGAGTTGCGGGCGAAACCGTCTAGCAGCGCGTCGAGTTCCAGCTCCATCACGACAACCCTGTCGAGGAGCGAAGCAAAACCAGTCAGCTCCTCCATAACGCCAGCGATCGCACGCCGTTGTGAAGGGTCCTTAATCTTCTGCATCTCCATGTAGTGATGGGCGGACAACACGAATAGTGCGGTTCCCGCCGATTTCGCAGCCGTGGAAGCTTCCAGTGTTCGCACGAAAGAAGCACCGTTCGGATGGCCCGTGGATGCCTGCGCCAACGATATCCAGTGATTCAGGTCAAGATAGACGAGTGGCACATTATCGGATGGCAATTCCACCAGCCGAGGCCACACAAGTACAGGTGGCTCATCTCTCATCGTGATTCATCCCGGTTAACGCTATTTTAGCCGGGTTCCTCCCCGGACCGGGACAATACCTCGGAGCGTTAGTCGCAAAGCTGTGGCTGCGGACGGCTACGTATTGGCAGGTGCGCCTTGCGAGTGAGCAGCTAGACCACCCCACAGCGCAGAGACAAGCGTGCGCGTCTGTACGAGTTTGAGGACGGAGTCAAATTCGAGCAATGCGCGAACGACGAGAGTCAGTTGTCGAGTGTTCTCGAAAAATTGATTTATCTCCCAAGCGACGGTTACATTCCGATCATGGAATCTACACTCTTGGCGGTCCAGGTTTAGCTCTGGTTCACCGTGTGCGAGGGCATTTCGGACATGACGCTCAACATAGGGTGGGATCCAGTTCAATCGGGGACTGGCCTCGGCTTGAGCGAGAAGTTCAAACAACATCGCCTTTTGCCATTCTGCCCATTTCTTAGTGGTACCGGCGGCTGCGTGATCCAGGGACACAAGCAGCCGAAGTCGCTGTTCGAGAAGGGAGCTACAGGTTCTGTATTCGGTCGCTAGTTGGTGTACCGTTTTTACGGTTAGTCGCTTTGGTCGCTTCAAGCGGAACTGTCTCGCGAGATGAGGCCAATGGATTGTAGTCTGCAAGAATTTCCTTGCATCATTTGACATGGCCCAATCATTTAAGATCTCTTCGACAGCAAGTGGGTTCACCTGTTGATAAATGAAAAGAGCAAATTTGTACATCGCCTCTCTTGCCGATGAATAGGGTGGTGACTTGGCCCAAGCTCTGTTTGGGCCACGGGCGATTTGCTCAACAGAGGCAAGGAGGTATGCGAAAGAATCCTCGTTCAGCGGAATCTTCCTGCCGCCGGCTCTGAATTGCTCCCGAAGTAGCCCCTCCATAAGAGCATAGACACACTGTTGTCTATCGGAAGCGCTCTTAAGGGCCCAAAGCCCGAGAAGGTATGGTCGCGCCGCAATCAAAAATCGGTGCAGCTTTGCACTCTGCCTGGAAACTTCTTTCTTTTTCAGGTGCGGGGTTCGCGTGCCGAACAGACCTGCCATGTACGTGGCAATTTGCGGCAAATTTGCCCAAAGAATTTCCTCTAGTTGACCTAAGTCGCCAAACCGGGGCGGTGGCGTGAGCCTTTTTTCTGGTGTAGCCATGGTATTCCGGGAAGAAATTCTAGACGCAAAATGTTGACATGGCCATAGATGGTCAGGCCCGCCGTTAGGCGGGGGGCGTGGATGATTCATCCGCGCCAATAGCATTCAGGATTTGGGTTGCAGTTCGCTGGACGTATTCGAGGCTCTCGCTGAGAAGCTTCGCGTCGCCGCCGTACAGACCGATGTAGTCCTGCGCGGCGCTGCCCGTTTCGAGGCCAATTGCGCTGCAAACAACGAATGCGACGGCCTCAGCCTCAGTTTCGCGGACGCGCTTGGACGTGCTGCTCCGACGCTCGCTCCGGTGCATGAGTTCGTGCGCTACTTCGTGCGATAGCGTGGCGAATTCCTCAGCGGCAGACTGGCCGGGAAGCAATGTGATCTTGCCGCCTGACGATGTGCCACGGGCCGGCACGATGTCCTCGGAGTATTCGAGTGCGATGCCCTGGTCAGCGACGAATTTCGCAAGCCGCTCGCGATAGTCGCGCGGATCACCGTTGACGCTGCCAATTTCGGGTAACGGCTGGCCGTCCGTTTGGCTGATGTCAAACACATAGGCCGCGCGGAAGCCAACCGCGACTGAGGATTCGTCCGGTTCGGTTTCGCCTTTGTTCTCGGCCTTCTTGCGAATGATCGGGGCGAGAATGAGGATGCCTTTCTCGCCCTTCTTCACGAAACGGCCCAGCTTGTGCCAAGCGTGGAAGCCCGCGACGTGCGTGGCATTCGGCTTCTGCGATGCGATGAGCATTACGTTGCCCCACGAGTAGCGCCGGAAGCGCGCCATCGCCGCGAGATATTCCTTGAGCCGCTCGCTGTGGCCGGCTTCGAGGGCCTGCCGGAGTTGCTCGATTGCGTTGCTTGCGATCTGTTTTGCTTGTTCGACTTTCATTTTTCCTGTCCTCCTGTTTCGGGGAGTCCTCGCTCCCTTCACCCACAGCCGGGGGAGCGAGGACGCGAAACAGGGGACAGAAGCGGAGAGATTGGCGCGTCCAGGTCGGAACGAGCCGCACGTTTGAGTGAAACCGTGGTTTGGTGGCGCGAACCGTGCTAGTGGAGACCGGAGGCGGATGAATCACGCGCCGGGACGCGACAATCTCGAAGCGAGGAGAACAGCAATCGACAAGCGCGAGATCAGCGAAGTGGCAGGGCAATCGACTTAGCGGTGGCAGGGGAAGGTGAGGCATAGACGAGGTGTTGAGATGAGAAGCGTGGCACGGCGCGTCAGGCTTCTCTGGTTTCGCCACATGTTCGCCGGTGCTATCCTTACAGGGTGTCTCTCGGGACCGCCCGAGCGAAGGAACGAGGATGGTGGTATTGAGGTCTGACATCGAGAGGGCCCTAGACGACCTGATCTCAAATGAGGACGGGATGAGGTTTCAGGGTCTGGCGGTTGTTTTGGCGAAACAGCGCTGGCCGGATTTTATTGCGTGCGAGCGCAAGAAGGACCAGGGCGCGGATGCTATCGGGTTTGGGAAGATCCTCGCCTGTTCGCTGAGAGCAAAACTCGAAAAGATTGGGAGCGATGCCGCTAAGGTAAAGAAACATTTCGATTTCCGTTTCAACACCCTGGTGTTCGCGACGGCGGAGGGTGTTACAAACACGACAGCCGTAGACTGGGCGGCCGAAATCCGCAGGGAGTTTGGCTACGAGCTGATCGTGATGCCCCGCGAGGACATAATCACGTCCCTGCTGAATCCATCCAATCTCGCTCTTTGCCGAACGCATCTGGGCATCCCGGTAACGCTTGAACAGCCTGTAGAAGAATTGCTCCAGAGCGTCAGGGAAGCGGCGTCAGAAGTGCTGGCCGCGTGGTCCGTTCGGCTTGCCGGGAAGCCACTCATAGAGCTACGGGCGGTCGCATTCAGCCAAGACTTGAAGGACGTAACCGATACCTTCGGACTAGGAGGTTTTCGGGTCGCGATGCTGCGGAGTCAGCGCGTAATCATTGAGGCACCAGCCGGGCGAGGAAAAACGACAACCCTCGTGCAGCTCGCAGCTCAACATGATGGTTCGGCAAGCTTAGCATTCCTCATCGACCTGCCAGCGTGGGTAAAGTCAGGAACCCGCATGTTCCAGTATATCGCCGGAATGCCGGCCTTCCAGTCGCGCTCAATAAATGCGGAGGCGCTCGCCCGACTTCAGCATATGGAACATTTCTCCTTTCTGCTCAATGGGTGGAACGAAGTCGGGGAATGCGATTCGGAGAGGGCCGTGCAAGCACTAAGGGAACTGGAGCGGGATTTCCCCGCCGCCGGGATTCTCGTAGCGACCCGCACCCATCATATCGTTCCGCCCTTGCCGGGGGCTTTGAGGGCCAGGCTTCTGCCCGTAAATCGGGACGAGCGTACCCGCTATCTTGAGCAGCGGTTGGGTACCCATGCGGGTGAGTTATGCGCGAAGCTCGAGAATGATCCGGTGTTGGAGGAATTGACGCAGACACCTATGATTCTTTCGGAAGTCGCAACCATTTTCGAGGCAGGCGCGCCTATTCCGCAGACCAAAATAGGCGTTCTTCAGAGTGTCATGCGTTTGCTCGAACAATCGGAGGAGCACGCAAGCCATCTGCAAATGGAACCGCTGAGGGGGCACGCCCACGAATATCTCGACGGGCTGGCGGTGTCCATGACAGAACACGGAGCGGTGACCCTGCAGGAGCACGATGCGCGAGCGGTAGCTCAGTCCGTTGGGTTTAGACTGCGTGACGCGGGGCAGATAGCGACCCTACCAGAACCGCAGACGGTCCTCAATGTGCTATGCGCCCACCACGTGCTAGAAAGGCTGACGTATCCGGTCGCCGGTTTCCGGTTTGAGCATCAGCAGTTTCAGGAATTCTACGCGGCGCTGCTCCTCAAGCATCTGCTTTTGGCGCTCGTTGGCAAAGACGATTCGCACGCAGTTTGTGAATATACGAAGCGCTATGTAAACGAGCCGACGTGGTCGGAGCCGCTGCGAATGATTGCCAGTGACATCGGTGTTTCGGCTTCCGCTGGTGATGCTGTCGCCACTCGTGCCGGAGCGCTGCTCATCGAGATGGCGCTGAAGGTCGATCCTGTCTACGCTGCGGAGCTTGCCTACATGTGCGGCGCATCCGTGTGGAAGGAAATCGGCGGTGCTCTGGCTCAACGTCTCCGCGCGATGTACGGTGCACCCGACGAACACGTTCGCCAATGTGCACTGGCCGGAATGCTCGCCAGCGGTTCGGAGGATTTCAAGGACGTCCTCCTTCCGCTTATGACAAATGGAAATCAGCAGGTACGATTGGCGACCTATCGAGCATGGCCAGATTTTCACGTATCCAGCATTGGTCCTGATTGGCAAAAAACCGCGCGGGGCTGGAATGAGGAAGTGCGCAGCGAATTTGTCTCGGAACTGCTGCACTTTGGGAACGTCCGCGAGACCATAGCGTCATTCGCGCTCGTGGACCGAAGTGTAAAGGTGAGAGCGACCGGGATTTCGGCATTGGTATGGGGTGGGTCACGGGAGGAAATCACCAAGTTGTTGGGATCGGTGGATGATGCGACTTTCAGAGCGGCATTGCATGAACTGCCCGTGGAAACCATTCCGAGTCAAAACCGAGTGCGCGCTCTGGCGGTATATCAGGAATGGTATCGCGAGCGCACCGACCCCGTGGAGCGGCTGCGGACATTGTTGCTTATTGCAGAAGTAGGCGGTGTGAATGTCATTAGCGAGCTTAAGGACGAACTGAAGAAATGCGCTGGCGGCACACTGGAACAGCTCGGGCGCTACGTCACCAAGCCTGCATTAGACCTGATTCGCCTAGCGGAACCTGAGTGGGTAAGCCATTGGGTAGCGGAGCGAATCATCGATGGCAGCTTACACGGCGAAAACTGGATAGCACTCGTCTCAAGTATTCCTGAAGAGCTGAAAGAGCGGTTGCTTCAAAGCATCGAAAACGAGGATTTCAAGCACGCCCGTTATTCGGGACAGATCTCGATACTCGCTGCGGTTTGCGACATGGGCATGGTGGAACGGATATTTGGTCGGCTCTGCGCGCTACGAGGAGTAATTGCTAGTGCTCCCGATGTAAAGCACGATCTGGAATGGGCAGTTGAAAGACAACTGGAGGAGCTGTTTCGCTCGCTCCCAGCAAATGTCGCAGTAGCGGGGTTGGCCAAACGCCTTTCGGACGAGATAGAACCGCTTGAATTGACGGTGGTGACGCGGCTGTTTGGCAGGGTCGGTCGGAGCGAGTCCGACCTCCGAAGCACTTTGAGGAACGATCTGAGGCAAACGCTTCGCGGATATCTCGTAAGGGCCGTTCCGGTCATGCTGCGCGAGGACGACTTCAACGGCGAGCAGAAAGCCAATCTAGCGTCTTCCCTCGCTCAGGTGGGAGAGCCGGAAGATATGCCCCTCTTGCGGGAATTGATTCACGCCGACATCGCCAGAAGGCAGCGAGGCATGGAAGCCAGGATGCGTGGCGACCGGGGCAAATTAGGGAACGGCGCAGCGATGAGCTATGCGAACTGGCATGTGCGTGCCGTCCTCCAGCTCGCACCTGAAACCGCCGATGCGGTCCTTCTCGAAACATTGAAAGAAGGCGAATATGAGCGCGACTCGGCTTGGGGTTTGGTGCAATTGGCGAGCGTGTCTAAGGTCGAATCGGCTTTCGGGTTCGGATTTGGATACAGTAGACGCACCGACTACACGAAGATTTGGGACGCGCGGCAGGGCCGGCTGGGGCGGAGTTTTGACGAAGAGCGGCGCAAACGCTACGCCCTCGCGATTCGGGAACGGATCGAGGGCCTGCTGGCGGAAAGCAAGAACGCGGGGCAAACCCGGCCATACGATTTCAGGATGAAGGAGTTGACTAAAGCCCTGGCCGTCATCGGCAGTGCCTGTTCGACCGATCTCATCCTGAAGGTGTTGTCGTCGCAGGACACTTGGAACGGCTGGCCCGTCGTGCAAGCGCTGGATACGCTTCTGTTCAGCGGAATCGTGCTACCGACCAACGAGACGCTGAGGATTTTCGTGAGCGATACGTGAAGCGCATCTTGTTTGGGCAAGGTGAAGTGTAGCACTGTGCCTGCTGGCGGGGAGGCAGGGACAGTGACACAGCAAGAAAGAAGCAGGAAGGCGCGAGCGAAGTGGCAGAGGCTGGTTTCCGAGCAGCGACAGAGCGCGCAGAGTGTGGCGGCGTTCTGCCGGGAGCGTCGGTTGTGCGTGCCTCACTTTTACTGGTGGAAGAAGCGGCTGGGCGAGAGTTCCGGGGCAAAGTCGGACTGCGCGAGCAGGTTTGTCGAAGTGAAAGTGGCGACGGCGGCGGCAGAGCCAAGCGCGTCGGGCAGCGCACAGATAGAGATACGGTTGCGGAACGGGCGCAGCCTGGTGGTGGGGCGGGAATTTGACGCCGAGCAAGTACGGGTGCTGGTGGGCGTGGTGGAAGCAGCGTGATTGGGCTGCCGAGTTTGCGGGCGCTGGATGGGGCGCAAGCCACGCGCATCTGGCTGGCGGTGGAAGTGACGGACATGCGCTGTGGGTTTGACCGGCTGGCGGAACGGGTGAAGGTGGTGATTGGCGAGGATCCGCTGAGCGGGCATTGGTTCGTGTTCCGTTCACGCCGGGGGGACCGATTGAAAATTCTGCACTGGGATCGCGACGGATTTGTGTTGTGGTACAAGCGGCTGGAGGAGGGGGTGTTCAAGCTGCCGCGGGCGAAAGAGGGAGCGCGCTCGCTGGAGATGCGGGCCAGCGAGTTGGCCATGGTGCTGGACGGCATCGATGTTTCGAAGCTGAAGCGCGTGGCGCGTTACGAACGCGCGGTGTGAAGAAGAAGAACTCCCGCGCAAAAAAAACGCGGCAAAAAAAGCGAAGACAAATCAAAAAAGATTTACTGTCGTGCAACCTCGTGCATGTGTCTGCGTCTAAGCGGATGTGCCCGCCGCTGAAAATTTCCTGCACAACTTGCCCGAAGATAGTGCGTCGCTGAAAGCGATGCTGTGCGCGGTGATGGCCGAGCGCGACCAGGAGCGGCAGCGCGCGGAAGAACAACACAAGAGAGCCGAAGAGAAATCCGCGCTGGCCGAACGGTTGCAGCAGCACGCCGACGAGCTGTACGTCGAGAAGCTGCGTTTGCAGATGGAACTGGCGCGCTATCGCAAGTGGACCTACGGGCCACGAGCGGACCGGCTGAGTGAAGGCGAGTTGCTGCAAGCGCTGCTGAATTTCGGCGAAGAGCTGGAGCAGAAGCCGCTCGATCCCGAGGATGTCCCGCTGGCCCAGAGCGAGCCGGAATACGAACTGCGGCGGGTGAAACGGCGGCCTGGGCGACGGAACTTGGCCCGCTTCGAAAATCTGCCGACCACCACGCAAGTCTACGAACTGAGCGGTGAAGAGCGAGCCTGCCCCTGCTGTGGCGAGGAGCGGAAGGAGATCGGCGCGGAGAAGAGTTGGCAGATCGACTACCTCCCGGGACATTTCGAACGCATCGAGCATGTGCGCAAGAAGTACGCCTGCGCGAAATGCGAAGCAGCCGCCAGTGGACCGCAAATCGAAGTGGCGGCCAAACCGGAAACCATCACCGAGAAGGGGCTGGCTGGGCCGGGGCTGCTGGCGTTCATCGTGAGCAGCAAGTTCGCCGACTATCTGCCGCTGTACCGGCTGGAGGCGCTGTTCGCGCGGCAGGGCTTTGAGATTTCGCGGGCCACGCAGGCGGTGTGGTGCGGGGATGTGGCCGATCTGGTCGAGCCGCTTTATGAGCGCATGGTCCACCGGGTGCGGCAATCGCACGTGGTAGCCACCGACGACACCACGTTCCCCATGCAAAGCGCAGGGAAAACGCGGCCCGCCCGCATGTGGGTGTACGTGGGCGACGAAGCGAACCCCTACAATGTGTTCGACTTCACGCTGGACCGTGGCCGCGAGGGGCCCAAACAGTTTTTGAAAGATTACACCGAAGTTCTGCTCGCGGATGCGTACGGCGGCTACAACGGAGTGGTGGCGGGCAATGCCATCACCCGCGCGGGATGCTGGGCGCATGCGCGGCGGAAGTTTGTAGAGGCGGAGAAAACGGCGCCGGAGATCGCGCGTGAGGCGCTTGCCTTCATCGGCGTGCTGTTTGCCGTGGAAAAACAAGCCAAAGAGATTTCGGTGGCAGAACGTCTGGCGCTGCGCCAGGCGCAGTCACAGACCGTGCTCACGGAGTTGCGCGAGAAGCTGCTGGGTTGGAAGGAACAACTGCTGCCCAAGCATCCCATGGCCGATGCGGTGAACTACGTTCTGAGCCAGTGGGCGGAGCTGAATGTGTTTTGTTCCGATGGTGCGGTGCCCCTGGACAACAACGTTTCCGAACGGGAGATGAAGCGCGTGGTGCTGAATCGCAAAAATTCCTTGTTCGTCGGCAACCCGCGCGGCGGCCGAACCGCCGCCATCCTGGCCAGCTTGACCTCCACCTGCCGCCGTCATGAAGTCGATCCCCAACTCTACTTCACGCAACTGCTGATGAACCTGCCGCCACTGCTGCGCGAACTTCCGCACTCCCGTGGCCACGAACTCGACGCATGGCTCCCCGACAAGTGGAAGCTTCAGCATGCCGCCCGTACCGCCCTGCTAAACAACCCCGCTTCCTCAGCCGTTAAGTAGAGGAGCGGTACGAACCTGTGCTTCACGTATCGTTCACGGATTTTCGATACTTTGCTGGGGCACGTGCGTTTACATCTTTGGGATGACCAGCAAGTTGGTCTCCTTATTCACGCACTGTGCTTGCTGCCTTTCATCGAGAATGCGGCGGCAGGAATTGCGAAAATTCGTGAAGTGGTTCGGGAGTTGAGACTGCGGACCTATCAGTTGAGGGACGTGACCGCTGCGTTAGGCCACAGCCGTTGTCTGGAGGCCGTTGGACTTCTTCGTGAATTTGCCTACGACGAGGTTCTTATAAAGCAGTTGGGCGAGGCATGGATCAATGCGGTTGCAGTCTTGGACTTCCCTGAATCACGGCAGCTTTTGCTGAGCTTTGTGGACCCCGAGATTTCCGGGTTGCCTGCCGGACTGACGTTTGAAAGTGAGGACATTCAAGCGGCTCGCCTGGCGGAACTGGCGTTACGGGACGCAGCCATCCGACAACGTTTGCTTCAGCTCTGTACGATGCAACTACCTGCCCTGAAGCGGCGGCTGCTGGCAAAGGTTGTCGGTATGGTTGGCACCACCGAGGCCATGGTGGCGGGGCTCAGCCTGATCGACGATACCGCCGCGCCCCAGGTACCCTACGAAATATGGAAACAGCTTGAAGCCACGTTCGTCGAGCACAAGCCTACCAGCGCGGTATCGAACGCGTATACACTCGCACCCCGAAGTGCGAATTCCATCCGCAACAAGCTTTCCGAGATGATGACTATGGACGCTCGTCGCAAAGATTCCGCTTCTTCGTTGCTCGCCCAAATTGAGGTGTGGCGTCTGGAACATGGAAGACCCCACGATGAGCCTCGGAATCCGCTCTTTGAGTGTTAGGTACCGCCATCCGTAAACGCCGCCACAAAATTGAGAAGACTCCGAGTCGGCTCCGCGAATCAGGCGAATTACCGGGCCTTGGTGGCGAGAAAAAGATCACATTGTCGCCACGACTCGGAGGTGCCCTTGGCGGCGTGATCGCGGCGCTGGCGTTACGGTGATCTCAACGTCTCGGCCAAGCAGGGTCAAAAAATGCATAAGTCGCTCGGCGGAGAAGCCGGAGAGGTGGCCGCGCAAGAGACGGGAGATTTTTGGCTGGTCGATGTTTAGTATGCGGGCCGCCTGAGTCTGCGTGAGCCGCCGCGCACGAATGGCTTCGGTGATACGAATCGCAAGATCGGCCTTGGCCAGACGCTCTTCCGGGTTGGGCAGACCGATATCGGCGAAGATGTTGCCGCTGCCTTCCTCGACCTGAATCTTCTTACTCATGGTCGCTATTCCTTCTGAGCCTTTAGCCATCTTGCGTGTTCATCTTCGGCTCGCTTGAGACGCGATCTGATTAGCTTGATCTCGCGCTTAGGCGTCGTAATTCCAGTCTTCGATTTCTTCTGAAACGCGTGCAAAACGTATATGCGATGCGCAAACCGGACCGTGTACACGGCGCGATATGTATCACCCGCATGGTCTTCAACGATCTCCAAGATGCCCGCGCCGCCAAATCCATGCAGAGGCTTGGCGTCGGCGTGTTTCCCGCCGCCCTGCGCGATATAAAGCGCGTAGCCAATCGCGTCCTTTACGTCTTCTGGGAAGGAAGCGAGATCAGACCTGCTGCTCCCAATCCAGACGACTGGCTTGATGCTGGGCGATGCCGTCATTTCCATATTATGTCTAAACGAGCATAAGAGACAAGAACTGTTTTTGAGTCCCGTGCCAGTGCGCCTTATTTTCTGTCCCAAAGCAGGGGAGTTCGGCAGGCGGTCTACTCCCACTCCCCACGCCAAAACTGTGCACGAGCGGCGAAGAGAGCTCGCCTTGCTTTTTGTCCCAAAGCATATGGTTTGAGCAGGCGACCCCGCAGTCTGTGCACGGACTGTGCATGAATGGGTTGTTTTGAGTGCATTCGGGTTAGCTTTGAGCGTAAAGCAGATTCCCCGAGTGATTGGAACGCTGGGACTTAAAAATTACCAGCGCGGTTGTTGGAACGGGTTTTCGCGCTTTGCAAGCAGGGGGTCGCCGGTTCGATCCCGGCCACGTCCACCATTCTTTCTGATTGCAAAAGACTTGCTAAATCCATCTCTGCCTCTGTTCTCCCGCTGTCAGATCTGTGGCTGCCGAGGGCG
>Ga0307373_10001851_pt1 | contig 39105 bp, 44 predicted proteins | sample OX2MG_FD_202534 | JGI IMG/M metagenome (GOLD analysis project Ga0307373, IMG submission 202534) | Soil microbial communities from Risofladan, Vaasa, Finland - OX-2 | ecosystem: Environmental > Terrestrial > Soil > Coastal area > Acid sulfate soil | place: Finland: Risofladan, Vaasa | collected...
AGGGCCACCGATCCGGCGGTGCAGGGCACCGGGCAGGACGGCGGCTTGGTGTCTGCGCTCTTGATCTGGGCCTTCGAGCACGACGTGATCGATGCGGCCCTGGTGTCGGGACTGGAGGGTGACGGCTCGACCTGGAAAGCGGTGCCCCAGGTGGCCCGATCCAAGGAGGACGTCCTGGCCACGGCCGGCTCGCGGTACACCTACTCGGCCAATCCCCTGGCCTACGCCGAGGCGATCGAGGGTGGGGCCGAGCGGATCGCCCTGGTGGGCATGGGCTGCCAGGCCTCCGCCCCTCCAGTCATGCAAGCCCGCAAGGCCGGCAAGGTGGCGCGGCGCTTCGTGCTGACCGTCGGGCTGCTCTGCTCCAAGACGTTCGACGACGCCATCTTCAGCGAACTCTTCGAGGAGAAGTACGGGCTGGCCCGGGCCGACATCGTCAAAATGAACATCAAGGGCGTCTTCCAGGTCTGGATGCGCGACGGCAGCTACCACGAGGTCCCGCTGAAGGAGGCTCACGGCTGGACGCGAGAGGGCTGCAAGAGTTGCCCCGACTTCGCGGCCGAGCACGCCGACATCTCCACCGGCGGCATCGGGGCCTTCGGTGACTGGACGCTCACCCTGCTGCGGACCGAACAGGGCGAGCAGCTCTTCGACGACATGGAGGCGGCCGGAGTGATCGAGACCCGGCCCATTGAGGATGACCCCGGGGCCGTGACGCTCCTCAACAAGCTCAGCCGCGTCAGTCGCAAGCGCTGGCCGGCGACAGCGGTTCCGATGCCGGGCCGGCTTCCCGCCTCCGCCCCCAGCGCCTGAGGTGAGACGATGAGCGGACCGCGTGCCGACGCGTTCGCCGCGCTCCTCGGCATTGAGGTGCACAGGCGGGGCCCGGGCCACACCGTCGCCGTCCTGCACACCGACGAACGGCACGCCAACCCGCACAACACCGTGCACGGTGCCGTCTTCTACGCGGTGGCGGGCGCTGCCGTGGCCGCGGCGGCGAACGACGACGAAAACTCGGGGATCATTTCTTCGGTCCTGGTCGAGTACCTCCAACCCGCCGTGCTGGGCGACCAGCTCTACGCCGAGGTGGCGCGGGAGCTCACGACCGGGCGCGAGGACATCTTCACCGGGACCGTGCGCCGTGGCGCCGAGGGCGACCTGCTGGCCTGGGTGCGGGCCCGCGGCACCCACCGGGCCCGCACCTCCTGATCCCCCACACCACCAGACGAGGCCGAGGGCAGTCGAGGACCCGTGGCCGAATCTGTGGGAACCAGGTCATTGACGCCAACTCCGATGGCCCGCAGAGTGGGACCCGTGCAGGAACGCCAGATCGTGATCGTCGCCTTCGACGGCCTCCAGCCCCTCGACGCCGTGGGTCCGCACGAGGTCTTCTGCGGCGCCGGGAGAGCGGCGGCGGCCCTCGGGCGCACCGGCTCCTACCGGGTGACCCTGGCCTCACCCGGCGGTGCCACCGTGTGCTCGAATTCATCCGCCGGACGGCCCCGCGCTGCCGGCGCGTGGCCACAGTCTGCTCGGGCGCCTTCCTCGGTGCCGCCGCCGGCCTGTTCGACGGGCGGCGCGTCACCACCCACTGGGCCCGCGCCCGCCAACTGGCCGAGGACCATCCCGGTGTCACCGTCGACGCCGATCCGATCTACATCCGCGACGGCAAGTACTGGTCGAGCGCCGGAGTGTCCGCCGGCATCGACCTCTCGCTCGCCCTGGTCCAGGAGGACCTCGGCGTCGATGTCGCACAGACCGTCGCCCGCTGGCTCGTGATGTTCCTCCACCGGCCCGGCGGGCAAACCCAGTTCGCGTCCCCGGTGTGGGTGCCACGGGCCGAGCGCTCGACCATCCGGGCCGTGCAGTCGCTCGTCGAAGCCGCCCCAGGCGGCGACCACCGGCTGCCCGCCCTCGCCGCCGCGGCCGCCATGAGCGTCCGGCACTTCACGCGGGTCTTCACCGCCGAAGTGGGCGAGGCCCCGAGCCGCTTCGTCGAACGGACCCGGCTGGAGGCCGCCCGCCGCGAGCTCGAAGAGACCGCCGACACCCTCGACGTGGTGGCGACGCGCTGCGGGCTGGGCAGCGCCGAATCCCTGCGTCGCGTGTTCCAGAGGCACCTCGGTGTGCCCCCCGATGCGTACCGGCGGCGCTTCCGTGCCGCACCCCGAGAAAGGACATCCGCATGACCGACCACCTGCAGATCGCCATCCCGCTCTTCCCGAAGTACACCGCGCTCGATGCTGTCGGCCCCTACGAGGTCCTGCAGCGGATTCCGAACTTCGACATCGTCTTCGTCGGCCACGACCGCGGCGAGGTGCGGAGTGAGAACGGCATGATCGGGCTCAGCGTCGACACCACGTTCGAGGACGTCGCGACGCCCGACGTGATTGTCTTCCCCGGCGGGGTCGGGACACGCGCCTTGGAGAATGATGCGCGGGTGCTCGACTGGGTGCGCCGGGCCCATGCCGGGACCCGGTTCACCACATCGGTCTGCACCGGTTCGGTCGTGCTCGGCGCGGCCGGTCTGTTGCGGGGGCTCACGGCCACCACGCATTGGTCCTGCTACCCGGAGCTGGCCGCCCACGGCGCCGAGCCGACGCCGACACGGGTGGTCGAGCACCTGGACGAGAGGATCATCACGTCCGCCGGCGTCTCGAGCGGCATCGACATGGCGCTGCGGCTGGTGGAGCTCCTGGCCGACCGCACCGCCGCCCAAGCGGCCCAGCTCATGATCGAGTACGACCCGCAGCCCCCCTTCGACTGTGGCTCGGTCGACAAGGCGGACGACGACGTCATGACCCGCATCATCGAATACGCCGCGCTGCGGCAGTGAACCGCGCGTCGCCGACTATGCCGGCCTGGACGGGTCGCGCCCGGTGTAGGCGAGGAGCCTGTCCTGGGCGGACGCGTCGGGCCCCACCGGGATCTCCGGCTTGAAGACGCCCTTGCGTTGCTCCTCGGTGAAGCGACCATGGATCATGGAATAGGCCGCATCGGGGAGGCCGTCCGGCATCGTCGTCTCCTGGCCGGTGGAGCGGGCCAGATCCCATCCGTGCAGGAGCTGATCGCTGAAGGCGATGGCGAGCGCCGGACCAGTCTTGTCGATAACGCCGGGCTCGCCGAAGGTCTTGAGCGTCTCCGCGCGGGCCCGCTCGAAGTCGGCGACGGGTTGCCGACTGAGCACATCCGGCGGCTTCCCTCCGGGCGGTGCGACGTCTTCGCCGCGCGCCGCCCCCACGAAGTACTGCTGGGTCTGGAGCATGTGGTTCAGAAGCGTCCGGACGTCCCACCCGTCGCAGGTCGTCGGATCGTCAAGCTGCGAGGCCGCTCCTTCCACCTTGGTCCCCGTCCAGTCGCTGGCCCGCCCGTACAGGTCTAGTAGGTCGAGATCCATCTCTCCTCCTCTCGTTTCCCCTCACCCTTCCATACCCGTCATTGGACGGGTCATGTGGTGGACCGCCCATAATGGGCCCGACCTCAGGGAGTGTGCGTGGCGATACGAGCGGTGATGTTCGACTTCGGCGGTGTGATCTCGACCAGCCCGTTCGAGGCTTTTGCCCACCTGGAGACGGAGCGCGGCCTGCCGCCCGGCTTCATCCGCCGCGTCAATGCCACCAATCCCGACGACAACGCATGGGCCCGACTGGAACGGAGCGAGATCGACATCGATGCCTTCGCCGCTGACTGGGCGGCCGAGGCCAACGCACTCGGCCACGAGCTCGACGGGCGGCTGGTGCTCGAGCGGCTGGCCGGCGACATCCGCCCGGAGATGGTCGCCGCCGTCGATGGCTTGGGGAAGTCCTACAAGACGGCCTGCCTCACCAACAACTTCGCGTCGTCCGAGCGCGTGGTCTCCGAGACGGTGGCCGAGGTGTACGCGCTGTTCGACGCCGTGCTCGAATCTCGAGTGCTCGGCGTCCGCAAACCCGACCCCCGCTTCTACGAGCTGGCCTGCGCCGCGCTCGACGTGCAGCCCGAGGAGTCGGTCTTCCTCGACGACCTCGGCGTCAATCTCAAGCCGGCCCGGTTGCTCGGCATGCACACCATCAAGGTGACCGATCCCGACGACGCACTGGCAACGCTGGCTGAGCTGCTGGGGCACCCTGTCCTCGCGGACTGAGCAGCGACGGGTGAGCGGTCGTCAGGCCGACGGCGGTGCGGCGGCGGCGCTCTCCCCGGCGAAGCGGCCGAAGAGCGTGCTGTCGCCGATGGAAAGCCCGCTGGCGTAGCCGAACGAGCACACGCCCGACGAGGTGCGGCCGGCGGCGAACAAGCCTCCGATGGGTGCACCGGCGAGGTCGCACACCTCACCGGCCACCGTGGTCTCCAGCCCGCCCAGCGTGAACGGCGCATAGGGCGCCGGCCCGATACGGAGGTCCACGGCGCCGATGGGCGGCACGAGCGGACGCACCCACGACGGGTCCTTGTGGAAGAGCGGGTCCATCCCTGTGGCGGCGTGCCGGTTGTAGAGCTCGACCGTGCTCTGGAGTGAGCCGGCGGGAAGGCCGATCTCGGACTCGAGCTGCGCTGTGGTCTCGCAGACCCAGGTGGCGGCCAGGCCCATCCAATTCACCTCGTAGGCGGCCTCGTCGACGATCAGGTAGACCTCGCCGTCCTGCCCGTACAGCCCGGACTGGCCCACCCGCCCCATGTAGGTGTCCTCGTTGATGAAGCGCTGCCCCTTGCCGTTGACGAGGATGCCGTTGATCAGCGTCCGTGGCGGGGTGATCGGCAACGAGACTTCGCCCGCGTACATGTTGCGCACCGAGGCCCCGATGGCCTGTGCCATGCGGATACCCCGCCCGTCATCGCCCTCGGTTCCCACCTTGAACGTGCCGCGAACCAGCGGAGGGCAGTGCTGGCGCAACAGGTCGTCGTTGAAGATGAACCCACCTGCGGTGAGCACGACGCCGCGCCGGGCCCGCAGCGTCACCGTCTCGCCGAAGCGCTGTGCCTGGACCCCGACGACGCGGCCGTCGTCGCACACCAGACGGTCGACCCGGGTGTCGGTCGAGACGGCGGCGCCGGCACCGGTGGCGGCGGCCGCCAGGTGCTGCATGAGCAGCCATCCGGTGGACCGTTTCGTCTTGGCCAGATGCCCCCGCGGCGCCGGGCGCGCGATCTGGTTGAAGGGGTAGGCATCCTCGCCCCCGGAATAGACCAGGCCTTCGGTCCCGTCGGGTGCCATGGAGGTGTCGGCGCAGAAGGACGGGTCGAAGGGCACGCCGCGGTCGACCAACCAGTCGAAGTGGCCCAGGCTCTCCTCGCAATAGCGGGCGATCTTCGCCTCGTTGGGGTCGGGACCGCAGGCCGCCATCATGTAGCGGTACATGTCGTCGAGCGAGTCCTCGAACCCGCATGCCGTCTGAATGGGAGTCCCGCCGCCGAGATACACGATCCCTTCGGCCAGCGCCGCCGCGCCGCCGGGTCCGCCGGTGCGCTCGGTCACCAGGACCTGGGCACCGGCTGCCGCCGCGCTGAAGGCGGCCGCCGAGCCGGCCGCTCCGAAGCCGACGACGATCACCTCGGCCGCTTCGTCCCAGTGGGCCACCTCGGCCGCGTCACACGGTGTCACGTCGTTCGGCTCGCGCACTCCATCCCTCCCTGCGGTGTCGCCGAGACGGTAGCCGTTGCCGCCCACCGGCCTGCAGCCCCTACCCTCGGGTCCGTGCCGTCCCTCCCCGACCCGCCGGCACCTCCGCCGGAGCTCGGGGAGCTCGCTCCGGGTTGGGAGCCGACGCTCGCCTACCGCCTCGTCCCCCACCTGACCACCTGGAGGCTCACCGGGCCCGATGGCGACGTCCGCTTCGCCAAGGTCGCCGTCGGCGGCGACCGCTTCCCCACCTTGCGCGCGGAGTCGGAACGCATGATCTGGGCTGCGCCCTATCTGCCGGTCCCGGTCGTCGTCGCACTGACTGAGATCGGGGACGCCACCATCCTCCTCACGGAGGCGCTGCCGGGACAGGACGCCACTAGCGCGGTCTGGCGGGACGACCTCCCCGGGCTCGTGCAGGCGCTCGGCCGCGGGCTGCGGCGGTTCCACGAGGCAGTCGGCGAGGAATGGTGCCCCTTTCGTTTCGAGCTGGCGCGCGCACTGGCCCACGTGGAGGACCGGGTGCGACGCGACGACATCGACCACGGCGGTTTCCATCCGGAGCACGCGCACCTGACCCCGGCGGCGGCGCTGCGCGAGCTCGAGATGCTCGCACCCGACGAGGAGGACCTGGTCGTGTGCCACGGCGACTTCTGCCCGCCCAACGTGCTGCTCCAAGACGGCCGGGTGACGGGCTTCGTTGATCTGGGCGAGCTGGGCGCGGCCGACCGGTGGTGGGACCTCGCCGTCGGGGCCTGGAGCATCGGCTGGAATTTCGGTGCGGAGCTCCAGCCGCTGTTCTACGAGAGTTACGGCATCGCGCCGGACACCAGGCGCATCCTGTTCTTCCGGCTGCTCTACGACCTCGTCTCCTGAACGGCCGCGGTCAGCGCACGGGCCCGGGCGAAGACGGCGTCGAACATGGGCACCGTGAGCTTGCCGGTGAACGTGTTCTGCTGACTCGGGTGGTAGGAGCCGAGCAGGGTCCGCCCGTCGGGGAGCGGGCTCTCGGCCAAGTGGCCGAAGGCCGGGCGCGGGCGGAGCGCGTAGTGGGTGCTGACCGCCTGCCAGGCGATCTGGCCCAGCGCCAGGACGACCGTGGCCTCGGACAGGAGTGAGAGCTCGCGGGCCAGATAGGGCGCGCAGGTGTCGCGTTCGGCCGGTGTGGGCTTGTTGGCCGGCGGAGCACAGTGCACCGTGGCCGTGATGTAGGCGCCGTTCAGCTCCAGGCCGTCGTCGCACGCCGTGCTCGTGGGCTGGGAGGCGAAGCCGGCCCGGTAGAGGGCGGCGAACAGCCAGTCGCCCGAACGGTCCCCCGTGAACATGCGGCCCGTGCGGTTGGCGCCGTGCGCGGCCGGCGCCAGGCCGACCAGCAGGAGGGCCGCGTCCGGGTCGCCGAAGCCGGGGACCCCCCGCCCCCAGTACACCTCACCGGCGTAGGAGGCACGGCCGGTGCGGGCCACCTCCTCGCGCCAACGAACCAGCCTGGGGCACTGGCGGCAGGCCGCCACGTCCCGTTGCACCGCAGCCACTGAGTCCGGCCGGCCCCGGTTGGACGCCACGGCGCAGAGCCTACGATGGGCGATCGTGTCCCCGACCGCCCGCTCCGCTACCGCACGCATGCCGACCCGGCGCGCCCGCAAGGTTCCTGCGCCGACCGTCGTCCTCCTGGTCCGCCACGGCGTGACTCCCACCACCGGCAAAATGCTCCCCGGCCAGGCCGCCGGCCTCCACCTTGCCGAGAAGGGGCACGCGCAGGCGGCGGCGGCGGCCGAGCGCATCGGTGCGCTGACGAAGGCCCCGACGGCGGTCTACGCCTCGCCGCTGGAGCGCACCCGCGAGACGGCGGCCCCCATCGCCAAGGCCCTCGGCCTCCGGGTGCGGACTGCACCGGGTCTCGTCGAGGTCGACGTAGGCGACTGGACCGAGAAGCCCCTGGCCCGCCTCAACCGCCGCCCGGAATGGCCCACCGTGCAGCGCTGGCCTGGGGGGTTCAGGTTCCCCGGCGGCGAGTCCTTTGCCGAAATGTCGGTGCGCTCCATGGACGCCGTCCTCGGACTGGTGGCCGACCATCCGGGCGAGACGATCGTGGCGGTGTCGCACGCCGACCCGATCAAGGCGATCGTGGCGGCGACCGCCGGCATGCCGCTCGATCTGTTGCAGCGGCTGGTCATCTCGCCCTGCTCGATTTCGGCCCTCCTCTTCACCGCCGGCGGCCCCGTTGTGCTGTGCATGAACTCGACGGGCACGTTGAACGAGTTGGCCCTTTCGTGAGCGGCCTGTTCGGAACAGGACGGCTGCGATGAGTGACGAGTACGACTTCGACGCGCCCGACCAATGCACGGTGGGCGTCGTCGGCGAGGTCGGCCAGCGGCTCTTCCTGTTCTATTGCCGTCAGGGCCTGTCCGAGACGACGGTCAAGGTGGAGAAGCAGCAGGTTGCGGTCCTCGCCGGGTACCTGGGCCGGATCGTCAAGGAGCTGGGACGTCCGGGCCATCTGCCCGACGACCTCCAGTTCTACGGCACCGAGGACTTCGAGTGGGTCGTCGGGACCATCGGCGTCTCCTACGACGAGGAGCTCGACCGCGTCATCGTCGTGCTCGAGGAGGTGGGCGTCGAGGACGACGACGATGATGAGGACGACAACGACATGGACAGCGGCCACGTGCTGCGTGTCGCGCTCACCCGGGAACAGGCCGCCGCCTTCGCCATCCACGCCACACGCCTCGTCGAGGCGGGACGCCCCCCCTGCCCCTTGTGCTCGCTCCCGTTGGACCCCGCCGGGCACGACTGCCCGCGCACCAACGGGCACCGGCCGCCGGTGAACTAGCTGCGGTGTCGGACACCGAGGTCGAACGCGTCCTCGTCCTGGGTGACATGGAGGTCCACGGGCGTATCGCCGGGAGCTCCAACGCCACCCTCCTCGTCACGTGCCGCCTGGCCGGAGAGGAGCTGCTCGCCGTCTACAAGCCCCTGAAGGGCGAGCGCCCGCTGTGGGACTTCCCCGGCGGCCTCTTCCGCCGCGAGGTCGCCGCCTACGCCCTGTCCGAGACGCTCGGCTGGGGCCTGGTGCCCGAAACGGTCGAGCGGCCCGAGGGCCCGTTCGGTCCCGGCTCGGTACAGCGCTTCGTGCACGAGGACGGGACCTCGCACTACTTCACGCTGCGCGACGAGCCCACGTGGTATCCGGTCCTCATGCGTCTGGCCGCGTTCGACGTCGTGGCCAACAACGCGGACCGCAAGAGCGGCCACGTCCTGCTGGCCGAGGAGCGGTTGTGGGCCATCGACAACGGCTTGTGCTTCAACACGGAGGACAAGTTGCGCACCGTGATCTGGGACTTCGGGGGGGAACCGCTCGACGCAGGCGTGGAGGAGGACCTGGCCCGGCTCGCGAGCGACGGTCCGCCGCAGCGCCTCTGCGAGCTGCTGGAGCCCGACGAGCTCGCCGCCACCATGGACCGGGTCGACTGGTTGCGCAATCTGCGCGCGCTGCCCGAGCTGGTCGACGACGGGGACTGGCCCCCCTACCCCTGGCCCCTGGTCTGACCAACTGGAACCTGGTCCGGGCAAAAGCGGAGGTCAGGGAGACGACCGAGTAGTTGACCTGATCCATTGGTATCATGAATCCGCTTTGATCGATGGTCGCGGGCTGTTGCTCGGGCCGCCCCACGCACTGGAAACGTCCATGTCGATTGACCCCTACATCGTCCTCGGAAGCGCACTGGTGGGCTTCCTCGTGGGCATGACCGGGGCGGGCGGCGGCGCACTGATGACACCCATGCTGATTCTGCTCTTCGGCGTCAAGCCCTCGACCGCCATCTCGAGCGACCTGGTGGCGGCCGTGCTCATGCGACCGGTCGGCGCCGTGGTGCACATGACGAAGAAGACGGTCAACTACTCCTTGGTCGGATGGATGGTGCTCGGCTCGGTGCCGGCAGCGCTCCTCGGGGCCTACGTGCTGCACCTCCTGGGCAACTCCACCGGGGCCGAGAACAACGTCCAGACTCTGCTGGGCGTCGCTCTCCTCCTCGGCGCTTTCGCCATGGTGCTGCGCTACGGGCTCGACCGCCGTTCGGGACAGAGCCGCGGAGGCCTGATCGGCCAGGTGGTCGTGCGGCCGGTTCCCACCGTTGCCATCGGGATGCTGGGCGGCTTCGTCGTCGGTATGACCTCGGTCGGGTCGGGATCGCTGATGATCGTGCTGCTGCTCTTCCTCTACCCCGTCCTCGGCGCCAACCAACTCGTCGGCACCGACCTGACCCAGGCCGTCCCCCTCACCTTGGCGGCCGCACTGGGCGCCTTGGCCTTCGGTCACATTGAGTTCTCGGTGACGACGTCCATCGTGCTGGGCAGCGTCCCGGCCGTCCTGATCGGCTCCCTGATCTCCTCGCGGGCACCCGACCGCTACATCCGGCCGGTCATCACATTCGTGATCTTCGCGTCGGGGCTCAAGTACGTCGGCCTGAGCACCAGGGCACTGGGCTGGACGCTCGGTGCCGTCCTGGTGGCCATCGCCACCGTTTGGCTCGCCTACGTGCGGCCCCGCCGGAAAGGCCTCGGGAGGGTCCCGGCCGCTGGTGACGCCGCGCTCGAGGGAGCGGCATCGCCGCGCTGACTGCAGACGCAGGCCCCCCGGCCGCGGCCTCAGATCTTGTAGCCCAGCGACTGCAGCTCGGCGATGACCTGCTGCGACACGACCTGGCCCCCGCCCGGGGTGATGTGGGTCCCGTCGGGCGTGCGGACGTTGACGACCTGGCCCGCGCCGTTGGTGACGAAGGGGGTGTAGCCGCCCTGGGGCGTGCCGAGGGTGTGGTCCGTACTGAGGTAGATGACGGGCGGCTTGGCCTTGACGGCCTGCTGCTGCACGACGGCGTTGACGTCGGACATCTGCGCGTTCAGGCCCGCGTTCTGCATCGGGGGCATGCCGACCCAGACGACGGTGGCGCCGCCGCTCCCGGCGATCTGCATGAACTGTGCCACCCGTTGCGCGTAGAGCGTGTTCCACTGCGGGGAGGTGTACGGCACGTCGGGTGGGCCGAGGAAGTCCTGGGCGTCGTTGGCGCCGATCATGACGACGACCACCTGCGGGTTCTGCGCCTTGAGGTCCGCAGTCAGCTCCGCCGGCCAGTTGAAGTAGTCGGGCCGCGTCAGCCCCGTGCTCACACGGCCGTCGAGCGCGGCGCTGACGACCCCGGTGTTGGCCAGGTTGGGCTGCAGGGCGTCGCCCAGGTCGATGCCGATGGAGTCACCGACGATCAGGACGCGCAGCGGGTTGGCGGCGGTGGGGTTCTTCGGGTCCGGGGGCACCGTCGTGGGTGTCGTCGGTGCCGTGCCCCCCGTCCTGGGCGGCGGCGCCTTGGCCGGCTGGCCCCCGGCGTGCGGTCCCACCACCGTGAGCCCCGTGCTCCCGCCGGAGAGGCCGTTGCTGCGCCCGGTGATGGAGACGACGTGCGAGAGCTGCAGGGCGCGGCTGATGGCGGCGACCGGGCCCGTCACGTCGAGGCTGATGGTCCGTCTCGTCCCGACCGGCGAGACCTGGGCGTTGTGCTGCAACGTGGGCGCGTAGAGCAGGAACCAGAGGGCGAAGGCGGCAACGGCCAAGGCGAGCACGCGCGTCCACGGCAGTCGCACGCGCCCGTCGGGGGGAGCCGCGAGCTCGGCGTGCGGGCGCGCCGCGAACTCCTCGGGGCTCTCCCATTCGACGTGGTGCGGGGGCGTGGGCTCGGACATCAGAAGCGGTAGTAGATGAAGGGCGCGACGCCGACGGGACCGAAGGTGGTGATGCCGAGCAGGGCGAAGCCGAGCAGGCCGACCTGGACCGCTGTCCTCTGCCGCGAGAACGCCGCCTGCAGGCGGTCGATGCGCAGCGGGGGCACGAACTGCGAAGCCAGCGTGCCGAACACCGTGATGACGAGCAGGGGCGTGATCAACGGGGACGCCTCACCCCAGCCACTGAACACGCGCCCGATGACAGAGAACGCCTGCGACGTGCCGGTGGCGTTGAAGAACACCCACCCCAGGCACACGAACTGGAAGGTAAAGAAGCGCTGGACCCACACCCGTACCGGCCCGTCCGCCACGCCTGGGAGCCCACGGCGCTCCCGGACGGTCCGGCGCACGTGCCCGAAGCACTGCCCGATTCCCTGCAGCGCCCCCCAGATCACGAACGTCCAGGCGGCCCCGTGCCACAGTCCGCCCAGCACCATGGTGATCATGATGTTGCGCAGGGTCTGGGCCTGCCCGTTGGCACTGCCGCCCAACGGGATGTAGAGGTAGTCGCGCAGCCAGCGCGACAAGGTCATGTGCCAGCGGCGCCAGAAGTCCTGCAGGTTGCGCGCCGTGTAGGGCGCGTCGAAGTTCTGCGGGAAGCGGAACCCCAGCAGCATGGCCAGTCCGATGGCGATGTCGGTGTAGCCGCTGAAGTCGCAGTAGATCTGCACGGCGTAGCCCCAGGCGGCGAAGATCGCCTCCGGCGCCGAGTGCTGTGTGGGCGAGGTGAAGACCGGCGTGACGATCGCACCCGAGACGTAGGACGAGATCACGACCTTCTTGAAGAGCCCCGCGAGGATGAGCCAGAAGGCCCGCGAGTAGTCGATCGAGTTCGGATCGCGGCGCCGGCGGATCTGGGGCAGCAGCTCGGTACCACGCACGATCGGCCCGGCCAGGAGGTGCGGGAAGAACGAGATGTAGACCGCGAAGTCGAGCGGCTTGGCCGGCTCGAGCTCGCGCCGGTAGATGTCGACCACGTAGCTGATCGCCATGAACGTGAAGAAGGAGATGGCGATGGGCAGCGCGACCTGCAGCAGGGGCACGGCTCGGCCGGCCCCGACCGCATGGGTGAGGTTGTCCAGGTTGACCGAGACGAAGCCGTAGTACTTGAACCAGCCCAGAATGGCCAGCAGCACGCCGACCGACACCCCCATGGCGATGCGCCGGGTGCGCTCGTCGCGCCTGACGTGGACCCAGGCGCCGCCAGCGAAGGCCACCACCGTGGTGGTGAGGAGGAGCAGGCAGTAGCTCCAGCCCACCCAGCCGTAGAAGACGTAGCTCAGGCCGACCATGGACAGCTTCCACCAGCCCGCGTACGGGTTGAGGAGCCAATTCACCGTGAAGGCGATGGCGAAGAAGAGTGCGAAGTCGATTGTGGGAAAGAGCATGGGGAGCGATCAGCGGCGTGCGCCGAATGTACCGCCGCACGCCCGCTCCGAGCGGGCACTCACCAGGCGCGACGGCGCAGCGTGGCCGCGCCCCCGAGGCTCCGGCCGCTCCGCCAGTGCCACCAATCCCCGTCTCCGCCGGGCGGTGACCCGAGGCGCCCGGCCCCGGGTGCGGCAGGATCAGCCCTTGGCCTTGAGCGCCTCGATGAGCGCCGGCAGCACCTTGTGGACGTCGCCGACGATCCCGAGGTCGGCCACCGAGAAGATCGGCGCCTCCTGGTCCTTGTTGATGGCGACAATGTTCTTCGAGCCCTTCATGCCCACCAGGTGCTGGGTGGCGCCCGAAATGCCGCAGGCGATGTAGACCGTCGGCTTCACCGTCTTGCCCGTCTGGCCCACCTGGTGCGAGTAGGGCACCCAGCCGGCGTCGACGATGGCCCGACTGGCGCCGGCGGCGCCGTGCAGCAGCTTGGCAAGCTCCTCAATGAGCTCGTAGTTGGCCGCGTCGCCGAGACCGCGACCGCCGGAGACGACCACAGCCGCCTCGTCCAGCTTGGGCCCGGAGCGCTCTTCGACGTGGCGCTCTACCACCTTGGCCGTGTTGGTGGCGGCCACGTCGGGCACCGGGGCCGCCACGACGGCAGCGGCGGCGCCACCCGAGGGCTCGGCCGCAAAGGACTTGGCCCGGATCACGAAGATGGCCGGACCGTCGCCCGTGAAGCGCGCCGTGACGATCTGCGTCCCACCGAAGACGGGGTGCTGGCTCAAGAGGCCGCCATCGCCGTCGACCAGGCCGGTGACGTTGGTCAACACCGGGCGGCCGAGCTTGGCCGACAGGCGGCCGGCCACGTCGCGTCCCTCGTAGGTGGCGGGCATCAGAATGGCGTCGGGGGCGTTGCCACCCTCCACCAGCGCGGCCAGAGCGGCGGCCACCGGCACACCGGGCAGCGCACCACCGAGGTCGCCCACGTCGTAGAGCGTGGTCGCGCCGTACTCGCCCAGCGGGCCGGCCAGCGTCGCCGCGTCGTCGCCCCAGGCGACGGCCTCGACCGTGGAGGCCACCGCACGGGCCTCGGTCAGCAGCTCGAGCGTGACCGGGGTCGGCCCGCTGTCGCCCTTCTCCGCCAGGACCCACACCTTGCCGATCGGCATCTCAGACCACCTTCAGCTGTTCCAGGAAGGCCACGACGCGCTGCGCGCCGTCGCCCTCGTCCACCACGATCTCCCCCGCCCCACGCGCTTCGGCCTCCGACACGTCCGTGATCTCCTGCCCCGCCCCGGCGGCGCCGACCAGCGACGCGTCGATCCCGAGGTCGGCCACGGTCAGGTTGTCCACCGGCTTGGACTTCGCCGCCATGATCCCCTTGAAGGAGGGGTAGCGGGGCTCGACCACACCGGCGGTGACCGTGACCAGCGCCGGCAGGGGCGCCACGACCTCGTCGTAGCCCGCCTCGGTCTGGCGCTCGACCTTGACGGAGCCACCATCGACGGCGATGGCCTTGGCGAACGTGACCGAGGGCAGCCCCATCAGCTCGGCCACCTGCACCGGCAGCGTGCCCGTGTACCCGTCGCTCGACTCGGTCGCCATCACGACCAGGTCGGGATTGGCCCGCGCGATGGCGGCCGCCAGCACCCGGGCCGTGCCCAGGGCGTCGCTGCCGGCCAACGCGTCGTCACTGACGAGGATCGCCTTGGCCGCGCCCATGGCGAGACCGGTGCGCAGGCCCGATGTCTCCCCGCCCGGGGCCATGGAGACCAGGGTGACCTCGTCGCCCTCGCCCGAAGCGAGCTGCAGGGCCATCTCGACCCCGTAGTTGTCCGAGTCATCCATGATGAGCTTGCCGGACCGGTCCAGGGTGTTGGTACCCGGATTCAGCGCCTGTGGTGCGGCCGGATCGGGTATCTGCTTGACGCATACGACGACGTTCATGGCCGACCATCTTTGTTGACCAGGGCCGTTCCCCGCCATTCGGCCCGGTGACAAGCCCCTTTTTGGAGGAGCCACCACACCGGCACCCGCCGGTGGAGCCCCTCAGCGGGCAATCACGAGGGCCTCGCGGAGCCGGTCCGTGATCACCGTGTCCACCCCGGCGGCCACCATGGCCCGCAGGTCCTCGGAGGCGTTGACGGTCCACACGTTGACGGCAAGTCCCATTGCATGGGCCTGTTCGACGAGCGCCGAGTCCACGGACAGCACGAACGGATGGACGGCGAGGCACCCCGCCTCGGCGGCCAGCGCCAGCGCAGCCTCGGCCTCGGTGGCGAAACCCCACAGGGCGCCGAGCGCCAGGCGGCCGTCAGCGGCCTGGATAGCCCGCAACGTCGCCAGCTGGAAGGAGGAGACGAGCACCCGCGACGTCCAGCCGGCCTCTTCGATGGCGGCGGCCGTGAGTGCGGCCACGGCTTCTGTGGGGTCCCAGCCCGGGTCCTGGGGTGCGTTCTTGATCTCGACGTTGACCACCATGCCCTCGCAGACCGCCAGAGCGTCGGCCAGCAGCGGCACGTGGGCGGGCAGGTCGGTCACGCCGAGCCCGGCAATGGCGCCCAATCCGGCGATCTCGGCATCGTGGTGGATCGCCAACGCCCCGTCGGCGGTCAGCCGCACGTCGAGCTCGACCCCGTCGGCCCCCAGTCGTCTGGCCTCGGCGAAGGCATCGATGGTGTTCTCGGTGAACCCCTCGGTACAACCCCTATGTGCAAAAACAGCTGTCACCTGTTCCCCTTCATCGGGACGTCACGATTCCGCCGTGACGGGCGGCGAAACTTTCACCAAAAACTCCTTGCCAGGGTCCCGACCGACCGTTACCATCTTCCTCCGTTAACCCGCTTTTCACTGACGGACACCACCTGGGTCCGATCATGTGAAAAGGATCACAATGCTGGTGGAGGCACATTCCGATGGCTCTCATGTGGAACCGGACCGTCGATTGGGACGCGGACGACTGGCGGCGCTCTGCCGCCTGCCGCAACACCGAACCGGACCTTTTCTTCCCCGTTGGCACGACCGGCCCTGCGGTCGACCAGATCGACGCCGCCAAGCGTGTCTGCCACGCCTGCGACGCGCTCGAGCCCTGCCTCGATTTCGCCCTGGCCACCAACCAGGAATCGGGCGTCTGGGGCGGCACCTCCGAAGAGGAGCGCCGCAAGCTGCGCAAGGCCTGGCTGGCCGCCCGCCGCTCCCAGCGCGTCGCCATCTGAGACACGCGTTGGCGGCGCGCCGGCAACCGGCACGCCACCTCCTCGCTCACCGCGGGGCGCGCACCGGGACGGCGATGGCGACCCGGGTCCCACCGCCGTCCGCCGCCGGCACCGGCTCCATGGAGATCGTCCCCTCCAACTGACTGACCACCAGGTCGCGCACGATCGAAAGCCCGAGACTCGACGTCCGCTCGATGTCGAACCCCTCGGGCAGGCCCAACCCGTCGTCCCGGACCTCGACCCGCAGCGCCGATTCGTCGTTGGCCAAGGTGAGGTCGACGTGGCCCACCGGCGCGTAGCCCACCCCGCCTCCGGCGCCCTCGAGTCCGGCCGCCCCGTCCTGCCCGCCGGCGTTCTCGGGGTCGAATGCGTGCTCCACCGCGTTCTGCAGGAGTTCGGCCACCGTCACGGCGAGGGGCGTGGCCACATCGGCCGCGACGTCGCCGAGGTCACCGTGCACGGAAATGACGATGGGCTGGGACGACACCACCGAGTCCTCCGCCATCTGCACCAGTGAGCTGACGATTTCGGCGAACGGCACCTGATCGCTCGGGTCCCGCGACAGGATTTCGTGCACCAGAGCGATCGAGCGCACCCGGCGCTCGGCCTCGTGCAACGCCACCCGTGCCGCCCGGTCGCCCACCCGGCGGGCCTGCAGGCTCAGCAGCGACGAGATCGTCTGCAGGTTGTTCTTGACGCGGTGGTGCACCTCGCGGATCGCCGCGTCCTTGGACAGCAGCAACCGGTCGAGACGGCGGACGTCGGTGACGTCGCGCAGGAGGATCATTGCCCCGGTCACCACGCCGTGGGAGAGCAACGGGATGCAGTGCACCAGCACAATGACGTCGGGACGGCGCTCCACCTCCTCGACCACGGGACGGCCGGTGGCGAGCGCCCACTCGACCGCGGACTCCTCGACGTCGAGATCCCCGAAGCGGCGCCCCTCGGGCTGGGTGTAGATGCCCATGCGGTGGAACGCGTTCATGGCGTTGGGCGAGGCGAACTCGACCCGTCCGTCGGCGTCCACCACGACGACCCCGTCCCCCACCCTCGGCGACTCCTCCGTTCCGACGTCCTCGTCGGGGAAGGGGAAGGCCGACTGCGCCACCATGTCGGCGAGGCGCTCGAACACGTCGAGGTAGGTCCTCTCGTACATGCTGGTCGGACCTTTGAGCGGGGCCAGCGAGACCCGCAGGAGCGCACCGATGATGCGGCCGTCGAAACGGATCGGGATGTTCTCCACGGGGACCTGCTCCCCCAGGATCGGGTGGTGGATGCTGCCGCGCACGATCTCGCCCGAGTGGAGACACTGGGCCACCAGCGTCCACTGCGACTCGTTCACCGTCTGGCCCACCAGGTCCTGGTCGACCAGGGTGGGCCGGTTGTTGGGCCGCATCTGCCCGAGCACCACCAGTTCGGGATCCTGGTCCGCCGGGTCCCGTCCGTCGGCCTCTGCGCCGGTGCCGGCACCCGACGGGAGGTCGAAAGCGGCGGCGTGCACGGGCACCAGCAACAAGAGGTCGGAGAAGGAGAGGTCGGACAGCACGCTCCAGCTCCCGAGCAGCCGCTGCAGGTGCCCGAGCTCCTCTGGCTTGAGATCCGTGTGGCTCAGGGCCAGCTCGGCCGGCGTGGGCATCAGTGCACCTCCTCAACGGGCGCGGACACCGGCACCGCATAGGCGGCGCGGTTGCGGTACCCCTGCAACACGCCGGTCCCCACCGCGTCGAGCACCGCCCGCAGGTCGTCGGCCCGGTCGGCCACGTGCTCGAGCCGGTGGGCGTCCGAGGCCGTGGTCAGCGGCACACCGCCGGCGACGAAGCGCTCGAGCAGGCCGAGTGCCGGGTACTGCTCGGCGGCCGGCTTGCGCCAGCCGGCGGAGCTGACCTCGGCCGCCATGCCCGAGGCCACGGCCGCCTCGGCGATGCGGTCCCACCACTCGGCCGGGGCGTCGGGGATGTAGCCCGCCGCCTTGATGAGGTCCGGGTGGGCCAGGACGTCGCACGCCCCCGACGCTGCCAGCTCCTCCAGCGCCTCGGTGTAGGCCTCCCAACAGGCATCGACCTTGCGCACCGACCACTCGGCCATGGAGGCGGGGTCGTCGATGTCGTCGAAGCGCCAGCCGCCCACCCAGTGCACCGAGCCCAGCAGGACGTCGAAGGGGTAGCCGGCCAGGAGCCCGGCCACGTCGTCCATCCGGCCCTCGTAGTAGTCGACCTCCAGGCCGATGACGATCGGGAGCCCGGCGTCCTTGGCCTCCTGGGCACACGCCACGTAGGCATCGAGGTCGGCCGTGGCATGGAACGCGTAGTACTCGGCCATGTTCTCGGCCAGGGCGGATGGCACCCGCTCGTCGTTCCAGAAGCCCCCGACCAGCGCGTCGGCCTGGCGGAAGCGGAAGAGGTGCTCGGTCACGGCCAGCTCGGTCACCCCCGCCGCCTGGGCGCGGGCGCAGTACTCGGCCAGCTGCTCCAGCCGCAGGGGCGTCTCGTGCTCCGAATGGGGCCAGAGGTGGAGGTGGTAGTCGAGCACGCGGCCGGTTCCAGTCCGCCCGGCTAGCCGGCCCGGCGGATCAGCGTGACGCCGTCCCTGATGGTCGTCAGCACACAGACGACCCGGGGATCGTTGACGACCTTGTCGTTGAACGCCCGCAGCGCCCGGGCCCCTTCGTGGGGATCGCTCTCCGAAGCCAGCACGCCCCCGCCCTGCAGCGTGTTGTCGACGACGATCAGGCCGTGGCGGGCCAGCTTGGGCAGCACCGCCTCGTAGTAGGCGTCGTAGGTGACCTTGTCGGCGTCGATGAAGACGAGGTCGAAGGGCCCCTGCAGCTCCTCCAGCGAGCGCAACGCCGGACCCTCAATGACACTGATGTGGCTCTCGAGCCCCGCGGCGGCGATGTTGCCCCGGGCCACCTGGGCGTGGTGCCGGTCGACCTCGAGCGAAATGATCGACCCGTCTCTGCCCAGCCCCGCCGCCATGGCGATGGCCGAATAGCCGGTGAAGGTGCCGATCTCCAGGATGCTGGTGGCCTGCGTGGCGAACACCAGCAATTCGAGGAAGCGGCCCTCCTGGCGCCCCACCATCATCCCCCAGGCCGCGAAGTCCTCCTTGGTCGAGGCGTCCACTGACTCGAGATGCCCGGCCGGTGCCGTGGTGTGCGCGTCCGCATACGCCTGGACCTCGGGGTTGATGAGTTGGGCCATGGTCTCTTTCCTGGTGCGACGCAACGGAGGCTCGCGTTGCCCAATCTACGCTCTCCCCCCTCAACCGGCGGCCAACGCCAGAGGGGTGGAGACGGATCGGGCGCCGCACTTTCTCCACGAAACGGTCAACTCGAGTCCCTCCCTGTCCGACACCCAGAAGGAGGCGGTTCCGGGCAGAGGATGATCGATGTGGGCAACAGTCCGACGCGCCTCTTGGGAAGCCTCTTCGTCCTGGGTGCCGCCATCGGCGCAGGAACGATCGGGGTGTCCGCGTTCTCCTCGGCCCCCGCCGGAGCCGCCCCCGTCATCACCGTGAACGACGCCAGCGATCCGACGTCGACGCCGCCGCAGGCCAATTGCGTCGCCAGTCCCGAGGGCGACTGCACCTTGCGGGCGGCGCTCGCGGAGGCCAACACGCTGGACGAGGACGTCACCATCGAGCTCGGGGATCCGAGGAACGTTCCCTACAACCCTTCCACCTCCTACTCCGTCAATCCGGGCGTCGGTGAGCTCCAGGTCTACGAGACCGGGGGCGTCGTCGACCTAGTGGGAGCGGGTGCCGCCGCCGTCGATATTCGAGCTGGGTGCCCCACGGGCTGCACCAACGACACACGGGTCCTGGAGATCGGTTCTGGCCAGGCGGGAGGCGCCGTCGCCGACGTTCCGGGGGTGACCATCTCGAATGGGAACGCGCCTCCCGGGGAAGGGAGCGACTGCGGCGGCATTTGCGTCAGCGACCCCGGAAGCAGGTTGACGCTCACGGACTCGGTCGTGTCGGGCCACACCGCGCTCACGTTCGGCGGCGGTGTCGGGCTGTATCACGGCGGATCGGCGACATTGACCAACGACACGATCACCGGCAACGCGGTGTCGACCGCGGGGAACCAGGACGGCGGAGGGGGCGGGATTTACGTCGTCAACGACGACACGTCGACGGCAAATCTGACCGTCCACAACACGACCATCGCCGACAACACGGTGACGACCGGCGGCAACGGAAGCGGCGGGGGCATCGACGTCTTCAACACGGGCTCCGGGTTCAATCCCAACCTGACCATCGACATCGACCACTCGACGATCAACGGGAACGTGATCAGCGGCAGCGGCGCGCAGAGTGCCGGTGGGGGTATCGCTGCGTCAGACGGGAGTTGGCAGCTGGTCGACTCGACGATCAGCGCCAACACCGCCGGCAGTGGTGGCGGGATCATGGACCGAGCAACCGTCAGCAGTGTGGTCAGCGCGACCTTCGACACGATCGCCGGCAACACGGCGACCGACGCGCACTGGTGGCAACCTCCAAATGCAGGGTGCCGGCACGGCGAACGTCGGCGAGAGCATCGTCGCCGGAGGGCTCTCCAACGGCAGGGCGTCGAACTGTCTCGTCACGGGTGGCACGCTGCACTCAGCGGGTTATAACGTGATTGACGACACCGGCTGCGGCACGCCGGGCCCGGGCGACATCGCCGGCCAGCGAGATGAGAACCGAGGCCAAGGGATCTCGGTGTCCTCCACCATCGGTGCCGTCGAAGTGGCGCAGAGTCCGACCCCGCCCACGCCACCCGCCGCAGCGCACGGCTACTGGCTGGTCGGCTCCGACGGGGGGATCTTCACCTTCGGCACGGCCCAGTTCTACGGGTCGACCGGCAGCCTCGTGCTCCAGCGCCCGGTGGTGGGCATTGCCCCGACGAGTGATCGAGCCGGCTACTGGATGCTCGCGTCCGACGGTGGCGTCTTCGCCTACGCCGATGCCGGCTTCGTCGGCTCTCTCCCGGGCTCGGGGTCCACCCGGCGGGCTCGGGCCTGCCCAACAGCCTCAACGCCCCCATTGTCGGCATGGTGCCGTCGCAGGACGGTGCCGGGTATTTCATGGTCGCGTCCGACGGTGGGGTCTTCGCCTTCGGCGATGCCCGGTTCGCGGGATCGTGCCCGGGGATCGGGGGCTGCTCGGGTGCTGCCGTCGCGGTCGTGCCGGATGCCTCCGGCAACGGCTACTGGCTGCTGACCACGACCGGCAACGTGTACGCCTTCGGGGACGCCCCGTACTACGGCGCACCCGGGAGCGTGGGCGGGCCGGTCACGTCAGCGGTGCGCACGGCCGACGGTCGGGGCTACTGGGTCCTCACGGCCAACGGCTCGGTGTCTCCCTTCGGCGACGCGGCGTGGCTCGGCGGCCCGATCGGGTCGGTCGGCGGCCTCAACCCGGCGACCGCCATCTTCGCCTCTATCTCAGGGGGCGGGTACTGGGTCGCCTCGGCCGACGGCGCCGTGTTCGCCTATGGCGACGCCCCCTACGACGGTTCGATGCAGCACAACCACCTCAACGGGCCCATCATCGCCGCGACCGGCTTCTGAGCCGCGACAGGGCCCGGCGGCGTGGCGGGATATCCGCGGCCTTGGTTATTCCCAGACAAGCGCACCCAGCCGGAGTAACCCGCTCATGTCGTAGATGTCGGCGTCGAAGAAGGGGACGGTGACGAGCACGTCGGGCGCCCCCCTGAGCTCGGCCTGCTGCTCGGCCTCGCGCCGGGCCACCACGCCGAAGTTGATGAAGCTCTCCGCCACCTCTCCGAGCACCCGGGCCGCCACCACCGGGTCGTCGGTCAGCCCCTCGCCCAACTCGGTGGCCCGGGCGGCGATCGACTGGGCCAGCTTGTCGGTCTTGGCGTCGCGCAGGTACTCGGGCAGGACCTTGTTCAACACCACGGCGCCCAGGTGCAGCTTGCGCGCCGTGAGCTCCCGGGAGAAGAACTCCGCCTCGCGCACGGGGGTGGCCTCGAGCGTCGACACCACCATGAAGGTCGTGCGCCGGTCCGACAACAGCCGCGTCACGGCGTCGGCCCGCTCGACGAAGCCCTCGTACATCGATTGGAAGAGGATGAAGAACTCCGAGATGTCGGCCAGAAACTGTGTGCCGAGGATGCGGTCGGCCACCTGGTAGAACGGGCGCGAGGCCATGTTCACCAGCCGCGACCGGTACGGCACGATGAGCCAGCGCAGCAGGCGCGAGCTGAAGAAGTCGGCCATGCGTTGTGGCGCGTCGAGGAAGTCGAGCGCGTTACGCGTCGGCGGCGTGTCCACCACAATGAGGTCGTACTGCCCCTCGCAGTGGATCTCGTAGAGCCGCTCCATGGCGATGTAGTCGTGCGACTGCACGAAGCGCCCCGAGATGTTCTGGTACAGCGGGTTGGCCAGAATCTGCTCCCGCGTCTCGGCGTCGGGCGCGTGGGTGCGGATGAGGTCGTCCCAACTCTGCTTGGTGTCGAGCATGGCGGCCCACAGCTCACCCCTCGGGCGGGCCCCCGCATCGGTGAACACCTCGTCGGGGATGCGGACCTCGTCGTTCCCGATCCCCTTCAAGCCGAGGGCGTCGGCCAGCCGCCGCGCCGGGTCGACCGTCAGCACGAGGACCCGCCCGCCCTCCTCGACGACGGCGGTGGCCGCCAACGACGCCGCCGTGGTGGTCTTGCCCACCCCGCCGGGGCCGCACGCGATGACGATGTCCTTGGCGGCGAGCAGCTGGCCCACGGTCTTGGCCGCTGGGACGGGGGTCGCGGTCACAGCCCCAGCTCCTCGCCGAGTGCGCTGGCCACCTGCCGGGTCGTGCGGGCGCCGAAGCTGCGGACGAAGAGATACGGCAGCAACAGCACCGGCATGCCGTCGGGCAGCCCGGCCTGCAGGCGCTGGAGGTGGGCCGACCGGGTGCGGCGCATGGTGACCGCGAGCCGGGCCGCCTCGAGCACGGGGGCGACCGGGCCGCCCGCCCGTTCCGACAGCACCTCTTCGTTCTCCGGCGCGCGCAACTCCTCGAAGACCTCCTCCTCGCGTTGGCCGAACAGCTCGGGCAGCACCCGGTTGACCACGACGGCGGACGTGCGCACCGTCGTCTCCTCACGGACGCGCTGCACCAGCTCGAGCGTCTCGCTCACGGGCATCTCCTCGGGCGTGCACACGGCGACCAGGCCCGTCTGGCGCGGATCGGAGAGGATGTCGAGCATCCAGTCCGTCTGGCTGCGGATCGTCCCCACCTTCACCAGGTCGTTGATGGCCTGGGGCGCCGCCAGTTGCCCGACGATGTGACCGCTGGCCGGGGCGTCCACGACCACCAGGTCGTAGTGGCGCTCCTTGACCTCCCAACAGAACTTGCCGACGGTCAGGATCTCCCGGACCCCCGGCGCTGCGGTGGCGACGAAGTCGAAGGCCTTCGCCAGAGGACCGATCCGGCCCACCACCGGGATGCGCAGCTGCAGCTTGAGGTATTCGCGCAGCGACGCCTCGGTATCCATCGACATCGACCAGACGCCGGGCGCGATCTCCCGCGGCGTGAAGTCCGTCGGCGTCGCCTCGAACAGCGATGCCACGTCGCCCTTGGCGTCGACTTCGCAGACGAGCACCCGCTTGCCGCGCTCAGTGGCCAACTGGGCCAGACCGGCGGCGACGGTCGTCTTGCCCACGCCCCCCTTGCCGGTGACGAACACCAGGCGCAGGTCCAACAGGTCGGGCGCCGCGCTCACCGCCGGCGCGCCTGTCCCGCCGTCACTCCCGTCCTCAGGGAGCGCCGAATCCGACGCGACGGTCCCCCGCGGGTGCACCCACCTCCACATAGGCCACCTTGACCACGGGGACACCGACCCGCCGACCCTTGCGGTCGGTCAGCCAGAGGACGCCGTCACCCGTCTTGAGCAGCTTCTCGATGTCGGCGACCACTTCGTCGCGGTCGGCATCGTCAGGCATCTCCACTTCGAGTTCCTTTGGGGTGTGGGTGATGCCGATACGCACGTCCACCTGGTCTCACTCTCCTCACGAGCTTTCGGACGGTTCCGAGGCCTCCTCGACGTTACTGCGACCGGGCAGACTGCTGAGCATGGACGGGCCCCTCACGGCTGGGAACACGGAACGCAGTGCCCGTTGGGCCGCGACCATGGCGGGCTATTCCGGTCCGGTGCGGCTGGCCCACGCCGACTCGCACGCTCGGATCGGGCCGGCACCGGAGCCGGGCCCCGAAGCGGGGCCGGCGGCGATGCCGAGAGGGCGGGACGAGCGCCGCGCGCTGGAGGAGACGTTGCTGGCTCCCGGCGCCACGCGCTCGTCCGATGCCGGCGACCGGGCCCAGCCCGAGGCGCCCGACGACTGGCGCACCTCCTTCGAGCGCGATCGGGACCGCATTCTGCATGCCACGTCGTTCCGGCGGCTGGCGGGCAAGACCCAGGTCTTCGTCTTCCCCCAGGACCATCAGCGCACCCGGCTGACGCACGCCCTCGAGGTGGCGCAGGTCGCCACGGCCATCGCCCGGGCCTGCCGCCTCAACGTCGCCTTGACGGAGGCCATCGCCCTCGGGCACGACTGCGGGCACGGCCCCGGAGGCCACGCCAGTGAGGACGCGCTCGATCCCTACGTGCCGGGCGGGTTCGACCACGCTCCGTGGGGGGCACTGGTCTCGCTCGCCCCCTTGAACCTGTGCGCCGAGACCGTCGACGGCATCGCCAACCACAGCTGGTCGCGTCCCGCCCCGTCCACTCCGGAGGGCGAGGTGGTCAGCTGGGCCGACCGCATTGCGTACGTCTGTCACGACTGGGAGGACGCCGTCCTGTCCGGCATCGTGGCCCCGCACCAGCTGCCACTGGCGGTGCGCGCGCTGTGCGGCGAACGCCGCAGCGCCCAGCTGGGCGCCTTCATCAACGGTGTGGTCTCGGCGTCGCTCCGCACGAGCCAGGTCGGCATGGAGGAGGAGGAGGCCGAGGCGCTCGCCGCCTTCCGGGCCTGTAACTACGAGCGCATCTACCTGCGCGACGCCTCGCTCCGGCAGGGCGACGCGGTGATCGCTGTGCTGCGGGCGCTGGTCGAGCACTTCTCGGACCGTCCACACCTCGTCGCGGACCAGGGGACGGACCCCGACGTGTCCTCCGACGTGGTCGCCGGGAGCGAGGAGGCGGTGCGGGCCGCCGTGACCTACGTGGCCGGCATGACCGATCGCTTCGCTTTCCGCCAGGCCGTGGCCCTTCTCGGTTGGGACCCGGCCAAATTGCCGGCAGGCGTCGACGCCTGAGGGTTCCCGACCTCCCCCGCGCCTAGGCCGGCGGGTCCGGGAAGACCGGCCGGCGCTTCTCGGTCAGTGCAGTCACGCCCTCTGCGAAGTCGGCGCCTCGCATCATCTCGGCCATGCGGGCCCCGGCGTCGCGTACGGAGGAGGCGACGTCGCCGTGCAGGTCGCGGTAGAGCTGCAGCTTCGTCGCCGCCAGGGAGCTGGGCGCGATTTCGTCGGCCAGCCGCTCGGCGTACGCGAAGGTGAAGGGCAACAGCTCCTCGGGTGGGAGCACCCGGTTGACCAGACCGAGTTGTTCCGCCTCCTCGGCCAGCACCACCCGGCTGGAGAACAGGACGTCGGCCGCGCGTGCGGCGCCCATGAGGCGTGGCAGCAACCACGACAGGCCGTATTCGGCCGGCAGGCCGAGGCGGCCGTGCGAGGTGGTCAGCTTGACCCCCTGGGCCGCGAACCGCAGGTCGCAGTAGCAGGCCAGCACCAGCCCGACGCCGGCAGCGGGCCCGTTGATGGCGGCGATGATCGGCTTGGGGATGCCGAACTGGGAGGCGAAGTCGGCATCGAACTCCGGTCGGACGCCATATCCGGGGGTGGCGACGTCGTCGGCCAGTCCGGCGTCGTACGCGCCGCGGGCCACATGACCCTGGAGCGCCCTCGCGTCGGCACCGACACAAAAGCCGCGGCCCTGTCCGGTGACCACAATGACCCGGACCCCGGGGTCCCCGGCGGCGCGCGCCAGCAGCGAGAGATATTCGGCGTGCATCCGACCGGTCCAAGCATTGAGCCGGTCAGGCCGGTGCAGGGTGATGGTGGCGACCCGGGCCACCACCTCGTAGCAGGTGACCTTGAGTTCGGCGAGCTCCACGTCAGTCCAACGTGACGTAGCGGGTCAGGTGGAACGTGCCGGCCTCCACCACCCGCACGAACTCTGCCTGCAGCGGATGGTCCTCGGCGGCGCGTTCGAACGCGCCCGCGGCGTCCTCCGTTGACCACAGCGTCACGACGAGCCAGTCCTCGCCGTGCCGGGCGGTCGTGCGCCGCATGAAGCCGGGCTGGTTCGGCACGAGCTCCGTCTGCACCTTCCGGTCCAGCGCCAGGAACGACTCGTCGGTCACGCCCTCCGCCAACCTGAAGGTGGTGACTTCCACGATCGACACGACTCAGGCCTGGACCAGCATGAGCGGGTTGCCCTCGGGATCGGTGATCCCGGCCAGGGTGGGCCCACCTGGGACGTCGAACGGCTCAGCGACAACGGTGGCACCGAGTGACACCGACCGGTCGAGCGTGGCCTGCAGGTCGGCCACCTGCACGTAGAGCGTCACGCCCGAGCGTTCGCTGCCGCGGATGTGACCGCCGGGGCCCGGCTCGGGCCCGCCGATGCCGGGCGGGATCTCCATGATGAAGCCGTCGCCGATCTGCCAGTTGAACAGGTCTGCGTAGAACGCGCGCTGGCGCTCGGGGTCGACGGCCTCTATCTCCCAGTGCACCACCGGCCGTGCCCAGTCCTGCGCCATGCCACCTCCCGACGTCGCGACCCACAGTACCCAGCCCGGCCGTACGCCACCGGGGCGGCGCAGGCCCGAGCCGGTGAACGGCGGCGACCGTGCGAGCGCGTGGAGCGACAGGCGGCATCCGGGCGGGGGCGCAGTGTCGAAAAGGACCTGAAATGTTTCGCGAAATGGAACCCCGAGGGTAGGATTCCGGCGCAGTACGGGGTTCGGCACGCCCGGGCATGGACCTCGGCAGGACTTGGCGACGCGGCGACGAAGGGACTCACGCAGTGACTCACTGGACACACATCCTGTCCAATGTCGCACTGGTGGAATTCGTCGTGCTGGCAGGGCTCACGACGCTGCAATGGGTGCAGCACCGGATCCGCGGTGCGGGGTGGGTCGCGCTGTCCTTCGCCATTCTCGGCGGCCTGTCTCTGGCAGTGAAGATCGACCCGGGGCTGGTCACCAATCGGAACGTGGCCAAGGTCCTGATCGCCCTGCTCCTGGTGACGCCCTATTGCCTGTTCCGTTTCGCGGCGACCTTCCGGGCCCCGACACGCCTCGTTCGCGCCCTGGCCGTCGCTCTCACGGTCGCCATTGTGCTCTTCACGTTCAGCCTGCGGTACCTGCCGGCCCCTGGCTCGCCGGCGCCGCCGGACGACCTCGCCTACCGGATCGCCTTCTTGGCGGCGTTCGGATTCCTCTGCGGCTACGTCGTCGTCTCCCTGTTCCTGGCCGGCCGGGGCGAGCCGCCCATTGCCGGCTCGCGCATGCATCTCCTGGCGCTCGCGGTGGCCGGGTTGGAGATCCAGGTGGTGGTGGCCGCACTGGGCCCGCAGGGCGCCACCGTCGACCTGGTCACACAGACGCTCACCGTGGTGATGGGCGTCCTGTTCCTGGTGGCGCTCGTGTTCCCCTCCTTCCTCCGCGTGTTCCTGAGCCGCAAGGAGGATGCAGCCTTCCACCGGGCCGTCAGCGAACTCGTGTCCGCCGGCGACTCGCGCGACGTGGCCGAAAGCCTCCTGCCCCACGTCTGCGCACTCGTCGGGGCACAGTGGGCGGCGCTGCTGGCCGCCGACGGCACGGTCGTGGCGCGCTTCCCCGTCTGGACCGACGACGATGCGCCGGAGGCGCTCCGTGCGGGTGGCGCCGGGAGCGGCCAACGACGGATCACGGTCCAGACCAAGAGCGGCGCCACCCACGCCCTCGCCGTCAAGATCAGCCCCTCCATGCCGTACTTCGGCAGCGAGGAGCTGCGCCAGCTCGACCAACTGGCCGACATGGTCGGACTGGCCATCGAACGCTGCGAGATGGCCGAGCAGATGGCCTATGAGGCTTCGCACGACGGACTGACCGGGCTGGCCAACCGCACCATGTTCCTGGAGCGACTCGGGGAGGCCATGCAGCACGTCGGGCGGCGTCGCTCCTCGCTGGCCGTCCTCTTCATCGACCTCGACCGCTTCAAACTGGTCAACGACCGTGCGGACCACTCCGCCGGAGACCTCGTCCTCCACGAAATGGCCAACCGGCTCACCGCCATGACACGGGGGGTCGACCTGGTGGCGCGCTTCGGTGGCGACGAGTTCGTGGCCTTCGCCGAGGTGGACGACGAGCACGATGCGCTGGACATGGCCGAGCGCATCCGGGCCGGGCTGAGCGAGCCGGTCGCGATCGGGAAGGGGCAGCTGGTCGTGACGGCCAGCGTCGGCGTCGTCATGACGACCGATGGGTCGACGTCGCCGGCCGCGTTGTTGCGGGACGCCGACAACGCCATGTACGAGGCCAAGCGGTCAGGCCGCGATCAAGTGGTGCTCTTCCACAGCAACGCACGCGAGCTGGCCAACCGCAAGTGGGGGCTGACCCCCGCTCGCGCCCGCAGGCTCAGCGCAGGCTGAGCTCCCGCCGGTAGACCCGGGCCGGACCGAGCGCGGCCAGCTTCTCGGCAATGGCCCGGAAGGCCTGTGCCGTGTCGCTGTCCGGATCGACCGCCATGACCGGGCGACCTTCGTCGCCGCCCTGGCGCACCGCGTTGACGAGCGGCACGTGACCCAGGAGAGGGATCCCGAGGTCGGCCGCGAGCGTGGCACCCCCGCCACTGCCGAAGAGCTCATAGCGCTTGCCGTCGTCACCGGTGAACCAGCTCATGTTCTCGATGACGCCACGCACGGAGAGCTTGAGCCGGCGGGCGGCGAACGCCGAGCGCTGGGCCACCCGCTGCGCCGCCGCCTGCGGCGTCGTGACGACGATGATCTCCGCCCGGGGCATGACCTCGGCCAGGGTGAGCGCGACGTCCCCGGTGCCCGGTGGCATGTCGATGAGGACGAAGTCCGGCTCGCCCCAGTAGGCGTCGGTCAGGAATTGCTGAATCGCCTTGTGCAACATCGGACCGCGCCAGATCACCGGCTGGTCGTCCGGCACGAAGTACCCCATGGAGAGGCACTTGACCCCGTGGGCCGAGGTCGGGATGACCATGTCGCCGATGATGATCGGATCATGATCGGTCCCCAGCATTTTGGGCACCGAGAACCCGTAGACGTCTGCGTCGAGGAGTCCGACCTGGTACCCGGCCTGCGCCAACGCAATGGCCAGATTCACCGTCACGGTGGACTTGCCGACGCCGCCTTTGCCCGACGACACGCCGATGACGCGCGTCTTGGCATCCGGCCCGAGGAACGACGGCATCGGCGCGGCCGGCGCGTGTCCGTGTCCCGCGTGGTCGTGCCCGTGCCCGTCGTCGCCGTGTTCATCGACGGGCCCGGTCGTGTGGGCCCGCAGCCGGTGCCGCAGATCAGCTCGCTCCTCATCGGTCATCACCACGAAATCGAGCTCGATCTCCTCGATGCCCGCCACGGAGCCGGCAGCCTGGTGGATGCTCTCGGCGAGCTCCTCTGTACCGGGCCAGGCGGCCACAGGCAGGGCCACCTCTATGTGCACCCGGCGGCGGCGCGGCCGCACCGATCGCACCAGGCCGAGGTCACCGAGCGTCAGGCCGATCTCGGGATCCCGGACCGCGCCGATTGCGGCCTCGAGTTGTGATTGGTCTGCTGCCATGCACTCCCTCGTCTCGGGTGGGATCGTGCTACCCGTGCGTACGGGGACGCTGTCCGCGTCGCCCCAGCTGAAGGGGCTGATCCCTCGGTAGACTACCCAGGGTGAGCACCGCTCCGATCACCGCGGAGGCCGAACGACCGGCCGGTGCGGACGACGGCCTGTTCAGCGCCACCGTCGCTGCCGTGGCAGCCGCCTTCGGCGATCCGACCCGCCGTGACATCTTCCTCCACGTGCGCGCCGTCCCGGGCGCGACGGCGAGCGAGGTCGCCCGCACCTTCTCACTGCACCCGAATGTGGCCCGCCATCACCTCCAACGGCTGATCGACGGCGGGTACGTCAGGGTCGAGACCGGCCGCAACCCCACCGGCGCCGGCCGGCCCTCGAAGCGGTTCTTCTGCGTGGAGGAGGAGCTGCAACTCGGACTCATGCAGCGGCGCGACGACCTCCTGATGCGGCTCCTGGGCGAGGCCATGAGAAGGCTGGGGCCCGAAGAGGCCGAGGAGATGGCGGCACTCGTCGGCGAGGAATACGGGCGCTCCCTGGCCTCGCGCATGACCGCCAGCGAGGGCCAGCGGACGGTGCGGGCCGCCATGCACGTCGTGGCGGACACACTCACCGCCCACGGCTTCGCGGCCCACGCGGAAGACCGCGGCGACACGACGGCGGTGATCGCCGAGCAGTGCCCCTTCGGGGACGCCAGCAGCACGAACCCTGTGCTGTGCGCGGTGGATCGCGGCATGGTCAAGGGGCTGCTGTCCGGGCTCTGCGGCACGGCGTCGCGCCAGGCGCTGCCGGTGATCCTCTCCTCGCGGGCGCGGGGCGACGACGCCTGCACCGCGTCCGCCTGAGCCCGGTGGTGGCCCGCGCTTATCTCGACCACGCCAGTACGACCACGCCGCGGCCAGAGGCACTCGCCGCACTCACGCGGTGGGCGTCCCTGCCGACGGCGGACCCGGGCCGCCTCCACGAGGAGGGCCGCACCGTCCGCGACGCGCTCGAGGTGGCCCGGAGACAGGTCGCCGACCTGGTGGGCGTGGCGGGGCGCCAGGTGGTCTTCACCTCGGGTGCGACCGAATCCGTCAACGCAGCCGTCTGGGGCGCGACGCGGGCTGCACCGGGACTGCCCGTGCTGTGTGCCGCGGTCGAGCACTCGGCGGTACGGGACGCGTCGGCCCGCCTGGCGCCGACCGAGGACGTCCCCGTGGACGGCAGCGGACGACTCCAGGTCGAGGCGCTGCGGGAGCGCCTGCGGTCGGTCTCCCTCCCCCGGCCGGCTCTGGTCCACTGCCAATGGGGCAACCACGAAGTCGGGACACTCCAACCCGTGGCCGAGGTCGTCGCACTGTGCCGGGAAGCCGGCGTCACCGTCCACGTGGATGCAGCTGCGGCCTGCGGGCAGGTGCCGGTCGACCTGGCTGTGCTCGACGCCGACCTGGTCAGCATCAGCGCGCACAAGCTCGGGGGTGTGCCTGGTGCCGGCGCGCTGATCGTGCGCCGTGGGAGCCGGTTCGAGCCCCTCCTCGTCGGCGGCGAACAGGAGCGCGGGCGCCGCGCCGGGCTGGAGGCGCTGCCGGCCCTTCTCGCCTTCGGCGCTGCGGCCGCCGCACTGGCCGGTGGCGCGCTCGCCTCGAACGCGGACAAGGCCAGGCGCCAGATCGCGTCCGTCATCGAGGGCGCACTGAAGGTGGAGGGTGTGGCCGTCGTGGGACCCGACGCGGCGGAGAGGCTGCCCCAGCTGGTCTGCCTCGGCGTCCAGGGGGTGGAGGCGGAGCCGGTGCTCATCGGGTTGGACCGGGCCGGGGTCGCCGTCCACTCGGGCTCGGCCTGCTCGTCCGAGAGCATCGCGCCGTCACCCGTGCTCGAGGCCATGGGTGTCGACCCCAGCCATTCGCTCCGGGTCAGCGTCGGCTGGCCCACGACCGACGAGGACTGCGATGCATTCTCCCGCGCGTTCCCACGCGTCGTCGGCGACCTGCGAGCGCTACGGCTTTGATGTCGTGGTTGGTGTCGCGGCGCTGAACTGCGGGGGCAGCGGCACGCCGGCACCCTTGTAAGCACCCGCGACCAGCGGCACCGCCTGGGCGAGCTCGGAGGCCGGTGGGGCGTCGTTCAAGAAATCGTTGAACTGTGCCACCGCGGCGACATGGTTGTGATCCTGGTTCTCGAGGACGAGCCCGTAGAAGAGGTGTGCCTGTCCGTAACTCGGGTTCTTCCCGATAGCCGTCTCGATCTCGGCCCGTCCGACCCTCGTGAGGGACGGCACGCTGGCGGTGCTCCCCACATTCCATTGGAGGAACCCGGCATACGCCAGGGCGTGCGGGTTGGACGGGTCTTCGCTGAGGACCTTGTCGTAGAGCACGAGCGCCGACTTGGTGCTGCCTTGTTGATTCAGTGCGTCCGCCTGCTGCAGCTGCTGTTCGATGAGCTGCGCCTGCGACACGGACACGCTGCCCGACGAAGCCTGACCGGGTTGACGGGTCTGCACGAAATGGACCACCAGAATGACGAGTCCGACGGCGATGAGGAGACAGGACCCGGCGATGGCGAGACGGCGCCACCACGGCATGGGGCTGCGCTCCCCCTGGGCGGAGCGGGTCCGCTCGGTGCGCGAGCTCCTGGACGACGACGCGGCAGCGTCGAGCGCAGCCAGTTCCGCATCCACTGCAGCCAGCCGGGCGCGGTCGCGCGCCACCAGGAGCGCGTGGTCCTCGACGGAGAGGTCGCCCGCATCACGCTCTCGATCGGCGTCGGCCAGGGATCGCTCCAGGAACTCGCGCTCGTCGGCCAGATACCAACGATCCTCGCCCGGCGTATGGCCCGGCCGCGCGGTCTGGCGTGACTCGTCGGTCCTCACGCTTCGACCTCTTCGGTCTGGAGGGCGCCGAACTCCCGGCTCCGGCGCCAGAAGAGCACGCCCACCCCGGCCAGCGCGCCGGCCCCGAGGACGGTGGGAATGATCCAGATGAGAGGGACGCCCCCGGCATCGGGCGGCACCAGCAGAATGGTCTGGCCGTACTCGGAGACGAGGGCCTGGTCGATGTCGGCGTTGGACCGCCCCGCGGCGACCATGCCCTCGATCTGGTGCCGCACGGCAATGGCCGTCGTGGCGTTGGACTGCGCCACCGAGAGGTCCGTGCACGAGGGGCAGCGGACGCCTGACTCGAGCGCGGCGGCGCGCTGACCCGCCGTCGGCTGCGAGGAGTCCAACGCGCCACTGCCGATCACGAGCGCCACGACGAGGACGACCACCGGCAACGCCACTCGGACCCAGAGCGGCACCCGGGCCCAACGCTCAGCCACTCGACACGCCGGCCTGACGCGTGCGGGCCGCCTTCAGGAACGAGTCGAGGTTCTTCTGGGTCGCGGGGCCCACCAGGACGGCGCTGACGCGGCCGGCGGGCGTGATGATGAAGGTGGTCGGCGGGGCCGTGACCCCATAGCGCTCCGCGATGGTGCCACCGGGGTCGGCCACGGCGGGCCAGAGATCGCCGTTCTTGCGCAGGAAGCCGCGGGCGGTGGACGACGTGTCGTGGAACACCACGCTGACCATGTCGGTCCCGTTGGCGACGTGCGTCTGCTCGAAATGGAAGCGCGAGAGGTCGGGCGCCTCGGTCTGGCAGGGGATGCACCAGCTGGCAAAGAAGTTGACGACGACGTAGTGCCCCCGCAGCGAGGCCAGGGAGACGGGTGCGCCCGTGCTGAGGTCGGTGCCGGTGAAGGCGGGCGCCTCCCGGCCCAGCAGAGGGCTCGAGACCGCGGTGGCCTCCTGCGGTGTCCGGGTGGCGAGCACAATGCCGATGACGACCAGGACGAGGAGGACGCCACCCGCCACCCAGCGGGTGGCGTGGCGTCGGCGACGGCTCATACCGGCCTCGCGACGCCCCGGGCCACCAGCGCTCCCACTGGCTCGGGTGCGGCGTCGCGCGCCGGCGGTTGCTGCGGTGCGGCACCCCTCACTAGGTCGGAAGCGGCCGAGGCCGGATCAGTGGGGCGCCGGCGCGACCCCGGGATCAGCGCCAGCAAGCCACCCACCCCGATGAGCAGGCCCCCGGCCCAGAGCCACGCCACCAAAGGCTCGATGACCACGCCGATGGCCACGGATCCCTCCGGCAGATTGTTGATGGCCTGGTTCCCCGAGGAGGCACCGAGACCGCCGACGGCGTCGAAAGTGAGGTAGACGTCGTCGAACAGGCCCGAGTCGATGGCCGGCGTGCCCACCACTGACAGCGCACTCCCGAAACTGGTCGTCGCGGGGTAGAACGCGGCCCCGTCCACTTTCACGACGGCTTCTTGCGCCGTGCGCGAGGGCGAGGTGACGGTGCGCAGCCCTTCGAACTCGAAACGGTGGCCGTCGTAGGTCACCACGGACCCCTTGTGCATGGGCAGTTCGGCCTGGTGACGGTAGGAGGTCGCGGCAATGATCCCCACCGCGAGCACGACGACACCGAGGTGCACGATCATGCCGCCGTTGGCCCGGCCCACCAGGCCGCGCCACATGCCGACGTGGCGCGTGTGCGCCGCCCGCACGGAGAGGACGAGGGCACGGGCCGCCGTGGCCGCGGCCATGGCGCCGAGGCCAAAGCCGACCAGGGTGCCGATGCCGCGCAGGCCGAAGGCCACGCAGAGCACGACCGTGCCCACGCCGATCCACACCGGGATGGCCAGACGTTGCCAGAGGACGCCGCCGTTGATCTTCCGCCAGCTCAACACCGGCGCCACGGCCATGAGGAAGAGCAACGTGAGGCCGACCGGGATCGCCACGGTGTTGAAGAACGGCGCGCCCACCGTGACCTGCTGCTGCGTTGCGGCCTCGTAGAGCAGCGGGTACAGGGTGCCGAGCAGGACGACGAAGGCAAACCCGACGAAGAGCACGTTGTTGAGGAGGAACGCCCCCTCACGGCCCAGTGGCGCGTCAATGCCACCGGGCGAACGCAGACGGTCGCCGCGCCACGCGATGAGCCCGAACCCCACGATCACCACGGCGAAGAAGAATCCGATGAGCAGCGGCCCCAGGGTCGATTCCGAGAAGGCGTGGACCGACGTGATAACGCCGGATCGAGTGAGGAAGGTGCCCAGGATGGTGAGCGCGAAGGTGGCGATGGACAGCGAGAGGTTCCAGACCCGCATGAGGCCGCGCCGTTCCTGGACGAGCGTCGAGTGCAGATAGGCCGTCCCGCAGAGCCAAGGGAGGAGCGCCGCGTTCTCGACCGGGTCCCAACCCCAGAACCCGCCCCATCCCAGCACCTGGTACGACCACCAGGCGCCGAGCACGATGCCGACCGACAGGAAGGTGAAGGCGACCAGGGTCCAGCGCCGGCACTCGACCTGCCAGCGGTCCCCCACCCGGCCCGTGGCCAGCATGCCGATGGCGAAGGCGAAGGGCACCGTGAAGACGACGAAGCCGACATAGAGAAGGGGCGGGTGGATGGCCACCAGCGGGTTGTCCTGGAGCAGCGAGTTCGGACCGAGCCCCTGCGTTGCGCCCGGCGCGGTGATGAAGGGGTTGGCCGGGCCGATCATCAACCCGAAGAAGAAGGCGGAGACGATGTACAGGACGAGCGTGGCGTAGCGGATGACCGAGTCCTGCGCCTGCCGGCGATAGCGCCACACGAAGATGGTCGACACCACGGAGAGGATGAGGCCCCAGAGCAGGATGGAGCCGGCCAGCGCGGACCACAGGCCCGTGATGGAGTAGAGGAGCGGCGTGACGGTGCTGTTGTTCTGCGCCACGAACACGAGGGTGAAGTCGTGGGTGACCAGCGCGTGCTCCATGGCGCCCGCCGCGAAGAGCGCGCCGATGCACATGACCGGCGCCAGCAGCCTGGCGTCTGTCCCCGGCCGACCCGGAGCCGGAGACGCGTCGCTCTCCCTCGCCGGCGGGCGGCGCGAGACCAGGCCGACGACGCTGACCACAATGCCGGCCACGCAGGCCACGAAGGCCAGCCACACGCCGATCGTCCCCAGGTTGGCGTCGAGCATCAGCAGACCGGACCGGTCGCCGTCACCTTGACCCGATTCGGGTGCTGGGCGCTGTAGGTGCTGGAGTGCTTGATCAAAATGGAGTTCGAGAGGAACTGGTCCGAGGTGTCCGACGTGAAGTGACCCACCACGACGACGGGGACGCGGGACCCGAAGAGCTGGGGCGGGCTCCCCGTGTTGGCCACGTGCACGACATGGGAGCCCTGACAGATGGTGAAGTTCGAGCCGGCATCGGTGGCACGAATGCTGTTCGGGACGACGGTGCCCTCCAACCGGAACGTCTGGGTGCCCAGGGTCTGCCGGTGGGCCATGGCCTGGCTGACCGTGTCGAAGTAGTCGAGCGAGCTGCCCAGCCCCTCGGCGAGCAGGAAGACCAGCGCGACAGCCAGGACCGCGAAGACGGCCAGCAGGCGCCAGCTGATCCGCCGGCGCGGGCGGGGCGGCGGCATGGCCGGGCCCTGGTGGGCCTCGGACGTCGGCGGGCTGGGTGGTGGGGTCGGTTCGGTGGTGGTGCCGGTCACGACGGCTCGCTGCCGGCCGGCGCGGCGTCGGCCTCGACAGCGGGCTCCGACATCCGAAGCGCCCGCTCCCAACGCCGGCGGCGCAGGACCAGGGAAACGGCGTAGACCAAGAGCGACCCCAGCGCGATGGCGTAGCCGGCGTCGACGTAGCTCATGGTGCCCCCGTTCCCGGGCCCGGCGTGGGCGCACTGGCGGCGGCACCGACAAGGTCGGTGTCCTCGCTCCAGCGCTCGCTCAGCGACACCTCGAGCTCCTGGTCGCCTATGGCGTCCTGCAGCACCTCGACCTGGTAGCGCACGCCGAGGAACCAGACGAAGAGCAGCGAGAAGGCGACGAAGCCGAGCAGGAACGTCCAGGACATGGAGGGCGAGGCGTGGATCTGGAACCCGGGATCGATGAACGTGCCTCCCTGGTGCAAGGTGTTCCACCAGTCGACCGAGAAGTGAACGATCGGGATGTCGATGGCGATGAGCAACGCCGCCACCGCACAACGCCGGGCGCGGATAGCCGGGTCCGCCGGCACGCGCCGCAGCGCCAGGTAGCCGATCTCGAGGAGCAGGAGCAGCGCGGTGGAGGTCAGGCGGGCGTCCCAGGTCCACCAGACGCCCCACACAGGACGGCCCCACAACGAGCCGGTCACGAGCGTGAGCGCGGCGAACACCGCGCCGACCTCGACCGAGGCCGCGGCGAGCCGGTCCCAGAAGAGCGAACGCGTGCGGGGCCAGAGATAGAGCAGGCTGCCCCCGGCGGCCACCAGGCCGACCCAGTACAGCGCCACCGTGGCGATGGCGGGATGGATGTAGAGCAGCCGGGCCAGGTTCCCCTGGAACTGGTCCGGCGGCGTGATCCAGAGACCGAGCCACACCGTGAACGCCATGGCGACCACGCCGAGCACCCCGACCACAGTGAACCAGCTCGGACGTCGGATCATGGTCTGCGCGCTCACGCCGCCTCCTGGAGTGGTCCGTAGAGGACGACGCCCACCACGAGATAGATCACCGCGAACGGGACGAGGATCTTGAGCCACTGGGTGCCCGAGGCGGCATTGCCGTCGAGTGCGGCCTGCCACGCCTTGGAGCCGGCCAGCAGCACGGGCGCGAGGACGGGCAGCACCAGCAGCGGCAAAAGGGTGTCGCGCACGCGCAGGCCGGCCGACAGTGCGCCGTACAGGACCCCCGCGCAGGCGAGGCCGACGGTGGCCAACAGACTGGCGGCCAGGGCCAGCCACACGACGTGGACCCGGACGTCGAACAGGAACGTGATGCCGGCCCAGAGGACGACCTGGAGGAGCAGCAGCTGGAGGCCGACGGCGGCCGCCTTGCCCAGGAAGATCCCGGCCGGGTCGATGCCCGAGAGCCGCAGCCCGTCGCGCGTGCCCTCGCCGGACTCGACGGCCACGCTGCGCTGAATGGCGAGCACGGTCGAGAACAGCAGGGCGACCCAGAAGATGCCCGGCGCGGCGTGGCGCAGCGACGACTGGTTCGGGCCGATGGCAAAGGCCAGCAGGACGAGCACGAGGACGGCGAAGGGGACGACCTGCCACAGGGCAACCCGGGCCCGCGCCTCAATGCGAAGGTCCTTCCCGGCCACCAGGACGGCGTCATGCCACATGGGTGGCCCCGCCGGCGCGCGCAGACTCGGTGGACGGCGATGCCCGCACCGCCGTCAGCTTCACTCGCCGCCCTCCCGGCTCCTCGCCGGTGACGCGCCCGCCGCCCATGGCGACGACACGGTCGGCCAGCGGGACCGAGAGCTCCGGTTCGTGCGACGACAACAGGACGGAAGCCCCGTCCGCCACCGCGTCCGTGATCAGCTGGCCCAGGAGTGCGCGCGACGTGGCATCGAGGCCGGCGTGCGGCTCGTCGAGCAACCAGAGGGCGGGTCGGCGCGCCGCCAACGCGGCGAGGGCGACCCGGCGCCGTTGCCCGGCCGACAGCCGGCCTGCCGGCGTGGTCCGCAGGCGCCCGGTCAGTCCCAGCCGCTCGAGCGACGCATCAGCGCTCTGCACCGGCAGCCCGAGCGCGCGTACGGCGAACTGGACGTTTTCCGCCGCGCTGAGCTCGTCGTAGAGAGGCGCGGCATGCCCCAAGAGCCCGACATAGCGACGCACCGACGTGTGATCGGTGGTCAGGTCGACGCCGAGGACGGTGGCGGAACCCGATGTCACAGGGAGCAACCCGGCGCAGGCCCGCAGGAGACTGGTCTTGCCGGCGCCGTTGGCACCCACGACGACCACCACCTCGCCCTGGTCGAGAGAGAGATCGACCCCGGCGAGGGCTGGGAAGCGGCCGGCAAGCGCGACCGCAGCACGAAAGTGAACGACAGGGGCCATTTCCTCGCCCACCATGGTAGGGGGGTCCGGTACCAGGGTTCCAAGCGGGGGTCGGGCCGGTGGGATCCGCCGAAAACCGTGCCGTCGATGCTCTCAGCTGGGCATCAGCCCGATCCGTCCAGCGAGCGCCCGAGGCGGGCGTCCGGAGTGGCTCAGCCCATATTGGGCCAGTGCCGTGATCGGCTCCAGCGACCGGGCCGGATCGCCGTCGACTTCGGCCCGGGCGAAGTCACGGAGCGCTTCTTCGTGTGCCACGAGGAGGTCGGCCGTGTCCCTTTCCGCCGGGCTCAACTCGCCTATGCGCAGGTAGAGAGGGATGTATTCGGCGGTGATGGGCCCGATGGTGGACATCAGATCGCTCCAGGTCAGCGCCAGCGCACCGGGCAGCAGGGCCCCCGGGTGGCCACGACCTCTGGATCCGGCTGCGTGCAGACGCCGGCCCGCTGGAGCGCCGGGGCGACCGCCTTCTTGGTCCGCTGTTCGAGGGTGGCGAGCATCCGCATTTTGGCGGCCTGGTCGGGATCCCCGTGCTGCTCGGCGA
>Ga0307373_10001852_pt1 | contig 39104 bp, 39 predicted proteins | sample OX2MG_FD_202534 | JGI IMG/M metagenome (GOLD analysis project Ga0307373, IMG submission 202534) | Soil microbial communities from Risofladan, Vaasa, Finland - OX-2 | ecosystem: Environmental > Terrestrial > Soil > Coastal area > Acid sulfate soil | place: Finland: Risofladan, Vaasa | collected...
TCCGCAACCTCAGCCTGCGCAAGCAACGAGACGTCGAGCGCGATCTTCCCGAGGACTCCAATGACGGTCCCGAGCGCGGCGGCGAGTTCCACGATGCGCGTGCGATCCGTGTGCCACGGCATGAGCGGCTCCGCCAGTCCGAGACGCTCGGCGAACCGGTGCGCGACGTCGACGCCGGACTCGCGCAGCGGAGCGAGTGTCCCCGCTGCGCCACCCAGCTGTACCGCAAGGCGCTCGAATCTGACGCGCGCGAGCAGCGCGCGCGCCTCGTCCATGGCCACGAGCCAGCCCGCGGCCTTGAGTCCGAACGTCGTGGGAACGGCAGGCTGCAACAGGGTGCGAGCCCTCATCAACGTCTCGCGGTGCGCTGCCGTGAGCGCCGCGCACGCGGCTGCAGCGTCGCCCAGATCCGCAAGGATCATGTCGAGAGCGCGCTGCGCCAGCAGTGAGAGCGCTGTGTCGACGATGTCCTGGCTCGTCGCGCCGAGGTGGACATACGGCCGTGCCTCGGGCGACACGGCGGCGGTGAGATCGCTGACCAGCGGTGCGGCCGGATTGCCCGCTCCGACCGCACGCCGTCCGATATCGGAGAGATCAAAACGATCCGCGCGGCAGGCCGCCGCGATCTCAGCGGCGGCCGCAGCGGGGACGATGCCGGCATCCGTCTCGGCGCCGGCGAGTGCCGCTTCCGCGTCGAGCATCGCCTGCAGCCAGGCCGTGTCATTGACCGCGTCATCCACTTCGGCGCTGCCGAAGAGCGAGTCCACGAGTCCGTCAGCGGTCGAAGAAGACGGTCTCACGCGCGCCCTGCAGGTGGATGTCGAACCGGAGGCCGCCGCCGTCGACCGATGCGACCAGCGTCGTCCGGTCTTCGGGAGTGAGCGACTGCAGCACGGCGTCGGTCTCGTTGGCTGCTCCCTCGTCGGGGAAGTACACGCGCGTGACGAGGCGAGTCAGCAGGCCGCGCGCGAACACCGACACGTCGATGTGCGGGGCCGCGTTGGACGTTGCGCGCGACGGCTTGACCGTGACCACCGCGAACAGGCCCTCGTCGTCGGTTGCGGAGCGCGCCACGCCCTCCGGCTGCCATGTCTCAACAACGGCATCGCGAACGGGCTGCCCGGCGCCGTCGAGGACTTGTCCGGAGATGCGCGTCGCACCCGTCGTGCCCTCACGAACGACGTGCGTTCCGATCGTGGGCCCGAGGCCGATCGCGAAGTACGGACCCACGGTCTGTGACGGGGTGAGCGGGAGCGTCATTCCTCGCCATCATCGTGCAGCGGGGTGGCGTCCCGTCCAGCGACGACGATGTCCCACTCGTACCCGAGTGACCACTCGGGCTGCGTCAGTTCCAGCGACCAGCGCGCGACGAGTCGCTCACGCACCTCGGGATCCGGCATCGCGTTGTACAGGGGATCCAGCGGCAGGAGCGGATCGCCGGGAAAGGACATCTGGGTCACCAGTCGCTGCGCGAACGCGTCAGAGAAGACCGAGAAGTGCACATGCGCGGGACGCCAGGCATTCGGATGGTTGCGCCAGGGGTACGCGCCCGGCTTGATGGTGGTGAAGTGATAGCGGCCCTCGTCGTCGGTGAGACAACGACCTGCGCCGCTGAAATTGGGATCGAGCGGCGCCGAATGCCGGTCGTTCGCGTGTGCGTAGCGCCCTGCGGCATTGGCCTGCCAGACCTCGATGAGCGCACCGACGACCGCCGCACCGTGCTCGTCCTTGACCGACCCGCCGATGGTGATGCGCTCGCCGAGCGGTTCGCCGTCGTGCTGGCGGGTCAGGTCGTTGTCGAGTGGGTCGATCGCGATGCCGGTCAGGAGTGGGGTCGACAGGTCGGAAACGCGTTCCGGGAGCACGCGGAGCGGGCGTTTCGGAGCGCGCAACTCGCTCGACCGGTACGCGGGCGTGTCGTTGGGCGGATGCGCCGGCGCGGGCATCAGCTCTCCACGACGACAGCGAGACCCTGGCCGACGCCGATGCAGATCGCGGCGAGACCAAAGCCACCGCCACCCCGGCGCAACTCGTGAGCCAGCGAGCCGATGATCCGTGCCCCCGAGCATCCGATTGGATGGCCGATCGCGATCGCCCCACCGTTGGGATTCACCTTCGCAGGATCGAGCTCCGGCCAGAGATGCAGGCACGCGAGCGACTGTGCCGCGAATGCCTCGTTGAGCTCGACGACGTTGACGTCGTCCCACCCGATGCCCGCCTTGCGCAGGGCCGCGTTCGCCGCTTCCACCGGTCCGATCCCGTACATCGGCGGCTCGACTGCGCTCACGCCACGCGAGACGATGCGGGCCAGCGGCTCGCGCCCGGAGCGGCTCACGCCGTCGGCGTCCGCGAGCAGCACAGCCGCCGCGCCGTCGTTGAGTGGTGACGCATTGCCGGCGGTGACGGTGCCGTCTGCGCGAAATGCGGGACGAAGCTTGGCGAGCGCCTCGAGCGAGCTGTCGCCCCGGATGCACTCATCACGGTCGAGGTCGACGCCGCTGATCGCCACCACCTCGTCCGCGTAGTGACCGGCGTCCCACGCCGCGGCGGCCCGGCGATGGCTGAGCAGCGCAAACGCATCCTGTGCCTCACGCGTGATGGCGTACTTCGACGCCAGCACCTCCGCGCCCTCGCCGAGCGAGATCGTCCAATCGGAAGGCATACGCGGATTCACCATGCGCCAGCCGAGCGTCGTCGAGAAAAGCGTCTCGTTGGTGCGCGCGTATCCGCGTTCGGGCTTGAGCATCACCCATGGTGCGCGGCTCATCGATTCAACCCCTCCGGCGATGCAGACGGAATGGTCACCGAGCTGGATCGCGCGACTGGCCTGGATCACCGCCTCGAGCCCCGAGCCGCAGAGGCGGTTGACCGTCGTCCCGGGAACCGACGGCGGTACACCGGCGAGCAGCAATGCCATGCGCGCGACGTTGCGATTGTCCTCGCCCGCGCCGTTGCCATCACCAAACACGACGTCGCCCACCTGCGCCGGGTCGAGCGAGGGGCTGCGCTTGAGCAGCTCTGCGATGACGTGCGCGGCGAGGTCGTCGGGACGCTGTCCGGCAAGCGCTCCACCGTGACGGCCGATCGGCGTCCGCACCGCGTCCAGGATGAACACCTCATCGCTCACGTCGCGCCCTTGGAGGCCTCCAGGCGGCGAAGCACCGAGAGCTCTTCGGGACTCGGCGGGTCCGTCGTCGACAGCTCCGGTGAGACGGCCAGCGGCCACCCCGTTGCCGCCTGCGCCTGCTCGAACGTCGCGCCGGGATGGACGCTGACCAGGGTCAGCTCGCACGTGTCCGGGTGCGGGGTCAGCACGCCGAGGTTGGTGATGACCACGCGCGGCCCGGCGCCGCGAAGTCCGAGGCGCTGGCGGTCACCCGGTCCCTGACCGAAACCGACTGACGTGACGAAGTCGACCCGATCGACGAACGTGCGCAGTGTCTGCCGGACCACGACGACGCCCTCGCGGCACGAGGCTGCGATCTCGGGCGCTCCGCCGGCGCCCGGGAGACGGACGGCAGGATGCCGGTAGTCGCTGCCGATCACTGTGGTGTTGATATTGGCGTAGCGGTCGATCTGCGCCGCGCTGAGGAATCCGACGTCGATCCTGCCGGGCTGCAACCAGTAGTTGAAGACCTCGGGGACGCTGACGACCGTGTCGGCGGTGTCGGCCAGCATGCCGTCGCCGATCGACAGCGGCAGCCGCTCCGGCTTGGCGCCGATGGTGCCCGACTCATAGATGAGCACGACGTCGGGTGCATGGGTGAACCGCGCCAGGTTCGCCGCGGTGCTCGGCAGCCCGATGCCGACAAAACAGACCGTCCCGTTGTGCAGTTGCCGCGCGGCGGCGACGGTCATCATCTCGTCGGCGCTGTATTCCTCCGTCACGCCGCAGGAGCCCTGCGCACCACGTGCTCGTCCATCCAGCGGAGAAACGTTTCACGCTCGCGGCTGATGCCGTCCCACTCGGTGTAGAAGGCGTTGTCCCGATAGGAGTATCCCTGCGCGTATGAGGGGTGCGCGCCGCCCGGAGCAAGCGCGATGTACGTCGTCGCAAACGACGGCAGGATCACGTCCTGCGGCCTGGGATCGAGGCTGTCGACGATCTCCTCGACCGTGATGAGCGATCGCTTCGCAGCGAGCACCGCCTCCTTCTGCACGCCGACGATGCCCCACATCTGCACGTTGCCGTTCCGGTCCGCGCGTTGCGCGTGAATGATGGTCACGTCCGGCGCGAGCGCCGGCACAGCGGTCAGGACCTCGCCGGTGAACGGGCACGTGATCGGCTTGATCGTGTCGGTATGTGCGGGGAGGTCGGTCCCGACGTAGCCGCGCAGCACCGCGAACGGCAGACCGCTCGCGCCGGCCAGGTATCGGTTGGCCATGCCTGCGTGGCTGTGCTCCTCGAGCTCGAGCGGCAGCGGCCACGCGTTCTCAACCGCATCGCGGAAACGGTGCAGCGACCCGACACCGGGGTTGCCGCCCCAGGAGAAGACGAGCTTCGTCGCGCATCCCATACCGATCAGCTGGTCGTAGATCAGATCCGGCGTCATGCGCACGAGCGTGAGGTCGCGCCGACCCTGACGGATGATCTCGTGCCCGGCCGCGAAGGGGATGAGGTGGGTGAACCCCTCCATGACCAGCGTGTCGCCGTCGTGCACAACCCCGGCGACGCCGTCGGTCAACGAGACGATCTCAGCCACGTTGGATCCTCATGATGTCCGCAGAGCGAACACTCGTCCGTACTTCAATAGTAAGTCGACGGCGCGGGCGCTCGTCAATCAGTGTGTTGCGTTGCCTGTTGCCACAGCAATATGATACGTTCATCCACAGAACGTGAGTTCGCTATGCGAACATTTAGCATCGGATCAGTACGGGGTGCGAGCCATGTCGCAAGAGGACACCCTCGTCAAAGCGGACGGGGTATCAATCGTCGACCGTCTCATTGGCGACCATCAGGTGTCTCGACGCAGCGTGCTCAAGGCCCTCGGCGCCGGATCGGTCTCGATGGTCGCCGGAGGCATCCTCGATGCGTGCGGTTCGCTGGGCAACACGGGCGGGTCATCGAGCGCGGGGACGATCAAGATCGGGTATGTCAGCCCCCTCACAGGCCCGGCCGCGGGATTCGGCGAGCCGGATCCCTATGTCGTGTCCCTGGCCCGCAAGGCCTGGGCGAACGGCATCACCGTCGGCTCCAAGAAGTACGACGTCCAGATCATCACCGAGGACAGCCAGTCGGGACCGCGGGCTCAGCAGGCCGCGTCGGACCTGATCAACACATCCAACGTCGATCTGATCCTGGCGACGTCAGCTCCCGAGACCGTCAACCCCGTGGCGGACGCCGCCGAGGCGGCCGGCGTGCCCTGCATCTCCACGGTCGTTCCGTGGGAGGCGTGGTACTTCGGACGGCAGGCAAATCCCGCGGCGCCGGTTCCGTTCAAGTGGACGTTCCACTTCGCGTTCGGCGTCGCGCAGTTTGCCAGCGCCTACCAGAAGCTCTGGCCGCAGGTGCCCACCAACAAGGTGGTCGGTGTGATGTGGCCGAACGATGCTGACGGCAACGCCATCCGTGGAGCGCTCGGCCCACTGCTCAAGAAGGGCGGCTACACGATCGTCGATCCCGGCGCGTACGCGGACGGCAGCACCGATTTCACGGCGCAGATCTCGCTCTTCAAGCAGAAGAACTGCGAGATCTTCAACACCTTCCCCATCCCGCCGGACTTCGTGACGTTCTGGGAGCAGGCGGCGCAACAGGGCTACAAGCCGAAGATCGCACAGATCGCCAAGACGGGGCTCTTCCCCTCGCAGGTCGAGGCGCTCGGTTCGATCGGCAACGGTCTCGCCAGCGGCGTGTACTGGGCGCCAACGTGGCCGTACACCTCGTCGCTGACCGGCGTGAGCTCGAAAGATCTCGCGACCGGTTACGAGGCGAGCTCCCACAAGGAATGGAACCAGCAGGCAGGCGCGAGCCTTGCCCTCTTCGACGTGGCCAACGCAGCGCTCAAGGCGAGCGGCGATCCGAAGAACAAGCAGGCCGTCGCGACGGCGATGAAGACGCTCGCCGTCGACACGCCGCTCGGCCATCTCGCGTGGGGCGGCGGAGCGACACCGCCGAACGTGGTCGCGACCCCGATCATCGGTGGTCAGTGGGTCGCGACGCCGGGGAAGGCATACCCGATCGACTTCGTGATCTGCGAGAACTCGAACGATGCCAACGTCCCCATTGCGGCGACACTGACCGCTTACAGCTAAGACTGGGGCGCGTATCGTCGTGCCGGTGTCGGGTCCCCTGCTCGAGGCGAGCGGCATCGCCCAGCGATTCGGCGCGCTTGTCGTGCTCGACGGAGTCGACTTTGCGCTCGGATCCGCGGAGTCGGTCGGCGTCGTGGGACCGAACGGCGCCGGCAAGACGACACTGTTGAACATTCTCGCGGGATCGCAGCGTCCGACATCGGGACGGGTCCGCTACGAGGGCGCTGACGTGACCGGCGTGCGAGCAGATCGCCGCTGTCGCATGGGCATCGGCCGGACGCACCAGATCCCGCGCCCGTTCGTCGGCATGACCGTCTTCGAAAACGTGCTCGTCGGCGCGATGCTCGGCGCCGGCCGGCGCAGCGCCGGTGCGTACGAACGAACGGTCGACGTCCTCGAGACATGCGGTCTCGTCGATGTCGCCAACCGCAGAGCCGCCGACCTGGGTCTGCTCGATCGCAAGCGACTCGAGCTCGCTCGCGCGCTCGCCACCGACCCGAAGGTGTTGTTCCTCGACGAGATCGGCGGCGGTCTCACCGACGCCGAGGCGCTCGAGCTCGTGGCGACGATCCAGCAACTCCCGACGCGTGGCATCGCGATCATCTGGATCGAGCACATCGTCCACGTGCTCGTGCAGGCGATCGACCGGCTCGTCTGTCTGGACTCGGGTCGCATCATCGCCGACGGATTGCCCAAGGACGTCCTCGCGGACTCGCGAGTGATCGACGCGTATCTCGGAGCGGCAGCACCATGAGCCTGCTCGAGGTGCGTGACATCGACGCGCAGTACGGGTTGTTGAAAGCGGTTCGCGGCGTGTCCCTGACGATCGAGGAGGGCGAGACGCACGCGCTGGTCGGAGCCAACGGTGCCGGTAAGACGACGCTGCTGCGCACGATCGCCGGCGCGCATCGCCCCACGGCAGGGAGCATCGTCTTCGACGGCGTCGACATCACCGGCATTCCGACGTATCGACGGGTCAGCCTCGGGATCGCGCTCGTCCCGGAGGGTCGCAGGCTCTTTCCCGGCCTCTCGGTCGAGGAGAATCTCAGCATCGCGGGAGGGAAGCGGCGCGGTGGGGAATGGTCCGTCGAGCGAGTGCTCGACGTCTTCCCGATGCTGCGGGAGCGTCGCAAGCACCGTGCCGCAACACTCTCCGGGGGTGAGCAGCAGGCGACGGCCATCGGCCGCGCGCTGATGTGCAACCCGCGTCTCATCCTCCTCGACGAGGTGTCGCTCGGGCTGTCCCCGATCGCCGTATCCGCGGTCTACGACTCACTGAAGACGCTCATCGCCGGCGGCACGACGGTCGTGCTCGTCGAGCAGGATCTTGGACGCGCGCTCGGCGTTGCCTCGCGCGTCACCTGCATGCTCCATGGGGAGGTGGTGCTCGAAGGAGCCGCATCGGAGCTCACGCGCGTGCAGATCACCGCCGCGTACTTCGGAACGCAGCGCGCCGCGAGTGCGGGAGCCGCGTCGTGACCTGGGTGAACGCCATCGTGCAGGGAGTGTTGCTTGGTGGCTTCTATGCGCTGCTCGCGTGCGGGTTGTCGCTCATGTTCGGGGTGATGCGCATCATCAACCTCGCCCACGGTGACATCGCCGTGGTGGGCGCATACCTCGTCTGGCTGCTGGCGACGCAGCTCTCGATCTCGCCATTTCTCGCGGCACTGCTGGTGATCCCCGGCATGTGGGTCGTCGGGTACGCGATGTACGTGCTCTTGCTCGAGCGCAGCCGGCGAGCCGGGCTCCTGGTGCCGCTGCTGACCACGTTCGGGCTGGCGATCGTCATCGAGAACGTGCTGCTCCAGGTGTTCTCACCGGATGTGCACTCGCTGCTGAGCAGCACAGGGTCGCTGGCGACCGCGAGCGTGAGTGTTGGCGGCGGCCTGTCGATCTCCGCGCTCGGGACGCTCATCTTCGTGACCGCCGTCGTCGTGCTCACCGGCCTGCAGCTGTTCCTGTCGCGCACCAACGCAGGCCGTCAGATGCGGGCCACCGCCGAAGATCCCGACGCAGCCGAGCTCGTCGGCATCAACGCGCGGGCCGTCTACGCGCGTGCCACCGCGATCGCGGTCGCGACCGCCGCACTTGGCGGCGTGTTCCTCGCCATCCGCTCCACGTTCGATCCATCGACGGGACCGACGCAGCTGATCTTTGCATTCGAGGCTGTCGTGATCGGCGGATTCGGATCCGCCTGGGGGACGCTTGTCGGGGGCGTCGTGCTCGGTGTCGCGCAGGTTATCGGCGAGCAGGTGAACCCGCAGTACGCGGTGCTGTTCGGCCACCTCGTGTTCCTGGCCGTCCTGGCGGCGCCGCAAGTCGGGATCCTCGCTCGCCGGGGCCAGGGCCTGTGATCCACCCGCGCACCGCCCCGCTCGCCGGAGCTTTTCGGGTCCAGCGCTGGACGCGCGTGTCGATGGCGTCGGTGGGAGTCACCCTGTTCATCATCGCGGTGTTGGCGGTGGTGCCGTTCTTCTTCGGCGCGGATGTCGATGAGCAACTGACCGTGCTGCTGATATTCGTGATCCTGGCGGTCATGTGGAACGCGCTGGCGGGGTACGGAGGGCTCATCTCCGTCGGGCAGCAGGCGTTCATCGGACTGGGCGCCTACGGCACGATCTTCCTCACCCAGCACGGGTTCACGCCGTATCTCGCCATGATCATCGCCGGCCTCGGCGCCGGAGCCGTCGCGATCCCAACATCGCTCATCATGCTGCGGCTGCGCGGCGGGCAGTTCGCCATCGGCATGTGGGTCGTCGCCGAAGTGTTCGCCATCCTCGTGTCACTCGACTCCGGCCTCGGCGGCGGCACAGGAGTGTCGCTCGTCGGGCTGAACGTGTTCGCGCCCGGGTACCGTCAGGCATACACGTTCTGGATCACTCTGGCATGCGCGACCGTTCTGCTCGGCCTGGTGTTCTTCCTGCTCCGGCGTCCGATCGGCACCTCACTGCAAGCCGTGCGTGACGACGAGGAGGCGGCGGCGTCACTCGGTGTCAACGTCGTGCGCTCCAAGCGCGTGCTCTTCGTTGTCGCGGCAGTCGGTTGCGGGATCGCCGGTTCCCTCTACCTTGCCAATACGCTGTTCATCCAGACCGGCTCGGTGTTCGGTGTGCAATGGACCGCCTACATGCTGTTCATGGTGCTGGTGGGTGGTCTCGGCACCTTCGAGGGCCCGATCCTCGGCGCGATCATTCTCTATCTCATTCAGGCGAACTTCGGCAACAGCGGCGCCTGGTACTTCATCGGACTCGGCGCGGTCGCCATCGCGTTCGCGCTCTTCCTGCCCCATGGGCTCTGGGGTGCGATCGACCGGCGACTCCGGTTGCGGTTGCTCCCCGTCGGTTACACACTACGAACGCGGAAAGCGACGGCGCCGGCCGAGCCCGAAGCCGCAGCCGGTGAGGGATGAGCGTGATCACGAGCGAGAGCATATGAAGCGACACAGGGTATGGAGGTTGGCAGTATGACAACGACGGTCGACGGCAACGTGCGCGCATGCACGCAGTTCATCGGTGGCGAGTGGGTCGGCGCGTCCGACCACCGCACCTTCGACGACATGGATCCATTCACGGGCCAGACCGTCGCGCGTGTCGCAGCGGGCACGCGTGCCGATGCCAAGCGCGCGATTGACGCCGCCGCCGCGGCGTTCCCGGCCTGGTCGCAGACCCCCGCTGCGGTCCGTCAGGGCATCTTCTTGAAGGCAGCTGACATCCTCGAGTCCCGGCGCGACGAGGTTGTCGGATGGCTGGCTCGCGAAACTGGCGCGAGCTTCGGCTTCGGCATGTTCCAGATGGGGTTTGTCCCCGGCCTCTTCCGTCAGGCGGCTGGCGCCGCGTACGCGCCGCTCGGGCAGATCCTGCCGACCGACATGCCGGGCGCAATGGCGATGGCGGTCCGCAAGCCGGTCGGCGTCGTCGCTGCGATCGCGCCGTGGAACGCTGCGCTGATCCTGTCCGCACGGTCGATCGCCGCGCCGCTGGTGTTCGGGAACACCGTGGTGCTCAAGCCGTCCGAGGAGTCGCCCTTCAGCGGGGGGCTGCTGTGGGGCGAGATCTTCGCCGAGGCGGGCCTCCCCGCCGGCGTGCTCAACATCGTCACACACGGCCCGGGTGAGGCGGGACCGATCGGCGACGAGCTTGTCGAAAACCCGAAGGTCCGCCGCATCAACTTCACGGGCTCAACCGCCACCGGACGCCGCATCGCCGAGGCCGCGGGACGCAATCTCAAGCGAGTCGTGCTCGAGCTCGGCGGCCAGAACCCGTTGATCGTGCTCGACGATGCGGACCTCGACTACGCCGTCGACGCGGCGGCGTTCGGCGCCTTCCTCCACCAGGGGCAGATCTGCATGTCGGCGCGACGGATCATCGTCGAGCGCCCGATCGCCGACGCCTTCGTCGAGAAGCTGACCGCAAAGACGGCTGGATTGAAGCTCGGTGATCCGAAGGAGATGGACACGATCATCGGTCCGCTCATCAACGCGGCGGCGCTCGCGACCGTGCAGCGACGCGTCGATGCGGCCGCCGCAGCCGGGGCGCGGGTGCTCACCGGTGGCGGCATGACGGGCACCTGCTTCCAGGCGACGCTCGTCATGGACGTTCCCGCCGACTCGGAGCTTGCGAACACGGAGACCTTCGGCCCCGTCGCGACCATCGAAGTGGTGAACAACGAGGACGAGGCGGTGGCTCGCGCCAACGACACCTCGTACGGTCTTGCGTCGGGCATCATCACGAGCGATCCGGACCGCGGGATGGCCGTGGCAAACCGCATCGAGGCGGGCATCGTCCACGTCAACGACCAGCCGGTGCACGACGAGCCGCAGATGCCGTTCGGTGGAGTCAAGGACAGCGGGTGGGGTCGTTTCGGCGGCACATTCGCGATGGATGAGTTCACCGAGTTGCGCTGGATCACCGTGCAGACGGGACGGAGGCCGTTCCCGTTCTAACGACCCAGGTTGGCATCGTCGGGGCCGGTCCGGCCGGGCTGATGCTGGCGCATCTGCTGCGCCTGCATGGCATCAGCTCCGTCGTCATCGAGACACGCTCGCGCGAGTACGTGGAGCACCGTGTACGGGCGGGCGTTCTGGAGCAGGGCAGCGTCGATTTGCTCGAGCGCACCGGAGTCGGCGAGAGGATGCGCCGTGAGGGTCTCGTCCACCACGGCATTCAACTGCGTTTCAGCGACAGCGATCACCGGGTCGACTTCGGTGCGCTGACCGGTGGCCGCGGCATCACGGTCTACGGCCAGCAGGAACTGGTGAAAGACCTGATCAACCTGCGCCTCGATGCGGGCGAGCCGATCTACTTCGAGGTCAGCCAGGTGACGCTGCGCGATATCGACAGCGATCGGCCCATTATCACGTTCGTCCACGACGACACCGAGACCACGCTCGGTTGCGACGTCATCGCCGGATGCGATGGATTTCACGGTGTCTCGCGATCGACCATCCCCGATGGGGTGCTCAACGCCTACGAGCGTGAGTATCCGTTTGCCTGGCTGGGGATTCTCGCCACCGTGGCCCCGTCATCGGAGGAGTTGATCTACTGCTACCACGAGCGTGGGTTCGCGCTGCTCAGCATGCGCTCGCCAACCGTGAGCCGCCTCTATCTGCAAGTCGCTGCCGACGAACGGATCGATGACTGGTCAGATGCGCGGATCTGGGAGGAGCTGCAGACGCGCTTCACGCTCGACGGCTGGACTCTGCAGGAGGGTCCGATCATCGAGAAGGCGATCTCCGCACTGCGCAGCTACGTCGTGGAACCCATGCAGTTTGGACGTCTCCACCTCGCCGGCGACGCCGCACATATCGTGCCGCCAACTGGCGCCAAGGGGATGAATCTCGCGTTGCGCGATGTCAGCATCCTCGCCGACGCGCTGACCAGCTTCTACCGCACAGGCGACACGGCATCGCTTGACGGATACTCGGCGCAGTGCCTGCGTCGCGTGTGGCGCGCACAGCATTTCTCGTGGTGGATGACGTCGATGCTGCACCGCTTCCCGGACAGCGACGCATACCAGGCGCAGCTGCAGCTTGCGCAACTGGCGTACACCGTGCACTCGCGCGCTGCGGCGACGAGTCTGGCTGAGAACTACGTCGGCTATGAATGGGGCACGTCATGACGGGGCCTGGCGAAACCGGGCACGACCTGACCGCGCAGGCGGTCGACAGCCTCGCAGGCTGCCGGGACCCGAGGTTGCGTGCGGTGCTCACCAGCCTGATCCGAAACCTGCATCACTTTGCCGTGGAGACGTCGCTGACCGACGCGGAGTGGTTCGCCGGGATTCGCTTTCTCACCGCGGTGGGGCAGATCTCCAGCGACCACAGGCAGGAGTTCATCCTCCTGTCCGACACGCTCGGGCTTTCGATGCTTGTCGATCTGATCAACCACGGAAGCGGGGCCGACGTCACCGAGTCCACCGTGCTCGGTCCGTTCTATGTCCCCGATTCGCCGTGGCGCGCCAACGGCGATGCCATCACGGAGGACCTCGGGGAGAACCCGTTGCTGGTGAGCGGGCGCGTTCGCGACACGACCGGTCGTGGGCTCGAAGGTGCCGTCGTTGATGTCTGGCAGAACGCGACCAACCAGCTCTACGCCGTGCAGGACGAGCACCAGGCGTCCGACAACCTCCGCGGCCGCTTTTGCACCGGTCCCGACGGTGCATTCGAGTTCCGAACGGTGCGACCCGTCGACTATCCGATTCCAGATGACGGCCCGGTCGGCCACATGCTCGCCGCCACCGGACGGCATCCCTGGCGCCCGGCCCATATCCATCTGATCGTGTCAGCGACGGGTCATGACCCGGTCACCACGCATCTCTTCGACTCGGCGAGCCGGTACCTCGACTCCGACGTTGTCTTCGGCGTGAAGCCGTCCCTGGTGCGCACGTTCACCGAGCATGACCAAACCGTCGAACCGCCACCTCCCGGCATCACCGGACGCTGGTGCAGCGTCGACGTCGACATCGTGCTCCGACCTGACGCCGAGGAATCGAGCGACTAGTGCGGCGCCGCCTCCCCTGATTCCATCTGCTCCTGCAGCCTCCGCATGCCCCGCAGCCAGCGCTCAGTGTCACCGGTCTTGCGCTCCATCCAGGTCTGCGCGATCGGATCCGAGACAACGAGGAACCGCTCCGCGCGAATCGCATCCACCACCGACGCGGCGACGTCCTCCGGCTCCTTGATCGGGCCGGCGACCATGGCGGCGAACGCGGGATCCGCCTCCTCGAACATCGGCGTGCGGACGCCGAGCGGCGCGACGAGCGTGACGCGGATACCGCGGTGGTGATAGGTGATCGAGAGCCACTCCGCGAGGCCGACGACGGCATGCTTCGTTGTGGCGTACGTGACGTTGCCATGGCTCGTCAGGATGCCGGCCATCGACGCCGTGTGCACGAGATACCCACTGCCGCGCGCGAGCATGCCCGGCAACACAGCGCGCACCGCATGGACGTGTGCCATCACGTTGATCGCCCACTGATCGTTCCAGACGGCGGACGTGGTGGTGAGGATGTCGCCGCCCGTGGCAACACCCGCGTTGCTGTAGAAGATGTCGATGGGACCGAGGCGCGATTCGACATCCGCCACCATCGCTGCAACTGCGGCCTCGTCGCCGACGTCACACGGCGACGCGATGCCATCGATCTCCGCAGCGACCGCCTCGCACCCGTCGCCGTTGCGGTCGACCACGGCGACGCGTGCCCCGGCGGCGGCGAACGCACGGCAGGAAGCAGCGCCGATGCCGCTGGCACCGCCGGTGATCACCGCCACCTTGCCCGTCAGTTCGATGCCGGGATTATAGATGGGGCACTTCCGTGAGCCAGACCGTCACCGCCACGTCAGTGCCGAATTTCCTCGGGGGTCTCGTACCAGCGAAGACGTTCCCCGACGCGGCTGCGCAGCCGCCAGGCTCGCGACTTCGGCGCGTCCTCGACAGCCTGCAGCAGACCGCGCACCTGGTCGCCGACGTTGTGGGCCGCATTCGGTAGCTGCTCCTGCGACCACAGCTCCGCGACCTTGCGCGCATTGCGCTCGAACGTGTGGCAGAACCCCCAGTCCTTGCCGAGGACTGATCGCAACCGGGGGATGCTCACACCATCCTCGTCAGTATCGTCCTCGCTGAGCGCGTGATCGGCAAGGAGGCACGCCGCGTCACCGAGGTCTTTGCGGTTGATCTCCCACACCTGCAGTTTGGTCAGCAGCAGGTCCGCGAGCGGGACGGTCAGCGCCGGCCCGTCGAGGCGGCCGCGGAGGTCGAGTTTGTGCGACATCACCAGCTCGTCGATGACGACGTCGATGGACCAGTGCCCGGCGGGTTCCTGGTAGTAGAGGCGTGTTGCGCCGTGCAGGCCGTTGAAGAACTGGTCCGGCAGATATCCCTGGGTCACCAGCAGCGCCTTGAACTTCGTTGTTGCGGCGGAGCCGACGGCGAAGTCCATGTCCTGGTAGGACCTCGCGAACGTCCCCGTGTGGGAGCTCGGACAGCGGGCCCAGATCGCGAGGCCGCCGATCAGTCGCGAGGGAAGCGCGAGGTCGACGCAGGCAGTCGCGAGACGGCGTGCCTCGTCGCGAATGTCAGCGGCGATGGTGGTGGCGTCACTCTCGCCCATCACCGACCTCCGCTCACCATCGGAACATGGTAAGGGCGGCCGGTGGCTTCACCGACCGCCCTTCCCAGCCAAGGGGGATGTGAGTCACTCCGGCGGAAGTTCCTTGTACACGAATTTGATGTTGATGCCCTGGCTCGCGCGGATGGCGCTGGGGATGTAGTAGAGCAGCATGCCGGCGACGATCAGACCGACAAGCCACGCTGGAATCCACCACCAATCGTCGCGGTTCCCGTTCATGACCGAGAGTGGGTTGATGAACGAGATGGCGATGATCCCGACGAATTCCGCGATCGACAGACCCCCGACGATGTAGAGCAGCGGAACACCGAGGAAGGTGACGTTCGCGGGCGATCCTTGGTACAGGTCCGGCCTTCGGACCGGCAGGGCGACCGCCGCGATACCGACGATGATCACTGCCAGCGCTCCCGCGAGGACGATCAGGCCGAGCACCAATTGGAATTGATTCCCGAACACACTCCAGATCACCAGTCCGGCGATGATGACGTTGGTGACGAGGATCGCGTTGACGGGAGAATGGGTTCGTTCATTGACGTTGGCCAGACCCTCCGGCATGAGACGGTCGAAGGACCAGGCGAAGAACGACCTGATCGGCATGAACGTGTTGGCGATCATCGAGGGCAGCGACCAGAACAGGAACGACCCCATGATGATGATGGTGAGGATTGGGGTGTTGAACACCAGCGCGGCGAGGAAGGGATAGAACGGTCCGGACGGGATCGCGTAGGCCGAGCTTGCGGCGTTGAGCGCGTACACGAAGTCGTAACCGGCGACCTTGAAGAGGAGCAGCACGCCGACGACCAGGAGGACGGTGTCCCAGCCGAGCGCCCCGAACATCACCGACAGCTGACGGCGGCGGTTCGACGCGCTCTTCAACTCTCCGGACATGTACACCGACCAGAAGTTCCACATCATGAAACCCTGGATCGAGAAGAGCGTCGGCAATGTCGCGGCGCCGTTCCAGAAGTTGGGCGCCGCCGACGCCGCCCCGGGCGCTCCGGCGACGACGGCGGCAACGTTGCCACCGCCAAAGCTCTTGTTCAGCGCGTCGAAGTGAGAGAAGAAGTCAGTCTGGCTGCCGACCAGCAGCACGAAGAACGCGACCAGCGTGCCGGCCATCGCGATGATGAACGAATAGTTCTGCCAGCGGAATGTCGCCTTGGTGCCGCTGATGAGGATGAGAGTCTGCAGGACGACCATGAACAGCGACGCGCCGAGAATCCACCATTGATCCGTCTGGAAGGCATTCCCCCAGTCCACGAGTTGATGGTTGCTGAAGATTGCCCCGAGCGTGACAAGGACCGGCCCAAGCGCCAGCACTGAGAAGAACTTGGCGAAGAAGGCTGCTCCCAGGAGGCCGCCCATGATCATGCAGAGGTTCGAGATCAAGGCAACTGGCGGCGAGAGCACGCGGCTGACCCATACATAGTCGCCCCCAACCCTCGGCATGCTCGAGCCGAGCAGCGCGAACATGATGAGGACAGGGATGTTGATCAGCGCAACCAGAATCAGGACACCGACAACGTCCGCGCCCGGAAATGCGACGAGCGCGAAGAAGATGGAATAAGCGATGGTCGACCCGACTGGCGCTGAGATGACAGCGTTGAAGATCGTGGCGTCGATGGCGGACGCCGAACGCACCAGCCCGGTGCTGTTGCGGACGAAGAGCCTGCTTGCGGTTGCCATGGCGACCCTCCGGCGGCTGTACCGCACCCCAACTTGACACACGCGTCGAAAGCAGGCAGAGTTGAACATAATCGCACACTAGTGTCAAGTAGGGCTTGTACACGGAGGGACACACTTCCGATCAAGACCTCACAAACCGATCACGACCTGACAGAAGGCGAGGAGACGCTCACGTGTTAGCGGTGGAACGGCGCCTGAAAGTGCTGGAGCGGGTCGCCGAGGACCAGGCCATCGAGGTCAGCACGCTCGCGCGCGACTTCCAGGTCTCGGAGATGACCATCCGTCGTGATCTCCGGCGCCTCGAGCGCGATGGATTCGTCCGGCGGACCTACGGCGGAGCGACGACGCATCTCGTGCGGACGTTCGAGGTCGGCGCCAACGCTCGCACCCTGCACCACGCGAAGGAGAAGCGTCTGATAGCGCGGCGCGCTGCCGAGCTGACGGTCGGCGTGCGCTCGATGTTCCTCGGGATCGGCACCACAGTCGAACACTTCGCGCGGCTCCTGCCCGCCCGCGAGGACCTCATGGTCATCACGCCGTCGCTCGCGGTGGCGAGCCTGCTCGGCACGCGGAACGTTCGGGTGATCATCGCCGGCGGTCTCGTCCGCCAGGACGAGTTGACGTGCATCGGCGCATCCGCGGTCGAGGCCGTCCGGCGCTACAACACCGATACCGCGGTCATCGGAGCAGCCGGGCTCTCGGCAAAGCGCGGGGTGACCGAGCTCGACGACCGTGACGCAGATGTGATTCGCGGCGGCCTCGAGCGGACCGAGCGAATCATCGTCATCGCCGACGGTTCGAAGTTCGGCAACGTCGCCATGAGCACGGTGGCCCCGCTCGAGCAGGTGTCCGTCATCGTTACCGACGTCTCGGCCGACGCAGAGGAGCTCGAGAGGATCGAGCGCGCCGGATGCGAGATTGTGGTCTGCGCAGCGGAAACCGCGACGTCACGTGCGCCGCGAAACGGCGGAGCGGAAGTCAGAGGGCCCGCGTGAGTCTGCTGCACCGCCTCTTCGGCGTGGACAAGCCGATCATCGCGATGCTCCATCTCCCGGCAATGCCCGGCCGGCCGCGCCATGATCGTGCGGCCGGCATGGGTCACCTTGTGGACACCGTCAGCCGCGACATCGACGCGCTGCAGCACGCCGGCGTCGATGGGTTCCTGTTCTGCAACGAGGCGGATCTCCCCTACCGGATCGGCGTGGGACCCGAGGCCGTGGCGGGAATGGCAGCGGTGATCGGGCAGGTGCGCTCGACGCTCACGCTGCCGTTCGGCGTCAACCTCGTCTGGGACCCGCTCGCGAGTCTCGCGGTCGCGCGCGCGACCGGCGCCGCATTCGTCCGCGAGGTGTTCACCGGCGTCTTCGAGAGCGACCTCGGACTCATGCACCCCGACTTCGGTGCGATCGCCGCGTATCGCCAGCAGATCGGCGCCGAATCGGTCGCGCTCTTCAGCAACATCACTCCCGAGTTCGCCAGCACGATCGGCACGCGCTCGGTCGCCGAACGGGCACACAGCGCGACATATCTGGGTGTCGACGCAATCCTCATCAGTGGACAGCTCACCGGGACATCCACGAGCGTTCGCGAGCTGCTCGAGGCCAAGACGGCAGTCCCGGAGATGCCGGTCCTGGCCAATACCGGGGTTCGCGAGGACACGATCGACGAGATCCTGGCGATCGCGGACGGTGTTCTGGTCGGAACGAGCCTGAAGCGCGACGGCGTGACCTGGAACAGCGTCGACCCGGAGCGCGCCGACCGGTTCATGGCAGTGGTGCAGCGCGTTCGCGGTGCGGTTCCAGTCTGAGATGGCCAAAACACGGATCTACTTCGTCAGCGACCTGCACGGCTCCAACGTGTGTTTTCGAAAGTTCGTGAACGCGGCGAAGGTCTACGAGCCGAAGGTCATGATCCTTGGGGGCGATGTCGCCGGCAAGGCGATCCAGTCGATCGTGCGCGACCCCGGCGGTCGCTGGCGGTGCAGGTTCGTCGGTACCGACTACGATGTCGTCGACGGTCCCGAGCTCGTCGCGCTCGAAAAGTTGATCTCCGATCACGGCTACTACCCGTACAAGGCGGACCCCGGGGAGCTCGAGTCGATGGAGGCCGCCGGCAGCCTGGACGCGCTGTTCCTCCAGCTCATGCGCGCGCGGCTCAGCGAGTGGCTCGAGCTTGCGGACGAGCGTCTGCGACCGCTGGGGGTGCCCCTGTATTTCATGCTCGGCAACGATGACCCGGAGGAGCTGAGCCAGCTCCTCGACAGCGCCCCGTGGGGGACGCACGGCGAGGGCAGGGTCGTCTGGCTCGACGATGAGCACGAGATGATCAGCTGCGGGTACTCCAACGTCACCCCCTGGCATACGTACCGCGAGCAGAACGAGAACCAGCTCAAGGCGTCCATCGACGCGATGGTGCCGCTCCTCCAGCACCCCGAGCGTGCGGTGTTCAACCTGCACGCCCCGCCCTTCGGAACGCAGCTCGACGAGGCGCCGCTCCTTGACGCGAACCTCGTCGTGCAGGCATCGCTCGGTCAGGTGCAGATGGCCGCCGTCGGCAGCACCGCGGTGCGCGACGCCGAGCAAACGTATCAGCCGATGCTGGGGTTGCACGGACACATCCACGAGTCCTCGGGGATCCGGCGGATCGGGCGTACGGTCGTGATCAACCCGGGCAGCGACTACTCCACCGGGGCGTTGAACGGTGCGCTGATCACGCTCGACGGCGAGAAGGTCAAAGCGCAGCAACTGGTCCGCGGATAGATCCCCAACGATGTCCACGCCCCATGTCGACGCGCTTATCTCCATCGATGTCGGCACGTCGGGCGCTCGCGCGACCGCGTTCGACACAGCCGGCGCGCGGTTGCTCGAAGTCCGCCGCTCCTACCCCACGCGGATGCCGCACGACGGATGGGCGGAGCAGGACGCGACAAGCTGGCGCGACGCCTCGCTCGCGGTTCTGGGGAAGCTCATCGCGGACCTTGGACCGCACCACACGATCCATGCGATCGGGCTCACGGGGCAGTGCCCGTCGGTGGTCCCGATCGACTTGCGTGGCACACCCTTACGCCCGGGGATCATCTACCGGGACAACCGCGCGGTGGCGGAGGCGGAGGCGTTTCGCGATCGCTTCGGCGCCGAATACCTGCACACCCTCACCGGCCATGTCCCGGCCGCGTTCCACGTCGCCGCGAAGATCCTGTGGATTCGCGCGCATGAGCCTGAGGTCTTCAAGGCGGCGCGCCTGTTCCTCGAGCCGACGGAGTTCCTCGCGCTCGCGCTGACGGGCGAGGCGGTCACCGACTGGACGATGGCCGCCGCGAGTGCGCTGCTCGACCTCCGCAAACGCGCGTGGGCGCCTGAGCTGATCGACGCGCTGGGCCTTGACCTGCAGCAGCTTCCCGTCCCGCACCCATCGTGGACGATCATCGGCGAGCTCCGTCCCGCGCTGGTGCGCCGTTTCGGCCTCGCACGCACGATACCTGTCATCGCCGGAGCAGGCGACAGCATCGCGTGCGCGTTCGGTGCCGGGGTTGCGTCGCCGGGTCCGGCGAGCGAGATGGCCGGCAGCTCGACGTGCCTCAACACGGTGGTGATCGAGCCGACTCGCGACCTGGCGATCACCCACTACCCGAGTGCGGTGGGACCGAATGGGTACGTCACCGAGGTGGGGATCAACACCGCGGGTGAAGCGGTCGAGTGGCTCGCCGCGCTGATGTACGGCGGGCGATCGGGCCGTCCCCGCAGCGAGGACTTCGAGACGCTCGACCATGAAGCCGCCGAAGTGGCGCCCGGCTCCGACGGTCTCCTCTTCATCCCAGTGCTCGGCGACGGCGAGCGCGACGATCCGATGCTGCGAGGCAGCGCGCTGGGGCTGTCGGTTCGCCACGACCGCAAGACCTGGGCGCGCGCGACGCTCGAGGGTGTCGCGTTCGGTATCAGAGCGCACCTCGAGGCGCTCGGCCGCGCGAGCACCCCGGTGACCGAGTTGCGCGCCTCGGGCAGACCGGCGTCGCTGCAGGCCTGGGGCCAGATCAAGGCTGACGTGCTCGGCATCCCGGTGTCGCGCGTCCCCGGCGATGCGACCGGCGCCGGCGTCGCACTGCTCGCCGGTCTGGGGGTCGGGCTGTACTCCAGTCCCGCGGTCGCGATGGCGACCGCGTGCAGACGTGACTCACCGATCGAGCCCAACGCCGCGAACCACGAGCGGTATCAGGGCATCTACGAACACTATCGGGAGGTCGTGGCGTCCGCGACATTGCGGGTCCCCAGCGTCGCCACTTCCAAGCCCCTGCAATCGAAACGTCATCCGGGAGGGGATGGATGAACGTGACTCTCGGCATCAACACGTGTTTCGCGCTGAAGCGGTGGCCGCGGCCGGCCGACTGGGCTGCGTTGGTGCGCAACGACCTCGGCCTCGACTTTGTCGAGCTCTCGCTCGACCTCATCGAAGGCACCGACACGTTCGCGGGACGGCGCGACGCGATCGAGCGCACGCGAGCGGCGCTCGATGCATACGGGCTCCACGCGCGCGCAACGTTCACCGGACTCGCCGCGTATGCACTCGATCTCCTGATGCATCCCGATGCGACTCGACGTGAGGGCGCGATGGTCTGGTATCGGGACGTTATCGACCTCACCGCCGCACTCGGATGCAACGCGACAGGCGGTCACGTCGGTGCGATGAGCGTCCCGGACTGGTCAGACCCGGAGCGGCGCGCCGAGCGCTGGGAGACGCTGAAGCGTGATCTCAACACGCTTGCCGAACACGCGCGAAACGCCGGGCTCGACTACCTCCTCGTGGAGAACCTGGTCGCGGTGCGCGAGCCGTCGATGATGGCGCAGATCGAAGACCTGCTCACCGAGGGCGACGCGGATCACGTTCCCTGGAGGCTCTGCCTGGACGTCGGGCATCAGTGCGTGCCCGGCACGACGGGCGACGAGCGTGATCCGTATGCATGGATCCAGCGATTCGGGAGCCGCCTCGCTGAAGTGCAGTTGCAGCAGTCGGACGGCCTCGCCGATCACCACTGGGCGTTCACCGCCGAGCACAACGCCGGCGGCATCATCGACGCGGAGCGTGTGCTCACGACGCTGTCGGCAAGCGGCGCCGGTGATGTCGACCTCGTCTTCGAGATCATCCCGGGGTGGGAGGACCCGGACGGACGGGTCGTCGACGACCTCCGTTCCTCGGTCGAGATGTGGAAAGCCGCGATTCGCGCCCACCCGTCGAAGGGTTGATGCCATGCCTGTTGTCAAAGCAAACGGCATCGACCTGCACTACAGGATCAGCGGCGAAGGGACCGACGCGCTGCTGCTCGTGAACGGCGTCGGCGACGACCTTGACGGATGGGCAATGCAGGTCGGCGACTTCGTCGGGGCGGGGCTGCGTGTCGTGACCTTCGATAACCGGGGCGTCGGACGGTCGAGTCACCCGCCCGGTCCGTACACGAGCCGCGAGATGGCGGAGGACACGAAGGCACTCGCCGACATTCTCGGCATCGCGCCATTCCACCTTGCCGGCGTGTCCATGGGTGGCCTCATCGCGCAGGAGTATGCCCTTGCCTATCCGAGGGACCTTCGCTCCGTCGTGCTTGCCAACACATACGGAAAACCCGACGCCTACACGCGCGCGGCCTTCGATGTCTGGGGGCAGATCGCCGAGTCGGCCGGCATGCCGGCGATGATGCGCCTGCAGGCGCCATGGGTTTTCAGCCCGCGCTTCTATGAGCACGAACCGGAGCGTCTCGCAACCTATCTCAACGACATGGAGCGCAGCGTGCAGCCGGCTGCGTCGTTCTCGGCGCAGATCAGTGCGCTGCTGACACACGACTCCAGCGACCGGCTGAAAGCATTGCAGACGCCCGCGCTCGTCATCGCCGCGGACGACGACATCATCATCAGGTTGTCCCTGTCGCACCGCATGTACGAGGAGCTGCCCGGCGCCGCCTGGGCAATCGTGCCCGGTGGCCACGCCGCGTTCCTGGAGAACCCCGCCCCCTGGAATCGAGCTGTCATCGAATTCATCGGCAAGCACCGTGCTGCGGTACATTCAGGAGAGAGGAGATCGGTATGACTCTTTCACTCGCGAAGCGTTTCGGCACACCGAAACCAGTCATCGCGATGCTGCATTTCCCGGCCCTGCCCGGGCGACCGCGGCACAACCGCGAGCAGGGCCGGTCGCACCTTGTCGATGTCGTCGGCCGCGACCTCGTAACCCTGCAGGCCGCGGGTGTTGATGGTGTGCTCTTCTGCAATGAGGCCGACATTCCGTACCAGCTCGCGGTGGGACCGGAGATTCCGGCCGCAATGGCGGCGGTCATCGGTGAGTTGCGCACGTCGGTCACGGTCCCGTTCGGCGTCAACATCCTCTGGGATGCGAAGGCGACGCTCGCACTCGCACGAGCCACCGGAGCAACCTTCATCCGGGAGGTGCTCACCGGCGTGTACGAGAGTGACCTGGGCATGATCGCTCCCTCCATCGGCGACCTCGCCGGATTTCGCACCGCCATCGGCGCCGACGACGTCGCGCTTTTCGACAACATCTCGCCCGAGTTCAGCAGCGCAGTGGGCACGCGAGGGATCGCCGATCGAGCCCGCGGCGCCGCATTTCTCGGCGTCGATGCGATCCTCATCTCCGGCCCGGCAGCCGGCGTGCCCTTCGCGATGAGTGACCTTGTGACCGCCAAGCACGCGGTGCCCGACGTCCCGGTCCTCGCGAACACCGGCGTCAGCGCTGAACGCCTCGACGAGATCTTCGCGGTGGCCGACGGGGTGATCGTCGGCACCAGCCTGAAGGTCGACGGTGTGACGTGGAGTAAGGTCGACCCTGCGCGCGCCGGGCGACTCATGGAGACGGCTCGCGCCATACGTTCAAGGAGTTCCTGAGCCAGAGAGGTTGTCGTCATGGACTTCAGAGCCGCGCGTGACTTTCTCCTGGCGCACCGGCAGGACTATGCGTCGGCGTACCGCGACTTCGAATGGCCGAAGCCCGAGCACTTCAACTGGGCGCTCGACTGGTTCGACGTCATCGCGCGCGGCAACGACAGGCCGGGACTCTGGGTCATCGACGACGATGGCACCGAGACCATCCTCAGCTTCAACGAACTCTCCCGGCGCTCCGATGCACTCGCGTCGTGGCTCCGCGCCAATGGAGTCCGACGCGGTGACGCAACCCTGCTCATGCTCGGCAACCGCGCCGCACTCTGGGAGTGCATGCTCGCCCTCATCAAGCTCGGCGCGGTGATCATCCCCTCGTCGACGCTGCTGACACCCGCCGACCTCAGCGACCGCGTCTCGCGGGGCAACGTCGCGCATGTGATCGCCGAGTCGGTGCAGGCGGGACACTTCGCCGGCGTCAGCGGTGCCTACTCCCGCGTCGCGGTCGGCGACCGCATCGATGGCTGGCTCCACTACGACGATTTCCTGAGCACGGCGAGCGACTTCACACCCGACGGGCTCACGCGGGCGGCCGACCCACTCTTCCTCTATTTCACGTCCGGCACGACGGCGCAACCGAAGCTCGTCGAGCACACACACGCCAGCTACCCGATCGGTCACCTCTCCACGATGTACTGGATCGCCCTGCAGCCCGGTGACGTGCATCTCAACCTGGCCGGTCCGGGCTGGGCAAAACACGCATGGAGCAACATCTTCGCGCCCTGGAACGCCGAGGCCACCGTGCTCATCCTGAACACAGCCAGGTTCTCGGCAGCGCACCTGCTCGACACCCTGACGCGCTGTTCGGTGACGAGCTTCTGCGCACCCCCGACGGTCTGGCGGATGCTGATCCAGGAGGACCTCACAGCCTGGAAGCCCCCACTGCGCGAGGCGTTGAGCGCGGGCGAGCCGCTCAACCCCGAGGTGATCGGGCAGGTGCGCCAGGCGTGGGATCTCACCATCCGTGACGGCTACGGACAGACCGAAACAACAGCGCAGGTGGGGAACTCGTCAGGACAGCAGGTGAAAGCGGGGTCGATGGGCCGGCCGTTGCCGGGATACGCAATCGAGCTCATCGATCCGGCCAGCGGTGGTCATGGCGACCAGGGCGAGATCTGCATCAACCTCTCGGACCGGCCTGTCGGAGTGATGGTGGGATATCGCGACCGCGATCAGAACGACGACGCGATGCGCGGCGGCTACTATCACACCGGAGATGTCGCTTCGCGCGATGGTGACGGCTACATCACGTACATCGGGCGCTCCGACGACGTGTTCAAGTCGTCGGACTACCGGATCTCACCCTTCGAGCTGGAGAGCGTGCTCATCGAGCATCCCGCCGTGGCCGAGGCGGCCGTCGTGCCGTCACCGGATGCGATCCGCCTCGCTGTGCCGAAGGCGTTCATCGCGCTGGGTCCCGGTCACGCACCGTCCGGCGACGTCGCACGCTCGATCTTTGAGCACTCCCGCGGCAACCTCGCCGGCTACAAGCGGGTGCGCCGTCTTGAGTTCGCGGAGTTGCCGAAAACGGTCTCCGGAAAGATCCGGCGGGTCGATCTCCGCGCTCGCGAGAACACGCTGCGTGCGGAGACGGCGAACCAGCGCGCTGAGCACGAGTATTGGGAAGAGGACTTTCCCGACCTGCGCTGACCCGACGCCATCAGGGATAAAAGCGATATATCCCCTCGGCGATGCAGCAGGGCTTCTCGCCACCCTCGCGTTCCACAACGAAGTCCACGACGATCTGCGAGCTGCCGTCGCCAACGGTCTCGACTGAGACCAGCGTGGCGCCGGCGCGGATCCTCGACCCGACCGGAACGGGGGAAGGAAAGCGCACCTTGTTCAGGCCGTAATTGATGGCGAGGCGCACGCCGTCGAAGTGCAGGATCTCGCTCCACATCGGGATGATCAGCGAGAGCGTCAGGAATCCGTGCGCGATTGTGGTGCCGAACGGTCCCGACGCGGCACGTTCCGCGTCCACATGGATCCACTGATGATCATCGGTCGCCTCGGCGAACGTGTCGACCCGCTGCTGGGTTATCTCGCGCCACTCGCTGTATCCGAGATGCTGGCCGGTCAGGCCCTGCAACTCTTCGACACTACTGACTGTTGTCGTCACTGATTTCCTCTCGTGGCAGATGGGACTTCAGCACCTTACCGGAACCTGTGTGCGGCAAGGCGTCGACGAAAACGAACGACCGCGGGATCTTGTAGCCGGCGAGCCGCCCTCGCAGATGCGCGGTCAGTCGCGCGGCGTCGACGGCTCCGCCAGGCGTCAACACGACGAACGCTCTGCCGACCTCCCCCCAGGTGTCGTCTCCGACACCGATCACCGCAGCTTCGGAGACCATGGGGTGGTCGCAGAGCGCCTTCTCCACCTCCGCGGGATAGACATTCTCGCCTCCGGAGATGTAGACATCCTTGAGCCTGTCGACGATGGTGATGACGCCATTCCGGTCGGCGATCGCGACGTCGCCCGAGCGAAACCAGTCACCGCCGAGAAATGCCTGCTCGGTTGCATCGGCTCGCCCCCAGTAGCTCTGCATGACGTTCGGCCCGGCGATGACAACCTCACCAGGTGCACCGGGCTCAACCTCGGCGAGATCGTCATGCACGATCCGCACGTCCGTGAAGAAGTGCGCGACGCCGGCGGCGCCGACGACGTTGCGACCAAGGGCCGGATCGACCATGAGGGCGCCGGGCGCGGTCTCCGTCATGCCGTAGCCCTGCACAAACGCGAGTCCTCGCTGCTGGTACGTCGTGATGAGCGATGTCGGTACCGGCGCGCCGCCGCAGAGCAGGAGACGAAGCGACGACAGGTCGGCTTTCGACCAACGCGGCAACTCTGTGAGCGCGGCGAACATCGTGGGGACGCCGAACAGCAGCGTCACACGGCGTTGCTCGATCGCATCGATCACGGCCTCTGCGTCGAACTTCGACTCGATGATGAGCCTCCCCCCTTTGAGCAGTGTGGGCAGGCAGGTCATGTTGAGTGCGGCGGTATGGAACATCGGCGCGGTGACCAGCGTGACCTCATCACTGCGCAGGTCGACGTCGACGAGCACGTTGAGGCAGTTCCAGATGATGTTGTTGTGCGACAGGACCGCACCCTTCGGCCGGCCGGTCGTGCCCGACGTGTACATGATCATGCACGGCGCGTCGAGGTCGATATCAGCATGGATCGGCTCTTCATGCGCGTCCGCGATGGCACGCTCGTAGTCAAGCGCACCCGGACGTGCACCATCGACTGCGATGAGCGAGGGGCGTGGCGCGGCGTCGAGCGAGTCGACGACGCCCGCGCACGCCGCCCCGAAGATGAGCACGGAAGCTCCCGAGTCGCTGAGCATGAAGTCGACCTCGGGCGCGGAGAGACGGGCATTGAGCGGCACGAAGATCGCACCGAGGGTGGCCGTGGCGAAGAGGCTCTCGAGGAACGCCGGATGGTTCGCGCCGAGATAGGCGACCCGCGTGCCGTCGTGGACGCCCGCAGCACGCAGGACGTGCGCGAGGAGCGTCACCCGCGACGAGAGCTCACCGTACGTTGTTTCGGCATCGCCGAAGATCATCGCCGGACGGCCCGCGGCCTTACGCGACGCGCGCCCAGGCCAGGATCCCACGCCCGTTGCGCGCGACAACACCATCACGCGAGTCCGAGCAGGGCTATCGCGTTCTGCTTGAGGATCCGTGGACGGACATCGGGTTTGATGTCGAGGGCCTCGAAGTCCGCAAGCCAGCGATCGGGCGTGATGAGCGGGTAGTCGGAACCGAACAGCACCTTGTCCTTGAGCAGGGTGTTCGCATAGCGGATCAGCTGCGGGGGGAAGTATTTCGGTGACCAGCCCGAGAGGTCGATGTAGACGTTGGGTTTGTGCGTTGCCACTGCCAGTGCCTCGTCCTGCCAGGGGAAGGCGGGGTGCGCCATGACGATGCGCAGATCCGGGAAGTCGACTGCGACATCGTCGATGCACATCGGATTCGAGTACTTGAGGCGGAGGCCGCCCCCACCACGGACGCGCGCACCGATCCCTGTTTGCCCCGTGTGGAAGATCGCCGGAAGTCCAAGCTCCTGGAGCACCTCATAGAGCGGAAACGCGACGCGGTCATTTGGATAGAACCCCTGGAGGCTGGGATGGAATTTCAATCCCCGAACGCCGAGGTGCTCCGCAAGCCGTCTGGCCTCGCGCGCGCCCGACCCGCCCTTCGCTGGGTCGATGCTCGCAAACGGGATGAGCACATCCGCGTGCTCGGCGCACGCGATCGCGATCTCCTCATTCGCTATGGGCGGATGTCCGGTGGCGGCCTCGGCATCGACGGTGAAGACGACGGCGGCGATGCGTCGCTCGCGATAGTGGGCGGCGATCTCCGGCACCGTCGGCATGCGGTGGTCGGCGCCGAAGTACGCGGCAGCGCCCGCCGCGAGCGGTACCGGTAAGGACGGATGGCCCGATGCGGACACCTCGGCGTGCACGTGAACATCGATCGCGACCAGTGCGTCGAGGTCCATCAGATCTCCGGAGTGTGCCAGTGGGCGCGCGCGCCGTGGGAATGGCGTTCGAGTGTAATTTACCGGTGCGCTTCACAGATCCGTGCTGCCCCTCGCCCGTTTCGATCGGCGGGATCTGACCGTGGGGACAAGGGTGGGCGAGTTGATCGGCCGCATGGGCGCCCTGGCGGTGGCCGTCGCCGCGGCGCTGTGGGCGACGGACGCGTACTTCCGGCCTGCGCTCACGCGCGAGCTCTCCGCGAGTCAGATCGTCTTTGGCGAATCGCTGCTCATCGCGTTCTGCTTCCTGCCGGTGATCGGCCGCGTTCGTCGTGAGCTGCGCGACCTCTCGCTGCGCCAGTGGATCGCCATGGCCATCATCGCGCTCGGTGCGCAGGCGTTCGCGACCGTGCTCTTCACGCAGGCGTTGAGCTTTGCGTTCCCTGCGCATGCGGCTCCGGATTTCAATGTCGAGAACGAGGTCTACCTGCTGTATCTGCTCCAGCCGGTGTTCGGCATCGCGCTTGCCCGCATCGTCCTCAAAGAGCGGCGCAAGCCCTACTTCTGGCCGCTCGCGGCCGGTGCGGTTGTCGGTGTCTATCTCATCGTCTTCCCGCAGAATCCGCTCGCACCGTTTTCCTCGGTGCAGCACGGCCAGTTGGTCGCCGCAGCCCTCATCCTCGGCGCCGTGCTCCTGTGGGCGTCAGGGACTGTCTTCGGGCGCTACAGCCTCTCCAACGTGTCATTCGTGACCACCGCCGCGATGCGCTTCACGCTCGCGCTCCCGGTGTTGTTCGTGCTGATGATCATCAACGGCGGCTTCGGGGCAATCGGCCAGTTCTCCGTGCACCAGATTCCGAGCTTCATCGGCATCGCGTTGATCCCCGGTCTGCTCGCGATGCTCCTCTATTACCGCGCCCTGTCGAATACCCCGGCGTCGATGGCGTCGATCGCGGAGCTGGGCTACCCGTGCACGCTGTTTCTCGTGTTCTCACTGCCGGCGCCGGTCGGTCTCGGCTTCCCGTTCTACGGCATAGAGATCGTCGGCGCGGTCCTGCTCGTCGGCGCCGTCACGACCCTCAACGTGTTGAAGCACGACAACGTCGTCGCGGCGCCGCAGCACGTCGAGCCCGTGCTCGCGCACGAAGGTCGCGTTTAGTGGTGCCAACACTCTGGATCGTCGTCCTCATCAAGGACTTCACCACCGCCAAGAGCAGGCTCTCGCCGGCGATGCTGCCCGAGGAGCGCCGGGCGCTCGCCGAGATGACCGCCACGCGGGCGCTGGATGCGGCGCTGGTCGTGTCCCAGACGCTCGCGGTCTGTGGCTCGGAGGAAGCAGCGCGCCTGGCCCGCAGCCGGGGCGCGGAAGTCATCGTTGAACCATCTCCCGGTGGTCAGAATCCCGCAGCGCGTCGGGGTCTGGACGACGTTGTGCGACGCGGAGCGGAAGCGGCTTTGCTGTTGAGCTCCGATCTGCCCCTGGTGGACGCCGCCGGGCTGCGACGCCTGCTCGCTGACACTGACGCGGACGGACCGCTGGTGGTCGCCGCACCGGCTGTGGGAAGGCAGGGCACCAACGCGCTGTACCTCCGGCCTCCCGACGACTTTGAGCTCCACTTCGGCGCGGCATCGCTGCCGCACTTTGCGGCCGAGGCACAGCGGCGCGGACGCACCTTCGTGATCCACAACGACCCGAGCCTTGCACTCGATCTCGACGAACCGAGTGACGTGTCTGCCTGGCGCGTCCTCGAGCCAACCGCGTGAGCCTGGAGCTGTGCGGCGTCGAGGGACTGCCCGAGATACGGCCTGGCGACGACCTCGCCGCGCTCATCGTGGCCGCAGCCTCCCCGCTCGACAGCGGAGATGTTGTCGTCATCGCGCAGAAGGTGGTGTCGAAAGCCGAGGGCAGGCTGCGCAACCTCGGCGATGTCGCGCCCTCTGAGCGCGCGCTCGAGCTGGCTCGGAGCCTTGAGGCCGACGCACGTCTCGTCGAGGTGATCCTGGGAGAGAGCACGCGCGTCGTGCGCGCCGACCGCGTGCTCATCGTCGAGACGCACCAGGGGTTCGTGTGCGCGAACGCGGGCGTTGACAAGTCCAACGTCGATGGTGACGACGAGGTCTGTCTCCTTCCGCTCGACTGCGATGCGAGCGCGCGGAACCTGCAGGAACGGATCAGCGCGCTCGCCCGAGCGCATGTCGGCGTGGTGGTGAGCGACACGTTCGGGCGGGCATGGAGGATGGGACTGGTCAACGTGGCGCTCGGCGTCGCCGGCCTGCCGGCGCTCATCGACTACCGCGGCCTCCCGGACGACTTCGGCATGCCGCTGCAGGCAACGGTTGTCGCCGTGGCCGACGAGATCGCGGCCGCCGCCGAGTTGCTCATGGGAAAGACGCGGCGTGTCCCAGTGGTGATCGTGCACGGCCTCGATGTGTTCGAGGGCACGTCCGGAAATGGGCACGAGCTGGTGCGCCCGCCGGAGCTGGACCTCTTCCGTTGAAGGTCACGCTGCTTTCCGGCGGGACCGGAGGCGCGAAGCTGGCCACGGGAATGGCCGCCGTCCTCCCGGCGACGGACCTGTCCATCGTTGTCAACACCGCTGATGACGACGAGTTCTGGGGGCTCCTTGTGAGCCCTGACATCGACGCAATCCTGTACCGGCTTGCTGGAGTGTTCAACGCCGTCAGCGGCTTCGGGGTGCGCAACGACACATTTGCGGCACTCGACATGCTCCGCACCCTCGGTGAGGACACGTGGTTCCAGCTCGGCGACCGCGACATCGGCATGCATCTCCTCCGAGCAACGCTGATGCGCGGCGGCCTTCGTCTCACGGAGGCGGTGGCGCAGATCGCCCACAACCTGGGGATCGGCGTCGCGGTGCTCCCGATGAGCGACGACCCGGTACGCACGCGGATGCGTACGGCGACCGGCGAGTTGAGCCTGCAGGAGTGGTTCGTCCGTGAGCATTCCCGGCCGCCTCTGCTCGGCATCCGTTTCGCGGGGGCCGAGGTCGCGCGGCCGGCGCCCGAAGCACTGACCGCAATCGCCGACGCCGATGCCGTGATCGTCGGTCCGTCCAACCCGATCGTGAGCGTCGACCCGATCCTCGCGGTGCTCGGCGACTCCCTCGACCGCGAGCGGGTCACCGTGATCTCGCCGATTGTCGGCGGCCGCTCGCTGAAAGGCCCGACGGTCGAGATGCTCGGGCAGCTCGGCGAGGAGGCGAATGCGTTCGGCGTGGCGCGACGCTACGCCGGGATCGCGGCGGGCATCGTCATCGACAGCGTCGACGCCGACCTGCGGGAACCGATCCGGGCGCTCGGCATGCGTGTGCTTGTCGCCGACACGGTGATGGCGGATGCCGCCGGCGAACGGCGTGTGGCGGCAGCCCTCTTGCAGCGCATAGAGTCGACCGATGGCTCATGAGCGCGCGCTCGAATTCATCGGGAAGCAACATCGAGGTGTGCTTGCGACGTATCGACAGGACGGTCGGGTGCAGATGTCCCCAGTGGCGGTCGCCGTTGACGGCGAGTCGCGCGTGGTGATCAGTACGCGCGAAACCGCGATGAAGACGCACAACCTGCGCCGCAATCCACGCGCCAGCGTGTGCGCCATCAGCGACCGGTTCTTCGGCGCCTGGTACAGCGTCGAGGGGAACGTCGAGATCCTCACCCTGCCCGAGGCGCTCGAGCCACTCGTCGACTACTACCGCAGGGTGTCCGGCGAGCACCCGGACTGGCAGGAGTATCGCGAGGCGATGGTGCGCGAGCAGCGCGTGCTCCTCCGCATCACCGTCGATCGCAGCGGGCCAACCCAGTCGGGCTAGGCGGCAGTCAACTCGTCAGGCGGCGAAGGCGCGGGAGGATGTGGCGAGCGTACAGCTCGAGGAAGCGTCGCTGGTCCGGCCCCGGCGCATGAAAGATGAGGTGGGTGAATCCCAGATCGAGATACGGCCGGATGCGTTTCACGTGCTCGTCCGGGTCGGTCGACACGATCCACCGGCTTGCGGCTCGCTCGGCACTGAGCTCGTCGGCGAGGCGCTCCATCTCGATCGGGTCCTCGACGCCGGTCTTCTCATCCGCGGAGAGCGCGAGCGCCGCCCAATGCAGCGTGTCCTCCAGCGCGCGCTGCGCGTCAGTGTCGAATGACACCTTCATCTCAATCGCCAGGTCGAGGTCGGCGGGATCACGACCGGCGGCGCGGCTGCCCTCGGTCACCGCCGGCAACAGCGTGTCCGCATACAGCTCCATCCCTTTGCCGCTGGTGCACATGAACCCGTCGGCGACTCGTCCGGCGAGCCGCGCGGCCGCCGGGCCGGACGCGGCGATGTAGATCGGGACCGGCGTCTCCGGCCGGTCATAGATGGTCGCGTTGCGGGTTCGATAGAACGCGCCGTCGAAGGTCACGCGCTCATCGGTCCAGAGCGTCTGGATCAGCGTCACCGCTTCCTTGAGCCTGGCGAAACGCACTTTCTGATCGGGCCACTCGACGCCGAGCGGCGCCTCGTTCAAGGACTCGCCGGTGCCGACACCGAGCCAGATGCGCCCGGGAAAGAGGCAGCCGAGCGTGCCGAGGGCCTGCGCCACCACCGCCGGGTGATAGCGAAAGGTCGGTGTCAGGACGCTCGTGCCGAGCTGAATGCGGCTGGTCGCCTGCCCGGCGGCACCCAGCCACGCAAGGGAGAACGGCGCATGGCCGCCCGTGTGGCGCCATGGCTGAAAGTGGTCGCTGATCGCCGCCGTGTCAAAGCCTGCCTGCTCGGCGGCGATGGTGAACTCGAGCAACGCGCTCGGTCCGAATTGCTCGGCTGACAGCTTGTATCCAAAACGGACCGCGTGGGCCATCCGGCCATTCTCACCCAAGCGGAGTGACGGTCGGGTCAGCCGGCGATGACCGGCTCCGGTGCGTCGCTCGACGAACATTCCATGGCCTCGGCGAACTCATGTCCGACCAAACGACGGGCCGACTCGAGCTTGGCGAGCAACGCCTCCGGAGCGAACGGCTTGCCGAGGTACTCGCAGCGCAGATCGTCGGCGCGGTTGAGGACCTCTGCGCTGTCGAGCAGGCCGGTCATGACGACGACCGGCAGCAGGTGCCGCGTTGTCGGATCTCGTTCAACACCGTCACATACTTCATGGAGCGGCCCGACTAGACTCGACCCATGGCGAAATGGGTAGTCCTCCACCTCAACGATGGGGACGCCTCGACCTACATCAACGTGGACGAGGTGACCCAGGTCCGCCAGGTCTCCGCCGGCAGTACCAAGATCTTCTTCACTGATGGAACGGACGTCGCGGTCCGCGAGGATGCCCCCATCGTTATCGCGGCCTTCCGCCGGGATTCGATCTAAGGCGCGAGCGAGGACTCACCCATCGACGATGTGAACGTCGCGATCGTCGGCTACGGGCTCGCCGGCAGGGTGTTCCACGGCCCGCTCATTGCGGCAATCCCGGGAATGCGCGTCGGTGCGATCGTGACCGCGAATCCCGAGCGTCAGGCCGAGGCACGGCGCGACTTCCCTGACGCGCTCGTCGTCGCCCAAGCCCAGGCTGTCTGGGATACGGCAGATCGATTCGATCTCGCGGTGATCGCCACGGCATCGGGATCACACGCTGACGTGGCAGCCGCGGCGATCGACGCCGGCATCCCCGTGGTCGTCGAGAAGCCGATGGCGACCTCGGCTGCGGGGGCGCAGTCGCTCACCGAGCACGCCGCGGCGCGCGAGGTGCTCCTCGTTCCATTCCTCAACCGTCGCTGGGACTCCGATCACCTGACGCTCAGCAGCCTGCTGGCGGAGGGGCGCCTCGGCACGGTGCTCCGCTACGAGTCGAGATTCGAGCGCTGGCGCCCGACACCGGGGTCGGGCTGGCGTGACAGCCGCGCACCCGAGATGGGCGGCGGGCTCCTCCTGGATCTCGGCGCCCACCTGATCGACCAGGCGCTGGCGCTCTTCGGGCCCGTGAGTGAGGTCTACGCCGAGATCCTCGCTCGCCGTGGGGGCTCCGACGACGACGTGTTCCTCGCGCTCCACCACGATTCAGGCGTGCTCTCCCACCTCTGGGCCGGCGCGCTCGCCGCGGCGCCGGGACCGCGCCTGCGAGTCCTCGGCGATCGCGGGGCGTACGTGATCACCCACCTCGACGGCCAGGAGGACGCGCTGCGCGCGGGCCGGCGGCCCGACCAGCCGGGATTCGCCGATCCGCCGCCCGATCGGTGGGGACGCCTCTTTCACGGCGACGACGGCGAACCGGTGCCGAGCATCTCCGGTCGATGGAGCGAGTTCTACGCGGGCGTGCGGAACGCACTTCGCGACGGCACGCCGCCGCCGGTGACAGCCACCGACGCGATCGCCGGCCTCGCCATCATCGATGCGGCTCGCGAAAGCGCCCGGCGACGCGTCTTCGCTGTGCCCGTCCCCACAAACGCGTAGAGCTCCGCCTGGCTCGCGGAAGCCACAACCCCCGAGGTGTCGGTGTGGGAGCATGCATCGGCGCATGGCCACTCCTCCGCTGCTCATGATCCCGGGACCGACGCCGGTTGCGCCGGACGTGCTGGCGGCGCTCGCGGAGCCCGTGCGCAGCCACATGGGGCCTGAGAACGCGGCGACCATGCTCCGCGTTCAGGAGGGAATTCGAACGCTGGCGGGGTCGACGACGGCGCGCGTGCACTGCTTCGCGGGAGCTGGGACGCTGGCGATGGAAGTGGCGCTGGTGAACCACTCGTCTCCGGGGGATCGAATCGTCGTGGTGAGTCACGGATTCTTCAGTGACCGGTTCACGCAGATCGCAGAGACGCTCGGTCTGCGAGTCGACGTGCTCCACGTCGAGTGGGGCGAGCATGCCGACCCCGCCACATTGCGCGAGGTGATCGCCGGCGGCGACCCGCCCGCCGTCGTGTGCATGACGCATGTCGAGACGAGCACCGGTGTGCTCGCCGACTGTGCCGTGCTCGCGGCGACGGCGCGCGACGTGGCGCCCGACGCGATCATCGTGGTGGACGGCGTCTGCGCCACCGGCGGCGTCGAGGAGACGATGGACGATTGGGATGTTGACGTGGTGCTCACGGGAGCTCAGAAAGCGCTCGGCGTACCACCCGGCCTTGCCATCCTCGCAGTCTCCGAGCGCGCGCGACGGCGCCGCGAGTCCCTCGGCGGCATCCGCGCGTACTACGCTGACCTGCGCCGCTGGGATGTGTCGGTCGACGACCCGAAGCGATACTTCTCGACACATGCGGTGTCACTGATCCGCGCGCTCGAGGTCTCGCTCGACGGCATCTTCGATGAGGGACTACCGGCCCGGTTCGAACGCCATCGCCGCGTCGCAGCGATGGTTCGTGACGGCATGGGCGAGCTGGGTTTCGAGCCGCTGACCGATGCCGCGTCTCTCGCGCCGACGCTCAGCGTCTTCGCACTCCCGGACGGCGTCGACGACGCACCGTTCCGTGCTGGGATGGCCGGACGCGGCGTCATCGTATCGGCATGCCTCGGCCCATGGGCTGGACGCGGTATCCGCATCGGGCACATGGGAACGGCTGCCGAGGCCGAGGCGACGCGCACGATCGACGTTGCCGCCGCGACACTTGGCAGGTGAGCCGGGATGACCGGCGATGCTTGATGCCGCAGTTCTCGACCGATTGCGCGCCGCAGTCGGTGATGACGGGCTCATCACCGCACCGGCAGCCCTGCGGACATATGCCTGCGACGGACTGACGGGACACCGGGTCACGCCCGCTGCGGTGGTGCTGCCGCTCTCCACCGCAGCGGTTGCGGAGGTCGTGCGGACCTGCGTCGACGCGAACATCCCGTTCGTTGCGCGCGGCGCGGGAACCGGACTCTCCGGCGGGGCGCTCCCGTCGGCTGACGGAGTCGTGGTCTGCCTCACTCGAATGCGCGCGATTCTCGACATCGACCTCGACAACCACCAGGTGACGGTGCAACCCGGCGTGACCAATCTCGACGTCAGCAAGGCCACGCGGCCACTCGGATATTTCTACGCGCCGGATCCATCCTCGCAGCAGGTGTGCACGATCGGCGGCAACGTCGCGGAGAACTCGGGTGGGGCACATTGCCTGAAATACGGCTTCACGACGCACCATGTGCTCGGCGCGACGTTCGTCACCGCCGACGGACGCATCGCGCAACTCGGAGGCGCCGTCCGAGACGCTGCCGGCTACGACCTCCTCGGTGTCGTCATCGGCAGTGAGGGAACGCTCGGCATCGTGACCGAGGTGGTGCTGCGCATCGTGCGCGTGCCCGAGTCGACGCAGACGATGCTCGCCGCGTTCGACAGCATGGGCGACGCCGGGGAGGCGGTGTCGCGAATCATCGGCGCGGGCGTCACACCCGCCGCCATCGAGATGATGGATCGCCTCGCGATCATGGCGTGCGAGCAGACGGTGCACGCCGGGTATCCGGACTGTGGCGCGGCGCTCATCGTCGAGCTCGACGGGCCGGCAGTCGAGGTGGATTCGTCACTTCGTGCGGTGATCGACACGTGCACGGCAAGCGGCGCGACCGAGATCCGCGTCGCGGCCGGTGACACCGAACGCGCGTTGATCTGGAAGGCGCGCAAGGCCGCCTTCGCGTCGATGGGCAGGATCAGTCCGAGCTACTACGTCCAGGACGGCGTCATCCCGCGCACCCGTCTGCGCGACGTGCTCGAGCAGATCGACGGACTGTCGGCGTCGTACGATCTGCGCGTCGCCAACGTCTTTCACGCCGGTGACGGCAACCTGCATCCGCTGGTGCTCTTTGACGACGCGCAATCCGGCGCAGGCGAGCGCGCGCTTGAGGTCGCGGGCAAGATCCTCGAGGCGTGCATCACGGCGGGTGGTTCGATCACCGGCGAACACGGTGTCGGGGCGGACAAGGCGTGCTACATGCCGAAGATGTTCAGCCCGAGCTCGATCGATGTCATGGGCCGGGTTCGTGATGCCTTCGATGCACGCGACCTCTGCAATCCGGGCAAGGCACTCCCGACTCCGCGGCTGTGCGGTGAGGTGCCCGGCATGTACCGGCCCCACCCCCTGGAACAAGCCGGTCTCGCGGAGCGCTTGTGATGGTTGCCACCGCCGTCGATCTGAGCGTCTTCAACGACATCGTCGGAGCGGAGCATGTGCGAGAGGCGGCCGCCGGTGATGCGATCCACGGTGTTTCGCCGAGCGCCGTTGTCTCGCCGGCAACCGAGGCCGAGGTTTCGGCGGTGCTTGCCGCCGCAACGTCGCGCAACCTCGCGGTGGTCCCGCGTGGTGGTGGCACCAAGCTCGACTGGGGTGCACCGCCGTCACGCTGCGACCTCGTGCTCTCGACCTCGCGGATCGAGGGCATCGTCGACCACGAGCCTGCCGACCTGGTGTGTGTTGCGCGCGCAGGCACCACGCTTGCGGGCCTGCAGTCTCGACTCGCGTCCACGGAGGGGTTCCGCCAGCGCCTGATGCTCGATCCCCCGCACGGCGCCGCGGCAACGCTCGGCGGAGTCCTGGCGACGGCCGCGAGCGGCGCGCTCCGCACTCGGTTCGGGACCCCGCGTGACCTCGTGATCGGTGCGAGTTTCGTGCTCTCCGACGGAACCATCGGACGCAGCGGCGGCAAGGTCGTGAAGAACGTCGCCGGGTTCGATATCGCGAAGCTGCTCACCGGCTCGCTCGGTACGCTCGCCGTCGTCACCGAGCTCGCGTTTCGACTCCACCCGCTGCCGGCGGCGTCCGCGACCGTTGTGCTGGAGTCGCGATCGGTCGACGAGCTCTGCGCGTTCGCGGCGGCGGTCGGCCGGCTGCAGGTGACGCCGAGCGTCGTCGACCTGCACTGGCCCGACGGTATCGTCGTCGTGCGCTTCGACAGCTCGCCGGAGGGCGCAGCCGTCCAGGCCGAGCGCGTGACGCAAGCAGCCGGTGGACGCGTGCTCGATCAACAGGAGGCGGAGTCCACGGCCGCGGCGCTCGCCACGACTCCGTGGCAGGGCTCGGGCAGCGTCGCCGGAATCGCCGTGTTGCCGTCGCGCTCCGCGTCCCTGCTCACCGCACTCTCCGGCGGGACGTGCGAGGCGCTCGTGCTCCGTCCGCTGCTCGGTATCGGCGAAGTTTGCTGCGCTCCCGACTCGACGAGTGATGTTGCAGCGGCCGTGCGCAAGAGCGGCGGGCGGCTGGCGATGCGCCGCGGCGATGGCGCCAATGTCGGTGTGGACGACGGCGTCGCGCTCGATCTCATGCGCTCGGTCAAGCACCGGCTCGACCCCGCAGGAACGCTGAGCCCGGGACGTCAGCTCGGTGGCATCTGAGATGGCTGCCCGCGTGGGACCTCGAGGGACATCCGGTCACCCTCGGGACGGCGCCGCCACCGTTGCGTTCGACGACCATCATCGCCCTGACGCCGCGCTCATCAGCGACTGCGTCCACTGCGGCTTCTGCCTGCCCGCGTGCCCGACCTATCTGCTATGGGGCGAGGAGATGGACTCCCCTCGGGGCCGCATCGTCCTGATGGACCTCGCCGAGCGCGGCGAGATCGGTCTGGACCGGGAGGTCGTCCGCCACTGGGATGCGTGCCTCGGATGCATGGCATGCGTCGACGCATGTCCGTCCGGCGTGCAGTACAACCGGCTCATCGAGCAGGTACGTCCGCAGGTCGAGCGCCGGTTCACGCGGGACTGGCGATCGCGCGCGGGACGCGCCGCACTCTTCGCACTGCTGCCGTATCCGCGACGGATGCGCAGCGTCGCGACCGCGGTCGCCGTGACGCAGGCGCTCGGCCTGCGGCGCGTCCTGCGCTCGAAACCGGTGCAGCGCGTCGTGCCGCGCATGCTGCGTCGCCTCGACGGCATGGCACCCGACCTCCGCCTCGCTGATCTCCGGGCACGCACGCCGCGCCGTCTCGCGGCCGAAGGAGCGTCCGTGCAACGCGTTGCGATGCTCACCGGGTGCGTGCAGGACGCCTTCTTCTCGCACGTCAATCGAGCGACAGCACGCGTGCTTGCGGCATACGGCTGCGATGTGCTCACGCCGCCGCTGCAGAGTTGCTGTGGCGCGCTCGAGATCCACGCTGGACGCGAGGCACCGGCTTTGGCTCGCGCCCGTGCGCTCATCACGCAGATGGAACGCATGCGCGTGGACCATGTCGTCGTCAACAGCGCAGGGT